>Ga0153980_1000331_pt1 | contig 21853 bp, 23 predicted proteins | sample TSGA064MetaG_FD_104722 | JGI IMG/M metagenome (GOLD analysis project Ga0153980, IMG submission 104722) | Attine ant fungus gardens microbial communities from Georgia, USA - TSGA064 MetaG | ecosystem: Host-associated > Fungi > Mycelium > Unclassified | place: USA: Georgia, Magnolia Springs State... | reverse complement strand
CGTAAACCAGTTTTGCTGGCGTTGGGTCATCAACGACCTGCGACACGCGTACGCCACCGGTTGCTTCGCCTGGCTGCGCGTCGGTCTGGAAGACGACCTGCTTTGCCACATAAGGCTGACCATCCGGGCCGGTGACGCTGTCGGCGTTGGCCAGGTTACTGGCGCTGACGTTCAGGCGCTGCGACTGGGCGGCCATTGCCGAACCGGCGATGTTAAAAATATTCAGTAAAGCCATAAATTATTGCCCCTGTAGTACGGACATCATGCTTTTGATCTGCCCGCTGATGACGGTCAAATCCGTCTGGTACTTCAGGCTGTTATCGGCGAACTCGGTACGTTCACGGTCCATATCCACCGTGTTGCCATCCAGCGAAGGCTGGGAAGGCACGCGGTACATCAGGTCCGCTGATGAAGGTTCCGCCGACTGTGCAGCGATATGGCGTGATGACGTTGTCGCCAGCGACATGCCCGTTCCCTGCGCCCGGCCCTGCTCCATCACTTTGCTCAGCTGGCTGGCAAAATCGATATCGCGCGCCTGATAGCCCGGCGTGTCCGCGTTAGCGATGTTAGATGCCAGGATTTCCTGCCGCTGGGCACGCAGGTTTAGCGCTTCGGTGTTAAACCGCAGTGCCGCGTCAAGTTTGTCGAGCATGCTTCCTCCGCAAGTTGAATTTCAGTGAGGAGAGAATAAGCGGACCAGGAATAATCTGATCGGCGGAATAGCGCTAAAAAGCGTCGTTAATTTGCGCCTTGACTTTGCGCGGGCGTCAGTAGAATTGTTGCCATGTTGTACTGAGGATGAAAAAAATGCGTGGTTTGACTTTCTTCCTGCTGGGACTGGGGATGGCGACAATGTCCGCCAGCGCCGCCGACTTAACGGCCCAGCTCAATCAATTTTTTAAAGCGCGCTATGGAGAAACCGGCCAGGGCGCCGATACTCTGAGCGTGGTGGTCAAAACGCCACAGACGCAATGGCCCACCTGTGAGGCTCCACAATTTTCTTTACCGGGCAATAGCCGGATGTGGGGCAACATGAGCGTGGCTGCTAACTGCGATCAGAACCGCCGTTACCTGCAGGTACAGGTTCAGGTTGAGGGTGACTATCTGGTGGCGGCTCGCCAGGTGGTACGCGGCACGGCGCTGACCGCAGATGATTTAAAAGTCGTACATGGCCGTCTGGATACGTTACCGGCACGCGCGGTTATTAACGCCGCCGACGTGGCTGACGGCATCGCGCTGCGGGATATTATTCCCGGCCAGCCGCTCACGATGATGATGGTGCGCCAGCCGTGGCGAGTAAAAGCAGGTGATAACGTTAATGTTATTGCCAGCGGAGACGGTTTTAATGTTGCCAGCGAGGGGCGCGCCATGAATAATGCGACCGCCGCGCAGCTGGTCAGAGTCAGAATGAATTCGGGACAGATTGTTAGCGGTAAAGTCGGCCCGGATGGGAATATTCTTATAACGCTATAAACAGCTAAAGATGGCTTCATCTCTGCCGATAGTGTAAATAACAGACGTAATACACTTAGCTATTCAGGCCGCGATTTGCCTGAACTTACAGGAGCCAGATATGAGCATCGACAGAACTCAGCCTACGAAGCCAGCCAGCACTGTGCAGCCTCGCGATCTTCCCGAAGTTGCCACGCCAAAGGCCCAGAAGACAGAGACAGAAACGAAAACTACCCCGTCGGGTACTCAGGTAGTATTGAGCGGCGCCCAGTCGCAGCTGACCAAAGCCAGCTCGCAGGATATTAACACCGCGCGCGTTGAGCAGCTGAAGAGCGCTATCCGTAATGGCGAGTTGAAAATGGATACCGGCAAAATTGCCGATGCCCTGATTCAGCAGGCCAAAGACTCTATAGAAGGTAACTAGGTAAATGACTAAGCTGCTGACCGCGCTTGATAAAATGTTGGAAGTACTGAAAAGTCTGGCTGACGTAATGACGGCAGAGCACCAACAGCTCTCAGGCGGCCAGATCAACAGCAGCTTACTGCAGCGTATTACGGAAGATAAAGGTTCTCTGCTGGCGACGCTCAACTTTCTTGAGCAGCTGCGCCGCGACGCGGAGAAAGAGGCTGGCGTTTATGCGCCCTACAGCGGTCAGCCAGAAATGGCCCGTCGCTGGTCAGCCCTTCAGGAACAGACAGTAAAACTGCGCGACACCAATTTACACAATGGCATGCTGCTGAATCATCAAATCTCCTTTACTGAAAAGGCGATTGAGGTATTGAAACCTTATCAGACGCAGAGCTTCTACGGCCCGGATGGCCAGGCGACTTCAAGCAGCTACGTGAACCGTAAAGTGTAAGTCTTTAAGAAGATACGTTAAGCGTTAGCCTTAAAGTAAGGCGCCGTTGAGCGCCACGCATAAAAAACCCCGGCAGATGACCGGGGTTTTGCTTTTGTTTTACCGCTGTTTTCAGGCGGTTGTTGTGCGGGCAAAATCTTTCACGCGGAAACCCAGCAGCCCCAGTACCGCAAAGTAGACGCCGCCGCCCACGGCACAGACCGCCGCCAGCCGCAGTAAGCGCATCAGCATGTTGCCTTGCGCCCAGTCCGGCATCACCCAGAGAATGCCCACCAGCGCCGCCGCCATCGCCACCACGGCAATCACCAACCGCAGCAGAAAGCTAAACCAGCCGGGCTGCGGCTGGAAAATTTTCTGCTTTCTGAGCTGCCAGTACAGCAGCGAAGCGTTCAGGCAGGCCGCCAGGCCAATCGACAGCGCCAGACCGGCATGCTTCAGCGGCCCGATAAACGCCAGGTTCATCAGCTGCGTCATTATCAGGGTAATAATGGCGATTTTTACCGGCGTTTTAATGTCCTGCCGCGAATAGAAGCCCGGTGCCAGGATTTTCACCACGATCAGCCCCATCAGGCCAACCGAATAGGCGACCAGCGCGCGCTGGGTCATTGCGGCATCGAAAGCGGAAAACTTGCCGTACTGGAACAGTGAAATAGTCAGCGGTTTGGCAATAATCCCCAGCGCCACCGCGCTCGGCAGAGCCAGCACGAAGCAGAGACGTAATCCCCAGTCCATCAGGCGGTTATATTCCTGGTGATTGTTGCTGGCAAAGCTTTTCGCCAGCGAAGGCAGCAGAATAGTGCCCAGCGCCACGCCCAGCACGCCGGAAGGAAACTCCATCAGACGGTCGGCGTAATACATCCAGGAAACGGAGCCAGAAACCAGAAAAGAGGCAAAAATAGTGTTAATGATCAGCGAAATCTGGCTCACGGAAACGCCCAGTATCGCTGGCCCCATCTGGCGCATCACTCGCCAGACGCCCGCATCCTTCAAATTCAGGCGCGGCAGCACCAGCATGCCGATTTTCTTTAAATGCGGCAGCTGATAGCCCAGCTGCAGCACGCCGCCAGCCACGACGGCCCAGGCCAGCGCCATCACCGGCGGATGAAAATGCGGTGCGGCAAACAGCGCAAAACCGATCATGCTGACATTCAGCAGCGTGGGCGCAAAGGCCGGAACGGAAAAACGGTTCCAGGTATTGAGGATTGCGCCCGCCAGCGAGGCCAGAGAGATAAGCATGATGTAGGGGAAGGTGACGCGCAGCAGCGCCGAAGTCAGCGCGAACTTATCGGCGGTATCGGCAAAGCCCGGTGCGGTAACCAGAATCACCCACGGCGCGGCAAACATCCCGGCCAGCGTGATAATCGCCAACGCCAGCGTCAGCAAACCGGAAACGTAAGCGACAAAAACCCGCGTCGCTTCCTCGCCCTGCTTACTTTTATACTCGGCAAGAATGGGCACAAAAGCCTGGGAGAACGCGCCTTCAGCAAAGATACGGCGCAGCAAATTGGGTAACTTAAAGGCGACAAAGAAGGCATCGGTTGCCATTCCCGCGCCGAAAACGCGCGCCACTATGGCATCGCGCGCAAATCCCAGCACGCGAGAAAACAGGGTCATCGAGCTGACCGCTGCCAGTGATTTCAACAGGTTCATTTTCTTCCTGATTTTTTTGCAAGGATGCGGCTCGGGCCACGGTAATTACTCGGCCACGGGCAAACCGCCTGAAGGTGGGCATAGTCTACTGATATAGCGCTAAATAACCATATTCGATTGTTACACGTTATTCTCTGTCGCTGTCGCGCCAGAGCTTTTCAATAACGCGCTGCGCGGCCAGCGCCTGCTCGCCGGAGGTTTGCGGCATAGTCTGATTTTGCACGCAGTCAATAAAATGACGGGCGGCGCCGACAAATCCTCGCTGCTCCAGCGTGCTTTGCCAGCCCGGTACCGGCTCAATAATCAGGCGGCCAGCGGTTTCCTGACGGAGTTCACGCATCTCATCAACCTGCCAGACGCTGCCGTCCGCTATCGCCACCACCGATTCACGCTGCGTCCCCGCCCGTCGGTGCATACTGGTAGTGATTTGCAGATTGCCGTAATGAAAATGGTGCTCGGCGTAGAGCATTTCGCCTTCATCGTTGGTTTGTAAAACGCCGCCCTGCAGCATTCCCCCGCCGCCCAGCCACAGCGCCGTATCCACCACGTGCAGATAGTCATCCAGTAAGGTAAAGAAAAGATCGTGCGGCCCGACGCTGTCACAGCGATGCTTATCCATGCGCAGCGAAGCGAGGTGGTTAACCTGCTTCAGCTGAAGATAACGAGGCGCAAAACGGCGGTTAAAAGCTACCATCAGTTTGCGCCCGTGCCTGTGCGCCAGTGCCACCAGCTGCTCAGCTTCGGCAAGCGTAGCCGCCAGCGGCTTGTCGACGCAGACGTCTTTTCCCGCCAGCAGCAGCTGCTTGACAATGCTGAAGTGCGTGGCGGTGGAGGTATGAACAAAGAGAGCATCGCAGGCGTCGCTCAACCCGTCCAGCGTACTGTAAAGCGGAATACGCCAGCTGTCGCATACCGCGCGGGCTTTCTGCTGGCCGGGAGAAAACGCGCCGACAAACTGAAAGTCCCGGGCGTTAGCCAACACCGGCAGCCAGGCTTTTTGCGCAATATTGCCTAAACCGACCATCCCTATACGTAACGTCATCACACACTCCTGGCGACTATGCGGCCTTAAGCCCTGTCGTTATTTCAGCATCCGGCGACGCCGGTTAACTTATCCGATTCTGCTACGCCCGCCATCATCTGACTCAGGCTGTTTCAGCCGCGCTCGCTATGGCTGGTTGCGGTTCTGTAAGCCGCACCTGCTGTCAATTTTCATCGTTAACTATGGCAGTAAGCTTTGCCAGCTGTTGCCTGAGCTCTGCCATTTCGCGCTCCAGTTCGGCAACGCGCTCGTTCAAATCGCCATTTTCCGTCGCTGTATCGGTAACGGCCAGCGCCGCTTCATCCACCTGGCCGCTGAAAAGATGCATATAGCGGCTTTCTCGCTTGCCCGGCTCGCGTGCCAGCCTGACCACGAAAGGGCCATCTTCTCGCGCCGCCAGATTTTCCAGCGTCTGCTCCACCTCGGCCATATCGGCAAATTCATGCAGGCGAGTGCTGCGCGTACGCAGTTCGCCCGGCGTTTGCGCACCGCGCAGCAGCAGCGTGGCGACCAGCGCAAACTCGGCGGGGGACAGTTTTAGCTGGCCGAACTCGCTGTTACAAAAACGATGTTCGTACTTCACTACCCGCTGCCCGGCACCGCTAAAAGAGGTAATCAGATGTTTTTTAGCCAGCATGTCCAGCGAATCCTGCACGCTGGTTTCACCAAGCGTCATCACCGGTTCACGGTTTGATTTCTGGTTGCAGGCCGTCACGACGCCGTTTAGCGACATAGGATATTGGTCCGGCGTGGTGACCTGTTTTTCCAGGAGACAGCCGATAATGCGCGCCTCAACGGGCGAAAGCGTCATTTTCATTAAAAGGATCCACGTCGTTCAGGTGTCCATTCTCTGGCAGTCAGCGCGGTCAACACGTGATCCTGCCAGCGTCCGTCAATCAGCAGATAATCTTTGGCGTAGCCCTCTTTCTCAAAGCCGAGCCGCGCCAGCAGATCGCCGCTACGCTGATTATGCGGCATATAGTTAGCCATGATACGGTGCATCCGTTGCTGGCGCTGCATATAGCGAATCGCCGACTGTAATGCCTCAAACATCATGCCCTGGCCCTGCCACTTCTGCCCCAGCGAGTAGCCCAGATAGCAGGCGTGGAAAGAGCCGCGCACCACATTACTGAAGTTTGCCACGCCGCGCACTTCGTTTTCGTCCGGATCCATCACCGCAAAATAGTAGGCGCTGCCCTGCTTATGCATATCGGTTATCAGCCCCAGCCGCGCCTGCCAGCCGGAAGGATAGCAGTGGCTCTCGTCGCGAATCGGCTCCCAGGGCTTAAGAAACAGCCGGTTTTCTGCATAATAATCCGCCAGACGCCAGGCGTCGCGCTCGTGGATTAGACGCACGACCAGCCTGTCGGTGGTCAGACGAACTTTGGGCGCAGCGGAACGATAGCCAAACATCTTCTCTCCTGAGCAGGGGCAGTTAGGTTAAATACCGGCGCAAAAGAGTGGCTGGCCGGTTTAAGCAGCTTCTCTTCACTATAACCGCCCGGTTAGCCATGTAAAATATTGCGGGTGAAATTTCAAAAAATAATGACGGAAGCCGCTGAAAATAGCGGATAAAATGCGCTCTCAATGACGCTTACTTCCCGCCTTCGCCCTGATTTTCGCGCTTATACCGCGGTTTGCCCTCGTGCTAAATCTCTTCCATACTCCCTTAATACATTCAGAAGATTACAGGCAAGACCGTTAATCTTCACCGCTGTAAGGAGGCATTCTTGAAACTGTTTATTTACGATCACTGCCCGTTCTGCGTAAAAGCCCGCATGATTTTTGGTTTAAAAAATCTGCCGGTCGAACTGATCGTTATGGCCAATGATGATGAAGAAACGCCGAAAAAATTGATCGGTCAGAAAATGGCGCCGATCCTGATGAAGGAAGACGGTAGCTGCATGCCGGAAAGCCTTGATATCGTCGACTATGTAGATAAAAGCGACCGCGAACCGCTGCTGACGGGGCGCACTAATCCGGCCATCAGCGACTGGCTGCGCCACGTTAACGGCTATTTGAATAAGCTTCTGCTGCCGCGTATCGCCAAAGCACCTTTTGCCGAATTCGCCACGCCGGAGGCGCGCAGCTATTTTAAAAATAAAAAAGAGGCCAACGTTGGCAGCTTTGACGAACTGTTGCAGCACTCGGAAGGTTTTATCAAGAATATCAATGATGACCTACGCAAGCTCGATAAGCTAATCGTGAAACCCAATGCCGTAAACGGCGAGCTTTCGCTGGATGATATTCGTCTGTTCCCTGTACTGCGCTCGCTGACGCTGGTGGCAGGAGTAGAATATCCCAGCCGCGTGGCAGACTATCGCGACAACATGGCGAAACAGACCCAGGTTACCCTGCTCTCCTCTGTTGCCGCCTGATCTTCCGGGGCCACATTCGTGGCCCCGCTTTATTTCGTCACAAATTTTCCCGCAACCTTTACCGCCAGCCTGGTGACTCTCGGCCGTTTGTCCGGCAAGCTAGCGCTTCGCGTCAGAAGGGGTATCTGACGTCTCAAGTTCAGAGGAGCACTATGAAAAAGTTTTTTTGGGGGCTAAGCGCCCTGTTGCTGGTGGGTTTATTAACCGGCTGTAATCAGCTGACGCAGTACAGCATCAGCGAGCAGGAAGTAAACCAGGCGCTGCAAAAACATAACAATTTTGAAAAACAGATTGGCGTTGCCGGACTGGTCGATGCCCATATTGTGCTGACCGACCTCAGCAGCAAGATTGGCCGTGAAGAACCCAATAAGGTAACGCTTTCCGGTAAAGCCACGGTGGATATTAGCTCGCTGTTCGGTCCACAGCATGCGGTAATGCTGCTGACCATGAAAGCGCAGCCGGTTTTTGACAAGGATAAAGGCGTCATTTACCTGAAAGATATGCAGCTCACCGACGTGCAGGCGCAGCCGGAAAAGATGCAGGGTGCGCTGAATACGTTAACCCCTTATCTGAATCAGTCGTTAAAAGATTACTTTAATCAGAAACCGGCTTACGTCCTGAGCACGGATCGCAGCAAGGCAGAGTCGCTGGCGAAGCGTTTTGCCAAAGGGCTGGAAGTAAAACCTGGCGAGCTGATCATTCCGTTTACCAATTAATCGCTTATGGCCTGCCTGCTGGCAGGCCGTTAAGCCAGTTCGACACGCTGCAAATTTACGGTAAGCCTCAGGCAAAATTCACCTTTTCTCACTTAACAGCGCTTTTTTGCAACTTCTGTCATAAAGCAGGTGCAAACGTTTGGCTTTGCCCCTATCCTTGATACCCGGCCAAATCGCGCCATATCGATTTCCTTTCTGCCGGAGCCCGTAATGACTGCACATCCTCAGCTTGTAATCCGCCGCCCAGACGACTGGCATATCCATCTGCGAGATGATGAGATGCTGAAAACCGTGCTGCCCTTTACCAGCGAGGTGAACGGCCGCGCTATCGTTATGCCTAACCTGGTGCCGCCAGTGACCAGCGTTGCCGCCGCCATCGCCTACCGCGAGCGTATTCTGGCGGCCATTCCCGACGGCCACGCTTTTACGCCCTTAATGACCTGCTACCTGACCGACTCGCTTGATGCGGATGAAGTCGAGAAAGGCTTTAACGAAGGCGTCTTTACCGCCGCGAAACTCTATCCGGCGCATGCCACGACCAACTCCAGCCACGGCGTGACCAATATCGCCTCTATTGCACTGGTGCTGGAGCGCATGCAAAAAATCGGTATGCCGCTGTTGATCCATGGTGAAGTGACCGACTCACACGTTGATATTTTTGACCGTGAGGCGCGCTTTATCGAAACGGTGATGGAGCCGCTGCGTAAACAGTATCCGGAACTGAAGGTGGTTTTTGAACACATCACTACCAAAGAAGCCGCGGCTTACGTGCAGGAAGGCAATCGTTTTCTGGGCGCGACCATTACGCCACAGCACCTGATGTTTAACCGCAATCACATGCTGGTTGGCGGCGTGCGCCCGCATCTTTACTGCCTGCCAATCCTGAAACGTAACGTGCATCAGGAAGCCTTAAGAAAGGTAATCGCCAGCGGCAACGACCGTTTCTTTCTGGGAACGGATACGGCACCGCATTTGCGTCATCGTAAAGAGGCCAGCTGCGGCTGCGCGGGCGTCTTCAACGCCCCCTCTTCACTTCCCGCCTACGCTACGGTATTTGAGGAAATGGACGCGCTGGAGCATTTTGCCGCTTTCTGTTCCGAAAATGGCCCGCGCTTTTATGGTTTGCCGCTAAACGAAGGCACCCTCAAGCTGGTACGTCAGCCGTGGACGGTGCCGGAAAGCGTGACCCTTGGCGAAGATACGCTGGTACCGTTCCTGGCGGGCGAGACGCTGAACTGGCGCGTAGAGCTGTAACACGCAGGATAAAAAGGATTGCGTCCGGTTCCTTTGCTGTATATATTCACAGTACATTAACCGGAGGCTTTTATGCGTATTGAAGTCACTGTCGCAAAAACTACCTCTCTGCCGGCTGGCGCAATTGATGCGCTGTCGGCAGAGCTAAGCAAACGTATCGACAAGCAATTTCCTGAATCCGCCCACAGCGTCTCGGTGCGCTATGCAGCCGCCAATAATCTGACGGTGATGGGCGGCGGTAAAGAGGCGAAAGACCAAATCACCGATATCCTGCAGGAAACCTGGGAAAGCGCCGACGACTGGTTTATCACCGACTGACCGGCACTGCCCTCTCTTCCGTTTTTTGCCGGGTTCGCCGCCCGGCTTTTTTCGTCTTCCCCCTGTTCGCGCCTGCCAGAATCTGTCTATAGTAGTCACACCCGATTGATGACCGCCGTTGGCTAAGAGGACGCTGTGAATGTCGAAAACCCTGAAGAAGCGATGACCTTTGGTGAACTGCTGGCGCTGATTGCCGATCAGCAGCGCCGGTTAAGCGTGCTAGAAGTCGCCTTCTCTTCCCTCTCTCTTTGTCTTGATGAGCGCGCTTCGCTGCTGCTGGTTGAAAAGCTGCGTCTGGAAGCAACGCGCCCGGAGCACGATGAAAATAAACAGCAGCATTTTGCCGCGCTGGCGGAAGAACTGGCCAAACGAGCCGGGTGAATAATATTTATTCAAGTTTTATTATTTCTCTGCCGATATTTATATTATCGGGACGGATTAAAAGTTTCTGCGTACGCTAATCCCGTTAAAAACAGAGTCAAATGGCCTTAATTGAAACTTCGTTCTGTGGGCAGCAGAATTTCTGTTATAATTATCCTGCTCTATGAAAAAAGGCCGCTTTGAACCTCGATAAATCACTTCGTTGTCATTGTCAACACGAGTAATAAGGGGGTTATAATGGACAGAAACAAAGAGGTTATCCAGACGCATCCCCTCATTGGGTGGGATATCAGTACCGTGGACAGCTACGATGCGATGATGATCCGTTTGCATTCGCTTACCTCTAACGAGCAGCCGAGCGATGAGGCAGAAGTGGGTCAAACCTACTGGTTGACCACCGACGTAGCCAGGCAATTTATCTCTATTCTCGAAGCTGGCATAGCTAAGATAGAAGCGACAGAATATCAGGATCGCGATTACAAAAAGCACTAATTTCGAACGCGTTACCCTGAAGGCACCCATACGGGTGCCTTTTTCATTAGCGGCGCTTTTGTTATCCTGCCCTGATTGCCCGTTTAACTAAGGAGCCAGGTGCAGATGGTATATGACTTAATAGTGGTAGGCAGCGGCTCGGTGGGCGCAGCGGCAGCATGGTATGCCAACCAGGCGGGCCTGAATGTGCTGATGATTGACCGTGCGCACCCGCCTCACCGTGAAGGGAGCCATCACGGTGAATCGCGTTTAATTCGCCACGCGTACGGCGAAGGTGCTCGCTACGTTCCGCTGGTACTGCGTGCCCAGCAGCTATGGGACGAACTGGAGCAGCAGTGTGGCGAACGCATTATGCAGCGCAGCGGCGTCATTAATCTTGCTCCTGTTAATTCCGAATTTATCCGCAACGTTCGGCAAAGCGCCGATGAATTCAGTTTACCGGTGGAAGTGTTAACCGGTGAAGAAGCCGCACGCCGCTGGCCACAACTCTCTGTTCCTGAAGGTTATATTGGCGTTTTTGAACCGCGCTCCGGCTACCTGAAGTCAGAACTGGCGCTACGCCATCTTATCCGCTTATGTGAACAGGCCGGCTGTGCACAGCTGTTCAACTGTGCAGTTACGGCACTGGGCGAGCGCGACGGATTACAGCTGGTAGAAACTTCAGAAGGCATTTTCCGCGGAAAAAAAATATTGGTCAGTGCGGGGACCTGGGTTAAAACACTGCTGCCTTCGCTACCCGTTACGCCGGTGAGAAAGGTCTTCGCCTGGCATCAGGCCGACGGCCGCTACAGTGAAAATAATAAATTTCCGGCTTTCACCGTCGAGATGCCTGACGGCACGCACTTTTATGGTTTCCCTGCAGATAACAACGCGATCAAAATCGGCAAGCACGACGGTGGTCAGCCGATTACCGCACCGGAACAGCGTAAGCCTTTTGGAGCCGTAGCCGAAGATGGCAGCGAGCTGTTTAACTTTTTACGCCATTTCCTGCCCGGCGTCGGCGTTTGCCTGCGTGGCGAAGCCTGCACTTATGATAATACGACGGATGAAGATTTTATTATCGATACGCTAAACCCGGACAGGATGATTATTACCGGCCTAAGCGGACACGGTTTTAAATTTGCCACTGTATTAGGTGAAATAGCCGCCCGGTTTGCGCAAAACAAACCGGCAGAATTCGATTTAACGCCCTTTTCTCTTAGCCGCTTTTAAATAAAAAAAGACGGCAATAAATTGCCGTCTTTCCCACTCAGATAACTTCCGTAAATAACGTTATAGTTTCCCGGAAAATTATTTTGACGCTATTGCCGCTGCGTCTTTCTTTTGCTGACGCAGACGGAGCTTATTAATCAGCTTATGCGCTTCCGCTTTGCTGGCCACTGCTGGTGCCGATCCGTTCAGCGGCTTACGCGCCGTTTCACGCATCGTGAAGACGGTAATCACGCCAATAACGCCAGCACCCATCAGGTAGTAAGCAGGCATCATCAGATTATGCGTGGTCTCCACCAGCCAGGTGGTTATCAGCGGCGTTGTACCACCAAACAGCGAAACGGACAGGTTAAAGCCAATGGCCAGCGCGCTGTAACGAATATCCGTAGCAAACAGTGCAGGTAACGTAGCAGGCATTGAACCACTGAAGCAGGTATGCAGCACGCCAAGAATAATCAGGCCCGCGAACACCAGCCACATATTGCCGGAACCAATCAGCATCAGACAAGGTACGGCCAGCACGATCAAACCAATCGCGCCGCTTAAGATCACCGGACGACGGCCCAGGCGATCGTTCCAGTGACCGGAAAACAGCGTCAGCGGCATCATCACAAACATCACTACCAGAATCAGCAGCAGGCTGCTCATCTCGCTCAGACCCAGCACGCCGGTGAGGTAGCTTGGCATATAAGAGGTCAGCATGTAGTTAGAGACGTTAAACAGCAGCACCAGGCCGATACACTTCAGCATCTGCGCGCGGTATTTGCTGAGCATTTGCAGCAGCGTCAGGCGCGGTTTGCTGTGCTCCAGCGCGTCCTGTTTTTCCATATGCTTTTGGAACGCCGGCGTTTCTTCCAGCTTCAGGCGCACGTAGAGTCCGAACAGGCCAAGCGGTGCGGCGATAAAGAATGGAATACGCCAGCCCCAGTCCAGCAGCGTTGCTTCCGGCATGGCGGCGGTCAGGCCGGTAACCAGGCCCGCGCCGAGCAGGTAGCCACCCAGCGTACCAAACTCCAGGAAGCTGCCCATAAAGCCGCGACGGTTATCGGTAGAGTATTCCGCGATGAAGGTCGCGGCACCGCCATATTCGCCGCCGGTGGAGAACCCCTGAACCAGACGGGCTACCAGCAGCAGGACAGGTGCCAGGATACCGATGCTGTTATAGCTGGGTATCAGGCCGATACAGAAGGTGCCAATAGCCATCATGATCATCGTGACGGCCAGTACTTTCTGACGCCCTACTTTGTCACCCAGCGGGCCAAAGACCAGCCCGCCGATGGGACGCACCACGAAAGCCGCCGCAAAGGCACCGAAAGCCGCAAGCAGCTGCGCCGCAGAGCTACCGCCGGGGAAGAAGACTTTACCAATAGTGACCGCAAGATAGCTGTAGACGCCAAAATCAAACCATTCCATGGCGTTGCCCAGCGCGGCCGCACCGACGGCGCGCTTCAGCATGTCTTTATCAACGATGGTGATATCGTCTACGGTGAGTTCTTTCGATTTTTTCTGCCAGAAGTGCTTTTTGTGTCTGGTTTCTGGTTGCGTGCTCATACAATCCCCTTAGTGAGAATGACTGGCAGCATCATAGCTTTCGTTGCCGGTGGAGCCTGGGGTGAAGAGAGGGAATGAAAGCTATAAAGCAGCAAAGTTTGAAAGTACAGCGGGTAAAAACGTTTCTTTACGGGAATTTACTCTATACGACAGGCTCCTTTTTATCAAGTTTGTGACAGAAATCGCTGCAATAGCCGATTTATTCACTGGTAAATCGTGTGGCCATTGTGCAAGTCAGACAGAAAAGCTGGGCCGTTAGCCCTCTTCCCTCCGACGTTTTACAAAACGCCGAAGAGAAAGGTATTAGTGTCTTTCTGCCTGCCGAAGAGAAAGGGGATTACTGTCTTTCTGCTATCCCCAGAGATGACGTCCGGCGGTATTACTTTGCAGGTTCTCTGGATCCACCAGCAGGGCTTGCTCAAGATGCAGCCAGAGTTTTCTTAGCTCTGGCCCGGTGCGTTTGTCAGCCAGCAGCGACTGTTCATCCATTGCAGGCAGCATTAGCGGATGTTCAGTAGTGGCCCGGGGACTGCAATCTTCTATCAATCGACAACCGAGGATATGCAGCATTTCCGTCAGCTGCGCCTGCGCAAGCGTTGCACGCACTGAAAGGTTGGGAAAGGCCAGCCGCTTTTCCATTAGCTCTCCGCTGCCAACAATCCAGTCCAGCGCATTTTTCATCACGCCTGAAACACCGTGCGCATACTCGGGGCTTACCAGTAAGAGCATATCGGCCTCGGCAAGCGCCTTACGCCAGCGGCTAACCTCTTCACCAGCCTGCTCATCATTATCCGCATTAAACAGCGGCAGGCGGCCCAGCTCTGAGTAGATCCTGAAATCTATGTTCTCTGGCTTAATAAGCTGCATGGCTCGCAGAAAAAGATGGTTAACCGAGGCGCTACGCAGGCTGCCCGCGACGGCAAGAATCCGGGGTTTATGGCTCATTGTTTTCCCTTTTGTCGAACTGTGTTAGCAGCTGGTACATGAATTATTAACCAGCTGTCATGCTCTGAGATAAGCCAGCATACTCCCTAGCCAAAGCCGACGCTAAACGGTGTTTTTAGTATGTTGTAACTATCGACGGCATCATTATGCAAGCAGAGATGCCGCAACGGCCAATGAGGACGAGCGTTCAGCAAGCCAGGGGGTCAGAGAATACCCGATGAGAATCGGCGGCTTTAGCCAATACCAAACCGCATAACATGGGCCTGATAAGATAAAAAATATAAAAGCGACCGGCGTCCTTGCCGATAACTGCGCTGAAAACTTAATTATCCGGCGTGGGGATTTTCAGCGTCATATTCAGCAAGCCGCGCGACTTGTTGAAAATTTTATTGCCGTTTTCGCGTCCCGCCCGGCGAGCACGCTGCTCTTCCGGCGTTAGCGCCAGTTCTTCCATGCAGATTGGGCTACAGCAATCGTGATATTTTTCCGCGCAGCTCGGACACTGGATAAACAGCAGATGACAACCGTCGTTTTTACAGTTTACATGCGTATCGCAGGCCGTCCCGCACTGGTGGCAATGTGCGATAACATCTTCTGAAATACGTTCGCCCATACGCTCGTCAAAGACAAAGTTTTTCCCCTTGAAGCGTACCGGCAAGCCCTGCTCGCGCGCGCGACGGGCGTACTCAATAATCCCGCCTTCAATGTGATAAACATTTTCAAAGCCGTTGTGACGCATCCACGCACTGGCTTTTTCACAGCGAATACCGCCGGTGCAGTACATCACGATTTTTTTGTCTTTGTTGTCCTGCAGCATATCAACCGCCATCGGCAGCTGATCGCGGAAGGTGTCCGCCGGAATTTCCAGCGCGTTGTCAAAATGGCCCACTTCATATTCATAGTGGTTACGCATATCGACAAAAACCGCGTCCGGATCGTCCAGCATGGCGTTGACTTCGCCCGCCTTGAGATAGCCGCCAACGTCGCTGGCGTCAAAAGTTTCATCGGTAATACCGTCGGCAACGATGCGTTCGCGCACTTTCAGGCGCAGCACCCAGAACGATTTTCCATCATCGTCGAGCGCGATATTCATGCGCAGGTTATCCAGCGCCGGATCGAAAGCGTACAGCATCGCCTTCATCGCTTCGTACTGGCTGGCCGGTACGCTGATCTGCGCGTTAATGCCTTCCGCAGCGACGTAAACGCGACCAAAAACTTTTAATTTTGTTAAGGCGATATAAAGCGCATCACGGAAGGCTTTTGGATCGTTGATGGTGAAATACTTGTAGAAGGAGACTGTGGTACGCGGCTCGGTCTCGGCCAGCATCCGCGCTTTCAGCTCTTCATTAGAAACAAGGTTATGTAACACTGGCATGGTGTACGTTCCTGCGACTTTTGAGAAATTTTGCGGGCGCTATCATACCTGAATGTTGTCAGAATCAAACCGAAATCCAGCGGGTTTGTAAAAAAGAAGCTACCGAAGCTGGCGTTATGCAAGTGACAAAAAAGCATATCCTGACCAACATCACAAAAAAATCTGCCTATAGTTAGCCTGTTCAGTCTTACATTTATGGAGAAAGTGCATGAGCCAGCTATTTAGCCCAATCAGTCTGGGTAAGTTAACGCTTAAAAACCGTATCGCCATTGCCCCTATGTGTCAGTATTCCGCCGAGCACGGCAAAGCAACAGCCTGGCACCGCATTCATCTTGGCCATCTGGCGCTTTCCGGGGCGGGACTGTTAATTATTGAAGCCGCAGCGATTGAGCCTGCCGGACGCATCACGCCGCAGGATTTAGGGCTGTGGGATGACCAGACCGAACAGGCGCTGGGCGAAGTGCTGCACGACGTGCGTAAATATTCCAAAATGCCGATCGGCATTCAGCTCGCCCATGCCGGACGCAAGGCCTCTACCGATGTACCGTGGCACGGCGGCAAATTTTTGCAGCCGGAACAGGGTGGCTGGCAGACCTCCGCGCCTTCCGCCGTCCCTTTTGACGAGGGCGACAATACGCCGCTGGCGCTGACCGCCGAGCGTATTGAAGAGATTAAGCAGGCGTTTGTCGATAGCGCCATCCGTGCCGACCGCCTGGGCCTGGATCTGATTGAGGTTCATGCCGCGCACGGTTATCTGCTGCATGAGTTTTTATCGCCACTGTCCAATAAGCGTGAAGATAAGTATGGCGGCTCGCTGGAAAACCGGATGCGTCTGACGCTGGAAGTTTTCCGTGAAGTGCGCCGCGTCTTCCCGGCGGACAAGCCGGTTGGCGTGCGCATTTCCGCGACTGACTGGGTGAACGGCGGCTGGGATCTGGAACAGTCTGTGGCACTGAGTAAAGCGCTGGCCGCAGAAGGCTGTGCCTATATTCACGTCTCCAGCGGCGGCCTGGCACCAGAGCAGAAAATCAGCGTCGGCCCGAACTATCAGGTGCCTTTCTCCGCGGCGATTAAAAAAGAAGTGTCTGTTCCGGTTATTGCTGTGGGGCTGATCACCGAGCCACATCAGGCCGAAGCCGTGCTGGTAGAGCAGGAGGCCGATATGGTCGCCCTGGCGCGCGGCATGTTATATAACCCACGCTGGCCGTGGCATGCCGCTGCCGCCCTGGGCGCAAAAGTTGATGCACCAGAGCAGTACTGGCGCTGCGAACCGCATGAAGTAAAAGGCCTGTTTAACTCCTGATGTACCTGTTAACGCCAGCGCCATCGCGCGTCTGGCGTTATAAACCGCTTGAATCCCCACGCATTAATTCAGTTTACCGTCAAAAAATGGCACAATAGGTCATAAACAATAAATTCCGGGCAGCATAATAATGCCCTTTTTACGATCTGGACACTCATGACTCAGCTGCCTCAGTTTACGCGCGCTTTGTTGCATCCCCGTTATTGGTTTACCTGGTTGGGTATAGGCTTGCTCTACCTGTTGGTGCTGCTGCCCTACCCCCTGCTCTATCGTCTTGGCTGCGGCCTGGGACGCCTTGCCATGCGTTTTATCACCCGCCGCGTAGAGGTTGCCCGCCGTAATCTGGAACTCTGCTTTCCGGAAATGCCGGAAGCGGAACGGGAAGCGATGGTGGTGCGTAATTTTGAATCAGTCGGTATGGGCCTGATTGAAACCGGCATGGCCTGGTTCTGGCCAGACTGGCGTATCAGCAAATGGTTTCAGGTAAGCGGTCTGGAACATATTGATAAGGCCCATCAGGAAGGCAAAGGTGTGCTGCTGATCGGCATGCACTTTTTGACCCTGGAACTGGGTGCGCGAATTTTCGGTATCCACAACCCCGGCATTGGCGTGTATCGCCCTAACGACAATGCGCTGCTCGACTGGCTGCAAACGTGGGGAAGAATGCGCTCGAATAAAAGCATGCTGGACCGCAAGGATCTGAAAGGCATGATCCGCGCGCTGAAAAACGGCGATATCATCTGGTACGCGCCCGATCACGACTATGGCCCAAAAAGCAGCGTCTTTGTGCCTTTCTTTGGCGTGGAAAAAGCCGCCTCGACCAAAGGCAGCTATTTGCTGATCCGCAGCGGTCAGCCTGCGGTTATTCCTTTTGTGCCGCGCCGTTTGCCACACGGCAAAGGCTACGAGATGGTTATCCTGCCTGCGGAAGATGCGATGCCGCTGGACGATGAAGCCGCCACCGCCGCGCGCATGAACAAAGTCGTCGAAAATGGCGTGCTGATGGCACCAGAACAATATATGTGGCTGCATCGCCGCTTTAAAACCCGCCCGGCGGGTGAACCTTCCCTGTATTGACCATCCGGGCGGTGAGCGGCTTCCTCAACGCCCGCTTAATCGCCCGCTTTTTCTCAGGTTTCCGCTATTAACGCCGTATTTTTGAGCGCATACTTAGCTTGCTAATAAAATACACAGGCGCTTATGGCTACTACTGACTTTCCTTCGGCCATCAACTGGCAAAAAAATCTGTTTATCGCGTGGTGCGGCTGTTTCCTGACCGGCGTAGCCTTTAGCCTGGTGATGCCTTTCCTGCCGCTCTATGTAGAAGAGCTTGGCGTGACCGACCCGGAGGCGCTGAACCTGTGGTCCGGTCTGGTGTTCAGCATTACCTTTCTGTTTTCCGCTATCGCTTCGCCATTCTGGGGAGGCCTGGCCGATCGCAAAGGCCGCAAAATCATGCTGCTGCGTTCGGCGCTGGGGATGGCAATCATCATGGTTTTGATGGGCATGGCGACCTCTATCTGGCAGTTTCTGGTGCTGCGTGCGCTGCTGGGCCTGCTGGGCGGATTTGTCCCCAATGCGAATGCGCTGATTGCCACGCAGGTACCGCGCAAAAGAAGCGGCTGGGCGCTGGGATGGCTGTCGACCGGGGCGGTGAGCGGCGCGCTGATCGGGCCGCTGATTGGCGGCCTGCTGGCAGACAGCTTCGGCCTGCGTCCCGTCTTTTATATTACCGCCACCGTGCTGTTTATCTGTTTCCTGATGACGCTGTTCGCCATCCGCGAAGAGTTTGTACCGGTGCAGAAAAAAGATATGCTGCACGCCCGCGAGGTTTTTACCTCCATTAAGAAGCCAAAGCTGGTGCTGTCACTGTTTGTCACCACGCTGATTATTCAGGTTGCGACAGGCTCTATCGCACCCATATTGACGCTGTACGTGCGGGATCTGGCTGGCGATATTCAAAACCTGGCTTTCGTCAGCGGGCTGATTGCTTCGGTTCCGGGGGTGGCGGCGTTGATCAGCGCGCCACGGCTGGGCAAGTTAGGTGACAGGATCGGCCCGGATCGTATACTGATCGCTATGCTGATCGTTTCCGTGCTGCTGCTGATCCCCATGTCGCTGGTACAGAACCCTCTTCAGCTGGGCATTCTGCGTTTTTTGCTGGGCGCGGCTGACGGCGCGCTGCTGCCTGCTGTGCAAACGCTGTTGATCTATAACGTCAGCAACGGCGTGGCCGGTCGCATTTTTAGCTATAACCAGTCTTTCCGCGATATCGGTAACGTAACCGGCCCGCTAATGGGTGCGGTAGTCTCTGCCCACTGGGGTTTTCGCGCGGTATTTATGGTTACGGCTGGCGTGGTACTTTTTAACGCGGTCTACTCTTGGTACACGTTACGTTACCGGACTGCTCAGGCCGAATAACAGGCTACAGCTCGTTAAGAAACTGAGTCACCATTCCGGCGATCTCGCTAATACGAGGTTCACAGCGGCGATAGTAAGTCCATTTACCGACCTTGTTCGCCTCAAGAAGCCCCGCTTCCTGCAACACTTTCAGGCACAGCGAGGTGGCGGGCTGTGATAAGCCCGCCTTATCCTGAATAAGGCTGGCGCATACGCCATATAGCCCAAAATCGTATAGCTGGCTGTAACCGGAAAAAGCCTCCTGCGGGTTTTTAAGCCAGCTCAGCACGGCCATACGCGTTGGGTTTGCCAGCAACTTCATGGCATTTTCAGGGGTCATCCAGCCTCACAACCATCAGGAACGATAAAACGGATAGTCAGTATATCCTTTACGGGTGCCGCCATACAGCGATGCTGCATCCACAGCGTTCAGCGGATAGCCATTGCCTAAACGCAGCGGTAAATCCGGATTAGCAATAAAAGTCCTGCCAAAGCCGAACAGATCGCCCCAGCCCTGCTGCAGGATGTGTTCAGCTTTTTGTTGCGTGTAGCGGCCGGAATACATAATTGGCCCATGAAACGTGTCGCGCAGTGCGTTGCGGAAGCTTTCCGGCAGATCGGGGCTGTTATCCCAGTCAGCTTCTGCAATCGACAGATAGCCAACGTTAAGCGAGTCCAGCATTTTTGCCGCCGTGATATAGGTGGTATGCGGATCGTTTTCTACCAGGCCCAGATAAACTCGCTCTTCACTGGTGCTGGTAAATAGCGGCGCGAATCTTACGCCTACGCGCTGGCTGCCAAACACCGAGCTGACCGCCGCGATGATTTCCTGTAAAAAACGCAGCCTGTTTGCCAGCGAGCCACCATATTCATCGGTGCGAAAATTGCTGTGCTGGGAAATAAACTGGTTGATCAAATAGCCGTTAGCAGCGTGCAGCTCTACGCCATCAAATCCGGCTTCCTGCGCGTTCTCCGCAGCCTTACGGTACAGCTCTACAATTTCTTTTACTTCTGCGGTTGTCAGCTCGCGCGGCATATCCGGCGCGGTAAGCATGCCTTCGCCCGGAGCGGTTTCAATAAATACGCGTACGCCTTCTGCCGCAATAGCGGAAGGGGCGACCGGTGGCTGTTTACCCGGCTGGAGTGCACTGTGCGAGACGCGGCCAACGTGCCAGAGCTGGCAAAATAGTGTGCCACCTTCCTGATGAACAGCTTCCGTTACCTTTTTCCAGCCGGCAATCTGCTCTGCACTGTGGATGCCCGGTGTCCAGGCATAGCCTTGCCCTCGCGGTTCAATCTGTGTTCCTTCGGTGATCATAAAACCGGCGCTGGCGCGCTGACGGTAATAGTCCACCATCATTTCGCCGGGAATGTTGCCTGGTTGTTCGCTACGGCAGCGCGTCAGCGGCGGCAGCGCAATGCGGTTACGCAACGTCAGATTGCCCATCTGCAAAGGCGTGAAGAGAGTTTTCGTGTTCATAGAGCGCATTATCCTGCTAATTGAAAACGCCCATTATATTTAAACATTTAAATATGTAAATGCATTTAGCCGTTGCAGGTTACCCGTTAACGGTAAAAAATAATTAAGCTTTTGATTTATCAGATAAGAGTGCTGGCCAGGCCAGTTGTGCAGGATTTATGTCGATTCTGTTTAAAGTTTTTTCAGTGTGTGACGATAAATAATACAGACGGTGACGGGCATCCTGGCGCCGTATCCGAACCCTGGTAAAATTTTAAGGAAACGATCATGTCCGTTATCAATACTAACATTATGTCACTGACCACTCAGAACAACCTGAACAAATCACAGGCTTCTCTGAGCACCGCTATCGAACGCCTGTCTTCCGGCCTGCGTATCAACAGCGCTAAAGACGACGCCGCGGGCGAAGCGATTGCTAACCGCATGAGCTCACAGATCAAAGGTCTGACTCAGGCATCACGTAACGCCAACGACGGTATCTCTCTGACCCAGACCGCTGAAGGTTCACTGGACGAGGTCAACACCAACTTACAGCGTATCCGTGAACTGACCGTGCAGGCGAAAAACGGCACCAACAGCGCCGACGACATTGACTCAATCCAGAAAGAAGTTGACGCACGCCTGTCTGAAATCAACCGTATCGGCGCGGCAAGCACCTTTAACGGCACGGCAATCTTCAACACCACCGGCAGCGTAAACATCCAGGTTGGTGCTAACGACTCTACCGACGCTAACGTTATCAGCATCGACCTGTCTGGCGACGGTTTCCAGACTTCTGGCCTGGGTGCTTCTTTCAGCGTGACCGGCGGCGACCTGTCAGACCTGGATGCGCGCATCAAGGACGTTGACACCGCACGTAGCGGCCTGGGTGCGATTCAGAACCGTTTCGAATCCACCATTAACAACCTGAACACCTCTGTAACTAACCTGACCGCGTCTCAGTCACGTATTCAGGATGCGGACTACGCAACAGAAGTGTCAAACATGTCGAAGGCGCAGATCCTTCAGCAGGCTGGTACCTCCGTGCTGTCAAAAGCCAACCAGGTT
>Ga0153980_1000330_pt1 | contig 21857 bp, 32 predicted proteins | sample TSGA064MetaG_FD_104722 | JGI IMG/M metagenome (GOLD analysis project Ga0153980, IMG submission 104722) | Attine ant fungus gardens microbial communities from Georgia, USA - TSGA064 MetaG | ecosystem: Host-associated > Fungi > Mycelium > Unclassified | place: USA: Georgia, Magnolia Springs State... | reverse complement strand
TGTCGCCCTCTTGGTGGGTCTGGAACTTCGGCGAGAAGCGCGCGCCGACGCAGGCGCTGATCACCGATCTGCCCTCCTATCCGACTGGGGAGATCCTCATCGAGATCACCGGCACTGCTCAGTTGGCTGTGGGCGTGATCCTGCTCGGCACTGTCCGCCGCTTTGCCTTGGGCGTCAAAGCCGGCGCTCGCGTGGGCATCCAGGACTACTCGCGGAAAGAGCGCACGGAGTTTGGCGACACGGTGCTTGTGGAGCGCGCTTTCGCGAAGAGGGCGTCGCTGCAGCTGCTGCTCACGGCGTCCGAAGTTGACGCGCTCAACGACTTCATGGCCGAAGTGCGCGCAACAGCGTGCCTTTGGATCGGCTCCAGCCGCTACGAATCGACCACGGTCTATGGGTTCTACAAGAGCTTCGAGATCGCAATTACCTACTACGACTACTCCGACTGCGAGTTGGAGCTTGAGGGCCTGACATGACCGACATCATTGCGCCGCCGACCATCTCGGCATTCCCGCCCGCGCCGCAGCCGACGGACACGCCCACGGAGTTCGACGCCAAAGCATTTGCGAAGGTGAATGCGGACGTGGTTTTCGTGCCGCAGGCCAATGCGCTGGCGGCCAATGTCTACAACAACGCTACAGCGACGTTTGAGCGATCGGTGATCGCACAGGCAGCGGCCACCACTGCGACCACTCAGGCCGACGCCGCCATGGGCTATCGCAACCAGGCTGGCGCGTCCGCTTCAGCTGCGGCGGTGAGTGCCACGACTGCAGGAACGCATGCCAGTACTGCCGCCGCGGCCCTAGCGTCCATGCAGGTCATGTACCTGGGCAGCAAGGCCGTCAACTCGCACCCCACGACCGACAACATGGGTAACCCCCTGCAGTCCGGCGCTCTCTACACCAACGTCGGGACCAATGCCGCGCTCAACAAACGTGGCTGGTGGTGGGATGGAGCGGCCTGGCAGCTCGCCTGGGGCGACATCACGGGCGTCTATATGCCGACCACGGGCGGCACGTTCACAGGGCACATCACTGTCCCGGCCAACGCGACCGGCAACCAGGCGCCGCGTGCAAATGAAGTCACGCCCCGCGCCACTGCCACGTTCACGAATACCGCTCTCATGGCTGACGCTCCTTTGGGTGTCTGGGTGGGGTATGAGACGGGGGCTGGCGATGGCGCGGACTGGCCGCCATCGGGTGGATCGACCTTCTCCTGGTGGAACGTGATCACCTTCGGCGTCGCTGGTCGCAAGTCCCAGATGGCAATGCAGGCACTCGGCATCAGCCCTGTCAAAGGGGCGGTTTGGGTGCGCGGTCAGCAGGACTCGACCTGGTCGCCGTGGCAGCGCCTGCTGGGAGACCAGACGACGATCGAGCGCGTTGTGACTGCTGTGCAGTCCGGCTCGTCGTACGCGCCAGACCCTGCAAGCGGCACCGTGCATCAGCTGACGGTCAACGCTGCGTGCACGATCAGTCCTGTGATGCCTCGCCTGGGCGACCAGTTCACGATCAAGGCGCAGTTTTCTGGCGGTGCGTGGCCCCTGACCTTCGCCGCGAATGTGCGGCCGCCCACTGGCAGCGCGCCCACGTACACGGCGGCACAGATACTAACTCTGGTCTTCGAGTGCTCGCGAGCGGGCATCTGGGACCTGAGCTATGGCCCGGTGCGCGCTGTATGACGGCCCGACGCATGCTGCTGACGACAGCTCGCACTGCGCGCATCGTCATCTCCGCGAGCGTTCGGTCCCCCGACATCCGCGCTCTGGCCCTGGCCGCTGGATGGGACGGTGCTGGGCAGATCGAGTGCGTGATCAATGCTGGCGTTGATGTCGCAGCCTTGAGCATTACGACACTGCCGCACGACGTGCTGCACGTCATAAACAATGGCCGGATAGGGGGCGTCGTCAACGGCGGCACTGGTCTCTATACCCGCAGCCGCATGAGGCTCACAAATGCCGGCACGATTTTCGGAGGTGGCGGTCGCGGCGGCGAAGGGGGCCGCTCATGGGTCAAGTACAGGTTTGATGATGAGATTTTCTGGACCACGCCTGGGCAGGGCGGTTCTGGCGCCGGATTCTCGGCCTCTGGGCCTGTGGTCTTCGCGGATCAGCAGGGCGGCGACTACGGATCATATTGGGAGTACAGCGGAGCGGTTGCCGGGGGAGAAACCGCCCCATGGGCGCGAGGCGGAACAGGTGGGACAGGCGGCGGCATTGGTGCCCAGGGCCTATCCGGCCAGGCAGCTACGTACGGAGGCTCATACCAAGACGTCGGCATTGGCGCCCCGTATCCCGGAGCGCTTGCCGGCTACTACGTTGACGGCAACTCCTTCATCACTTGGTTGGTAACTGGCACTCGCCTTGGCCGCGTCACTTGAGGATCAAAAACATGTACATCCACATCGAAACGTCAGAGTACCCGCTGTCGATCCTGGACATCCAGGGCCGGCACCCCGACACAATTTTCGGCACGCCATTTATCCCGCCTGAGGGCTATGCGCTCGTCGAGCCCGCCGACACTCCGGCCTACGACGCTGACACGCAAAAGCCCGTCGAAATCGAGCCTGTCGAGATCGATGGCGTGTGGCGACAGCAGTGGGACATTGTGTCGTTGTCTTTCGAGGAGCTGCAAGCCGTGGCCGCAGCCAAGGCCAAAGCCGAGCAGGAAGCTCGGGACGCAGCGCGCGTGCGAGTCACCAAGCGCCAGGCTCTGCTCGCCCTGTACGACCTCAAGAGCATCCGCGAGTACGCCATCCTGGCGGCGATCAACTCCATCGAGGACGAGCATGCCCGTTACCGCACATTGGTGGACTGGCAGGGCGCCGCAACGATTGAGAACGACAGCCCGACTGTGTTGCTGCTAGCCGGCGCGCTCAACATCACGGCCGATCTGCCAACGCTGTTCGATTACGCCGCGGCCCTATAGGCCGAACCAACACCCAGCACCACCCGCTTCGGCGGGTTTTTTCATGCCCAACGAGGAGGGGCAATACATGAGCAATGAGAGCCGAGTGCAAGCAGCAATTGAGGCCGCGAAGGCCGCGCCGGCAGTCGCAGGCGCCGCGGCATCCACGCTGACGCTGAATGAGTGGGTGGCCATTGCCACTGGGATCTACATCGCCATCCAGGGCCTGTATCTACTGCGCAAATGGTGGCGCGAGGAGAGACAGAAGGGTGGATGGCTGGCAGATGCAGGCGAGACGGACATGGGGGCGCTATGAGCAACAAGGCAAAACTGATCGCCGCCATCGGCGCCGCCGCTGCGGCACTGGCTGTACCTCTGGTCGCCAAGTACGAGGGAACGGTGCAGGCCACGTACCGTGATCCCATCGGCTTCATCACCGCGTGCACTGGGCACACAGGCCCAGAGCTGGCTATGGGCCAGACGTTCACGCGCGAGCAGTGCGAAGACCTGCTCTACAAGGATCTGCTCAAGCACACGGCGGCGCTGGAGTGCGTGCGGCAGCCCATGACGGAAGGCCAGAAGGCCGCATTCCTGAGCTTCGCATTCAACGTGGGCAACGGCGCGTTTTGCTCCAGCACGCTGGCGCGCAAGGCCAATGCGGGCGACATGCCGGGCGCCTGTGCGGAACTGAGTCGCTGGACCTGGGCAGGGGGCAAGCAGCTGCCAGGGCTGGTCAACCGGCGCGCGGCTGAGCGGCAGTTGTGCGAGCGGGGGCTGTCGTGATCGCCGCGCTCTACACCCACTTGGCAGCCGCCGCCGTGGCCGCCGCGCTGGCGTGGCAGTTCCAGGGTGCGCGCCTGGGCGCCGAGTTGGCCGAGGCCAAGCTGGAAGCCACCACCCAGCAGCTGGCCACCAGCACGGCCCAGCGCGCGGCCGACGCCCGCGTGCGCAGAGCTGAGCAGGCCATGAACACGAAATACCAAGGAGCCCTCAATGCCGCACGTGACCGCGAGGCGCTGCTGCGCCGTGATCGTGACCAGCTGCTCTCTGTGGCTGACGGCCTGCGCGAGCAATCCGCAGATGCCGCCCGCCGGCTTGCCAGCGCTCCCCCCGCCGCCATCCTTGAGTACGCCACTGCCCTCGGAGTCGTATTTGAAGACTGCCGCGCAGCGTATGGGGACATGGCAGCAAAAGCTGCAGGGCACGCAGCTGATGTCCAAACCCTCGGTGCCGCCTGGCCCGTGATTACGACTGGATGGGGGGAAATTCCCATTGATTAGCTTGGAGCTCTGACATTACGGGTGCTATTCAGTCAATTGACCACAGGTGCATAGCGTCATTCTATTTATTCGACATACCAGTTCATTGTGTATCGTCGGGTGGTCTGTGACAAAATCGCACCATTGTTGATCTGGACATCAGTTTGACCATACTGCCCATTCGTATTGGCGGCAAAATTTGCGGATTTTGGAGGTGCAAGAACAACTCCAAATTGCGGCCCTTGGTTTAGGTCAACAAGGAGATCCACATTCCCTAGGCAAACGACAGCTTGCGTTGCGTCATCGCGAACGGATACTTGTGCGCAGGGTGCATTCCAATATTGTATTCCTGGGTTTTCAACAACCACTTTGACCGATGCACCATTTTTTGCAGCTGCCCGCAACGCCTGCAGTGAACCTATTGTGGCATTGCCATTCCCGTCATGGGCATAAACAATATTCCAGGCATGCGAAGTTCCGGCGCACATCGTGATAGCGATGGTAACAATTATTTTTTCGAAATTCAATTTAAATTCTCCAATAAAAGGAGTTCAATCTTATTCGTATATCTATAGATTGATCAAATAAAATGGGTAGAAAAAGTTGTTCAGTTTACGGGTTACGCTGATGGGCGCCTTTTGCTGGACGATGGGCGTCTTCAGTGGGAAGTATCTTTGAGACCTCAGACCGACCAAGACAGCCCATGATGCTCACCGAATCGCTGAAACACCACGCCGACCACCTGGCCGATATCGACAGGCGCGAGGGTCACGAGGTGCGGCTGCTGGGCGCGCTGATGGCGTGCGTAAAGCCGAAAAATTCGTAGGTCCAAATTCTGAGATTAGCTCCAGTATTTAGTCAACGAACCAGAGCATTGGATATGTATTCATCGAATTATTCAGAATGCTTCCATCCCCTATTTTTACATCTGCTTGTGCGTATTGTCCCAATGTGTTTATTGTGAAGTGAGCGGTCTGCGCTGGAGTTATTATGTTGGAGAATTGAGCGCCAATATATGTATTAACAATAAGGGGCCACATTCCGATGCAAACTACGGCTTGAGACGCATCATTTCTAACTGAGACGTTTGTACAGTTTACTGACCAATTATGTACGGTAGGACGTTGTATTATTACCTTTACGGATGCGCCATTATTAATTGCATTTCTAAGAGTTTGTATAGAGCCTGATGTTGCCGCGCCACTGGCATCATGTGCATATACAAGAGTCCATGCATTTGATGCGCCTGCACTGAGAGTCAAAGTTGCAACAGCGAGAACTTTTTTGATCATCATGTGTGTTTCCATGTGTAAAGGAGACAGCATTGTAGGCATGCAACGTTGCTCTATCAGCCCTCCGGACAGATCTCCATGGCCCAGTCCAGCGCCTCGTCGGCCGAGTCGTGCGGGCCCTGGAACGCGCGGATACCGCGCTCGTCATCCCAGAGGGCGCCGGCCCAGCGATGCGCAGCAGGGAAGGGTAGGCGGCCGGTCTCACGTACCATGTACCATGAGCTTCGATCAGATCGCAATTGCCCTACTGGGCGCCCTGGCGGCCTGGCGCTCCCTGGTCAGGGGGAGAGCTCGCGCAAGTGGGCGCCAGTGTTCGGCATGCTGGGCCAGCCGTTCTGGTTCTATGCCAGCGGGCAGGCCGAGCAGTGGGGGCATCTTCGCTGTGTGGATCATCTATGCCGGCGCGTGGGCGTGTGGGCTCGGGGTCTTTGGGTCTACTGGATCTCGCCGCGCCGCGAGCGTGGCACGGGCTCCATCCAACTGGTGCCAGGCCGTAAGCCATGATCCTCACACTGCACATAGACAAGGAAGAGCCCGGCTTCTACACGGCCCGCGTGCTCGATGGACGGGCTGAGGTCGCAGAGTTTCAGGCGGCCACCATCTCCGGCGCCATCCGCGACTGCGCTGTCGGCACACTGCCATGCCTCGATGGCTTCCACATCTGGTACGGCCATGTTTCCCTCGGCACGACTTCCATCAATGCCATGCGCCACGACGCTGAGATGCTGGCGCAGCGGCTAGTCAGTCTGCATTCTCAGTTCGATGATTAGGCATGCTCCCTTTAGCCCCGCCCCAAGGGCTGTGAGTGCGGGAATAAGTCCCTGGAGGGCGCATCTGTGCTGGCGCTAATTTCAGTGAATATTCCCGAAAAATCACGTAACCTGTTGATTTATATTGTTGGTAAGCCTGACTTTTAATCCGTTGGTCGCGAGTTCGAATCTCGCAGGACCCACCAATTAAACACCAATGAAATCAAGCCCTTACGCCACAAGCGTAGGGGCTTTTTTCTTGTCGTCGGGGGTCTGCTCTGACCAAAACATGACCGCGTTTGCGTACTGGGCCAGATGCTCCGGCGCCAGGTGGGCATATTTCTTCACCATCTCCAGCGTCTTCCAGCCTCCCAGCTCCTTCAGCACGAACAAGGGCGTGCCCGATTGGACATGCCAGCTCGCCCAGGTGTGCCGCAAGTCATGGAGGCGGAAATTTTCGACACCGGCAGCGGCGAAGGCTCGGGCAAGAATTCGCGCATCGACCTGCTTCACAGGTGCCCCGGTAGGCCGCGTGAAGACATTGACGCCTTTGGGGCGCGCGTTCAGCACGTCGAGCGCTTCGCTGTTGAGCGGAACCACTCGCGCGGAACCCGATTTGGAAGCATCGGCGCTGACCCACGCCGTCGAGCGCTTGAGGTCCACCTTGTCCCAGGTCAGGGTGAGGATCTCTGCGCTTCGCATGCCCGTGGCAAGGGCGAAGCGGCAGATGTCCCGCATCCAGTTCTGAGACAAGGCCGTGATGAAGGCGCGGGCCTGCTGGCGGGTCAGGAACCGAATGCGAACTGCCGGTTCCCGGTAGTTGCTGAGAATGGGCGCGCGACCGAGCCACTGCATCTTCTCGCACATGTTGAGCAGGGTCCGCAGGGTGGCGATGTACCGATTCTTGGTGCTCTGCGACGTGGGCCGCTGCACTGTGGAGCCGTGGCGCACGAAGTGCGTGGGCAGGTTGTCAAGGATGACGTCGCTTGTTAAAGAGCTGATGGGCCTGCCGCCGAAGACGGTGCGCCAATACGCGACGTGCCGAACCTTGGTGTCGTAGTCGCTCTGTCCAGCAGAGGCGCGGAGGAATTGAACGGCAGCTTCCTCGAAAAGCCGCTGTGGATGCTCTCCCAGCTTGTCCTGCCGCCACATCTCCGCTTTCAGGCGGTCGTGGTATTCCTGAGCTGCCTTGCGCTCGGTCGTTTTAGAAGATCGTCTAACTCTTTCGCCGCTTGGCGTGCGTAGATCGATCCACCAGATTCCGGAAGTTTGATCTTTGCGGATGGGCATTCACTATCCTGGTTCCGCAACGATAGCCGGGTGACATTGTTGCGAGGTTTGTTGAGGGCGGCAAGGGCAGATGGCCAGATGCGCCATATGCGCGATCCGGGTAGGCGAAAGGCGATCTCGTGCCGCCTTTCGAAAACGGTTCCGTATGAAACCTGCAGCCGCTCGGCGGCCTGTTTGAGGGTGAGCGCGGTTTCACTCATGGGGCGTGCTGCGGTTTGGCAATGCAAACGCCCCGCTCGATGGCGGGGCGTGGTTGATGGGATGGTGGCTCAGTGGGGCAGGTCCGGGGCCTGGTGTCCCTGCAGCTGGATCTCTTGCAGCACGCTGGTGTGTTCGTCCGCAAAGGCCTGCCAAGCTGCCGCAGGAATGGTGATCTCCTGGCCCTCATGCTCCGGCAGACTGGCGGCGTCTTTCACGCTCTGGATTGCAACCATGGCGCGGGAGAGCAAGCCGGCGGCGTAGATAGTTCCGGCCAGGTGGAACGCTTCCTCGACGTTCGACCTGCTCATGTCGCGGCTGCCTCGTGTCGGCGGCCGTCGAAATGGGACGAGGGCATGGTTTCGAGCTGCGTCTGCAGCAACTTCCTGTTGAGGTGGTCGCTGATCGCCAGAATGACCATGGGATTGGGGATTGCGCTGGGGCTGATCGTGCGGTTGATCTCTGTGACCGCCGAGAAGACGTGGCCGCAATAGAAGTTTTTGCACACGAAGATTGTTTCGCGGCTGGTGTTGGTGAGCTGCATGCTGGTGCGGGTGTAGGCCAGCTGTTCGCAGTGGGGGCACATCATGCGCATGTGGCTTGCTCCTTCACATTTTCGGTGGCAGTGAGGCTTAGGGCGACCTTGGTCAGTTCCAGGGCCATCTCGTCCATGGCCTGGCCGCCCAGCTGCAGCTCGGGATGCACGGCCAGGTATTCCCGGAAAGCGCTCGCAGCAGCACCAGGTGCTGCGGCTTGCTGGCTGGGCTCGGCGCGCAGGCGCTCGGCCAGCGCATCCAGCTGTTCGAAGGTGAAGGCCATGCCGCGAATCGCGCGCATTGGGCCGGGCGTGTGGAAGGTGGCGCCGCACTGCTGTGCCAGCAGCACCAGGGGTGTGTTGATCATCGTCATTGGAAGCTCCAGGTCAGGTAGGGATAGGTTCGACGCGGCGCGCGGGGGCGGGGTAGTACAGATGCCCACCGACGCGGCTGGGCAGCGTGAATGCATAGAAGCGGGTGGCCGGCAAGCCTGGGTGGGGCTTGAGTTCGGTGCCCTGGTAGCAGTTGAATGGAGGCGTGTAGGACTTTTGAGGTGCGGTCTTGGGCATGTGGATGCGGAAACGAAGCGGCCCGCACTGGGCGGGCCGGGGTAGGGTGTGGCAGGTAGAACAGCCTGCAGGGATGTGGCGGGCAGAGGTTGTGCGCCGTTGGTGAGTTGCTGGCGGCCGGCAATTGCGGCGTCGTGGACGGGGCCTCAAGGAAGTCATCCCTTTCTCAGTGGGTGACGTTTTATTCAAGACGAAAAAAAGCCCGCAATGTGCGGGCTTTAATGAATTTTCTGGTAAATAAAATCAGCGTCTGAAGTCGGTAATTGATACTATCCTTGCGGATTCTCCGCTAGCCGTCTTATGTGTAGATTGTGCGGCCGCTTTGTCATGCCTTAACTTTGCAAGCTCCACAACCTGTGGTGGACTGGAAAAATAGCCTTCTCGCAAACCGCAAAGTTGCTCGACATCGCGTTCAGATAGACCCGAATATCTCGGCAGAGCTTCTGCTGATATAACACCAGAGTTTATCAAAAGCTCGACTGCGCGGCGTAAAAGGCGTGGTCTTTCAGGTTCCCATTTTTCATCAAATGGTTCGGCCTTGGCTCCCCATCGCGCAGAGCGTCGCTTAAATAAATTGTGCTTCTCTTCGTTGCTTAGCATGCCTATATAGTAAAGGCGCATTAGCATTGCGCCCACGGAGGCGCCCCAGCGTTGTTTCAATATTAGAAGATTGTCAAGATTAACAGGGAGTCGGACATCGTCTGCAAAAGTTTCTGCTGGAAGTAATAGGGCTCCTGCGAAGCGATGAGCCTGTTTTTCCATTAAATTATATCGATCTCGGTCATTTTCATGCTGAATGTGCTTGTGCAGTATCAGGTGGCCGATTTCATGTGCTAGATCGAATCGGCTGCGAAAACCATTTGCTTTGTCAGCAGATAGATAGACAATTGGGCGTCCAAGGATTTGACTCCAGCAAGAAAGCCCTTCTATAGCTGCAACATCAATTTCCTCGCGTATTACTAGAATGCCAGCGCCTTCCGCTGCTAAAACTAGATCTTGAATTGGTGTGCGTCCCAGCTGCCAACGTTGCCGGCACTCTTCAGCTGCGGCTTCGATGTCTTCATCACGAATTTCTTCTGGAGCCGAAAATTCTCTTTCTGGAATATTCAGCTGGGGATAGTCTAAATATTCAGAAAAGAGAGAGGCAATGTCTTGCGCCCATTCTGTTCGCATCTCCAATTTTGCTCGTGCAGCCTTTAAGGCTACTGCATCACTGCGATACAAAGGAGGTGTGACGCGAGGTAGTGTAGGACGCGTAAGCCATTCGGCTTCGACGTTTAGGGTAATAGCAAGACGATCAAACGTGTCTGGCTCAGGAAATTGGTCACCTTTACACCATTTTGTGACAGTAGGTGCAGATACGCCAACTAAGCTGGCTAGCTGGCTTTTAGTTAGGCCACGAGCAACCAACGCCTGTTCAAGACGTGCTGGCTGAAGATCGTTAATTCCCTTGGTCATTTCCTGTTTGTTTCTTGGGCTGTGCCTTAAGTGTGGGCACCGCGTTGTCTGGCTGGACGACGCTTGCTGGCAGGTCGTACAACGCAAGAAGTTCTTTAAGGGGTTTGCGGTAAAGCCAAGATTCCATGTTCGGTGCTGGTATCGCAATCATGACCTGAGTCAACTGTGCAATTTCGGCCCCAGCATTCCACCCGTCCATAACGCCGAGTACGAAAATCGTACCCTCGGTGATAGGCTTGGCACCCTCAAACATATCTCCCTGCACAAAAGTTCGTTCAATTTCAGTGTTTACTTGCGCGAGTATTTGACGAGTCTTGCTGGTTTTGAGTCGCACCCACTTATGCCCGGGTACATTGAGTCGTGCAATATTGAATTTCCCGATCCGGCCTGTGACGAGCCTGGAGCCGCAGAGAGGAGTAGGGCTTGCACCATGAGCAGCCAGTGCGTCGCGAAAAGCCTCATTCACAAAGAAGTGTCTGTTGTGTCCAGCGCCAGAGGTGCGGTGTCCCTTGTCGAACAGGTTCGCGTGTTGGATGCACTTCTGGTCACCGGATCGATAGGCATCATCAAGCGCCATGAGGGCGTCACGAGGAATGTTCTGGATGATCAGCTGCTCCAGCTCTTGGGGGTCTCGGGGCGGCGGGTTAGTCATTGCTCATACTCACTTGTCGGGTTTGTATGGCGAGAATTTTAGTCAAAAAACTTTCGTGTGAGAGTCCTTTCGGTGTTTTTTCTATAATACTGTATAAAAATACAGTGGTCAAGACCGAGGCAGCAAATTTCTTGACGATCAGCTTTTTTGCCTCGGGCGAAGCTGACTCTTTAGACGAGGAAGGTCGAGCGATCCTTGCCCACGATCCAGTTCGGCGGCTTGCCCCGGCCGGTCCAGGTCGCGCCAGTCTCGGGGTCACGGAACTTGGGCGCGCCCACCGAGCCCTTCGCCTTGGAGCCGGAGGCGGGGAACACGTCCTGCTCGGTCAGTTGGTACTGCTGAATCAAGGCGCGGGCCTCTGCCACCGCTCCAGCCTTCTCCGTCTTCATCACTTCCGCGATGCGTGCATCCAGCTCGGCCTTTTGCTGCAGCAGGGTCTTGTAGTCGTTCATCTTGTTTTCTCCGGTTGATTAGGAAAGTTGAAGCCCACCAGGGTGAGCATTGTTGAGAAGCATTTATCAATTAGCAAATGCGGCCGCCAAGAGGAAGGCGCCCGCAAAGCTCATGGCGCCGGCCAGAAGACTGATGCCGGCCAGTGCAAGGAACACACTGCGCAGGCTCATGGCTGGGCCTGGTAGCTATCGCGCACGTCGGTGATGTGGGCGATGAGCCCATTGCAGAAGTCCGCGAAGCTGGCGACAGGCATGTGCACAGCGCCCCGGTCCTTGACGGTTGGCACGCCCACCGCGTTGGCTGTTGTGGCGCTGATCTCGAAGATGCCCAGGCGCGCATTGATCTGGCCCAGCTTCAACGTCTGGCCGCTGGCCACCAGCTCCTGCAGCTGCTGCTGGTCCAGCGGTGCCGGCTGGGGTGCGGCCGGTGGTTCGGGCTGCGGCGCAGGGATGGGCGGAACCTCCACCTCGACATGCAGATCAGGCTGCGTGGCCAGGTCGAAGCCGATCAGCTCGGGCTGCGGCGGTGCCACTTCGCGGGCGGCAGGCGCTGGCTCCGGGTGCGTGGCCGCGAATTCCGCAATGCATTGCGCGTAGTACGCCCGGGCCAGTTCCAGCTTCACATCCATCTGCGCCTCCAGCGCGCGGTCGCGCTCGATGGCCCAGGTGGTCAGGCGCATGTGCTCGGGGATGTGCTCGACCAGGTGAAGCTGCTGCGGCTCGTACTGGCCCAGCAGTTCCTCGGGCGTGTTGACCATCGCGTAGTTGACCTCCCAGCGGTCCACGTCCCAAAGTCGCATGTAGCCGCGCATCTGCCACTCGTAGAGCGAGTCCTGGCAGTCACGCACGAAGGCAGGGAAGGTCTGCAGGCTCCACGAACATTTCAGGTCGTGGCCGCAGCGGCGCACCAGGTCCACGGTGTCGGCTTCACCCGTGATCTTGCCGTCGCTGCGCCGCTCGGTGTTCTTGGCCAAGGTCAGCCCGCGCACGCGGTTCAGCAGGGCCAGGCCTTCGGCCTCGACTGCCAGGCCCTTGTCCGTGTATTTGCTGGACACCTCGAAGTCCACGCCCCAAAGCTCCTGCCGCACCAGCTCCCGTATGTAGGTCTTGGCGGTCTCGCTGAGCGTGCCCAGCTTGAGGCGTTCCAGCAGGGCTTTCTCTTCGTCCGTGCGCTTCTTCTTCGCCTGGATGGCTTCGACCTCCGGCGTGATGAGCGCGGGATCGATGCTCACCGGCGCGGTCATCAGCTTGCCGATGCTGCTGCAGCGGAACAGGAACTCCCTCATGCGGCACTCCTCGTGGCTTCGTTGAATGCCATGAGGCCGGCACGATCACGGGAGAGGGCAGCGCGTCCCTTGCGGCAGCCTGCTTCGAACTCGACAGTGCCCCGCACACTCTTGATGTAGTCCACCCAGCCCTGGGCGTGCTCTGTGAGCGGGGCAGCAGCGCCGCCCTGGCCGTCGTCATCCTCACCGGCCTCGGCCACGCCCGTGATCTGCTTGAGCGTGTGCCGCTGCAGATAGGTCGTGGTGGAAATGATCGCCTGAATGGCGTTCTTGCCTCCTGTTTCATCGGGCTGGGCCGTCAGCTCAACTGTGTCGGCATGGCCCAGGCGGTGCCGCAGTTTGCACACCACGGTGATGTCGCGGCCGACCTGGCGCGTTTGCCAAGACCACGCGAATCCGAGTGCGGACAGATCGGGGCCCACGGCCTGCACAACGTCGTCCAGCTCGGCATGCTTGTAGCTGGTCCTGCCCTTGGCTGTGGTGAAGTCCACGGCCTTGCGCTTCACGATGCGGATGTTCTTGGCCTTGAATGCGGCCATGGCTTCGTTGTAGGCCTTCTCAGCTTCGTGGCGCTCGTTGCGCTCCAGCAGATCCATCATCTTCTCGATCTGCTCCAGGCCTGCGCCGCGCTCCTGCAGCGTCAGCATGAAGTTGGCAGCGAGGGACGTGGGGAGCGGGGCGGTGGAAGGGGCGGGCGCGGCGTTTGCCGCTGGCACCAGCTCAAGGGCTGCGGCCTCGGTCTTGGAAACAGCGTTCATAGGAACCTCGCAGGTTGTGGAAAAAGAAACGCCCGCAGCAGCGGGCGATGGTCGGCGCCGGTGTGGCGCTTGGTGGATGGGGCGGTCATTCCGGGTCCTCCGGATCGCCGCGCATTTCGCGGACGGCGGACAGGTAGCGGCGCCCGCCGGCGGGCCACGCACGGTCCAGTTGTTCGCCGGCCTCTTCAAGCAATTCGAGCAGCATGGGCACCTTCTCGGCGTCGGTGAGTTCGCAGAGCTTCATGGCTTTTCGCGGTGGCATTCCACTTGCCTCTCGTCCAGCCATTCCGCATGCATGCCGGGGCACGCCAGCGCGCTGACGGTGGCGGGCGGCGCCCTGCCGGGCTCATCGTCCAGCGTTGCCTGCAGGCACAGCAGGCTGATGCCCAGCAGCATGGCAATCAGCCATGCCAGTGGCGGAGGGTCCGGGATTTCGTCACGTTGGTGCATGGTGGCTCCTCGATCAGTGGCGGTTTCGTTGAAGGTCCGCGATGTCTTCGCGGGCACGTTGGCGGGCATAGGCCCGCAGCCACTCGTCCATGGCGTTGCCCATGACGGTCAGCTGCGGGTGTTCGGGGTTCAGGCTCTGGCCCATGCGCTCGCTGGCGGCGGCGATCTGCTGGGCCAGCTCGTGCTGCGCGACCTGCAGGGCCTCCTGCACAAACTCGGCAGTGAAGGGCGGGCCGTAGTACTCGCGGACGTAGGTGTCCAGTTCGGCGTCTTCTGTCTCGGCGCGGTCGTAGCGCGCCGCGTTCTCCGCAGCGGCCACCGAGGCCCAGCAGATAGAGGGGAGTCGTGCATTCATGTGGGCCTCCGGAAATGAAAAAGGGCCTGCGTGTGCAGGCCCTTGTGGGTGGGTCGATGGAGCCGGGTCAGAACCCACTCCAAAAGGTTGAGATTGCCGGATGGCTCCGGCTCCATCGCGGCGGCGTCCTGGTTACAAGGCGCCGGCGTGATGGAGGACAGTAGGTAAAGCCCGCTGCGCGGACTTGGTGCTCCGCGTCTTCTTTGGGATCAGCTATCCATGGCAGCAGCTCCCAGCGCATTTCTTGCTCCTGCGTCTGGTAGCATTTGAGTTACAAATTGTGGCGTGTGATCTTGCATTCGCGCCCGCTAATGAGTTCTTCCAACTTGGAGCTTTTTTTGAAAAAACTTATCAGTGTCATCGCCCTCGCTTCTCTCGCTGGCTGCGCAACTAATTCGGGCATCGTTGACTTGGGAGGAGGCAACTACGTGTATGAGAAGGAGGACATGACTGCCTACAACGGTAGTGCTACCAAGGTGGAAATTCTCAAAGAAGCCGCCGCGTTTTGCTCCAAGCAGGGAAAGCAGATGATTGTGCAAAGCTCTTCGGCAAAGCCATACACGATCGGTTCATCGTACGCTGGTGCCGAGGTCCAGTTCGCTTGTAAATGACTCTAAGTATTGGGCTTCTTCTGAGGCTCAGGTGCGCTGGTGATCAGCAAAGCGTTGATCAGCCAACAATTGCCAACGACAGACCAGCTACTTAGTTTTTTGCAACTTGTAAATTGGTGAAACGCCACTGATCTCGGAGAGGGTCATGTGGTTTTCCATCGCGGTGGCGTCCTGGGGAAGGGCGCCAGCGTGATGGCCCTGGCCCTGGCCCTGGCGTTGGCCAGGGCACGGGGTTCAGTTGAACCAGGTCTTCATGGCCTTGAGCAATTCAGAGGGCCGCTTGTACTTGGAGCCCGTCCAGAAGCCGGCGGCGAACATGCCGACGCAAAACGTCAGCAGGATGAGATCGACCATGGATCAGCCGTCGATTGCAGCCAGCACCAGGTCGGCGGTGCTGGCAAAGGACTCAGCCTCGGCCACGGTCTTGGCATCCACGATGTCGAACTTGGCGCCCTTGAGGTTGTCGTCCAGGTCGCGCAGGTAGTCGGTCGCGGCGCGGTCGTGGCCCACCTGCACGAACAGGAAGGTCAGTTCGTCGTCGCTCTGCAGCTTGTTGGAGGCATCCACGATCACCTTGGCCGCAGCCGCACGGTCATCGGGCACGCCATCGGTGAAGACGATCACGAAGTCCTTCTTGTCCGACTTGCCGGCCAGCTTGAGCGCGGCTGTCAGTGCCTCGGCCAGCGGGGTGGAGCTACGGGGCGAACGGGCAGCGAACACTTCGGCCAGCTTGCTGGCGTCCACGCCATCGAACGAATCGACGGCTTGGCCGTTGAACACGACGAGGCCGATGCCATCGCTGTCCAGCTTGGCCAGGTCGCGGGTGAACTGCTCGGCGGTTTCCTGCACAGCCTGCCAGCGAGTGCGGCCCTTCACGTCATCGGTGGTCATGGAGCCACTTGCGTCCACCACAACGATGAAATCGAACTCGGACAGCTTTGCCAGTTGGGCAGCGAGAAGTACGGACATGTGTTTTCCTTGAGAGCGGGGAGAGGGCGCCCCGAGTCGCCATAAAAAAACGCAGCGCCCTGATTGCAAGACGCTGCGTTTTTTCCCCGGCTGAGCCGGGTGTGGAGGTTGTTCCTCCAAAGATCGTTCTGGGCTTTTCTTTTCTTGGCATCCCAGTGCATGCCTCAACCCCGTATTCAGCCCCAGGGTATGGACTTCGCGCGGCCTTTCCCGGATCGCGCCCGTAACCCCATCCGGGCAGGCGCAGCAGCAGTAGAGCGAACGACGACCTTTTCTATCCCGCTGCCGCCCGCGGTGCCTGTGTTTACCCAGCCGTGCGGCTGCATGAACGAGGGCGGCATGTTGGTGGCGCCCGTCGGCAGCACGATTGCTACTGACGATTAAATAATAGCAGTGCTTTTTTATCATTGCAATAGCAGTGATTGTATTTTTTCTCGTTCCAGAGCAAAAAATGGCGCTCTGCAAGCCAGGCTTGCACTTACCGCAACGCACGGTTGCGCAAGCATGGCTTGCATTTGCAAAAGTGCGACTATTAGTGAATACTGTATGTGTGTACAGTTTTTCGCGAGAACGCGATGACGCCAATACGAAAAAAAGCACTGGGCGATCGGTTGCGTGCCGCCCGTCGCCGCTGCGCGCTCTCGCAAGATGAGGTAGCAGAACTGTTGGGCGTGAAAAGGCAGACAGTCTCCGCTTGGGAGACAGGGGTAACCGTGCCTACGGCATTCCAGGTAGCGGACTTGGCTGCAGCGTACTGCGCCTCCGCTCACCATTTGCTATTCGGAGCGCACTACGAGCGTGTGAATGTAAAGGCGCTTTTGCCCAGCGCTGGGAGTCCGGGCGAACTGGCTATTCCAAGTGTGCCGCTGCACGTCGATGAGCAGTCCGCCCTGGTGCGACCGGCGGTTGCTGGTCCCCCTGCACCTGGTGTTGGCGGAGTTGCGCCTCAGCGTCAGCCAGTAACTTGGCTTGGGTCGATTTGGGGACGCTCCGGTACACCATGACGAGTTGCATTTCGTCTTTGGACAATTGGGTGAAATTCAGCGGCTGACTACCGCCACCGGCAACCTCGCCCAGCGCAGCTGCTTCCGCAGCTAGCCTGGGGCTGAAGTCTGCGATCTCGCACCCCAATCCTTTTGCGAATCCTCGCGCGGCCTTCAAGCTGATCGCCGCCTTGCCGTTGAGGAAGTGCCCCACGGCTGCTTGGCTGCCTATGTCATAGGTCTGCCCGAACTCTGCCTGGGACACGCGCTCCTTGCGCTCAACCCACAGGCTCTTGAGCTTGCGTGACTCCTCGCGGTGCTCATCGGTCAGGGTTCTGCGGATCTCTTCACTCATAAATAGCGAGGCTAGTAAAACTGCTGCCAAACGGCAAAAAGCACTGCTGTTGACAAAATTAAAAGCACTGCTAGTATTTCGGGATGCACAACCTTAGACGCATCCGAAAACACCTCGGAATCACCCAGAAGGCCTTGGGTGACGGCATCGGCTGTACCCAAGGCAACGTTTACCACTACGAACGAGGCCAGACCTTGCTGCCTGAGATGGCGGCGCGGCTCATCGCCTACGCCGCGCGCGATTTCGGCTTGCTCCTTACGTATGACCACATCTACGGCAGCGCCCAGCTGCCGCCGGCTGCCGCAGCGGAGGTGCCGAAGCATGTGTAACCACGATTCGGCAAGCCCGCTTGGAGCGGGATCTCGTGCGACGTTGCTGGTAGGTGCTGGCGGCGTTATCGAGGGGATTGGTCTGCTGTCTCCAAAACCATCAACATCTCGCGCATTACGCGAACCATCTCCCCCATCTGAACGTCCGGTACAGGCAGCGCGAGTACATCGGCATGGACCTGTTCTGCTCCTGCTCGCAGCTTTGATGCTGCCGCTTTTGCTGCATCGGGCGGTAACGAACCGGCAATGACACATAGCGCGGCGTGCATGCCATTGAGTCTTCCGAACATCACGTTCAAGTCTTTCATCAGTTCTTCGTTCATGTCTGCCCCTCTCGGGAATGGTTGTGTGCAACCTTCCATTTTGCCCGGCGAGAGGGCGGGCACCTTTTCTTCTCAAGAGGCCTTCCATGGCTGAAAAATTCACTTCAACGGACGGCCGGCTGCACCGTGTCGTCCGCGGTTTGGTTGCGTTCGCTCGGGGCACAGGCCGCACCAACTGCTCCGACACCATGGAGCTGCGGCAGCAGTGCGATGCCAACACCCTGCGCGTGCTGGACGCGCTGGCCAGGGCCAAGGGCATGGAGCGCCCGGCCTACATCGAGGCGCTGCTGGAAGAGCATGCGAAAGAAGCGTTGCATGAGGCAAGTCTGATCGTGCGTCAGCTGCGGGGCAATCCGCTGCTGGTGGAAGCGCTTGGAGCCCCGCCGGAGACCTTCGGTCTGCCTGCGGCCGAGGAAGAGGTGGGGAATGCACGAGCAACAACTGCCTGAGCCCATGGTTCCCGAGGATTGCGACCTCGCTGATTTCGCCTTTATGCCCCTCGACGTCGCGCGCTTGCGTGACTCAGACCTTGCTGCCAATGAAACACCGGAAGCCTGTTGGGCTGCCGTGCTGCTGTGGTCAGCGGCTTGGCACCAAGTGCCAGCGGGCTCTATGCCTGACAACGATGCCTGGATTGCGAAGCAGGCCGGCTATGCCCTGCGCGGGCGCATCGATCCGAAGTGGAAGCGTGTGCGCGAAGGCGCCATGCATGGCTGGGTGCTCTGCAGCGATGGCCGCTACCACCACCCCGTAGTGGCGGAAAAGGCCCGGGATGCGTGGGCCTCGAAGCTGATGCAGCGCTGGCGGACGGAGTGCGCGCGCATCAAAAAGCACAACGACAGGCACGGGACAGCCGTGGGACGTCCCTCATACGAGGAGTGGATTTCCTCGGGACGTCCTGCGGGACAGCCTTTGCCGCTCCCTGGTGACAAAGGATCTTGTCCCGAGGGACAAGGCGGTGTTGTCCCTGGGGACAGCCATCCCGGCCCCGATGGACAAGGGCCACATGTCCCTGACGAAACCCACTCCAAGAGACAGGGAGAGGGACAGGGACACCCTATTTATTCCGTACCTGACGGTACGGGCGGTCCCGCCCCCAACACATCGGGTGACATGACCAAAGACGAGCTGTGGCGCGCCGGCAAGTCGCTGCTTGCGGAAGCTGGCATGCCGAGGGCTCAGTGCGGTTCGTTCGTCGGAAAGTTGGTCAAGGACTATGGCGATGCCGTGGTCGTGGAAGCCGTCCGTGCCGCCGTAGTGGCGCGTCCTGTGGACCCGGTTGCCTACCTCAAGGCGACGTGCCAGGGAGCAACGGGAGAGCGACGCCAACCGAATCGCCAGGAGGCCCAGGAGGCCCGCAATCGCAGCGTTGCCAGCGCGTGGGCAGCGCAAGGAGACACCCATGAAGCAAATTGACCGGGCGGCCTTTGGGCAGCTCGTGACCGATGTGCTGGCGTACTACCGCCAGGACGCCAGCAACTTCGTGCTGGACCTGTGGTGGAACGCCTGCCACGGCTTCGAGTTGGAGCAAATAAGCGCCGCGATGCAGCGGCACTGCATTGACCCTGAGCGCGGTCAGTTCGCCCCCAAGGTCGCCGACTTGGCCCGCATCCTGCAGGGCACCGCTACCGATCGGGCTGCAATCGCGTGGGGCAAGGTCCACGAGGCGATGAGCGCTGTCGGAGGCTACTCGGATGTGGTGTTTGACGATCCAGCAATTCACGCGGTCATAGAGGACCTGGGTGGATGGCCAAAGGTCTGTCGCACCGACCTGGAGGAGATGTCCTACCTTCAGCATCGATTCTGCGAAGCGCACCGCGCATACACCGGGCGGGGCCACTTTGAGTATCAGCGCCGCTTGGCGGGTGATCGTTCGCCCGACTTCGAATACACGAGTCGTGGGCTCCCGCTGCCGCGCCCTGCGTTGGTGGGCGAGCAGAAGCGTGCCATCGCGGTGTTGTCCAACGGCAATGCCGCTGGCAAGACTTTGATTTCTTCGCTGCCTGCCAAAGCAATGCAGTTGCTGGAGCGTGCTGCCCCGAACAGGAGCGAGGCATGACCCTTCTGCAGCTGCTCAAGACCGGCGCCGTGCTGCGCTACCGGCCCGGGTTCCGCTTCTATGCGGTCCAGCGCGGCCGGGAGATCTCCGTAAACCAGGTGGAGGCCGAGGCAGCCGTGCGCGCCGGCCGCGTCCGCCCAGAAAGCACCGGCCCCGATGGGTTTGGCGTGTATCACTTTTCGCTCAGGAATTCCCAATGACCCGCAGGTTTGAATTTGCCCGCGACCAGGTGCTGGCGGCCATCGAGGCCGGCCCCGTGCAGTACGCCGCCCTGGCCGGCACGATGTCTGATCCAGCCCGCGCCCAGCTGCGCGCCATCATCGATGAGCTGACGGGGCAGGGCCTTATACGGCTGATCCAGCTGGACCGCTTCCCGCACTACGTGGTCACCGACTGGGTGATGCCCGACGAGCTGCGCCTGCAGCTGATCGAAGGCAAATGCCGTCGCACCCTGGATGGCTGCTTGATCTGGACGGGCTACATCGACCCGCGTCGCGGCCCCATGGTGCGGTTCGGTCCGGACGGTCCGCCCACGGCGGCGCGCCGCGTGGTCTGGACGATCAAGCGGGGTCCGCTGGGCCTGCAGCAGACCGTGCGCGCTGGTTGTGACGATCCCGCATGCGTGGCCTACGAACACATGAAGCTGGGAACTCGCGCGGACAAATCGCGAGGCCGCAGCCTCACGCCGCTGACCAAGCTGCGCATTGCCCGCGCACAACAGGCAGCGCGTGGCAAGTTGACCATCGAGAAGGTACGGGCGATCCGTGCGAGCGCGGAATCGGAGACTGTGCTGGCAGAGCGCTACAGCGTGTCGAAGCCCACCATCGGCCAGATCCGCAGGAACGAAACGTGGCGTGAGGAGGGCGGCATGTTCACCGCACTGATCCCGGGGAGGGCACGGGCATGAGCGTGATCCTTGGAATGGACCCCGGGGCCAACACGGGCGTGGCCGTCTACGTGGACGGCCAGCTGGTGGAGCTGCTGACGATCCCGCCGCATCACATCGAGCGCACGCTGGCCGCGCGCATGCCGTCGCGCGTGGTATTCGAAGACAGCCGGCTGCAGTCGCATACCTGGACGCGGGCGAAGACTCAGGCGGCCAGCCAGAAGATGGCGCGCGACGTGGGCCAGGTTGACGCGCGCTGCGCAGACATCACGAGCCACTGCGCGGACCTCGGTATCCCGGCCCACGGCATCAGCCCGGCGGGGAAGGGTAGCAAGCTGGATGCGAAGCGCTTTGCCGCGATCACGGGCTGGACTGGTCCGAGCAACGAGCACAGCCGCGATGCGGCCATGGTGGCCTGGCCATTCCGCCGCGCTGCGGATCTTCGAGGAGGCCGCCATGGCTGAAATTGCCCTGCACGCTCACTGGGACGGCCCTGAGCAGGCTCGGGCCAACTTCCTGCAGCGCGTGGCGCCCTGGTGCATGCAGCAGTGGGAGGCTGGCCGCCGGCTGGAGGTGTTCGTGCGTCTGCACGAGGACGCGAAGACCGACAGGCAGCGGACCTTTTATCACGACTTCGTGCTGGCCGAGATCGCGCGCCAGGTGGTCATCGACGGCCGCCGGCATTCAAAGGCCACCTGGAAGGAGCACTTCCGCGCCGAGTACCTGGGAAGCCGTGCGGTGACGCACCATGACCCGATCAGCGGCGCCACGACCACCACGCAGGAGCGCATCAGCACGGAGAGCCTGGGCGTGCGCGAGTACGGCGACCTGATCGACCGCGTGATGGCCCACGCCATCAACGAGCTGAACGTGGAGTTCCCGGCGACCTTCGAACAATGGGAGCGCGAGCAGACCCACCCGGACACGGGCGAGGTAATTGGCGGGGTGTGCCCCTGATGCGCCGCACTGCCATGAAGTCCGGCGGGGCAGGGTTCCGCCGGCGGGCCGCTCCTGCGTCCCATGCTGCCCACGAGCTGGCGCGCGAGCAGCGCCTGGAGGCCCGTGCTGCCCGCGCTATGGCCGAGGCCCGGCCGCGCGCTGCCACTGTGGCGCTCATCGACCAGCACCAGGT
>Ga0153980_1000328_pt1 | contig 21917 bp, 15 predicted proteins | sample TSGA064MetaG_FD_104722 | JGI IMG/M metagenome (GOLD analysis project Ga0153980, IMG submission 104722) | Attine ant fungus gardens microbial communities from Georgia, USA - TSGA064 MetaG | ecosystem: Host-associated > Fungi > Mycelium > Unclassified | place: USA: Georgia, Magnolia Springs State... | reverse complement strand
ACTTGATGCAACAAGTCAAAACTGGGTGGCATTCGGCAGTGATTTTATTTCTGATGGCGAAGCAAAATATAATGACTTAGCAGTTGACAATACCAATAACTTTCTTGTACTGGCCTATACGGATGGGTCTACAAAAGTGAAAAGGATTTCATTGGCAAATACTTCACAAACCTGTAGCAATACGGATCCGGGTAACAATGCGGGAGATACAGGATGTGTAACCTTTACATATCAGGGACAGCCTGTAACTTATTCTACCGTAAGAGGATCTGACGGAAAGATATGGATGCAGCAGAACCTCGGAAGCTCTCAGGTAGCCATTTCAATGGGAGATACAGCTTCTTTCGGAGATTTGTTCCAGTGGGGAAGATGGGATGACGGACATCAGCTAAGAACTTCTGCAACGGCATCTGCCACTTCACCCAATTCTCCTGACGGATTAGCAGGAACGAATTCATACATTATAGGATCACCATCATGGTGGGGAACTAATATAGTTACTGACAAATGGACAGCATCGAATGCCGCGGAAGTAACCAATACAGTTGGAGCAGATCCATGTAAAGCAGCAGGCCCGGGATGGAGAATGCCTTCACAGGCAGAATGGGCTGCATTGGTAAGTGCTGAAGGAATTGCAAACCCAGGAGGTGCATACAGCAGCCATCTGAAACTACCTGCAGGAGGATATCGTAGTTCTTCGGATGGTGGATTTACTTATGCAGGTCAAAGAGGATATTTCTGGAGTTCAGATACGGCAAACAGCGGCGGAAAATATCTTTATATAGGATCGACAATTGCGAATGCTAGCTCAGGAGCTCCTAGAGGACAGGGAGCTTCTGTACGATGTATTAAAGATGTTACTGCCGGATTAGGAACGTCAGATATTAAGCTCAACGTAACAGTCGGTGTTTATCCAAATCCTACCAACGGAATCCTGAATATTAAAGCAGATGCAGCGATAGAAAGTGTGAATGTAATTAATGTCGTAGGACAGAAAATTAAAGCTGAATTTTCCAATAACCAGATTGATATGCAAAGCTTACCTGGTGGAGTGTACATCGTAGAATTAAAGTTAAAGAACGGGCAGTCAATCTCTAAAAAGATTATTAAAAACTAGTGTCCATAGATATTTGATTGATGAACAAAAGGCTTTTTATAAAGTCTTTTGTTTTTTCAGGGATACAAAACAGTTCATTTTTTAATTAAATACATTTTGTATGTATTGCAAAGGCTCATGATTCATTCCATGGGCCTTTTTCATACTTATCTATTTTTGAGGCATGTAAAGATGAGAAAGTACAATAATAAAAATTGCTGCATGAAATTAAATTAATATATTAGATAATAGAAAAAAAATACACAATGAAAAAACTTTACTTAGCTGTAATGCTGTTTGTTACAGTTCTTGTTTTTGGACAAATTAACTACAGTGTTACTCCAAATCCTTTTGCTGAAACTAATCAGATTACCCTTACCATACCAGGAGATCAAATCGATGAATCAGCCTGGGGAGTCGTTAATAATGCCGTGTATATATGGTCATGGTCATTAGATGCAAACTTTGCAAACAGCCAGGATTGTCCTACCAACGGAAGCTGGAATGATTCCAATGATGCCAACCGATTAACGTATAATGCTGTTGCAGATACTTATTCACTGACTTTTATCCCAACGGTATTTTATAACAGAACGGGAATCGGAAGATTTGGGTTTTTATTAAAAGATAAATCAGGAAGTCATCAGACTTCAGATACTTTTATAAATGTCGGGATATTAAGCCTTAATCTCACGAACCCTTTGCCGGGAAGTCTTACCACGGTTGCATCGGGAAATTCAGTTGCTATTACAGCAACTACTAATGTCAATACAACATTCCAGCTGAAAGCAAACGGTACCGTTGTTAATTCTACCTCGGTTCCTTCTACCACATATTCTTATAATTACACTGTAACTGCCGATGCGTCGATGGAGCTGATAGCAACCGATGCAAGTTCAAATTCCAAGAATGCTGCATTTATTCTGCAGCTGCCAAGAAATGTTGTTTCCGAAGCCATACCAGGCTGGATAAAGCAGGGAATTAATTATAATCCGACAGACAATACCAAAGTCGGTTTAGCGTTATATGCTCCATTTAAAAATTTCGTTCATGTGGTCGGGAGTTTTAACAACTGGTCTGTAGATGATGCCTATTTAATGAAAAGAGATACTGCAAATCCGGATTTATACTGGATTGAGCTGAGTGGTCTTACTCCGTCACAGCTGTATACTTTCCAGTACAGAACGAATGATCTTAAAAAAGTGGCAGACCCATTCTCTCCTCAGATTTTATCTTCTTATGACGATTCCCAGATCTCTGCTGCTACTTATCCGAATTTGCCTGCTTTCCCTGCCGGACAGGGTTTTGAAGTTTCCATGTTTAAAACAGGTCAGACACCTTATAACTGGCAGGTTACCAATTTCCAGAGGCCGGCTAAAGAAAATCTGGTCGTATATGAGCTGTTGCTGAGAGACTTTACGCAGGAAAAAAACTGGCAGTCTCTAATCAATAAAATATCGTATTTAAAGAATTTGAATATCAATGCAGTTGAGCTTCTTCCGGTAATGGAATTTGAAGGAAATCTTTCCTGGGGATATAATACATCATTCCATTATGCTTTAGACAAAGCCTACGGAACCCCTGAAAAATTCAAAGAGTTTATAGATTTATGCCACCAAAACGGAATTGCTGTGATCTTGGATATTGCATTCAATCATGCAACGGGACGTTCCCCATTGGTGAGGTTATGGAATGTTGATCCGGATGGAGACGGTTATGGAGATGTAGCGGCCAATAATCCATACTTTAACCAGGTTCCAAAGCACTCTTATAATGTTTTCAATGATTTTAACCACACAAGCACGGCAACAAAATACTATGTTGAAAGAACGTTGCAGCAGTGGCTTTCGGAATATCATGTGGACGGTTTCCGCTGGGATCTTACCAAAGGTTTTACCCAAAGCTGTACTGAAAATGATGAAGCCTGTACCAATGCTTACCAGCAGGACAGAGTAGATATTATGAAATATTATGCAGACAGACAATGGGCTGCAGATCCTAATTCTTATATGATTTTCGAACACCTGGGAACTGATGCAGAAGAACAGCAGTGGGCCAATTACAGAATTGCTGAGGGAAAAGGAATAATGCTCTGGAACAAACAGACCGATCCTTATAACCAAAATACAATGGGTTATAAAGAAAACAGCAATTATGACAGGATGAATCATACTCTTCACGGGTTCACCAATATGAGCGCAGTAGGCTACGGAGAAAGTCATGATGAAGAACGTTTAATGTATAAAAACCTTTCTTACGGGGCATTAAACGGAACTTATGATGTGAAGAATTTAAATACAGCACTTGACAGAATGAAAACCTTCGGGGCAACATTCTTTACCATTCCTGGCCCTAAAATGATCTGGCAGTTTGGAGAATTAGGATATGATTTCAGCATCAACAGATGTTCAGACGGCACCATCAACAGCGGATGCAGAACAGATGAAAAACCTGTTGCCTTCTCTCTGGGGTATGATACCAATGCCAACAGAAAGGCAGTATATGACACCTGGGCAAAAATTATCAATATCAGAAATGCATATCCGGTATTCAAATCTAAAACGTACAGTGTAGAATCGAACAATCTTACGAATGATCCGGATGGACTTATTACAAGAATTTATGTATACGATAGCTCCATTGCAACCGGTGTGAAAAATGTAGTGGTGCTGGCGAATTATGATACTTCGGCTAAGGCAGTCGTTCCTTATTTCCCTTATACAGGTCAGTGGCAGAATTTAATGGATAATACTGTTTCTACCATTGCATCTACTACAGCTCCGATTACCCTTCAGCCCGGAGAATTCAGAATTTTCGGAAATTATTCGGGAAGTTTATCGACTGTTGATGCTAATGCAGATCATAAATTATCATTGCAGATTGCGGATAACCCGGTAAAAAATGGAATTGCAAAACTGATCTATCATAAAGTGAAAAACGGAGAGATTATCATTTACGACATGAGCGGGAAGAAAATAGATTCTTTCAAGCTTAACAAGGAAAATGGAATCTACGAATTAAATGCAGGGTATCCGAAAGGCACCTATTTAGTTCATTTAAATTCGGAAAATGGAACAGCCATCCAGAAAATGATGATTAAATAATAATTGAAGAGACTGCTTTTTAGCGGTCTCTTTTTTTATCCGGGCTGAATATCTTTTTATAATTAACCGTAATCATATTGAATAAAAGGATATAAAATACAACGGTTATTATGAAGTTATCAGGCAGAACAATCTCTGAAAAATGGAAAGTAAACATTTGCTTTACCATCTGGAGAACGGCAATCGGGAAATGCAGAATCCCTTTCCAGTTATATACAAGCTGGGTAATAATAAAATATAAGAGAATGACATTATTAAAAAGTCCATACAATAAAAGAAAACCCTTTTTCTCCTTTCTTTCTTTCACCCAGTCAATAGGATTTTTTATGAAATTTTTGACTTCAGTTCCTGATTTTTCAAGTAAGTTGGGAGTGGAAGTAATGTCCGACAAAAGCCAGTAGCCATCAGATCTTATAAATGGAATGATCTGTATGAAACTGTATAAAGTGATAAAATACGCCAGGTACAATGAAGTTGTGTTTTGCGTAACCCAGTAAAAGCCATAGAAGATCAGCATACACCATAGCTGCATATAGATTCCGGCTAAATTGGTAATGATGCGCTCCTGTTTACTGGCGTGCCACACCGAAGAAATATTAGAATATAGTACAGGAAATATAAAGTAAATTCCAAAACCAATTTCACCGTTTTTCCCGGTGAATTTTCTGCAGGCCGCAATATGTCCCAGCTCATGAAGAAACATCGTTACCGTATAGAGCATTAAAATCCATACCGGAGAAATGTTGTTTAAAGAAGATATAGGCGTGTTGAAAACCAGAAATAATCCCGCTAAAGATAGAACTGGAAAAAATATCCAGAATAATTTTCTATTAAACAGGAAACTGATGATAGAAGCTGCTTGGCCGGCAAGAAACGGACTCAATAATTTTTTTTGAAACTTAATGAAACCTTTCGAAGCTTTTGCCTCCACAGATGAATCCTTAAAAATAGGAATTTCAGTGAAAATATTTTCGATAAAGCCTGTAAATTCATTTTCAGTTAATGTAGTGCTGAAATCCAGATTAAATTTTTCCAGAGCCTCAGTATAGTTTTGCTGTGTCGAAAGAATGTCTATCAAACTCTTTGTGTCGGTATTTACGATAAAATGAGCTCCGGAAAGTTCTAATATCCATTTCCCGGTTTGATAAGGAGTGATAACATAATCATTTCTGATAAGAGACATTCTAATTGTGTGTAAGGTTTAAAATCAACGCTTCATTTTGGGTAATTCCGGCTATTGTTTCACTGAGCCATTGGGTGAGCTCACTGAAATGATATTCCTCCGCTATACTTTTGGCTGCAATAAAATGGTCTTTACTATATCGTATAAGTTCTTCTGCAATTCCGGAAACGTATAGTACTCTTTCCTCAAAACGGTCTAAACCAGCTTCGTTGGAAAGATTGTTTTCTCGCATGAATTCTTCCACACGGGATCTGGTGTACGTCCATTGATTGTTCTGAATGTCTTTTTGAAGATCTTCCAAATCATCATTCATCTGAATTCCCTTAAAAATTAAGGTGAAAATATCCTTTAGCTTTTCAATACTGTTTTTAGCTTCAAAGATCATATCCAGAGCAGTTATGGGAACATAAGCGAGTGTATGTTTTCCAACAGCATATTCCTCGAAATCCTGCAGTGTAAAAACAGGCTGCTGTGCAGTATTGTATTTCTCTTTTAACAGCGTTAAATAGAAATGTTGATTCTGTTGGTCGAGTTCATCCCAGAATTCAGAATGATCCGGAAAGATCTGAGTTAATATTCTTATGGATTCCTGATGGCTTTTTATAGCAAAAAATGGGGTGTTTTGGCCAGTTTCGAACAGATATTTGTAGTTGTTCTCCCCATCAATCATCTTATCTATCTCTAACGTAAAATAACAAAAGTGTCCCACAAAACTCCTGAATTTTTGAAATAATTCATCATCATGAATGTGGAAATTATCCTTTAGAAAATGCACCTGATTTCTAAAAAAATATAAAGAAGGTTTATGAATATCTTTCATAGCTTGGTATCTAATGGTAAAAGTACCTGGAGCTAGCCCAGGTACCTTTTAATTAATTCTGAAGAGTGAATATCCTATGCACCACCTCCTCCTGTTCCAGGATCAGTTGGTGGTGTAGTTGTTCCTCCTCCGCATGGAGGTTGTGGATTACATGGACTAGGCGTACAGTAGAAAGTAAATTCTTTACGCTCTTCAAGTTTCTCAATAGAGAATGTAGCTAACTTTTCATTTAAATTGTTCATAATAAAAAAATTTATAAGGGTTAAAAAAGTATTATTTATAAGGGTTTTGAAAGTATATTAAGTTTATCCCCAGTTCCTGCGCCCCAGATAATTCTGTAATTATCACCGGGAATGTTACTGGAAGCAATTCCTGCTCCTCTCAGAATTACTGTGTAGCTGCCTGCCGGAAGCACCAGTTCAGAACTTGGATTCAGCTTAAAAGATCCGTTCATAGAATCAGTCGGTCTGTTGGCAAACGTAAGCCCGTCGCCCATATAACTTGATGTGGTGTTGATTCCGCTGGCAGCCGGAGCAGCTGTAAATGCGATAAGTGCTGCAATAGCTCTGGTTTTCCCATCAGTAATGGTTCCGCCTGATGCATTCTGTACATCAGCAGAAAGGGTAGACGAAATATAAACCACTGACCTTTGCTGAAGGGTAAAAGAGGCAGTCAGAAGAGTTGGAGTAAACTGATAAGTCTCAGTAGCTGTCACATTTAATGTAGTTGATGTGGTAATAGCATCTCCTCCGGGCTGTGTGTAAGTTCCGAAAGTTTCCAGTCCTTTTTTTACACTGGTATCTCCATTACTGTCTACATACAAAGGTGCTGTAGTATCTACCGTACTGAAAACAGTTGGATTATTAGTCATATTAAGTCCGTCTATTCGGACAGTAGGAGATATTAACGGAACTCCCGTCGTGCCGATGTTATCATCAAGAACGCTGGATTTTCCGCTTACATGGAGCTTTTCCATAGGTTCAGCTGTCATAATCCCTACATTCTGCTGTGAGAAAATGTTTTGACTACATACTAGCAGCCCGGCTGCTAATACCATTTTGATAGTATTTTTCACGGTTGAAATAAATTTGTGATTGGATTATTACTGTATGGGAAACGCTACAATACTAATGGTATCTGTACCGCCTCCGCATATAATTCTTAGTGGGGTTTGTGTTGCGTTCGTAGCTGCAAATAAGTTAACGTCCAGCGTATAGGTTCCCGCCGGAAGCGATAAGGTATCATCAGATGCAGTATAAAAAATTCCTGTGGCATCAGTAGTGTTTACGGCATTGTTATAGGCACGTATAGATTCCCCAAAATAAGCATTGGCCGCTGTAGAAATTGTTGCCGGAGCTGCTGAAAACCTGAATCTTGTTCCCCAGGCTCTGTTAGATCCGTCAGTGACCACACCGCCATCTGAAGCTCTTAAAAACTGAAAACTCGTCACAGCGCTGAATTTAACAAGGCTTGGTGAAGTCAGGGTAAAGCTAAATGAGCGTATTACAGCATTGGTTGTTGTACTTGCCGAGGTTTGGTTGATTGTAAGTGCTGAAAGAATATAGTCTTTTTCGGTGTTTGCTGTATTGATGGGATCGATGATCACTAAAGGTTTAATAAGAGCATTAGACAAAACAAGATCTCCTTTATCGCTTACGGAAACCGGACGGAGCTTATCTGTGGTAGACTGGTTCGTATTATTCAGTCCGTCAACTCTTACCGTGGGACGTACAATATTTACTGAAGTTCCGGTAATAGCCGTTGAAGAAGTACTTCCGGAAATATGAAGTGCTTTTTGAGGAGTGGTAGTGGAAATTCCCACTTGAGAAAAAACGCTAATATTAAAAATGAAAATACCGAAAATTAATACCTTTTTCATCATGTGTGTTTTAGTAATTGACTGGTGTAATGCTTATCATCATTTGCTGGGTGGCTTGGTTTAAGCTATTGACAGCAAAGTTCATAGTGGTGTCCTGGGCATATCCGTAAAGTGTCAGGGTGTAATTACCTTTAGGAAGATAAAGATCTTTTTTAGGTTCAATATAGAACTGACCATTCAACTGCGCGCCGCCGCTATTGGTACTGTGAGAGATGATTACCTGACCAAATGCTGTATTGGTTGCAACGCCAGCCGGTGCAGCAGTAAGTTTATAATAGCTGCCGAATAATCTGGCCTGCCCGTTCCTTAATAATAGGGCAGTAGAGGAGGTAGGATCTGAAAGATTGTCCGTTGCCGCCATCCCTACCCGTGCTTCCACATGTACAATCGAAGGATAATCCAGTGTGAATGTCTGGCTGGTCACTGCACGCTCTGTACCTGCGGGAATAGCAGTAACAGGGAGAGATACGCTTGTGTAAAATTTATTGGTCTGGGTATTTCCGGCAATTACCAGAGTGCCGTTGGCGTCAGCAAACACTCTTTTCGTAGATGAGGTGCTTTCGTGTGCGGTATTATTGGTGCTGTTTAATCCTTCAATTCTGATAACAGGTTGAGCGATGCCGGTTCCTGATCCGGATATTTGTAAAGCTTGTTGAGGAGTTGATGTATTGATTCCTATTTGGGCACAGCAGCAAACGCTAATTTGTATGGCTGCTGCAGCCATATTTAATTTTTTACTTGTCATTTGTAGTGTGTTTTTTTTGCGTTTTCACTAATTGGTTATGAAGAGAAAACTTTGCAAATATAAATGCTTTTTTTATGGAATATTTATTTTTTAATGAAAAAAAATAGAAATTCTACATATCTTTCTGTTATTCAGTGTGATAAATTTGTGTTTTGAATTAATTGATTATCAGTGTGTTTGGTTTTGCTGAATTGTATTAAAACTAATCATAAGACAATATATACCATATAATTAGCGATATAATTTTTTATAGTTAGGATGAAAGTTTGTAAATTATGAATATGATATTAAAATATGTAATTTTAATTGTTGTCTCTTAGTGGGAGAATTAAATCAATTAAAAAGCAATGTAAGTAGATTTTTTCAATCATTGAAATAAAAAAATAGAATTTAAAACCGCTTACCTTTCAAAAACACACTCAATAAGAACTACGGATAATTTTTTTTTAATATAATTAATAAAAGACTTTCAAGGTCAGTACATAAAGGATTTTAATTTGAATTAATAATTCTTATCTTTGCACCCACAAAATTTTCATAATGTCTAAATCATTAATTCCAAAATTAGAAGCTATAAAACAAAGATATAATGAGGTAGCAGACCTTATTATACAGCCTGATATCATTTCGGACCAAAAAAAATATTCTTCTTTAAATAAAGAATATAGTGATTTGGGGAAAATTGTTAAAGTCTATGACCAATACAAAGGAGCATTGGATAACATTCAGGAATCTGAAGAGATCATTGCTGACGGATCAGACAAAGATCTTGTAGATATGGCGAAGGAAGAGAAAATGGAAGCTCAGGCTAAACTTCCTGGTTTAGAAGAAGAGCTGAAAGTACTTTTAATTCCGAAAGATCCAACGGATGACAAAAACGTAATTGTAGAACTTCGTGCAGGAACCGGAGGTGATGAAGCTGCAATCTTTGTAGAAGATGTGTACAGGGCATATGCCATGTATTTTAAAACCAAAGGATGGAAACATGAAATCACGGATTCAAGTGAAGCATCTAAAGGATATAAAGAATTAATTATCAGAATTGAAGGAGACGGGGTATACGGAATCATGAAATTTGAATCTGGAGTTCACAGGGTTCAAAGAGTTCCGGAAACAGAATCTCAAGGTAGAGTGCATACTTCTGCAATTACCGTTGCTGTTTTACCTGAAGCTGAAGAAATAGATTTTGAACTAAACCCGGCAGATATTGAAATGCAAACTTCACGTTCCGGAGGAGCTGGTGGACAAAACGTAAACAAGGTTGAAACAAAAGTACAGTTAACGCATAAACCTTCGGGGATGGTTGTAATCTGTCAGCAGGCCCGTTCTCAGCTGGCAAACAGAGAATTGGCAATGGAAATGCTTCGTACCAAATTGTATGATATTGAAGTACAGAAAGCTGTGGGTGATATTGCTGCACAACGTAAATCAATGGTTTCTACAGGAGACCGTTCTGCAAAGATCAAAACATACAATTATCCGCAGGGAAGGGTGACAGACCATAGAATCAATAAGTCTATGTATAACCTGGATGCCTACATGAACGGTGATATCTCTGAAATGATTGATGCCGTGATTATGGCAGAGAATGCTGAAAAGATGAAAGGAGAAGAAGATAATTACTAAAAAATATCATATTATATCAGGCTCTTGATTACCAAGGGCTTTTTTTTGCTTCAAACTTCGGAAATATTTAAAAATTATTTAATATACACTATGAGAATGTTTAAAACTGTTTTACTAGGAATGTTTATTTTTTGTGTCCAAAATTTCGGTGCACAAACTCAAACCGTAAAGCCGGAAAAGGTATTTGGCCTTTATTTTAATGCTTTTGTACACTATGACAATAATGCGCTGGCTGAACTCAATACGTATGTAAGTCCGTTTTTAGGGAAAGAAAATACCTATACGATGGATCAAAATGAAGTGTTCACAAAAGAAGTGGATCAGTTTACAAAAAATTTTCTGTCCAATTTTCCGGAAGAAATAGCTGCTCAATCTCAAAATGAAGCAAAAGCATTCTTTACTAAGATGTTGGGCAACTTTAAAAATGCCACCTATTCCATAAAAAATATAAAAACAATACCTAATCAGCAGGCCGATAACCAGAATATTTCTGAAGTTTCTGTTGAGGTAGCTTTTAAAGTTCCTTCAAAAATTGCAACACCAAAATTTAATGATCCCAAAAAGATCAGTGCAGAAGAGCTGAAAAAATACCTGAAAACGACTACGAAAGAATTGGTAGATGCAGATAAAAAAATAACGGTAATGCAGATTTTTAAACTGTACCAGAAAAAAGACGGTGAAAATATCTATTATTGGAATGGAGGACCTGAAGAACTGGTCTGGAAATTGAACGAATTCTATTTTAAAAATTTTAATCCGAAGAATAAATAAGGTCAGATATCAATGAAAGCTGTTATCTTTAGAAGCTTTTTTACAGAAAATAATTCAAAATATAAATAATGAAAAATTTCAAGTTCTTTTTATGGATCGTACTGGCGTTACTAGGTCAGAATCTTAGTGCCCAGACGGAAGTGAAAAAACCTGCTGATGTATTTGAAATGTATTTCAATACTTTTGTAACCAACGATAATGCAGCACTTGGCAGACTTAACGATTATCTGAGACCCACGGTAGAAGGAAAGAACGCTTACGAGATTGATTTTAAAGCAACCTCAGAAGAAATGCTGACGGGAAGTGTAAGTCATTTTTTAGCATCCTTTTCCAAAGATGCGGCAGATAACTGCAAGATAGAAGCTGAAGAGTATTTTAAAGCATTGATGGATAATTTTAAAAATGGAACCCTTTCTGTTAAAAGCGCTGCCTTAATTCAAAACGAATATGTTAAAGAGCAAAAAATTGCTGAAATAATATATTCAGTAAGCTTTAAGGTGCCTTCAAAACTACCAGATATGCCCGGAACAGATACAAAGAAGATAAAACCTGCGCAGCTTAAAAAATATCTGGTTGAAGCTACTAAAAAATTCAAAAATGCTGATAAAATAGTAACAACAGAACAGAAATTCGCGCTGTATCAGCTTAAAGAAACAGATAAGATTTACTATTGGAATGGCAGTCCTGACGAAATTGTTGCCGGATTAACTGATTTCTATTTTGAAAGCTTCGGTCCGAAATAATTCTTGGAAAAATTTCATCATCAAAATAAAAAGTCCTGGTTGCCGGGACTTTTTTTATGTCATATACTTTACGTATTTTTGAGAAAATCGTTCAGTATGAATCTTAAACCTATCTTGTTAACGGCTGGAGTTCTATTTTCAGCGTCTTTTTATTCTCAAAAAATGAATTATCCTAAAGCATCAAAAGGAAACCAGACAGATACCTATTTCGGAACTGCTGTGGCAGACCCTTTCCGGGATTTAGAAAATGACTCTGAACCTACAAAGAAATGGGTGGATGAAGAAGTGGCTTTCAGCCAGAACTATCTCTCAAAAATTCCTTTCAGAGATCAGATTAAAAATCAGCTGAGAGAAATCTGGAACTATGAAAAAATTTCGGCACCTTCCAAAGAAGGAGATTATACATACTATACAAAAAATGATGGTTTGCAGGCACAGGCAGTGTACTACAGAACAAATAATGCCACCAAAGCTACCGAAGTATTCTTAGATCCTAATAAATTTTCGGATAAAGGAACGACTTCGCTTTCCCAGCTGTCATTCAACAAAAAAGGAAATCTTGCCGCATATTCCATTTCTGAAGGCGGAAGCGACTGGAATAAGATCATTATTCTTGATGCAGTTTCCAAAAAGCAGATCGACGAGACCATTGTTGATGTAAAGTTCAGCGGAATTTCATGGCAGGGTGATGAAGGGTTTTATTACTCAAGCTACGACAAACCGAAAGAAGGAACAGTACTTTCCGGAATGACGGATAAACATAAAGTATATTTTCATAAACTGGGAACAAAACAATCTGAAGATAAGTTGATTTTCGGCGGAGATAAAACACCGAGAAGATATCTGAGTGCCGGAGTATCAGAAGATCAGAGATATCTCATTATTTCTGCAGCCAATGCAACCAACGGGAATGAATTATACATCAAAGACTTAAAGAAAGGGGGTGATTTTGTTCAAATTAACACAGGATTTGACATTAATGCCAATATCGTTGATACCCAGGGTGATGATCTTTTTATTTTTACGGATAAAGATGCTCCCAATATGCGTCTGGTAAAAACAAACATTAAAAACCCTTCTCCCGATACCTGGAAAGATGTGATACCACAAACTGACAATGTATTGGGAATTTCTACCGGAGGCGGATATTTCTTTGCCACATACATGGTCGATGCTATTGATCAGGTAAAGCAGTTTGATAAAAACGGAAAACTGATCAGAGAAATTTCTCTTCCCGGAAAAGGAAATATTTCAGGTTTCGACGGAAAAGAGAAGGAAAAAGAGCTTTACTTTTCTTTCAGTAACTACATTACACCGGGAACAATCTATAAATTTAATATAGATTCCGGAAAATCGGACGTGTATCAAAAGCCTAACGTGAAATTTAATCCGGATGATTATGTTTCTGAACAGGTATTCTATACTTCAAAAGATGGAACAAAAGTTCCGATGATGATCAACTATAAAAAGGGAATAAAGCTGGATGGTAAAAATCCTACTATTTTATATTCTTACGGAGGTTTTAACATCAGTTTACAGCCTTCATTCTCAGTCGTCAATGCAGTCTGGATGGAAAATGGAGGAGTATATGCTGTTCCTAACATCCGCGGAGGCGGCGAGTACGGAAAAAAATGGCATGATGCCGGAACAAAGATGCAGAAGAAAAATGTCTTTGAAGACTTTATTGCAGCAGGAGAATATCTGCAGAGTAAAGGCTATACTTCAAAAGAATACATGGCACTTTCAGGAAGATCAAATGGAGGTTTGCTGGTAGGTGCTACCATGACCATGCGTCCTGATCTGGCTAAAGTTGCTTTTCCGGGAGTAGGTGTATTGGACATGCTGAGATATAATAAATTTACAGCAGGCGCGGGATGGGCTTATGACTATGGAACGGCGGAAGACAGCAAAGAGATGTTTGAATATTTAAAATCATACTCTCCGGTGCATAATGTAAAAGCTGGAAAATGCTATCCCTCTACCATGATTATCACCAGTGATCATGATGACAGGGTAGTTCCTGCCCATTCATTCAAATTTGGAGCAGAGCTGCAGGAAAAACAGAATTGTAAAAATCCGATTTTATTAAGAATTGAGAAAAATGCAGGACACGGTGCCGGACGATCTACAGAACAGGTTATCGGTGAAAATGCAGACCTTATCTCATTCGCGTTATATGAAATGGGAATAAAGAAACTGAAATAGTTTTATTTAAATTAGAAGATATATAGAAAGGCCGCTCTCAGAGCGGCCTTTTAAGTATAATTATTTTGTGCTTTTTGTTTTCTTTTGATTGATTAGGCTTTTGATCTCCTTTATTTGCTTTTGCCCTAATGAAAAGATTTACATTTCTGCCAGACAGTTTATTTTTAGGAGGTAAATAACATATTTTAATCAGAAATAGCTGATCTTAATAAAATTAGTTATTTTTTATATATTATAATGGTTATAATTGTTACATTTGCTCCGGATATTCAAAATTTATTAATTCTATTCAGTAGATCATTATGAAAAAAAGAATTTTACTCGTTTGTGCATTAGCAGCCGGTTTGGTGAGCTTTAATGCACAGAGATGGGAACCTGTCTCACAAAAAACTTCTCAAATAAGAAAGGAAGTTGAGGTAAAGTACTCTTACAAAGTAGATTTGGCATCTCTTAGAAATCTTCTAAAAGATGCTGTAGAAACAGGAAAAGATGCAAAACCAGTTATTATTTCTCTGCCAACGGTAGATGGAAAGATTGAAAAATTTGCAGTATACAGCAATCCTGTAATGGAGAAATCTCTTGCAGACAGATATCAGTTAGGATCTTATCTTGGGGTAGGTATTGATGATCCCTCTAAATATCTGAGATTTAGTACTTCTCCAACAGAAATGCAGTCTATGATTATCAAAGACGGAGTATTTCAGTTTATAGAGCCTATTTCAACTGACAAACAAACTTACGGTGTATTCTATAAGACTAAGAGAACAAAAAGTGAACAGGGCTTTGAATGCGGCACGAACGAAAAGAATGCTAAAGACATTGAATTGCTAAAGGCAAACGGTAAAAAAAAGCTTTCTAGCGTAGGAATAACAAGCAGACCGTCAAGTACAAAATATAGAACATATAGACTAGCCTTATCAGTAACAGGCGAATATACACAATACTTTGGGGGAGTTAGTGGTGCAATTGCACAGATGAACAATACAATGACCAGAGTAAATGGTGTGTTCGAAAAAGATTTCGGAATTAAACTACTTATTCAGGATATGCCAAGTATTGTATATGCTGCTGCAGCTTCAGATCCGTTTTCTGATGCAGATGCGGGATCTGGTGGCGCATGGAATGCTGAACTTATGAATGCCCTTCATTCAAGTGTGGGGGATGGAACCTTTGATATCGGACATTTATTTGGAGCTTCCGGAGGGGGTGGTAATGCAGGATGCATCGGCTGTATATGCAGTAACGATATGACTCTTGATCAGAATGGTTCTCCAGTTGCTTATAAAGGTTCTGGTTATACTTCTCCTTCCAATGCAGTACCTCAGGGAGATTCGTTTGATATTGATTATGTTGCTCATGAAATGGGGCATCAGCTAGGAGGAAATCACACGTTCTCAAACAGCACTGAAGGTTCAGGTGTGAATGTGGAGCCAGGAGGTGGAACAACGATCATGGGATATGCTGGTATTACAGAAGACAATGTGCAGATGAACTCTGATGCATATTTCCATTATTCTTCTATTGATCAGATATTAACGAATGTAGAAAATAAATCTAGCTGTGGGGTTGCTGAAATTATTACCTTAAATACTCCACCTGTAATTACCGCAGTTCCAGCTTATAATATTCCTAAAGGAACAGCTTATTATTTGGATGCTTCAGCAACAGATGCGCAGGGTGATACCCTTAACTATACTTGGGAGCAGTATGACAGTGTAGATGAAGATGCAACAATCTCTGGAGACAGCGGATGGGGCTACAATCCTCAGGGGTCTATTGCCAGATCTTTCTTTGGAACAACAAGCGGAAGAAGATATTTCCCTAGTCTTCCATTAGTAATGAACGGTACCCTAACCAATAAACCAACATGGGAAACTGTTTCTTATATTCCTAGACAGCTTCATTATGCAGTTACAGTAAGAGACAATAACGCAGTAAGACCTATGGTTTCTTCTGCTGAAACAACTGTTACAGTAGGTAATGCCGGACCTTTTAAATTTAACGGTCTTACGACATCTTCAGTATTATATAACAATGCGATGAATAACATCCAGTGGGATGCAGCAGGTACTACTGCGGCTCCTTATAATGTTGCTAACGTAAAAATTGATTATACAACTGATAATGGAGCTACATGGACTGATCTGGTTGCTTCTACAGCTAACACAGGAACTTACAATGTACAGATGCCTTCAGGAATATCTGGTGCTATTAAATTAAGAATATCCGCAATAGGAAATATTTTCTATGCTGTTTCTCCTGCTGTGACAGTTGGTACAGCACCAACATCTACTACAGCAGCACCTACAGGAGTTTCTACTATAGATACAGAAGTTTTAAAAACTACTGCTAGAGTTTCATGGAATAGTATTCCTGGAGCTGCAACCTATTCAGTTAATTATAGAAAACTGGGAGCCGCTAGCTGGTCTACTACCACAAGTACAGCTAATTCTGTAGGATTGACTGGTCTTGAAGATGAGTCCTTTTATGAAGTACAGGTTGCCGGCGTTGTAAACAGTGTACCGGGATCATATTCTGCAAGTTATACTTTCAAAACTAAAGGTCTTAAAACAGGAGTTGATTACTGTATTCTGAATACCGGATACAACACTATTGGAAATATTGGAAGGGTACAGGTTGCAAACGTAACATATACAGACACAAGCTTCAGGTCATATAAAGATGTTAGCGAAAACCCAAATGCGGTTATTAAATTAATAAGAGGAACTGCATATCCAATAAGTATCATTGGACTTTATCAAGACGATTATAATATGACTTATAATGTTTGGATCGATTATAACAGAAATGGAACTTTTGAAACCAATGAGAAGGTATATACAAGTGCAGCGGTAAGCTACAATCAGGTAAGTGGTGGAGTAGGACTTAGAACTGTTACGGGTAACTTTACCGTTCCTGCAACAGCATATGCAGGTCTTAAAACGATGAGAATGAGAGTAGCATCTAATTATGCTGCTGCTTTAACAAGTACTTGCGGATATCTTCCTAGTGGGGCCGGAAGTATTATGGATTTTACAGTAAGGATTACAGATACAGTACTTGCTGTAGACGATGTAAAAACTACAAAATCAGAAGTTTCTATTTATCCTAATCCTGCTGATACTTTCGTAGAAGTTACCAACTTAAAAGGAAAAGCTGATTATAATATCTATAGCGCTGATGGAAGATTAGTTCAAAGCGGTAAAATAGATGGTAAGAGAATTAATGTAGCATCATTAATAAAAGGAGTGTATGTAATCACAATAAAAGATGACACAAACACTTACAATAATAAACTTATCAAAAAATAACAGATCATATATCTTAATTAAAGGCCGGGCATTTGCCCGGTCTTTTCTGTTTATAAATATCAGAAATACTGTGTAGTAAGTATAAAAATAGTTTGGCGAAATACTCTTAAATACAAATGCTTTCATAGCAGTCTTATCCTTTGAAATCTGATTTCTCGCATCCGCTTAACATAAGTTTCATGTTTCGTTCAAAAAAATTAACTTTACGGAGATAAAATTATTGGAATGCGAAAGACAATTTCTGTGAAAAAGCTGGACTTCAATGTGGAACCCAAAAACGGAGAAATCTATAGTTTTGAAAAAGACGGACTGGAATTAAAGTCATCTTATACCCATAAAGACGTTACAAATGAATCTTTAACACAGACTTCCCCAGGAATTGCTCCTTACCTTAGAGGACCTTATTCTACCATGTATGTCCAGAAACCATGGACTGTACGCCAGTATGCGGGATTTTCTACCGCAGAAGAATCTAATGCTTTTTACAGAAGAAATCTGGCAGCAGGACAAAAAGGTCTTTCCGTAGCATTTGACCTGGCAACCCACAGAGGATATGATTCAGACCACGCAAGAGTGGTGGGAGATGTAGGGAAAGCGGGAGTAGCCATAGATTCTGTTGAAGATATGAAGATCTTATTCAATGAAATTCCATTAGATCAGATCTCCGTTTCCATGACGATGAACGGCGCGGTACTTCCAATTCTTTCTTTTTATATTGTTGCTGCCGAAGAGCAGGGAGTAAAACAGGAACTTCTTTCGGGAACCATTCAGAATGACATCCTGAAAGAATTCATGGTGAGAAACACTTACATTTATCCGCCGGCACCTTCCATGAAGATCATTGCCGATATTTTTGAATATACCTCTCAGAATATTCCGAAATTCAACTCGATTTCTATTTCAGGGTATCACATGCAGGAAGCTGGAGCTACGCCGGTTCTGGAAATGGCCTACACATTGGCAGACGGTCTTGAATATGTAAGAACGGGAATCAAAGCAGGCATGAATGTAGATGATTTTGCGCCCAGATTATCATTCTTTTGGGCAATCGGGATGAATCATTTCATGGAAATTGCTAAAATGAGAGCCGCCAGATATATCTGGACCAACCTTTTGAAGCAGTTTAATCCTCAAAATCCAAAATCCTTAGCCCTTAGAACCCATTCCCAAACTTCAGGCTGGTCACTGACTGAACAGGAACCTTTTAATAATATTACAAGGACAGCCATTGAAGCGCTGTCTTCTGCATTAGGCGGAACACAGTCTTTACATACCAATGCACTGGATGAAGCCATTGCTTTACCAACCGATTATTCAGCTAAAATTGCAAGAAATACCCAAATCATACTGCAGCAGGAAAGTGGAATCTGTGACGTTGTAGACCCGATGGGGGGAAGCAATCTTGTGGAAAGCCTTACCCAGCAGATGATCGAGGAAGCAATGAAGTACATTGATGAGGTAGAGCAGGAAGGAGGAATGACAAAAGCGATTGAAGCAGGAATTCCGAAAATGAGAATTGAAGAAGCGGCGGCCAGAAAACAGGCTAAGATCGATAGTGGCGAAGAATTTATCATTGGAGTTAATTCTTTCCGATCCGCATTAAAGCAGGATGCCATTGAAATTCTAGATATTGATAATACGGAAGTGCGAAGAAAACAGCTTGAAAGATTAGCTGGTATAAAAGCAGGCAGAGATAATGAAGCAATGGCCCAAATCTTAAATGAAATAAGAGAAAGTGCCAAAACAGGAAACGGAAACCTTTTGGCCTTATGTATTGAAGCAGCGCGCAGAAGAGTGACATTAGGAGAAATGAGCGATGCAATGGAAGAAACCTTTGGAAGATATAAAGCCAATATTAGAACAATTTCAGGAGTATACGCTATGAATGCCGGCAAAAATGAATATTTTGAAAAAGCCCTTCATTTAACTCAAAAATTTGAAGAGCAGGAAGGCCGCAGACCAAGACTGATGGTGGCTAAAATGGGCCAGGATGGACACGACAGGGGCGCAAAAGTAGTAGCGACCGCATTTGCAGATATGGGATTCGATGTGGACGTAGCACCATTGTTTCAGACTCCGGAAGAAGTAGCCAAACAGGCTGTTGAAAATGATATTCATATTTTAGGAGTATCCTCTCTGGCTGCAGGACATAAAACACTCGTTCCACAAGTCGTGGAAGAATTGAAAAAATTGGGAGCTGAAGATATTACCATTGTGGTGGGAGGCGTTATCCCGCAGCAGGATTATGAATTTCTTTATGCTAATGGAGCGGATTTCATCTTCGGACCTGGTACAAACCTTCCAAAATGTGCCGTTGATATCTTAAACAGATTTTTGGAAGAATAACTTTTCAGATCACTAAAATTATTGGAATTTGGGATATTCCGCTATGATGATCACGATACTTCGTTTTTAGAAATAAAAATTAGCGTGAATCCACAGATATACTGAAAACCCATGTTATGAAGAGAATGCTCATGTGATTGATAGAATTTTTATGAGTCTGATCAATTTGAAATAAATACCAATACAATAAAAAAGGCTGTCATCATTGACAGCCTTTACTTATATTTTCCACGAGCGGATCAGCCAGCGGTAAATCAGTTCTTTCACAAAGAAATACACCAGAATCGGGATAATAATCACCAATATCCATAAATAAGGATTAATATAAGGCGAAAGCAAGCCGTTTGAAATGCTCGACTTTGCTGCAAAATATTGTCCTCCGGCGATCAATAACAGACTTAAGACCAAAACGATAGTCAGATGAATACTGAACCGTCTGCTAATATCATTAACCATCTTTTTGGGAGAATATCCCAAACTGTTTTTAATAGAAACCTCTTCCTGCTTCTCTAAAAACTGGATTTTAATAAAACTTACAATGATGTAAAGACATAAAGCAAATATGAAAACCCCAAGGATGGCAATAGCCTGCAATACAAGGAAAAGTTTAGACTTTATCTTGGCAGAGCGGAGGCTTTCCTGGTTGGATTCATAGCCGTTATCCTTCATTGCAGCGATCAAACCCTCATCACCCGAATCTTTTACCTGAACCAAAACCCGGTTGTAGATTTTAGGCTGGCTGGCAAGATTGGGTTTTGTGGCCAGATTCAATGAATCCAGAAACTTTTTAGGAATCAGTACCGAATGAATCCGGTCCGAAAGCCCAACCATCTTCCCGATGTAGGTTTTGTTTTCTTTATTGACGGTAATATTGATATTAATTTCAATTTTCTTTGCAAAATCTTCCGAGATCTGCGGTAATCCCTGATTTAAAGCAAAACCATAATTATACAGATTAAGATATTCCCTGGAAATGATGATCGGAATCTCATTACCCTTTACCTGAAACTCTTTCTCCGTTAAAGGAACATCAATACCATTAATGTCTACTCCCTCAAAATAAAGATCAGTATAAAATGGGATAAAATCTCCGCCGTTAGCAGAAGCTTTAAATTCATTAGCCGAAAACGGATATACATTTTTTACTTCCGGCCATGTTTTAAGCTTGGCAATATCATTCTCGTTAAATCCTAGAAGTTCCCTCCTCCCGATATTATCAGGAGTTAATTTCTTGCTGAACGTCAGCCAGTAATTGCTGTCACCGCTTTTACTTCCGAAGAGTCTGTTGGCATTCTCGTACAGCTGCAGACACGAAAGCACAAGGATGAAGGCAATAAAGAGCCCTGCGTACAGGATGATAGAATTAAATAATTTCTTCATAAGCTTTAAAGATGAAGAATTTGATAATTATGTTCAAAAGGAAACTCATTAAGCTCAAAAAACAGGACGGAACTTCCGCTGTTCTGTGATACTTCGTTGATCAGAGAAAAAGCGATCCTCTTATTTTCCAGATCAAGATGGCTGAAACACTCATCATAAATAAGGAAATTTGTCGGATTGATAAGGCTTCTTACAATAGCACTTCTCTGCCGCTCTCCGTACGAGCAGTTTTCAGCTTTTTTGTTTAAAAGACCTTCAATCCCTAACCTTGAAGCATATTCTTCCATAACAGGAATAAATGGTTTCCGGTCTTTATTGAAAACGCGGAGAAGAATATTTTCCGAAATGGTGAGGTCTTTAATCAATCTTACATCCTGAAACAGAATGCTTACCCCTTGTTTCCTGTTTTCTACAATTTGTTCAAGATGTAGCTTTTGTACCGGTTGCTGGCCATATTTGATGCTGCCGTCATACTGAAAATGCATTCCCAGCATTGCGGTGGCAAGCGTAGATTTCCCACTCCCGGAAGGCGCAATAATAAGGCGTTTGTCTCCTTTGCTGAAGACAATATCCCTATTCCAGATCTCGGACTGCGTTATATTTTTGGGAGTGAAATATCGGGGCGAAATATTTTCTAATACAATATTATCCATTCATTATTAAGTAATACAATGCATTCTCATCTTTCTTGTCCAAAGTAAATACCGT
>Ga0153980_1000327_pt1 | contig 21925 bp, 7 predicted proteins | sample TSGA064MetaG_FD_104722 | JGI IMG/M metagenome (GOLD analysis project Ga0153980, IMG submission 104722) | Attine ant fungus gardens microbial communities from Georgia, USA - TSGA064 MetaG | ecosystem: Host-associated > Fungi > Mycelium > Unclassified | place: USA: Georgia, Magnolia Springs State... | reverse complement strand
TGGGCAAGCGCTTGTTCCTGGGCATTCTGTTCGCGCTGGGCTTCTGGTTGCTGCAGTTGTTCTTCGGCCGGATGGCGGGTGCGCTGAAGTTCGATTACCGCATTGCGTATGCGTTGCCACCGATCGTGATGATGGTGGTATCCGGGTTGTTGTTCCGGCGGAAGTCGGGCTGATTCTTCTGCTCAAACGCCAAACGCCAAAAGCCAAACGCCGAAGCCGAAGCGGCCACCATGTACTCTCGAGCTAGGCGCGACAGGCTCGCCATTCCGGGACCCGCCGCAAGTCCCGCTCCGCGGCCCGGCCCAGCCGCTGGCGGCTGTGCGTTCGACCGGATGCGAGGCAGTGCCTCGCGAGCCATCCGCTCTCACCCATGTAGGCTCGTGTGCTGCCATCCATGGCAGCACACGGTCCCGGCCTGGCAATCCCGCCGCGCCTCCGACAGTGTGCTGGTGGGGGAGGGAGAGCAGCCGGGCATGGCCCGGCTCTGTCCGTTCTGATGGGATGCGCAGGCGCCTTTGCTCGTGTCGAGTCCTGTTGGTCGAGCGGCAGAGCGGCAGAGCGGCGAATGAATCTATCGATTGAGCCAACGTTCGACTTCGCGATGAAGGTTGCGCTCCTTGAGGCATCTTGATCGCGACACTCGGTGTTCAGCGCGATACCTCAGGCACGCAGTAATTCCGCTTCTACCAACCGCATTACGTGATCTGTCAATGCGGAGAGGCGCAACCCATTTCGGGACCGTAGTGCGCCATGGATGGCGCACTACGAGCCTACATGGACGTACTTGCGGCGGGTCCAGAAATGGGTTGCGCCTCTCCGCAAACGCACAGAAAGTCGAAACGCTGCTTTCAGCTTTTTCCTGGAAGGCGCCTGAGCTTCAGCGCTTCGGTAACCGGACAACCCGCGTCCCGCTGGCCCGGTCATGCCAGGCTAGGCGCTGTCGGTCCACCAGCGCCCACCAGAACCCCAGACCGGCCGCCAACACCGACAGCGAGCCCACCGCATACCGCAGCCACAACTGCCTGCGCGTCGGCACCGTGCCGTCCAGCGACACCACCTGCAACCGCCACGGCCGCATCCCCAGCGTCTGCCCACCGCGAAGCCAACTCATCGTCGCGTACAGCCCCGTCAGCAGCCAGCAGCAGGCCCACAACGCCCACTGCCATGCACTGAACGGCGCGATGTTCTCCCGCTCCGCATGACCGCTCAACGTGTAGATCGCCACGAACACCGCACCGAGCAGCATCCATAGCGCCAGCGCCGGGAAGAAGTCGTACAACAGCGACAACAACCGCCACAGCAGCAACGATGCAGGGCGATCAGCAGCAGGGGACGACAGTGCGGTATCGGTCATGTCCCGGAGCATACCCGGCCCGCCGCCCGCGTTCGATGGCCCACGCACGTTCCGCTCCGTATGCTGTCCGCATGTCCGACGCCACCACCCCCGCCCTGCGCCGCCAGCTGGTCCAGCACCTGCCCGAGCTGCGTGACGATGACAACGTGCACATCCAGCGCTTCCTCGACACCGCCTGGGCCGAACACGGCCTGGCCCGTGCCAGCCTGGACAGCTATCGGCGCGATCTCGAAGGTCTCGCGCGCTGGCGTGATGGCGCCACAGGAGGCCTGGCCGGCCTGGATCGTGCCGGGCTCTTCGACTACCTTGCCTGGCGTTCGCGCCACGGCTGGTCGCCACGCAGCAATGCCCGCCTGCTCTCCGCGCTGCGGGCCTTCTTCGCCGATGCCGTGCGCCGCGGCGAACGCACGGACGATCCAAGCGCGCTGCTGGATCCGCCCAAACTGCCCCGCTTGCTGCCCAAGGCGCTGGCCGAAAGCCAGATCGACGCCCTGCTGGCCAGTCCTGATATCGAGACGCCGCTCGGGCTGCGCGACCGCGCCATGCTGGAGCTGATGTATGCCGCGGGCCTGCGCGTGAGCGAACTGGTCAACCTGCCGGCCAATGCCGTCAACCTGCGCCAGGGCGTGCTGCGCGTGACCGGCAAGGGCAGCAAGGAACGGCTGGTTCCGCTGGGCGAGGAATCCCAACACTGGCTCGAGCGGTACCTGGCCGAATCGCGGCCGCAGCTCACCGGCAAGCGCAACGTGCCGACGCCGCAGGATGGCGCCGTGCCGATGTTCCTGGAACCCTCGCTGCATCCGCTCAGCCGCCAGCAGTTCTGGGGCCTGGTGAAGAAGTACGCGGTCCTGGCCGGGATCGACCCGGTCAGGATCAGCCCGCACGGCCTGCGCCACAGCTTCGCCACGCATCTGCTCAACCGGGGCGCCGACCTGCGCGCGCTGCAGATGCTGCTGGGCCACAGTTCGCTGTCCACCACCCAGATCTACACGCTGGTCGCCCGCGAACACCTGCAGAAACTGCACGCCAAGCACCACCCGCGCGGCTGAAGGGGCGGGCAGAACCCGGCCGCGCATCACCGTTCCACTGCGGTCCAGCTGCGCGGGCAGGCAGCTGTGCGAGAATCCAGCCTGACCTCTTACACCGGAATGCTCGATGCTCCGTGTTGCCATTGCGGCGCTCTTCGGCGCGCTCAGCCTGTCTGCCTGTGCGCAGCAACCGTCCGCCCCGGCGGCCAAGACCACTGCTGCGGCCCCGGCCGCTGCCGGCGATGCCGACCAGCGCGTGCGCACCGCGCTGCAGCAGCTGGACCCCACGTTCAAGCCCGACTTCATCGGTGCGGCGCCGTTCGCGGGTTTCCGTGAAGTGCTGGTCGGCGGCCAGGTGCTGTACGTCTCCGATGACGGCCGCTATCTGATGCAGTCCCAGCCGTACGACATCCAGAACAAGGCGCCGGTCAGCAGCCAGGGCCTGCTCAGCTACCGCCGCAAGCTGCTCGATGGCGTGCCGCATAACGAGCGCATCGTGTTCGCTGCGCCGAACGCCAAGTACACGGTCAGCGTCTTCACCGACATCGAATGCGGTTACTGCCGCAAGCTGCACCAGGACATCGCCGAGCTCAACCGCAACGGCATCACCGTGGAATACCTCGCGTTTCCGCGCATGGGGCTGGGCAGCCAGGACTACACCGACATGATTTCGGTCTGGTGCGCCGCCGATCGCAAGCAGGCCCTGACCGCGGCCAAGACCGGCAAGGCGGTCACCCCGAAGAACTGCACCAACCCGGTGGCCATGCAGTACAAGCTCGGCCAGCAGATGGGCGTCAACGGCACCCCGGCGATCTTCGCCGCCGATGGCACCCAGCTCGGTGGCTACCTGCCCCCGGCCCAGCTCAAGGCCGCGCTGGAGCGCGTCTCGGCAGGCGGCAGCCGCTGAAACAGAACGCCCCGGCCAGGCCGGGGCGTTTTTTTTGCCATCCGCGGGGCAGCGGCCCGCGCGCTGCGTTTACTTCAGGCCATCACTGATCGCTTTGGTCAGGGTGCCCTGCGCATCGTCGCCACTGAACTCCCAGAAGAACGCACCGCCCAGGCCCTGTGTTTTCACATAGCCCATCTTCTCGGTGACCATCGCGGGGGTATCCACGCTCCAGAACGTGGTGCCGTTGGAGATCCACGTGGCCTTGGCGACGTTGTCGGTGTAGACCGGCCAGTTGAGGTTCTTCAGCACCTTCCAGTCTTCGATACCGGCTTCGTAAGTGCCCGGCGCCGCCCCGCTGGCGCTCTTGTAGAGCCCGTTGTTGCCACTGGCGACGCCGGTCCAGCCGCGCCCGTAGTAGCCGATGCCCAGGTTCAACTTGCTGGCCGGCACGCCGCGGCTGAGGAAGGCCTCCATCGCATCATTGCTGTTGTAGAACTTCTGGTCGCCCGTGGAGGGATCGGCGGGTGAATCGAACAGCGCCGAGTGATGGTTGGTCTGCGGATCCCACGCGCCGTGGAAGTCGTAGGTCATCACGTTGATGAAATCCAGGTACGGGTGGTAGCTGGCCGGATCGGTCACGCGGATCTTGTCCACGCCTGCGCCGACCGCGACCGTCAGCAGCAGGCCGGGCCGCACCGCGTCGAGCTGGCGACGGAACTCGGCCAGCAGCGCGGTGAAGTTGGCATTGTCGGCCGGCGTGCCGCAGCTCAGCCCGCAGGCCACCGGGTACTCCCAGTCGATGTCGATGCCGTCGAACACGCCAAGTGCCGCACCTGTGCCCCCCGCACCATCGGCGACCGGCAGGTTGCCCTTGATGTAGGCGTCGATGCACGAGGCCACGAACGCCTGCCGGTTGGCCGGCTGCGCCGCGCTGGAGAAGCCGCGCGACCAGGTCCAGCCGCCGAGCGAGATCAGCACCTTGACGTTCGGGTGTTTGGCCTTGAGCTGCTTGAGCTGGTTCCAGTTGCCACGCAGCGGCTGGTCCCAGGTGTCGGCCGTGCCGCTGACGCTGTCGCCGGCGCCGAAGGATTTGCCGTAATCGGCATAGGCATCGCCACCCACGCCCGTGTTCGGGTCGGAGGCCTGGGTCACGCCCACTTCGCAGCGGTTGTTGCGCACATTGCCGAAGGCGTAGTTGATGTGGGTCAGCTTGGCTGCCGAGCCGCTGGTGTCGATGTTCTTGACCTGGTAGTTGCGGCCGTAGATGCCCCACTGGGTGAAGTAGCCGATCACCCGCTTGTTGCCGCCACCGCCACCGCCGGCGGCCGTGGTCACGCTGATCGAAGCGCTCTGCGCCGAGGCATTGCCGGCGTTGTCACGTGCGCGCACCGTATAGGTATAGGCCGTGCTCGCGGCGAGGCCGCCGTCGGTGTACTGGGTGGCGCTCGGCGAGCCGACCAGGCTGCCGTTGCGGTACACGTCGTAGCCGGCCACGCCGCTGCCGCCGCTGTTGTCGGTGGCCGCGTTCCAGGCCAGGTTCACCGTGGTGGCGGTCCTGGAGGGCGAGGCCAGCCCCCCCGGCACGCTGGGCGGCGTGGTGTCGTTGCTGGGCGCGGTGACGGTCACGCTGACCGTGGCCGAGGAGGTCACCGCATTGTTGTTGTCCGTGGCCACCGCTTTGAACGTGTGGCTGCCGGCCGAGGCATTGCTCCAGACCACGCTGTACGGCGCGCTGGTGTCGATGCCCAGCGAGGTGCCGCCACGGAAGAACTCGACCTTGCTGACACTGCCGTCGGCATCGCTGGCGTTGGCGCTGACCGTGATGCTGCTGCCGGCGGTGAAGCTGGCCCCGGCGGTAGGCGAGGTCAGTGAGACGCTGGGCGGCTGGTTGCTGCCGCTGCCATCGCAGGCGCCCAGGTTGGTGTAGTAAGGCGCACCGGCCGGGTGGTCCGGCGGGGCGTTCCAGATGTCCTGGTTGGCGCGGTACAGCACGCCTCCCTTCTGCAGGGTCTGGCCGGCCAGATAGATGGCCGCGCCGTTCCATTCGGGCGCCCCGGTACAGTTCGCCGCCTGCACCAGGGTCGGCGTGCCGGCGGCAGCGGCCAAGGCCAGGGCGAGCAGCCAGCGCCGTCGGCGCAGGTTCGGGGCGAGGGAGGAAAACGATGTCACTGCACGGCGCGCAATCGGGTCTGGCATGGTCGGTCTCCGATCAGGTGGGCGCATGCCGCCGGGATGGCGGCATGCGTGCAGCAGTTCCGGACGCCGGTGAGAGAGGCCGGCAACGACATGGGGGACGGACGGCACCTGGCCGTGGGCCAGGTGGTGATAACGTTGTCATGGAATCTGCGGCCAATCCGTGAACCAGCGCATGGTTCGGGTGTGAACAGGCCTGGCTGCGGCTCGGGCCGGCCGATCCCCCGGGCCGGGCCGCGGCGGCCGAGTTGGGTACAATAGTGGGCCCCGTTCCCAACCACGGTTCCCCGGACATGATGGTCCTCGAGGGCGCATCCGCCCTTTCGCCGTTCCGCCGCGAACGTCTTGAATCCCGCCTGCAGTCCCTGGCCGCCGATCTGCGCATCACCGGTGCCTGGCATGTCTACTTCATCCAGACCGAGGGCGATGCGGCCCCGGACCCGGCGATCCTGAGCCGGATCCTGGAAGCCCAGCCGGACCTGGCCGGGCGTGAGGACGGGGCGGTATCGCGCTTCGTGGTGCCGCGGTTGGGCACGTTGTCGCCGTGGTCGAGCAAGGCCACCGAGCTGGTCCGTGGTGCCGGGCAGCCGATCCGCCGCGTTGAGCGCGGCCTGCGCATCGACCTGGCGGGCTGGCCGGCCGACCCGGCTGCGCAGGAGGCGGTGATCCGCGTGCTGCACGATCCGATGACCCAGTCCGTGCTGACCGGGACCGGGCAGGCGCAGGCACTGTTCAGCGCCCCGGCGCGCGGCGAGCTGGAACGGATCGCCCTGGACGACCTGGAAGCGGCCAACAGCCGCCTCGGCCTGGCCATGGCCCAGGACGAGATCGACTACCTGCGCCAGCGCTTCGGCGAGCTGGGCCGCAAGCCGTCGGACGTGGAACTGATGATGTTCGCGCAGGCCAACTCCGAGCACTGCCGGCACAAGATCTTCAATGCCAGCTGGACCATCGACGGTGCCGAGCAGTCGCACTCGCTGTTCCGGATGATCAAGAACACCCACCAGCAGACCCCGCAGCACACGTTGAGCGCGTACAGCGACAACGCCGCGGTGGTCGCCGGTTTCCCGGCCGCGCGCTATCGCCCGGACCCCGCCAGCGGCCAGTACCGCAGCGAGGCCGTGGTCGATTCGGCGTTCTGCATCAAGGTGGAAACGCACAACCACCCGACCGCGATCGCCCCGTTCCCGGGCGCGGCCACCGGTGCAGGCGGCGAAATCCGCGATGAAGGCGCGACCGGCCGCGGCGGCAAGCCCAAGGCTGGCCTCACCGGCTTCTCGGTCTCGCACCTGCGCATCCCGACCCTGCCGCAGCCGTGGGAGGCGCCGCGCGCGCTGAACCCGCGCATGGCCCCGGCGCTGGACATCATGCTGGACGGTCCGCTCGGCGGCGCTGCGTTCAACAACGAGTTCGGCCGCCCGAACCTGCTTGGCTACTTCCGCAGCTTTGAACTGCCCGAAGGCGAGGGCCTGACCCGCGCTTACGACAAGCCGATCATGCTGGCCGGTGGCCTCGGCGCGATCGACCAGAACCAGGTCGAGAAGCTGCGCCTGCAGCCCGGCGATGCGGTGATCGTGCTCGGCGGCCCGGCGATGCTGATCGGTCTCGGCGGCGGTGCCGCCAGCTCGGTGGCCTCCGGTGAGAGCGCCGAAGACCTCGATTTCGCCAGCGTGCAGCGCGACAACCCGGAAATGGAGCGTCGCTGCCAGGAAGTGATCGACCGTTGCGTCGCGCTCGGTCTGGACAACCCGATCCGCTGGTTCCATGACGTCGGCGCCGGTGGACTGTCCAACGCGATTCCGGAACTGCTGCACGACTCCGGCGTGGGTGGCGTGATCGATCTGGGCAAGGTGCCCGCCGATGACCCGTCGCTGTCGCCGATGCAGCTGTGGTGCAACGAATCGCAGGAGCGCTACGTGCTCGGTGTGCCGCAGGCGCGCCTGGCCGAGTTTGCCGCGCTGTGCGCACGCGAGCGCTGTCCGTTCGCCGCGGTCGGTGTCGCCACGGCCGAAGAGCGCCTGGTCGTTGCCTATGGCGCGACCGTGGGCAACACCCCGGCCGATGCCCCGATCGACCTGCCGATGGACGTGCTGTTCGGCAAGGCACCGAAGATGCACCGCGATACCGTGCACCCGCCGGCGCCGCGCTGGCCGGCGCTGAAGACCGCCGGCTTGGATCTGCATGAAGCCGGCCTGCGCGTGCTGGCGCATCCTTCGGTGGCCTCGAAGAACTTCCTGGTCACCATCGGTGACCGCAGCGTCGGTGGCCTGACCGCACGCGAACAGATGATCGGCCCGTGGCAGCTGCCGCTGGCCAACGTGGCGATCACCCTGGCCGGCTTCGATACCGTTGCCGGCGAAGCGATGGCGATCGGTGAGCGTACTCCGCTGGCCCTGCTGGACGCCGCTGCGTCGGCGCGCATGGCGGTCGGTGAAGCGATCACCAACCTGTGCGCGGCTCCGGTCGATGCACTGGAAACGGTGAAGCTCTCGGCCAACTGGATGGCCGCGGCTGGCCATCACGGCGAAGACGCGCTGCTGTATGACGCGGTGCGTGCAGTCGGCATGGAACTGTGCCCGCAGCTGGACCTGAGCATTCCGGTCGGCAAGGACTCGCTGTCCATGCAGGCGCAGTGGCAGGCCGACGGCCAGGCGCACAAGTCGGTGTCGCCGGTGTCGCTGGTGATCTCGGCGTTCGCGCCGGTGGCCGATGCCACCGGCCAGCTGACGCCGCTGCTCGACCGTGACGCCGACAGCGAGCTGTGGCTGATCGGCCTGGGGGCTGGCAAGCAGCGCCTGGGCGGCTCGATCCTGGCCCAGGTGCATGCCGACCATTCCGCATTGCCGGCCTTCGCCGGTGCCGTGCCGGATCTGGACGATGCACAGCGCCTGCGCGCATTCTTCGAACTGATCCGCGATGCGCGCCAGGCCGGCCTGCTGCTGGCGTACCACGACCGCAGCGATGGCGGTGCGTTTGCCGCGCTGTGCGAAATGGCCTTCGCCTCGCGTCTGGGCCTGGACATCACCCTGGATGCCTGGGGCGATGATCCGTTCCGCAGCCTGTTCAATGAAGAGCTGGGTGCGGTGGTGCAGATCGCCAAGGAAGACCGCGCGGCCTTCGCCGATCTGGTCGAGCGCCATGCGCTGACCGAATGCGCGCAGCGCATCGCGCGCCCGACCACCGCCCCGGTGGTACGTGTCTCGCTGCAGGGCGAAAGCCTGGTCGAGTGGCGCTGGGAAGCGCTGTTCGATGCGTGGTGGTCGGTCACCCACGCCATGCAGAAGCTGCGCGACAACCCGGACAACGCCGACCAGGAGCGTGCGATCGCGCGCAACTTCAACGCGCCGGGCCTGAAGCCCAAGCTGACCTTCGATCTCAATGAAGACGTGGCGATGCCCTTCATCAACACCGGCGCGCGTCCGCGCGTGGCGGTGCTGCGCGAGCAGGGCGTCAACGGCCAGATCGAAATGGCCAACGTCTTCGAACGCGCCGGCTTCAGCTCGTTCGATGTGCACATGAGCGACCTGATCGAAGGCCGCGTCGCGCTGTCCGATTTCACCGGCCTGGTCGCCTGCGGCGGCTTCAGCTACGGCGACGTGCTCGGTGCCGGCCGCGGCTGGGCTACCTCGGTGCTGGAGCGCAGCGCGCTGCGCGACGCCTTCGCGGCGTTCTTCGCCCGCGAGGACAGCTTCGCGCTGGGCGTGTGCAATGGCTGCCAGATGATGAGCCAGCTCAAGGACATCATCCCGGGGGCCGAGCACTGGCCGCAGTTCCGACGCAACCGCAGCGAGCAGTTCGAAGCGCGCACCGCGTTGCTGGAAGTGGTGGAATCGCCCTCGATCCTGCTGCGTGGCATGGCCGGTTCACGCCTGCCGGTCGCAGTGGCACATGGCGAAGGCCAGGCGGTGTTCGCCAATGCGGTCGATCAGGCGGCGGCGCGCGTGTCGCTGCGTTACATCGATGGCGACGGCAACGTGGCCACCCAGTACCCGTTGAACCCGAACGGCTCGCCCGACGGCATCACCGGCCTGACCACCACCGATGGCCGTACCACGATCATGATGCCGCACCCGGAACGCACCCCGCGTGCGATCAACCACAGCTGGCATCCGGACGAGTGGAACGGCGATTCGCCGTGGCTGCGGATGTTCCGCAACGCAAGAGTATGGTGCGGCTGATACGGCGCACCGCGTCGAATCCAATGCAGTGAAAATCGCGTGAAGAAACCGCCGGCTGGTCCGGCGGTTTTCTTTTGTATGCCCCACAAAATGATCGGCAGCAATGAGTTACATCGCGTTACAACGTGAAAACACGTTATGGCCATTGCTCACATGTATCTAACAACATCACGCGATAACACGTCGTTTTTGTGACGTACTGCGCGGTCATATGAATTTCAATGTCAAAGTCTTGACGTTGTTCAAACTGTACGTTAACACTGCAACCTCATTTCGACAGCGTTCAGTTCCACAGTAAGCGCATGGATGGCGTGCACGCTGTAGGTATCTGCCAGCCATTGCGCACAACGCAGTAAATCAAGCGAAAAACGCCCCCAGGGGACGTTGGACCACGCGGTCCGGCGTTGGCGTCGCTTTGCCTAAAACCAGCCTAATCAGGAGCCGCATCGATGAATCGGATTTATCGCAAGGTCTGGAACAAAGCACTGGGGCAGATGGTCGTCGCCTCGGAATTGGCCAGCAGCCAGTCCTCGGGTGTCGTCATCGATCAGCGCCGAACCTCTGGCGGACGCAACACCGCAGTGCTCTCCGCCGCCATCGCGTTGACGCTCGGATTGAGCGCGGCAGGCACGCTGCAGACGGCGCACGCGCAGTCCGTGGAAGTCGGCGGCAACGCAAACTGCCTGGTCCTCAACAGCACCCTCGTCGACAGCTGCGTGGTCGATGGCAACGCCACTGCAACGGGCACCAACGCGGTGGCGATCGGCAGCAACAGCACCGCCTCGGCCGCCAACAGCGTGGCGCTCGGCGCAGGCTCGAAGGCCAGCCGCGCCAACACGGTGTCGGTGGGTGATGCAGGCAAGGAGCGCCAGGTGACCAACGTCGCCGCCGGCACCGCCGCTACGGATGCGGTGAACAAGGCGCAGCTGGACAAGGTGGCGGTCGCTGCCGAAGGGGCGACGCGCTATTTCAAGGCCGACGGTGACGGCAACGACGCCGACGCGGCGAAGATCGATGGTGACGGCGCATTGGCCGCCGGCGCCAGCGCCAACGCGGACGGCGACGGTGCCACCGCGCTCGGCAGTGGCAGCCAGGCACTCGCCAACGCGACCACCGCGGTGGGCAACGGCTCGATCGCCGCGGGCCTCGGCGCGAGTTCGTTCGGCCAGGGCAGCATGGCCTTCGGCGATGCCAGCATCGCGCTCGGCCAGAGTGCCGCAGCGTTTGGCCTCGGCGATGTCGCCCTCGGCGCATCGGCAGTGGCGGCCAGTGAAAACGGCGCGGCGACCGCCATCGGCGGCCTGGCCGAAGCCAGCGCCGACGGCGCCACTGCGATCGGCGGTGGTGCGTTGGCCATCGGTCCGGGCAGCACCTCGCTGGGTCGCGGCGCGGCAACGGCCGGCGAAGCCTCGGTGGCCGTCGGTGCGTTCAGCGTCGCGGTGGCGGATTTCAGCGCCACGCTCGGTGCGAATTCGGCGGCCGTGGCCGTCGGGAGCGTCGCGCTCGGTGCCGGTTCGTATGCCGATCGGGTCGACACGGTCTCGGTCGGCAACGCGGAAAACGGCCTGCGTCGCCAGATCACCAATCTCGCCGACGGCACCGAAGAAAACGATGCGGTGAACAAGGCGCAGCTTGATGCAGTCGGCGCGGTCGCCGCCAACACGGACAAGCGCTTCCAGGCCACCGGCAGCAGCGACAGCGATGCCGGCGCACTCGCGGCAGGCGACAACGCCACCGCGATCGGTGAAGCGTCCAACGCGCTGGCCAATGGTGCAACCGCGCTTGGCAGCGGCGCCACCGTCACTGCGCAGAACGCTACGGCGGTCGGCTACAACGCCACCGCCACCGGCCAGAACAGTGCAGCCTTCGGTACCAATGCGCAGGCCAATGGCCCGGGCAGCGTGGCCGTCGGCGGCGCCGCGGTGGATGCCGATGGCAACCCGCTGATCACCAATGGCGGGGTGCCGGTCGATACCGGTGCGACCAGCGCCGGTGTGGGCGGCACGGCGGTCGGCGCGAGTGCGGAAGCGTCCGGATTTGCTGCGTCGTCGTACGGCGTCGGTGCGTACGCCGCCGGTGCGCAGGCCTCGGCGTTCGGTGCGGTCGCCAATGCGACCGGCGACTACTCCACTGCGGTGGGGACGCAGAGTGTGGCGACCGGCAACAGCAGCACGGCCATCGGTGGCCCAGCAGATCTGCTGCCTGGGCTGGGCTTCTTCGTGCAGACCCAGGCCAGCGGCGAAGCCGCTACGGCGGTGGGTGCAGGCGCGATCGCCAGTGGCGATTACGCGGTGGCCAACGGCACCCTGAGCGAAGCCTCGGGTACCGAGGCGACCGCCGTCGGCTATTTCGCCTACGCCCCGGGCGAGGGCGCCACCGCGCTCGGCGCGGAGACCTGGGCCAGCGGTGAGCTGAGCACGGCCGTCGGTTTCTACAGCACCGCGCGCGGCGCCAACAGCGTCGCCCTCGGCGCCAACTCCACCGCCACCCGCGACAACACCGTGTCCGTCGGTGACGTCGGCAACGAGCGCCAGATCACCCATGTCGCTGCGGGCAGCGAAGCGACCGATGCGGTCAACAAAGCACAGCTCGATGCAGTCGCGACGTCGGCGTCGGCGACCTCGGCGCAGTTCAAGGCGAACGGTGCGGCCGGCGGTGCGGTCGGTGCCTTCGTGGACGGCGAGGACGCGCTGGCGGCCGGTGAGGCCAGCAACGCACTGGGTGCCGGTGCCACGGCGGTCGGCGGCGGCGCGACCGCGGTCGGCGACGATACCGTCGCGCTGGGCCGCAACAGCAGCGCCACCGGCAACGGCAGTGTCGCCATCGGTGGGCTGGGCCAGGCCTATGACGAATACAACCAGCCGCTGGTCGATGACCAGGGCAATGCGATCCTGATCGGTGCTACCGCCGCGCCGGACAGCGTCGCCGTCGGTGCCGGCGCGCAGGCCACGGGCACCACCAGCAATGCGTTTGGCAGCGGCGCACAGGCCACTGGCAGCAACAGCCTGGCCAGCGGCTACAAGGCGCGCGCAAGCGGCGACTACAGCGTGGCGCAGGGTGACAACGCCTTCGCCAGTGGCGAAGAGACCACGGCGACCGGTGCGTATGCATGGGCGACTGCCGATGGCGCCACCGCCTTCGGTTCCAGTGCATGGGCAACCGAAGCCAACGCGACGGCGGTCGGCCAGTCGGCCTGGGCCAGTGGCACCGGGTCCACCTCGATCGGCTACAACAGCTGGGCGCGTGGCAGCAGCTCCACCGCGCTCGGCCGCGGTGCGTTCGGCTACGGCGACAACAGCGTCGCGGTCGGCTTCCAGGCACTGGGCAACAGCATCAACAGCATCGCCATCGGCACCAATGTGGTGGCCGGTGGTGAAAGCGCGATCGGCATCGGGGCAGGCAGCAGCGCGACAGCCTCCAATGCGGTCGCGCTCGGTGCGGGTGCGGTGGCCGATCGTGCCTACACCGTCTCGGTCGGCAACGATGGCCGGCAGCGCCAGATCACCCAGGTCGCCGCCGGTACCGACGGCAGTGATGCGGTCAATCTCGATCAGCTGAGCGCCGCCACCGATCGGTTCCAGGCCAGCGGTGACGGTGTTGCCGTCGCCGGTGGCGAGGAAAGTGTCGCTGCCGGTGCGAACGCCGCGACCGCTGGCGACTACGCTACCGCGGTCGGTTCGAGCAGCTTCGCGGCCGGCACCGGCGCATCGGCTGTCGGCAGTGGTGCCTTTGCCTTGGCCGACAACGCCAGTGCCGTCGGCTTCAACGCCGTCGCCAGCGGTGCCAATGCAAGCGCAACCGGTGCCAACGCACAGGCGACCGCCGAATACGCAACCGCCAGCGGTGCCGAAAGCCTCGCCTCGGGTGAGCAGAGCACCGCGACCGGTGCGGCCAGCGTCGCCTCCGGTGCCGGCAGCCTGGCTGGTGGCGCGCTCTCCGACGCGGCCGGTGAAGAGTCGGTGGCCCTGGGCTACTTCAGCAGCGCCAGCGGTGATGGTGCGACCGCGGTCGGTGCGGAAAGCGTGGTCAGCGGCACGCTGTCGGCCGGCTATGGCTTTGCCTCCGAAGCGACCGCCAACTACACCACCGCGATCGGCGGGTATGCGGTGGCCTCGGCCTTCAACGCCACCGCGCTGGGCAGCTTCGCGCAGGCGACCGGCTCCAACAGCGTAGCGCTCGGTGGTGATGCTGAAGCCTCGGGTGCGTACAGCACCGCCACCGGCCAGGGCAGCCTGGCCAGTGGCATCAACAGCGTGGCCGTCGGTGGTGCGCTGTTCGGCCTGCTGCCTACCGAAGCGTCGGGCAACTACTCCACCGCCGTGGGCGGTGGAGCATGGTCGCCCGGTGTGAACAGCACCGCGCTCGGCAATGCAGCGACCTCCACCGGGGCGAACAGCGTGGCGCTGGGTGCGGACTCGATCGCCGACCGCGATGACAGCGTGTCGGTCGGCAGTGCCGACGCGCAGCGCCAGATCACCCACGTCGCCGCCGGTACCGATGGTACCGATGCGGTCAACGTGAACCAGTTGAATGCAGTGGCCGATGCGGCCGCCACCACCAGCAAGTACTTCCAGGCCAGCGGCAGCGCCGACAGCGATGCCGGTGCCTACGTGGAAGGTGATGACGCGCTGGCCGCGGGTGAGGCGTCCAATGCCATCGGCAACGGGGCCACCGCGCTGGGCAGCGGCAGCACCGTGCTTGCCAACGAATCCACCGCACTGGGCTTCAACGCCACGGTTACGGGTGACAACGCCGTGGCGATCGGCAGCAATGCCAGCAGCAGTGCTGCCGGGGCGGTCGCGATCGGCGATCTGAGCGCGGCATCCGGTGCAGCATCCGTCGCCATCGGCGGTGGTTCGCTGTCGCAGGGCTTCGGTGCGGTCGCGATCGGCGCTGGCTCGGAGGCGGCGGGGCTGGCCGCGACGGCGGTCGGGTACGGTGCGTGGGCGCTGGGCCGCGAGTCCACCGCGATCGGTAACTTCGCCACCGCCGACGGCTGGCAGGCCAGCGCGTTCGGTGCCAATGCCAGTGCTGCCTTCTTCGGTACCGCGCTGGGCAGCAACGCACAGGCAGCCGAGGTGGCCACCGCAGTCGGCCAGGGCACGCGTGCGGACATCGCCGGCGCCGCGTTCGGCGTGCAGGCCAATGCCGGCCAATATGGCGTGGCGGTTGGCAACAATGCAGCCACCGCCGAGGATGGCGTGGCCGTGGGCTTCAACGCGTTGGCCGGTGCGGATGCCGGCAGCGTGACCCAGGGCATCCAGACCACCGCCATCGGCAGCGAAGCGTGGGCGACCGAAGACGGTGCCACCGTAGTGGGCTACAACAGCTACGCGCAGGCAGTGAATTCCACGGTGGTCGGCAGCAACACCTGGACCACCAAGGACGCCGACAACAGTGTCGCGCTCGGTGCCGGTTCGCTGGCCGATCGGGCCAACGCCGTTTCGGTCGGCGCCGCACAGGCCTGGACCGATGCAGCGGGCGTGGTGCACGCGGCCATCGATCGCCAGATCACCAATGTCGGTGCCGGTACCGAAGACACCGATGCGGTCAACGTCGCGCAGCTGAAGGAAGTGGCGGCCACCGCCGAAGCCACCGGCAAGTACTTCCAGGCCAGCGGCAGTGATGACAGCGACGCCGGTGCCTATGTGGAAGGTGACAACGCGCTGGCCGCCGGTGAGGCCGCCAACGCCATCGGCAACGGTGCCAGTGCGCTCGGCAGCGGCGCCACCGCCATCGCCGACAACGCCACGGCCGTCGGCTTCAATGCCCTGGCGAGCGCCGATGGCGCCGCGGCGCTGGGCAGTGACGCGCAGGCCACCGGCGGAGATAGCGTCGCTATCGGCAACGGTGCCAGCGCCAGTGAGATCGGTGCCAGCGCTACCGGTGCCGGCGCGCAGGCTGCGGGTGCGTATGCCACGGCCAGCGGCAGCCAGTCCACGGCAGCCGGCCAGCAGGCGACGGCCAACGGTTTCCGCGCCAACGCGTCGGACGCGGGAGCATCGGCCTTTGGCAGCTACAGCGAAGCGACCGGCCAGCTGTCCTCCGCGCTCGGTTATGGCGCAGTGGCCTCCAATGCCTATGCGGTGGCAGTGGGTGCGGCCTCCAACGCCTCCGGCTCGGGCGCGGTCGCGGTCGGTGAGTACTCCGAGGCCACCGGCGATGAGAGCGTGGCGATCGGTGGCACGACCTTCTTCGGGCTGCTGCCGTCGCGCGCGTCGGGTACGGGTGCCTCCGCCTTCGGCGCCGGTGCCTGGGCGACGGATGACTACGCCACCGCGATCGGCTGGAACTCGTGGGCCGATGCGGGCAATGCCACCGCACTCGGTGCCGGTGCCAGCGCGGAGGCCGTGAACAGCGTCGCGCTGGGTGCCGGTTCGGTCGCCGACCGTGACAACACGGTGTCGGTCGGCACCGCCACCGCGCAACGGCAGATCACCAACGTCGCCGCCGGTACCGAAGGCACCGACGCGGTCAATGTCGATCAGCTCAATGCCGTTGCCGATGTGGCCGGCACCACCAGCCGCTACTTCCAGGCCTCGGGCAGTGCCGACAGCGATGCCGGCGCCTACGTGGAAGGCGACAACGCACTCGCCGCCGGTGAAGCCGCCAATGCGATCGGCAATGGCAGCACGGCCCTGGGCAGCGGTGCCACGGCGCTGGGCAACTATGCCACCGCGAGCGGCTACGGCAGCAGCGCGACGGCCGATTACGCCGCCGCGTCCGGCTATGGGAGTTCGGCCAGCGGTGACTCCAGCCTGGCCTTGGGGCGTGAAGCCTCGGCGCAGGGGGCGGGCAGCCTGGCGGCCGGTCAACTGGCCAACGCCAGCGGACCGCTGGGCGTGGCCGTCGGCGCACTCAGCCAGGCCGGCGCGAGCAGTTCGGTCGCGGTCGGTACGCTGGCCAGCGTGGGCGAAGACGGTATCAACGGCATCGCGGTCGGTACGCTGTCCGGCGTCAACAGTGGGGCGCAGAACGCCATCGCCGTGGGCACCTATGCAACCTCGACCGATGATCGCGCGATCGCGATCGGTGGCGTCTACGCCGGCGTCGTCGACGGTGCGCTGATCACCCGCAATACCGTCGCCGATGGCGTGGATGCGATCGCCCTGGGTGGCGGTGCGCGTGCCCGTTCGGACAACACCATCAGCCTGGGCGCGATGAGCACCAGCAGCGCCGACGGCGCGGTGGCGGTCGGCTTCAGCAGTGCGGCCACCGCCGCCGACAGCGTCGCCATCGGTACCGCCTCGGTGGCGGACCGGGCCCGCACCGTCTCGGTGGGTGCAGCCGGTTCGGAGCGTCAGATCACGAACGTGGCCGAGGGTGCCGAATCCACCGATGCGGTCAACAAGGCCCAGCTGGACCGGGTCGCCGCGACCGCCGACGCGGTCGGCAAGCACTTCCAGGCCACTGGCAGCGGCGTGGCCACGGCCAGCGGCAGTGATGCGCTCGCCGCCGGGTCCGGTGCCACCGCCAGCGCCACCCGCAGCAGCGCGCTGGGAACCGCCGCCGTTGCCTCGGCGACCGGGGCCACGGCCGTCGGCGCCGATGCCTCGGCACGCGGTGCCAACAGCACCGTGCTGGGCCGCCAGGCCTCGACCAATGCCAGCAACGGGGTGGCGATCGGCAACGGTGCGTTTGCCAGCAACGGCGCCAACAGCATCGCGATCGGCGCCGGCGCGGGTGTTTCCGGCGTCAACGCAGTCGCGCTGGGTGCCGGATCGCGGGCGGTCGAAGCCAACGTGGTCTCGGTCGGTGGCGGCAACGGTACGGATGGGCCGGCCACGCGCCGCATCGTCAACGTGGGTGCCGGTCGCATCGCCGCGGGCAGCACCGATGCGGTGACCGGCGGCCAGCTCAACACCACCAACCAGCGCGTCGGTGCGGTGGAAACCCAGGTGGGTGACATCGATACCCGCATCGGCTCGGTCGAGAACGTCGCCGCCAATGCGCTGACCTACGACGACAGCAGCCGTGACACGCTGACCCTGTCGGGTCTGCAGGGCACCACCCTGGACAACGTCGGCAGCGGCTCGATCGCGTCCGGTAGTCGCCAGGCGATCAACGGCGGGCAGTTGTTCCAATCGCTCACCGATGTCGCCACCTTCCTCGGCGGCGGTGCCAGCGTTGGCATGCAGGGCGTGTTCGTCGCGCCGAACTATGTGATCCAGGGCGCGACGTACAGCAATGTGGGCGATGCACTGGGCGCGCTCGACCGCAAGGTCAGCGATCTGGATCAGCGCGTTGCCGGCGGCAGCAGCGGCGGGGCACGGGCACGCAGCGCCGCGCTCGCCACTGCCAGCGTCGCAGCGGAGACCAGTGTCATGAGCGCCAGCAGTGACGACGCCATCGCCTCGGTACAGGGCACGCCCACCGCGGCCAGCGTGGGCGGCAGCCAGCCGCTCAGCGCACCGGCAGCCGCACCCGCGGCAGTCAATGCGGTGGTGATGGGGGACGGCGCCGTGGCCAGTGGCGCGTCGGCCACGGCCATCGGCCAGGGCGCGACCGCCTCGGCGGCCAACTCGGTGGCGCTGGGCCAGGGCTCGGTCGCCGATCGTGCCGATACGGTCTCGGTCGGCAGCGTCGGCAACGAGCGGCAGGTCGCCAACGTGGCGGCCGGTACGCAGGCCACGGATGCGGTCAACAAGGGGCAGCTGGATGGTGGCATCGCCACCGCCAACAGCTACACCGACCAGCGCTTCACCTCGATGGCCGACAGCTTCGACATCTACAAGGGCGAGATCGACCAGCGCCTGCGTCACCAGGATCGTCGCATCGACCGCCAGGGCGCGATGAGCGCGGCCATGCTCAACATGGCCACCAGTGCCGCCGGCGTGCGGACGCAGAACCGCGTCGGTGTCGGCGTCGGCTTCCAGGGCGGCGAATCGGCCTTGTCGCTGGGCTACCAGCGTGCGCTCAGCGATCGCGCCACGGTGACCCTGGGCGGTGCCTTCAGCAGTGATGACAGCTCGGTCGGCGTGGGTGCCGGCTTCGGCTGGTAAGCCGTTCCATGGCGGGGCCGTCAGCGGCCCCGCCACAACGCAATGCAAGGCCTGAGGGGGCGGGTCACGGGAACCCTGGCCAGGGCCGGCCAGGGAGCTCGCATGGAGTGTTGGCCTGAACAGTCGTTTGATCCATGACCTTGAAGAGGACGTCAACGTGACCAGTAAGCAGAACCTTCGCATCAATGTGCTGGCAGCCGCCGTGCTGTCGTTGTCCGCAGGCGCCAGCGCCTATGCCGCGGGCCTGCCGGCCAAGGAGCCGGTGCGCCAGCCGGCTGCCGCCCAGGGCGCAGAGCGCATCATCGTCAAGTACCGCACCGGGAGCGCTGCGGCCACGGATCGCTCGGCCAAGCTGACGGCCGTGCAGTCGGCGGTCGCCCGCGCCAGTGTCGGTGGTTCCGCCGCCGGGCGTGCCAGTGCGGTGAACCCGCAGATCGTGCGCAAGCTCGGCGTCGGTGCCGATCTGATCCGCCTGCAGGGCCGCCTGAGTCCGGCCGAACTGCAGAAGGTGCTGGCCGAAATCAAGGCCGATCCCTCCGTGCAGTACGCCGAAGTCGACGTGAAGCTGCAGCGCACCGATGTGCGCCCGCGTGACGCCACCCCGCAGCTGGTGCCGAACGATCCGTACTACGCGCAGTACCAGTGGCATCTGAACAGCGCCACCGGCGGCATCAATGCACCGGCCGCGTGGGACATCGCCCAGGGCGAAGGCGTGGTGGTGGCGGTGCTCGATACCGGCATCCTGCCGCAGCATCCGGATTTCTCCGGCAACCTGCTGGCCGGTTACGACTTCATCAGCGACGCGGAAACCTCCCGCCGTGCCACCGATGACCGGGTACCCGGCGCACTCGACTACGGCGATTGGGTCGAGAACGATAACGAGTGCTACGCCGGTTCGTTGGCCGAAGACAGCTCCTGGCACGGGACCCACGTGGCCGGCACGATCGCCGAATCCACCAACAATGGTGTCGGCATGGCCGGTGTCGCGTACAAGGCACGCGTGCTGCCGGTGCGCGTGCTCGGCAAGTGCGGCGGCTATCTCTCCGACATCGCCGATGCGATCACCTGGGCCTCCGGCGGTACCGTCGCCGGCATTCCGGCCAATGCCAATCCGGCCGAGGTCATCAACATGAGCCTGGGCGGCGGTGGCGCCTGCGACGCGCTGTACCAGGACGCCATCAACGGCGCGGTCTCGCGCGGCACCACCGTGGTGGTCGCGGCCGGCAACTCGGCCTCCAATGCGGCCAACTTCCGTCCGGCCAGCTGCGCCAACGTCGTGGCGGTCGGTGCCACCCGCATCACCGGTGGCATCGCGTACTACTCCAACTTCGGCCCGGTCGTGGATCTGTCCGGTCCGGGCGGCGGTGGCAGCGTGGACGGCAACCCGGGCGGTTATGTCTGGCAGTCCGGCTACAACGGCCTGACCACCCCGACCTCCGGTGCCTACAGCTACATGGGCATGGCCGGCACCTCGATGGCCTCCCCGCACGTCGCGGCAGTGGCTGCGCTGGTGCAGGGGGCGGTCGCCGCCGCAGGCAAGGATCCGCTCACCCCGGCCGCGCTGGAGGCCCTGCTCAAGCAGACTGCCCGCGCTTTCCCGGTCACCATCCCGACCGCTACCCCGATCGGCACCGGCATCGTCGATGCCAAGGCCGCCCTCGACAAGGCGCTGGAAGAAGAGTGCACCGAGAACTGCGGCCCGGTGGCCACCCCGCTGACCAACAAGGTGGCCGTGGGCGGCCTGGGCGGTGCCGGCGGCAGCGAAGTGCTGTACAGCTTCGAGGCCCAGGCCGGCAAGGTGCTGAGCCTGCTCACTTACGGCGGCAGTGGCAACGTGTCGGTCTACGTGAGCCAGGGCAAGGAGCCGACCGCGACCGCGTTCGACGCCAAGTCCACGCGCCCGGGCAACAGCGAAACCGTGCGCTTCACTGCGCCGGTGGCCGGCACGTACTACATCAAGGTCGTCGGCGAGTCCGCGTTCAGCGGCGTGAGCATCCTCGCCAACCAGTAAGGCGGTAAAAGCGCAGCGGGAGTCCGTCATGTGACGGGCTCCCGTTTTTGCGTCTGGAGCGCGTGCAATCCCGCGTACGGTCGCGGTGAACTGCTAAAGTCGCAGCGGTTGCCAGGAGAGCATTCTTGAACGCGGTTGCCCAGGATCCCACTGCAGAATCCACCGCCGAATCCCGTATCGTCGCGGTGTTGCTGGAGAAAGGTCGGCTCAAGGACAGCGACCTGGCCCGCGCGCGTGCGCTGCACCGGGAGTCCGGCGGCAGTCTGCTCGGCCTGCTGGTGCGGCTGGGACTGGTGTCCGAACGCGACCATGCACAGACCTGTGCGGAGGTGCTCGGCCTGCCGCTGCTGGATGCCAGGACGCTGCCGGAAGCACCGCCGGAGGCCCTGCTCGATGGTCTGCCGCTGACCCTGCGTTTCCTCAAGCAGTTCCATGCCTGCCCGCTGGCGCTGCACGACGACGCACTGGACCTGTGGCTGTCCGACCCGCAGGACCCGTATGCGGCCGATGCAGTGCAGTTGGCGGTCGGCCTGCCGGTACGCCTGCATGTCGGCCTGCGTTCGGAGATCGACGATCTGATCGAGCGCTGGTTCGGCCAGGGCCGCAGTGCGATGGGCGCGATCATCGAAACCGCCGATGGCGAAGGCGCGGCGGTCGATGACATCGAACACCTGCGCGATCTGGCCTCCGAAGCGCCGGTGATCCGGCTGGTGAACCTCGTGATCCAGCGGGCGGTGGAGCTTCGCGCTTCGGATATCCATATCGAACCGTTCGAGAATCGCCTGAAGGTGCGTTACCGCGTCGACGGCGTGCTGATCGAAGGTGAAAGCCCGCCGGTCAATCTCACCGCCGCGGTGATCAGCCGCATCAAGATCATGGCGCGGCTCAACATCGCCGAACGCCGCCTGCCGCAGGACGGCCGCATCATGCTGCGCGTGCAGGGCAAGGAGCTGGACCTGCGCGTGAGCAGTGTGCCGACCGCGCATGGCGAAAGCGTGGTGATGCGCCTGCTCGACCGCGACACCGTGGTGTTCGATTTCCACCGGCTCGGCTTTACCGACGCGTTCCTGCCGCAGTTCCGCAAGGTGCTGGAACAGCCGCATGGCATCCTGCTGGTCACCGGCCCGACCGGCTCGGGCAAGACCACCACGCTGTACACCGCGCTGAGCCAACTCAATACCGCCGACGTGAAGATCATCACCGTCGAAGACCCGGTCGAGTACCAGATCGAAGGCATCAACCAGATCCAGGCCAAGCCGCAGATCGGGCT
>Ga0153980_1000326_pt1 | contig 21999 bp, 20 predicted proteins | sample TSGA064MetaG_FD_104722 | JGI IMG/M metagenome (GOLD analysis project Ga0153980, IMG submission 104722) | Attine ant fungus gardens microbial communities from Georgia, USA - TSGA064 MetaG | ecosystem: Host-associated > Fungi > Mycelium > Unclassified | place: USA: Georgia, Magnolia Springs State... | reverse complement strand
TTTGGAACATAAAAATTCCAGACAGGGATTTGTCACCTCAAACCAGATCTACAAAGGATCAGAAGAAGGGTTTAAAAACTCAATATTACGCTTCAAGCCGGCAAATTTTGTTCTTTTCACGGGTGATTTTCTGAAAATTTCAGAGAACAATTCCTGAGTAAGCTCTTTCCACTCCCCTTTTTTAAAGTTTTTCAGAGATTCATTAGGCCTAAATCTGCTTTGAAGATTAGGAGCAGAAAAACGATTCCACGGGCAAACATCCTGGCAGATATCACATCCGAACATCCAATCTTCCATTTTACCTTTAAAAGAATCAGGAATTTCGCTTTTCAGCTCTATGGTTGCATAGGAAATACATTTACTGCCGTCTACAATTTTTTCTGAAACGATAGCATCGGTAGGACATGCATCAATACATTTTCTGCAGGTTCCGCAATGATCAGTTGTTTCATGGTCTGCAGCAAGCTCCAGATCACATATTATTTCTGCCAGAAAATAGAAAGAGCCGTTTTGTTTTGTAATAAGGTTGGCGTTTTTTCCTACCCAGCCGATTCCTGATTTTCTGGCCCAGCTTCTTTCCAATACAGGAGCAGAATCTACGAAAACCCTGAAACCAAACTCCCCGATTTCTTCCTGAAGTTCAAAGACCATGTCACGCAGGATTTCTTTAACCACTTCATGGTAATCCTCTGCGTAAGCGTATTTTGAGATTTTATAATTTTCTAATGTTGAAATCTTCTCTTTGGGAAAATAATTATAGGAAAGTGAAATCACTGATTTTGAACCTTCTACCAACAGTCTTGGATCAAGTCTTTTATCGAAATGATTTTCCATATATTTCATTTCGCCATGGAAATTATTCTGAAGCCATTTTTCAAGATTACGGGCATCTTCCTCCAGAAAATCAGCTTTTGAGATGCCACAGCTTTGAAATCCAAAACGGTCTGCTTTGGATTTGATAAGGCGGGCATATTTTTCTGCATTTGAATTCATGATTTCACCTTGCAAAACTAAGATTATTTTATAAATTTGCGCGCTTTACAGTTTTGTTTTATAACAGGCCTGTTTATTTTAAAGCAAAATTTGAAAAATAATGACCATGAAAAAAATCAGTCTGCTTATTGGACTTTTGGCTGCAGGTATGCAGTACGCACAAATTACATTTGAAAAAGGATATTTTATTAATAATGCCGGTGAAAGAACTGAAGCCTCAATTAAAAACCTGGACTGGAAAAATAATCCCAATGAATTTGAATATAAACTTGATGGTTCATCTGATGTAAGAAAGGAAAACATTAAAAACATTCAGGAATTTGGAATTGACACTCTTGAAAGATATGTCCGAAAAACTATTTTGATTGACCGTTCTTCTGATCATCTGAACAGACTGTCTGAAACCAGAGCACCGGAATTTAAAGAGGAAACATTATTCCTTAAATATCTGGTAGAAGGTAAATCTAACCTTTTCTATTATGAAAGCGGAGATACGAGAAGATTTTTCTACAGTACTGATGATGGCAGCGTTAAACAATTAATTTACAAGTCGTACGCGATCAACGAAAGCCAGATAGGATATAATGAGGAATATAAAAAACAGCTTTCCGAAAGTTTAAAATGTGGTGTAGACAGTAAAATGATCAAAAAAACGGACTACGAGCCAACAGATCTTACAAAAATATTTATCACCAATAATGAATGTTCTACAGGCCACACAGTGCTTTATGGACAGGCAAAAGTGAAAAAGGATTTATTTAATCTGACCATCCGGCCAGGTATTAATTTTTCTTCAGTGGAAAACAATTATCATTATTACAGTGTAAATGATCAAACAAAATTTGACACTAAAGCATTTTTTAGGATTGGTGCTGAGCTTGAATTTATTCTGCCTTTCAATAAAAACAAATGGGCTCTTTTTACAGAACCTACTTATCAATATTATAAGAATACTACTGAAGTATCCCTTATGGATGGTTCTTATGATGGAAAAAAATCCAAGAGAAGTGTAGATTATAAATCGTTGGAAATTCCACTTGGGATTAGACACTATTTCTTTATTACCAAGCAATCTAAAGTATTTGTCAATGCAGCTTATGTTCTGGATTTTAATCTTAATTCTGCCATTACTTATGATCAGACTGAATTCAAAATAGCATCCAGTAATAATTTTGCATTCGGAGCCGGCTATAAATACAACGATAAATACAGTGTAGAATTCAGAATGGGAATGTCCAGAGACCTGTTAAGAAATTATTTAAATTTTGCTTCCAATTACAAGACGATCTCTGTAATTCTCGGATATACCCTATTCTAAAATAATACGGCTAAAACCGTTTTTTCAGAAAAAAATTACGTATTTTCGTTATCATTTTAATGTTTAAAATCAAACAGCTATGTCTTTATCAGAAGTATTAAAATCAGGAAATTATGAATTAATAGACGTTCGTGAACCCATGGAATTGGAAATGGACGGAAATATAGAAGGTGCTACAAATATCCCACTGGGTGAAGTAGAAGATAGACAGGAAGAAATTCTATCTATTGACAAGCCGGTAGTTATTTTCTGCAGAAGCGGAAACAGAAGCGGAAAGGCTTTAGAGTATCTTAATTCTCAAGGACTGAAAGAGGGTTACAACGGCGGTGGCTGGGCAGACCTGAAAGCAACAATAGAATCAAATCAAGGAACTTTTTAAAGTTCCTTTTTTTATATACTTCTAATGGATCTTAAAGAAAATTTTATACAGTTGTGTGGTTCTTTTAGTGGAGAACAGCAGCTTATCAACGCCCTTTGGCAGGAAATTGATAAGAAATATTCTGAAAAAGGCAGGTATTATCACAATATTCATCATCTTGAGAATATGTTTCTGGAGCTGAAGCATGTTAAAGAGTGTATTTCCAACTTTCCCGCTCTCTGTTTTTCTGTTTTCTATCATGATGTAATCTATGATGCTTCTTCCAAACGTAATGAAGAAAAGAGTGCGGAGTTTGCTGCAATAAGGCTTCAAAAATTGAATATCAACGCAGAAATTATAGACTCTGTTACTGCTCAGATTAACGCTACGAAAGCTCATCTGCTATCTGATGACCATGATACCAATTATCTTCTGGATGCTGATCTTTCCATCCTGGGAAAAGATGCAGAGACATATCTTGCTTATATTAAAAACATACGGAAAGAATACTCTATTTACCCGGATTTTCTTTATCGGCCTGGAAGAAAAAAAGTTCTTCAGCATTTCCTGGATCTTACCCATATCTTTAAAACTGAATACTTTAAAGATCAATATGAAATTTCTGCACGGGAAAATATCAAATTTGAACTGAACAATCTGTAGTTTAATTTATTTTAGGAAAGAACATAAAAAGAGATGCAGCAAAAACTGCATCTCCACAATTAAACATACATTTCCAACACAAACACATGATGGCCTCTTCATTAACTTAGCATATACACATCACACTATATTCAAAATTTAATAACCCTTAATTATTGAGTATGAAAATCGTTATTCTATTGTAAAGCATTGCCTAAAAAAGCATCCAGATCCGCCAATGAAATATCTTTTTTTATAATTTTACCCGACGAGTCTAGCAGAAAATTCGTAGGAAATGTATTAATATTATAATACCTGGATTTTTCTCCGTTTTCATCTAGATAATGTATCCATTGTAATTCTTTTTCTTTAATCATCTTCTTCCAGCTTGCTATATCTTTTGTGCGGTCCGTAGAGATATTTATGATTTCAAAACCTTTATCTTTATACTTTGAATATATTTCTCTGTATTTTGGCATCTGTTCTATGCAAGGTCCACAATGAGAAAACCAGAAATCGATAATAGTGTACGACTTTCCAAAGGAAGACTGCACTTTTTCACCTTTTAAAATAAGCTCGGGAAATAGATTCCCTTCTGCTATTTGGCTTCCTTTTTTAAGTTCTTCACTAAAAATGAGTCCTATAGAAGACGTTCTTACTGAAGAATCTAAATTATTGAAAGCCTGAAAATAAATTTGTTTGAATCCGTTGGCCTCAAATTTTTGGACTAATTTCCAGAATAACATATAGGATGCAGGTGTTTTTTTTGACAGGTTTAATAATAAATTTTCTTCATAGCTGTCTAATTCCGCATACAATTTTTGTAAGCTATCTTTTGTTTTCTGTTCAACCTTAAAGTTTTTACGCTTATAAATGTCACCTTCAATCTGATATAAATGTTTTTTTTGAGAAGAATAGGATTCCATATCCGCCTTAAACCTATCTATATCTTTATACAAGTTATTTTTTTCACTACCTGTTATTTTACCATCTTCATAAGTAAAACCGATCTTTTGGGTTCCTTGCGAAATATAGAAAATCTCAGATGTTTTATAAACTTTATGCTTTTCAGTTTCCATAAGAAAGTAAAAAGGTCTGGGAATATCATCTGTAAATCCTGAGATAGTAAAAAAATATTGATTGTTTTTTATTGATGAAGAATCTCCACGAAAATTCGGATAGTATTTTTCATTGCATACACCCACCAGCCGTAATGTCTTTTGATATTTGTTCTGAAGATCTTTTCCAATGATAATAGCTTCCTTTCCCTGAGAGAAAAGTTTCATAGAAAACAGACAAAACATTAATAAAAAAATATAGCGTTTCATAAAATGCTGATCTGATGTTGTAATTTAACTAAGTACCTATCTCCTTAAGCTCCAATTTTATACTATTTTATTATATGGAATGTCTACAAGATTATCTAAGTCTAATCATTTCCAATACTGAAAATAATATTTATATATTAATTCTTTAAAAGATCTATTTCAATAATATTATTATCTTTTTTTATTCTTTCTTTATTAAGTTTTTCCACTAACAACATATGTTCAATTCTTTTTTCTTCAGACTCATAAGAAATTTTACCACTCATGACATTTTGTTTAAATTCTCTTATAGGATCTCTTCTATACTCCTTATAAAACTTAGCAAAATCACTAAAACTAAGATTTTTAGTTTTAGTTCCTTTAAATACGATATTTTCATAGGGAGGTTTGCTATTCTTTTGCACCCCTTTTAATTGGAAAACATGATACTCTTTTGAATCTCTAATTTGAACAATTAATCCGGGCAGGCCCTTAAATTTATAGGGACCATCACTAAACGGTATTTCTTCAGTAAACCAAGCCGTCCATTCTCTACCCCCAAAATCTAGTGTCGCTTTTTGGCATTGATATTCACCAATCATCTTTTTTTCAGGGAGAATTTTCCATTTTAAAGGCCTTTTATCAACTATTACGAATTTATAAATAGTGGAAAATTCTTCTGTAACTAGACTGGTCTCTAAATTTGCATATTCTTTTGTAATAATATATTTAGTCTGAATACTAGGATCCGGCATAGTCATCATTCCTTTTTTTGCATCAGCAATCATTACAGAATCAGAAATGGCTTTCTTTTGACTTAGAAAAACAGATTTATTGTCTCTAACCTCCAGGATCATATCTTCATTTATTATATTATTTTTATTGAGAGTATCAGGTATTGATCTATAATTATAGGTAAAACGATAGTTCTGACCATACATAATAGAAAAAGAACAAAAGAATCCAAGTACTGTATATTTCAAAAAATTCATAATTATTTTTATTAAAAGCACCCTAAAAAATTTCTATATCGTAATCAGCTTTAATGCTCCCTGATACTTTAGTCTGCATGTATTTTACACTCAAATTCTTCTTTTTCCAGAAAAAAATACCCCAAGAGAAAATCAGGTTTATTAATAAAAAAATATAGCGTTTCATATAATATTGCTCTGATATTATAATACATTAAGGCCTATTGCTAAGCTCTAATTTAATATTATTTTTCATTTCATGGATATTGTACAGCCTTATCTAATTCTATAACATTATTATTTTCTCTCAGTTGCTTTTGAATACCTCTTGAAAGGGTTCTAAGATCCATAGAAATAAGATTTCCATTTTCATCTCCGACCTGATATTTTATATTCCGGGCTTTAATTTCGGCATGTGGATCATTGTAATAATCTAACTGCATTTTCTGAAATTCTTCCCAGGTAATTTCCTTTCCTGCTTTAAGGGCAAACATATTGTTTTTATCTGATTTTTTAGTTTTTATTAAAGTGAAATCATATTCTGAATTTTCATCTGATATTTTTACGATCTGGCCTGGCAAACCATTGAATATATAAGGTCCTTCATGCAAAGGAATACTTTCTGAAAACCAAGCTGTCCATTTTCTACCGCCATAATTTACAGTTGCCTTTTGGCAATCCATTTCTGCTATTTTTTGCTTATCTGGTTGGATTTGCCATTTAAGTGAACTATCAATTTTTATATAATATTTATCTCCCATAACCGGAGTAGTAATGCTCTTAATTATTGTAGCATTAATGAGATTCTTATTTATATAAAATTGGTTTGCAAATAAAGGCTTAGTACCAAGTCCAAATCCATTTTTTTGCACTAAAGAATCTGAACGCCTGTCATATTCTGACCGAAAAACAGATTGTTGACCAAGGACATCAAGATAAAACTGTTCAGTAACAAACTCCACCTTATTTGAATTAGGCTTATATTTTAACTCATATATGAACGTAATATTTTGTGAGAATAAAATACAAGAAAATACCAAAAAGGAAACTAAAAATAGTTGTTTCATAATTTAAAATATAAAAAAGGAATATGGCTTTCCATATTCCTCAGTAAAATTACATACACTTAAAACAGCTGGAAGTTGTAGTTCCTCCCTTTACTAGGGCATAATAACCACACTCTAATCCAAATTGTTCACAATAACCATTTCCAGGACTACAAACGTTTCCACAATCACCTGGTTCCAAGCCAGCTCTTGGTCCTCCATTAATGATTTGACCACCACTTAAGTTTTTAAGTTCATTTCTCGAAAGTTTTTTTAAATTTTTCATTTGATAATTTTTTTGTTTTGTGCCACTATTGACATCTCAAAACTAAAAATTGATATATCACTTTACGATGATATGTATTGCGTATTTTTTGTAATTTCAATCGTAAATATGTATGATTCAAATCTTTGACACTTTAAAATAAAGGCCATTAAAATAATTAATGGCCTTTATTGTGATGCTTAAAAATTTTCCGAAACTATTTTTTTTACAAACTTGATTTTAACCAAAAAAATAAATGAACCTCAATATTTAATCGCATGTAAAAACATTGCAGAACTAATTTTTACTTTATTCATTTACCCCTAATTTGTACATTCCTGTACATGATAAGAGACACACAACTACGTGTACACATTTTAACACAAAAGTGTACATATGAAAAAGCAATAAAAAAGATGAGCCAACACTTATTTTTAAAAAACACAAAAAAAAAGCATCCGGAAGATGCTTTTTTTATAAATTGAATTGTTGCTGTAAAAATTCTACTGATCTCTTGAGTACCAGTTCCGGAACTTCTTTATGAGGTGTATGTCCAATTTCCGGGATTATGTATTTTTCTGAAATTCCACTTACCTGAGCGGTTGTTTTTTCGAGTTGGTCTAAAGTTCCGTATTCATCGTTTTCTCCCTGTATAAATAGTAAAGGGCAGGTTATATCTTTCAGAAGGTATTCTATATTCCAGTTTTTAAACTTTTCACTCAGCCAGATTTCGGTCCAAGCCATGAATAGCATTTTCACTTTATCACCATGGTATTTTTGAAGCCGTTCTCCAAGATTCGTGGTATTGTAGGCCTCCAATGCATCCCGAACTCCTTGTATCGTAATATCTTCCACAAAAATATGTCCTGCTTCAGAAATGGCCGCTTGTATATTTTCAGGATATTTTGATGCGGCAATCAATGCAATTGTACCACCATCACTGTGTCCGAATAATACTGCATCTTGTACATCCAGTGTACATAAGAGTTCATTAAGCAGATCGGCTTCCTGCTCCATATAATTCACAGTTCTTTCATGGGTTTTCATCACCTCAGATTTTCCATATCCCAGACGGTCATAGACCAGAATATTACAGGCTAAGGCAGCCCCTAATTTTACCGGAAAATCTCTCCAAAGGTGGGTACATCCTAGTGAATCATGCAAAAAAACGATGGTAAGCCTGTTTTCGAATGCATTTTCGTACTCTATATAAAGCTTGTTTCCTTTCACATCAATACTCCTTCCTTCCATACTTTCAACCCTTTTTATAAGCTGGGATTTTTTGTTTCTTCAAATTCCTGTAACAGATTTTTGAAAACCGTTTCTACCGGAAGGATTTCATCAATTAATGCTGAAACCTGCCCAATTTCCAGTTCTCCATCTTCCATATCTCCTTCAAACATTCCTCGTTTAGCTCTGGCACGCCCTAAAGAAGCTACTAGAGCCTCTGCATTTCGTCCTGTCTGGTAAATCTCTTCCAGTTCATTGAAAAATTTATTTTTCACCATTCTTACCGGTGCTAATTCTTTTAGCGTAAGATGGGTATCTCCTTCGTGAAGCTCTGTAATTTTCTTTTTCCAGTTTTCATGGGCGCTTGCTTCAACCGTCGCGGCAAAGCGTGATCCAATCTGTACGCCATCTGCCCCTAAAATCATAGCGGCTTTGATTTGAGAGCCTAAAGCGATACCACCGGCAGCAATCAAAGGTTTGGATATATGTTTCTTTACATTAGGAATTAAGCAGAAAGTGGTTGTTTCGTCTCTTCCGTTATGTCCACCGGCTTCGAAACCTTCCGCTACAATAGCATCTACTCCGGCGTCTTCGCATTTTACTGCAAATTTTGTGGAGGAAACAACATGGGCTACCTTTACTCCTTCTTTCTGAAGGGTTTCGGTATAGGTTTTCGGATTTCCGGCAGACGTAAAAACAATTGTAACGCCTTCTTCCAGTATAATCTGGATAATTTCATCAATATTAGGGTACAGCATAGGAACATTTACTCCAAAAGGCTTATCTGTAGCCTGTTTGCATTTCTGAATATTTTCTCTTAAAATATCCGGGTACATGCTTCCTGCACCGATTAATCCCAATCCTCCGCAGTTAGAAACCGCTGAAGCCAGCCTCCATCCGGAATGCCAGATCATTCCTGCCTGGATGATTGGATATTGTATGTTAAAAAGTTGTGTAATTTTATTGTGCTCTGTCTGCATTTCGTGAAGTTTTTTTGCCGAATTGAAATCTATAAAATTGCTCATGTTGTAAAAATACTAAAAACAACGGTTACCAGGCATTTCTATCGATTAAAAAAACTAAATATTACCTGATTTTATACTGATCTAAAACAACATCTATGATGGGACTTATTTCCAAAAAATTTTGAATCAGCCTGCAAATCTCTGTTTGAATATCTTCAGTCGTAAGCGGTATCCATCCCTGCATAAGCGTAAGCGGGCCATACTGTATATCTGCATTGGGCCAGTCTTTCTGATGTTTCAAAAAGTGATCCCGGAAATTCTGCGCAAAATGTCTGCTGGATATTTTACAGCCTTTCAATTCCCTTAGCTTGAGTGCATGGATATTATAATATATTTTTCCTTCACGGATCGTCTTATCATTTACCCATATTGAAAAAATATTCTGCTTACAGCATCTAACGGTGATTGTGGATTTCCAGACCATTCTGGTTTATACATTTTCAGGGTAGCTGATTCCAGGACGATATCTAGAAATACTTTCAGATGTTCCCTATCGTATTGTTCTTTAGTAATTTTTTCTGCTGCCGACCGAAACATTGTAAGATAGAACTCGTAATCCATTTATCTCAATTTTCGTAAAGGTATTAAAAAGCGGTGAGTTCAGATTAGGGAATTATTGAGAGAGCTGGAAGCGGGAGGCTGGAAGTATTATTTGACCGTTAATTTAAAACAATAAGCCCATATAGATTTCCTTGATGGTCATGTTGAAGCATAAAAAAAGCCTTCAGATTTTCTGAAGGCTTTTTGTTTATTTTTGGACTGAAGCTTTTTTCCAGTTTGCTTTGAAATTACAAGAATCATAACGTCCGTGTATGGATATGAAGGTTGTGCCTAGTTTGGAGTTGACATACTTCTCTACCATTTCATTTCGCTTTTTATTAAGCGCCATCTGCTTTATTCTGTTATAATCCGTTTCCATTGTTATCTGGTGAGCCGGAATTACATCTTCAATTTTAATGATTTTAGCAACTTTTCTTTTGTTTTCGTCATCTTCAAAAGCTGTTGTAATATCTCCTTTATTCAATCCTGCCAATTCGTAGCTTATTGTACCGGGAATACTTTCTCTTTCAAGCTTATCAGAACCGTCAGCGCCTGAAATAATTCCTGCATTGAATTTGGTTCTTTTGTCATCAGAAAATTTGAATGCTGCATCCTTAAAAGTTATTTTCCCATCAATGATCAAGCCCCTGATACTGTCTAATTTTGTTTTAGCAGCCTTCACTTCATCGTCTGTAGGGGTTGCTTTCAGAAGAATGTGTCTTGCATCGTAAACTTTACCTGATTTTTTGATCAGCTGGATAATATGGTATCCGAATTCAGATTCGATAGGATCTGATATTTCTCCTTCCTGAAGGTTTAAAGCAGCTGCTTCAAACGGCTTCACCATCTGACCTTTATAGATATTCTTGTAGAGCCCTCCGTTGGCTGCAGAACCTTCATCTTCAGAATAGATTCTTGCCTGGCTTTCAAAGCTTTCTCCTCCCTGAACATCTTTTTTGATCTTATTTAACTTGTTGATCAATTCCTGTTTGTGGGCTTCTGTCAATTTAGGATACACCATAATCTGTCCTAAAGAAATTTCGTCCTTCACTTGTGGAAGCTGCATTTTATACAAATTATAGAAATCCGTTACCTCGTTCGGCGTTACGTCGGCTTTATCAGTAATTCTCTGATATTTTGCTTGCCCGTAATAGGTATCGGTATCTATCTTTTCGATAGCATTTTTCATTTCGTACCCATTTCTGAACTTGTAAGCAAGTAACATCGCTTTCTCGTCCGGGAACTGAGAAAGAAGCTGACGGTATTTTGCATTAGCCTGCTCTTTAATAGAAGCAGAACGGTTTTCAATTAATGTATCTTTTTTAGCTTCGTAAACAAGAAATTTATTGTTGATAAGGTTTTCCAGGAACTCACATTTGTCTGTGTTGGTAGCTCCCTGCTGTTTCCCGTAATTCATTTGCTCCTCTACATCAGACTCCAAAACAATTTCATCTCCGATAACAGCAGCAATACCATCCACCAAATCTCCTTGTTTTAGCTGGGCATTCATCATGTTTGAAGAGAATATCATTATGAAAATCCCAAGAAGAAAAGTGATTTTTAGTTTATTTGTCATTTTACTATTTTAAACAAGTTGCAAATTTAGAATTCTTAATGAATTTCCCTAAATTTTTTATTATAAATATTTCTTAAAAAGACTTATTTATTGCAGTTCCACATCGAATGTGGTCAATTCTTTAAATTGTCTCAATCTTTCGAACATATCTGATTCGCTAACTTCCTGAATTCTTTCCGTCCCGAATTTCTCAACAGTGAAAGAAGCCATTGCAGATCCTACGATCAAAGCAGACTTCATGGTTTCGAAATCGATCTTTTCTTTTTTAGCAAGATAAGCGGCGAAACCTCCTGCAAAAGTATCTCCGGCACCCGTCGGGTCAAAAACCTCTTCTAGAGGAAGCGCAGGGATAGCGAATACTTTATTGTCATGGAACAGTAGAGCGCCGTGTTCTCCTTTTTTGATGATCACATAATCAGGACCCATCGTATGAATTTTTTTAGCTGCTTTTACTAAAGAATATTCTCCGGAAAGCTGTCTTGCTTCTTCATCGTTGATTGTAATTACATCTGTTTTAGCAATCATGTCCATTAAAATATCCCAGGCACTGTCCATCCAGAAATTCATGGTATCAAGGATTACCAGTTTAGGACGAACATTCATTTTTTCAAGAACAGACAACTGAACACCCGGGTGTAGGTTCCCCAATAATAAAATCTCTGAATCCTGCATAGAATCTGGAATTTTCGGATCGAAATTTTCCAAAACATTCACTTCAGTAGCCAGCGTATCTCTTGTATTCAGATCATTATGGTATTTTCCGGACCAGAAGAATGTTTTACCTTCTTTTACGATTTCAATTCCTTCAATATTTACCTGTCTATCGGTAAACATATCAAGATGTTCTTGCGGAAAATCTCCTCCTACTACAGAAACGATACCGGATTTAACACCCAAAATAGATGACGTGATGCCAATATATGTGGCAGCACCTCCCAAAATTTTATCTGTTTTACCAAACGGCGTCTCGATTGCGTCAAATGCAACACTTCCTACAACTAAAAGTTTCATATATTTTTCAATGTATTTTAAAAGTAATTTATTTTTTCCATTCGAAAGTATCCAGCATGTGTTTCATATCATTTTTGATATAGTCTATTGCCGGGGCCAAAGAATCGGGTTTTGGCCTTGTATTAAAGTATAAATAAGCAGTTACGAAATGTTTTGTACTGTCTGTAACGTAAAATTGAAGATTGGAAGCGCTCTGTCCTTTGAGTTCATAGAAATTCCCGTATACCTTTTTTTCAGGGTATTCAAAGGATTTTGTGTCTATGGAGCTGGCTTTTACAGTGTGCTCGTACACCATTTTTTCTGCTTCTCTGATATGATCTGCAAAGTCATTCTGTATAGGATAATACGTAACGAAGACTTTTGCTTTCATCTTAGGATAGTTCATATAGTACCAGCAAGGCTTTTTCGCATTGGTAATAAGCGCAAAGTTAGAATACTCAAAACTGTATCCACAATTAGATTCGAACTTTTGGTATTTTGGTGCCGGATATTCCAGACGAAGCTCCCCATAAGGCTTGGGAGCAGGGTCTTTCCCGCATGAAATTAAAAGCAGTGATACGAAAATAAAAATGACGTTTTTAATCATTTTGCAAAAGTACAAATTAGATTTCAGATTTCGGAAGACAAATTTCAGTCTTTCAACGAGTTTTGGACATAGTTTTCCAAAGGTTTGGGAAAAGATTTATGATGGAAGCCTTCCAGATCGGTAATGAGGTATTCATTTTGAGCTGTAAAATCATTCCAGACCGTCTCCGAATCTACCTCAACATCATAAATTTCAATGCTCACATTTTTATGGGTAAGTTTATGACTGATTATTTTTGAGCCTTTTATAAAGGGTTCCAGTTCCGTAGAAATGGCAGGTAAAAATTCAAATAATTTTTTCCAGATGAAGTCGTCTTTTCTCTGCTGTATCAGAAACCGACCGTTCCGATGGACAAAGTAATAGGTCAAATCAAGATTTTCAGTCTTCACCTTCTTTGTTTTTACCGGAAATTCCGAGATTTTATTTAAAGAAAATGCCAAACAGTCTTTGTTGAGCGGACAAACTCCACACAGAGGATTTTTCGGTTTACAGATTTCAGAACCCAGATCCATCATCGCCTGGTTAAAATCCCCAACATTTTCAGGCATCACGAGATTTGCCAGTTCAGAGAAATAAACAAATGCCCTGGAATTGGAAATATCAAAATCATCTGCAAAGACACGGCTTAATACTCTGTAAAAGTTTCCGTCCACAGCCGGCATCCTTCCTCCAAAACAGATGCTGGAGACGGCTGCTGCCGTATATTTACCAACACCTTTTAGCTTTAGGATTTCATCATACTCAGAAGGGAAAGTACCATGATACTCATTCATGATCTGGCGGGCCGCTTTATGGATGTTGATAGCCCGGGAATAATATCCCAGCCCTTTCCAATACAGCAAAACCTCATCTTCTTCAGCTTCTGCCAAAGTTTGTACGTCCGGAAATCTCTTGATGAAATTATTGTAATGATTCAATCCCTGATTAATTCTCGTCTGCTGAAATACAATTTCGCAGATCCAGATCTTATAGGGATCTTTCGTCCGTCTGAAAGGCAGATCTCTTGCATTTTCCTTATACCAGTCCAAAAGCTTATTTCCTACATGGAGAAAAGCTGCATCTCTATTATTTTTTTCCAAAAACCTTAGCCTGTTTTAAATATTTAAAAGAATTTCCTCCGTTAATATTTCTGAAATACTCCAGGGTTATTCTCTGATGCAAAGATAAGCTTATTTATCTTTTTGTACAGAATACACAGGTGCCGTCTTCAGCCACTGATACTTAATATTTCTCTCTTCAGCAATAAACCGATAGCCATCAAGCTTTTTCAGATAGACATATATGGGACCTTCTTTTAATTTTAACCGTTGATTGGAAAGAAACTGAAATGGATAATCCAATACGGTATCCCGTACGCTTTTCATCATTTCTCCGGAATTTACTTTATAGATGTAAAATGGTCTTCCGCGACCAATTGAGCTGTCGGCCAGCTTTACTGTGGAACTTGTAATAACCATTTCGCTGCCATCAAAGCATTCTTCTTCGTTCATGATGTAGGCTTTCCCTTCCTTACGTTCATTTGCAAACAGGTCTACTTCATAATGATCGGGTCTTTGGTATTCCTTTTTGCAGCCTGTCATTAGAAAAAATAAAAGTATGGGTACAGCACAGGCAAGTCTTTTTGTAATCACATTAGTTTTCATATAATTTGGTAGAAAAAAACCGATGTTTAATGCATCGGTTTTTATTTTTAAATTGGGGTATATTAATCCTGAATGTACTCTGCATCCCATTCGTTACCATCATCTCCTTTGTGCCCGTCAAGTTTAATAACGAAACTTTTTGTAGGGAAATAAGGGGTTAAACGGATATCCAGCCATACTCTGTCTTTATTTACTTTATCCTGCTCAAAACGAACGATCTTGAATTTTTCGATCAGTTTGTCTGCTCCTTTGATACCATCGAGGAACGTTACAATCTGTCTTCTTAAATCGTCTTCATTTTTTGCATTCCAGTTTTCGAAAGCTCTTCTGTTTAGGAAATCCAGTAAAACTTTTGTCACATAGTCAAATACTCTAACTACAGAATAGGTCTGAAGACCAATGTTGTCTCCTGTAAATAATGTTTTGGCTGAGAACGCCATAATTTTACCATATTCATTGACCATCGGTACAAGCCCCATTTTTTCCAACTGAGAAATCTCGCTTTTCTTCAATTCGAATTTTACGGCATCTACTTCATTGATATTTCCGTGCTTTTTACCAGCAGCTACCTGAGACATCAATGTTTTGTGGATTTTTCCTGCTAATGAAGTGGAAGGTGGAAGCTCTACATTCTCCTCTTCTCCTACTTCTTCAGCTCTTCCGCGGCCTACCAGCCAGTTACACGTCATGATCACGTTACTTCTGTGAAGTTCTCCGCCTGTAAGGTTTGCAGAATGGAATAAATCTACCACATCATCCGGTTTATCCAGATTCGCGAAATCCGTCACCATCATGACTTTATTTTCATTACAGATCTTCGCCCATTTTTCAATGACTTTATTGGATCCCAAGTATCCGGGAATGGCGAGGATTGAATAGTTGTCTCTAAGGTCTAAACGGTCGTAATAGCTTTTGAATTCTTCTGCGATCGCATCGATAAAGATAGGGTTATCCAAATCTGAAACCTGTTCCAGACTTGCATTGACAATGCTTACATTGTCTACTTTATCCAATTCTGTATTTTTGTAGAACTGTGCTACGGTTCTGTAGCTTGTTTCCAGCTGGCGAACAGAATCCAGCGTATTCTTTAGATTTGTTTTTAAATTCTGGTCTGCCTGCTGTGCTTTATTTTTGCAGGTATCGGCCATTTTATCTGCAGATTCACCATCTTCTAAAAGATTCATCCAAAGGTTGATCTTTTGAAGAAGTTCTTTTCTTTCATCTGTTTTATTGCTGTCGGTAAGGAAGATTTCTTTCCTTGCCTTTCTTGTAGGGTTCATATTGGCGATGCCATCTACAACAGATTCAACAAATCCGAAACCTCCAATTTTATTGAGTTCGGCAAGAGGATTCCCTTTCGGCTGTCCTGAATATTGCTGTTGTCCTTGTTGCTGGCTTTCAGCCGCCTGTAATTTGCTATCCATGATTTAGTGTAATGTCTTTAAATTATTTTTCAAGTTCCTGGGCCACATCTTTCAATACTTCGATAAAAGCAGCTCTTGTCTGCTCATTCTCCAGCATATTACGCAGAATTTTATTCGTTTTCAGCTGACGTACAATCTTGTTATATTGTTCCTGTTCTACGCTGAGCTGCTGCAAATAATTTGATTTCTGAGTAAGATTTTTTGGAGTGAAATCCGCAAGATTTTGAAAACGGAATTCTTCTTCCACTACACTGCCGTCTTCCGTTTCGTGCTGTACTGCAACAGAAGGCTGGAAATGTTTGAAGACGTCGTCCACAGTCTTTAATCCTGTTACAATTTCAGGATTATAGGTTTCGTCGGTAGTAAGCTGGCTCACTATCAGCGACTTGTTCTCCTGTATTTCCTGAATAGCTTCATTAGCGTCTACTTTTACCTCGTTGCCGCCAACACCATAATTAAACATTGCCATATTATTATTATTTTGAGATTTTTGATTTTGGTTAATATCTGTACCTGAGTAATTTGCAGATGAATCAAACAAATTACCAATCCAGTGTTTAAATTTAAAAAAAAACTGTAACATACAAAATTTTGTCAAGATTTTTCTTCTACTATTTAATTTTCCTCACAAAAAATAGGTTTAGATTACTATTTTACGATATCACTAAACTATGAAAAATAAATAACAAAAACGCATCATTTCTGATGCGTTTTCTTTTCTAACAATTTTTGGTTATGTTACCAAATTTTTATTCTGTCCTGAGGCGCTTTATACATTTTGTCCCCAGGTTTTATATCAAATGCTTTGATGAAAGAATCCTGGTTTACCAAAGGGCCGAACGCTCTGAAGTATCCTGGAGAGTGAGGATCTGTCTTCACCTGATTCACCATATACTGATCTGTTGCTTTTGTTCTCCAGACAGTCGCCCAGCTCATGAAAAACCGCTGATCTTGTGTAAATCCGCTGATCATTCCCGGATTTCCGTGATCTTTAAGATACATCTGAAGGGCATCATATGCTACGGCTACCCCTCCAAGGTCACCAATATTTTCTCCACTGGTAAATTTCCCGTTGACGAAACTTCCTTTTACAGGTTCGTAAGCATTATACTGAGCCGCCAGCTGTCCCACTTTTGCGTCAAAGTTCTTACGGTCTGCATCTGTCCACCAGTTGTTCAGATTTCCGTCCCCGTCGAAACGGGAACCGCTGTCATCGAAACCGTGAGAAATTTCATGGCCGATTACGGCTCCAATTCCTCCAAAATTAACTGCTGCATCTGCTAATGGATTATAGAAAGGCGGCTGAAGGATGGCTGCAGGAAATACAATTTCATTATTAGATCCGCTGTAATACGCATTAACTGTTTGCGGAGTCATCCCCCACTCTGATTTATCAACAGGTTTTCCCACTTTATCCAAGCTTTTCTGATACTGCCATGCGGCTACATTCTGCAGGTTGGAGTATAAGGTGGCGCCTTGGGCTGGTGCTTCTACTTTCAGCTGTGAATAGTCTTTCCACTGATCAGGATAAGCGATTTTCACGGTGAATTTAGACAGTTTTTCCTGCGCTTTTACTTTGGTTGCGGCAGACATCCAGTCCATGTCATTGATATGGGTTTTGAATGATTTCAGGATATACTGAATATAGGTTTCCATCTGCTGTTTTGCTTCCGGAGTGAAGTACTTTTCGACGTATAATTTACCAAAGGCTTCCCCAAGAACACTGTTAACAAGAGTTAAACCTCTTTTATCCATCGGACGCTGTTCTTTCTGGCCCTGAAGATATTTTGAATAGAAATCAAAACGGATCTGCTCCAGATTCGCATCCAGATTGCTCGCATTCCCGTTGATGATATGATATTTTAAGTAATCTTTTAATAACGGCAGGTTCTTTTGGTTAAGAAACTGATCCATATTCTGATAGTATTTCAATTCCCCGATGATCACTTTATCTGTTTTCACACCGGCATCTGAAAGGTAACCTGCAAGGTTTACATTTTTAACCAAACCGGATAGTTCTGATACATTTTTAGGATTGTATCTCAGATTGGCGTCTCTGTTTTGTTCAAGCGTTAGAAGGTAGTTGGCCAGCTGTTTTTCAAAAGCCACTACATTTTGTGCTGCTTCTGTAGAGTTTTTATATCCTAGAACGCCAAATAACTTACCTACATACAACTGATATTCAGCTAATGTTTTGGTATTGGCTTCGCTTACTTTCTGATAATAATCTCTTCCCAGTCCAAGATCCGGACCGCCAAGGTATACGGCATTCATTTTGGAATCTTTCATATCGGCGCTTACTCTCCATCCGTAGAAAGAATTATCTCCAAGTCTTGTAGCATCCAGCAGATATTTCTGAAGGTCATTAAGGTTTTTAATGGCATCTACTTTAGCCAGATCTCCTTTGATCGGTGCCAGACCATCAGCGTTTCTTTTGTTTACATCCATAAAAGATGCATACAGGTTCTGAATTTTCTGTCCTTCGGAGCCGTCGGTATATTTTTCAGATAAAATTTTGTTTAAGATATCCAGGGAGGCATCATCCACATTTTCCCTCAATGCATTGAAAGATCCCCAGCTTGCTTTATCGGAAGGAATCTGAGTGGTTTTTACCCAATTCCCGTTCACGTAGCTAAAAAAATCATCTTGCGGACGAATGGTTTTATCCATATAGGATATATTGATTCCTTCTTCTTTCACTTGTTTTGCGGAGGATTTATCTACCATAATTTCAGGTTTTTTTTCAGTAGTTGCAATATTTTTTGCACTGCCGCATGAATGTAAAAACACGATCCCCGAAAGGGCCAGTATCCCGATAGTCAGCTTTTTCATTAAGATAATTTTTTTGATTGTACACAAACTTATCAAATATACGAATTTCGGGAATATAGAATGGGATGAGCGGGAGAATTTGAGAATAAAGCAATTTTTAACAGATATGGCTGATTATAAGAAATTAGAAACCGGATGTACATTCATTTGCTTTCTGTAATAAAAAAACCGCTCATTTCTGAGCGGTCTGTATTTATATTTTACCAGATTTTAATTCTTTCTTCCGGTTTTTTGTATAATTTATCTCCGGCTTTCACATCGAATGCTTTGTAGAATGCATCAACGTTAATAAGCGGTCCGAAACTTCTGAAATATCCAGGAGAGTGTGGATCTGTTTTCACCTGGTTTACCATGTATTTCTCACTTGATAAAGTTCTCCAAACGGTTGCCCAGCTTAAGAAGAATCTCTGATCCTGAGTAAATCCACTGATTTTTCCAGGGTTTCCTTTATCTTTAAGATACATTTGAAGAGCATCGTAAGCGATGTTTACTCCCCCTAAATCTGCAATATTTTCTCCGTTTGTGAAAGTTCCGTTAACGAAAGTTCCTTTTACAGGCTCATATTTGTCATATTGTGAAGCAAGTGCTTTTGTTGCTTTTTCGAAGTTGGCTTTATCTTCAGGAGTCCACCAGTCTACCAGGTTTCCATCAGCATCAAACTGAGCACCTGAATCATCAAATCCGTGGCTCATTTCGTGTCCGATTACAGCACCGATTCCACCAAAATTAACTGCAGCATCAGCATTCGGGTTAAAGAATGGCGGCTGAAGGATAGCAGCAGGGAATACGATTTCGTTGTTTACCGGGTTATAGTAAGCATTTACCGTTTGAGGAGTCATTCCCCATTCTGATTTGTCAACCGGTTTTCCGATTTTAGCAAGGTCTTTGTTGTACTGCCATTCATTAATATCCTGAAGGTTTTTGTACAATGTTCCGCCTTTAGATTCTGGAACGATATCTAATTTGGAATAATCTTTCCATTTGTCCGGATAAGCAACTTTTACGGTAAACTTGTTCAGTTTGTTCATTGCTTTTTCCTTGGTTGTAGAAGACATCCAAGCTAAGTTATTGATGTGAACCGCAAAACTTTTCTTTAAGTAGTCAATTAATTCAACCATCTGAGCTTTTGCTTCAGCCGGGAAATATTTTTCAACATATAATTTACCGAAAGCTTCACCCAAAGTACTATTAATTACTTCAAATCCTCTTTTGTTAAGCGCTCTCTGCTCCTGCTGACCTCTCAGGTATTTGCCATAGAAAGCAAATTTCATATCACCTAATTTTTCGCTCAGGTAAGAAGCACTTCCGTGAATCATGTGAAATTTCAGATAATCTTTAATTACAGGAAGATTCTGAGCACTTACCAACTTATCAAAGTTTTTGTAGTAACCAAGTTCCCCGATAATTACTTTGTCTGTGCTTACGCCTACTTTTTTCAAATACGCAGGAATATCAACCCCTTTTACCAAAGCAGAAAGTTCTGTCATAGTTTTTGGGTTGTACTGAAGGGTATTATCACGGCTCTGCTCGTTCGTCAGGTAGGTCTGAGCAATGCTTTTTTCGTAATTAACGATATTTTTTGCTGCTTCATCAGCATTTTTATATCCTATTTCTTTCAACATAGAAGCTACATATTTCTGATATTCAGCAAGAGCTTCTGTATTTTTTTCGTTTACTTTCTGGTAGTAGTCTCTTCCTAACCCCAATGACGCATTCCCTAAGTAAACGGCATTTATTTTAGAGTCTTTAAGATCTGCATCTACACCCCATCCATATAAAATATTTTCTCCGTCTTTCGTTACTGAAGTAAGATAGTTCTGAAGGTCAGCAAGATTTTTGATGGCATCAATTTTATTCAGGTTGTCCTGAATAGGCTTAATTCCGTCTGCATTTCTCTTCTGCATATTCATATAGTTCGCATACAGATCCTGGATCTTTTTCCCTTCGCTACCGTCAGCAAATTTATCTTTCAGAAGAGAGTTCAGGATCGTCATTGAATGGTTGTCTGTATCATCAGCCAATTTATTGAAACTTCCCCAAGTAGGCTTATCGGAAGGAATTTTGGCAGTTTTCATCCATGTTCCACTCACGTAATTATAAAAATCATCCTGCGGGCGAACAGAGGTATCCATCAGGCTAAGGTCTAAACCTTTATCTGAGGCATTTACTGCTGTTTTAGTTACTTTAGACTGAGCACTCACTGTATTTAGTGAGCAAACTCCAGCTAGTAAAAACAAAGAAAGCGTTAGTTTTTTCATTATGATAACAATTTATACAATATGTATATTCTTTTAATTATTTGTTACTTTTTAACGAAAACAAATTTACATAAAATTAAGAAACCACCGTCTCTTTTACATTTCCGGTTCTTTTTAAGAATCCCCAGGCCTGCATTTCTCCCTTCAATGCCTTTCTTAAACTTCTGAACAGCACGATATACATCAGCCATCTATACCCAAATCTTTGGGGAAGAATGTAGAAAAGGTTGCCTAATTTCTCTTTCTGCATGATGAAAGCTGCGAAAGCCAGAGAGGCATCTACAAAAAGAAACAGGAGATAGTACGTAAATATTTTCGATCCGTTTCCTGATAAAATCCCAAAGAACATCAGCACATCCGCCAACGGTGAAAAAAATGGAATAATATATTGAAACAATAAAATGTTCGGCATGGCCCAAAGTCCCAGTCCTTTGTATTCCGGGGTAAGAAATGTCTGCTTTTGTTTCCAGAACATCTGCATAATTCCATAGGTCCAGCGGAAACGCTGTTTCAAAAACTGCTGTACGGATTCCGGAGCTTCAGTGATCGCCACTGCTCTGTTTTCATTGGCAACAGTATATCCTTTTCTTAGAATTTTCACTGTAATATCACAATCCTCCGCCAGGGTATCGGATGAATATCCGCCTACTTCTCCAATAACTGATCTTTTGAATGCACCAATAGCCCCCGGTATTACGGTAATGGCATTGATGTATGCGTAAGCAAGCCTGTCAAAATTTTGGCTGGTGGTATATTCAATCGCCTGCCATTTGGTGAGCCAGTTGACTTTATTTCCAACTTTTACATTTCCTGCTACAGCTGCTATTTTTTCTTCAGGATCAGCATTCAGAAATCTGCCAATCAGATATTGTACGGCATCCTGCTGCAGTTTGGTATCGGCATCGATACATACTACATATTCTGCATCGGTATGGGAAATTCCAAAATTTAAAGCGGTGGCTTTTCCGCCGTTT
>Ga0153980_1000325_pt1 | contig 22033 bp, 32 predicted proteins | sample TSGA064MetaG_FD_104722 | JGI IMG/M metagenome (GOLD analysis project Ga0153980, IMG submission 104722) | Attine ant fungus gardens microbial communities from Georgia, USA - TSGA064 MetaG | ecosystem: Host-associated > Fungi > Mycelium > Unclassified | place: USA: Georgia, Magnolia Springs State... | reverse complement strand
TGACTTGGCTTACTAAGTCCCTATTCTGCTTCTGTCTTTACTCCATTGTATGCTTGGGGATTTTAGACTGAGTGTTCAGAATGTGTGGGACGTCTTTTCCTACTCAAGGCTCTCATAACAACCACATTCCTCCCCAATACTCTCTCCTCTGCTCTGCTCTGTCTCTGGTTTCTGTCTAGTCTCACTGCTCTTTCTTGCCACTCTCCAATGGTGGTGGGCAGTTCCTCTGCTTTAGCCAACTTCCTCCTAATGGTCCCATTTAGTCCTCTCTTGAATTCTTTGATAAGGGACCTTCTCTCGTAGCCACTCCCCCTGGCAACCTTTTTAAATTCTTGTACATATTCATTGTAGGTTCTTTTTCCTTGTTCAATTGTTCTTAGCTGCTCTATTTTCCTTTCTTCCTCCAATGTCTCCCCAAAGTCATTTCTTATTTTTGTAAACAATTGCTCTGCTGATTCCACCTCTAACTCTCCCTTAGTCAGCTCATCCAACAAGTTATCCTTCCATGCCTCTGCTATTTCTCCCTGCACATATGACAATACCCAGGCCATCTGGGTTGCTGCTGCTTCTTCTGTCATCTTCATCCTAATATATAGACAAGCTGCATTAATGAACATGCTCATCTCTTCCATCTTTCCACTAAAAGCTTGAGGTCTTGCAACCTCTACTCTGCTTCCCTGTTGCTGTTGTTGTTGGCAAGACATTGGTGATGGCAATGGCAATAGCAATGGTGATGGTGATGTTTCCTTGTAGGAGGATAAGCAGTCTTCTTTGTCTGTACTTATGACTGACTACTAACTAAGAAGGATGAAACAATATTATCCCTAAGAAGGGAATCTCTAAGCTAGATGGGCCTTTAAGAGGTTCTCGTCGTTCCCCTGCATAGACCAATCACAATGGATTGGTAGCATGGAGCTGGTAGTGAAGAACTAATTACGAGCCCACTCGATATAGAGGTTAGGTCTTGGGCAGGGACACGAGCTTTGTCCAGGCTGTCTACCTACTGTCCCTAACTAACAGTGAAGTCCCCTTTACAGCTAGGGCCCGCTATCCAAGAGGCTTGAGAGCGCTGTGCTCCCTAGTGAGGAAGGGTGTAGAGTAAGTGTGGTGGGGAAAATCACTCGTGGGGCCAGTATGAAGCCAACTGCTCCTTTAAGTGATTTTGAGCAGGGTTCAAGGTGAACAGTGCTCGGATATGGTATTGAGTTCTTGTGTTATTAATAGGCAGTAAATGCTCTTAGTGATCACCCTAGGTGAATGCTCAAGAAGAACTCGATGGAGTTCTTTGTTGGATTAGTCTATTACTTATACTATTTTACAGTGGCTGTACTACTACTAGTCCATGGTCATATAATCTTCCAGAATGTTCTATGGTCACCTGATCTTGTCACATGATTTGATTACCTAAGCTCCCATACTATTTATTCCTTAATCCCATTGTATAACTTGAGATTTTAGATGAAGTGTTTGAATGTGTGGGAGACTGTTTCCTTTTTGGGGCTCTTATAACACTGTGCTTTTTGGAGGTTTACTCCATACACCACCTGACTGTGTTTTCTCTTGTGCAGAGCACACTACACTACTCTCCTTCCTCCTTTGCCTTGGGCATCCATACCACTTGTGTTATTGATAGACAGTGAATGCCCTTAGTAATCACCCTAGGTAGATGTTCAAGAAGAACTCAATAAAGTTCTTTGTTAGATTGATCTCCTACTTATACTACTTTTACAGTAGCTGTACTACTAATCTATAATCACATGCTTTTTCAGAATATTCTATGGTTACTTGACCTTGTCATGTGACTTTAGTTCCCACACTATCTATATCTTGACCCCATTGTATATCTTGAGGTTTTGGATAAAGTGTTCAAATGCTTGGGAAACTGTTCCCTTTTTAGGGCTCTTATAATAACTTGGCTTTCTCTAGCCTTCTCTCTCTGAGAACTCCTTGCCCCCTGTTTTCCTCCCATTACATCCCTTCCTTTCCACACCATCTACATTCTATATAGGTTATTATGACCTTTCCTGTCATCCATCCTAACTCTAACAACTATGCATCCTCTGGCACATTCTCCACTCCACAATATTCCTGCACCTTTTTCCAGTTGGAATATGCTAGCTCCAGTTTTCTTACTTCCTCTTGTTACTGTACTTTTCCCTTTATAGGGCATGCTGTCTCTTCTCACCTTCTTTTTTTCTTCTCTATTTCAATGTTTGGACACTCCTATTTGTAGTATCCAATTCTTTTATATCTAAAACACTGTACTTTTTCCACCATCTCTTGCCTCCTCACCTTTACTTCCTCCCTTATACTATATTTCATCACCCTACTTACCAATACTTCAAATCTATCCTGGAGAACTGATTTCCCCTTCTTTTCCTGATTTCTATTCCTGCAGTTATGGACCAGGTACCTGAACTTCTTACAACTCCAATATTTTCTCTCTCTTCTTTTTTCTAACTGTGCCCTTAGTAAAGCAAGGGCTTGCTTTTCTTTGAGCATGTTGCTCAAGAGTTGTTATACTGATCTAGAGACATGGTGCTATGTCTCCAGAGAAATTGAAATGATCTCACTACTTGTTATATCTACTGGAGTGCAAGATCTTCACCCAGCTAGACACCTACTGCCTTACTTACTACTGCCCTAATACTATGGTTATACTATTACCCCAAGGAGAGGATCTCTAACCTAAATGCCTTCTTAAAAATATAGTGTTACTCTTCTGTATAAACAAATGACAATGCATCTGTAGTACAAAGTTTATAGTAGGAAAGCAATACAAGTAACTACCCTGCCCACTCGATTGTGAGGTTAGGTCTTAGTAGTGATACTCAAGCTTGGTACTACACTTCCATATACAGTCCTTAACTGACTACAAAGTCTCTTTAAGCCTAGAGCCCAGTTATGTTGTAGTGGTTCTGAGTTGTGTTACCCAGGTACCGAGGAAGATGAAAGAGTAAGCTAGTAGGGCTCTATGATGAGCAGTGCCAATGAGAGAATTGAGTTCTGGTATAGTGACTTAGCCTGAGACAACTTAATTACCCTTTTAGTCCAAGTTGACAAGAAGAACTTAATAAAGTTCCTATTTGATTATTGTACACTACTTATACACATTCTTGTATTTACTTCTATTTATTAAGTCCTGTACATTTCTTTTGAGTCATTTCTTCTCATGTGTCTATTGATTTCTTAATTAAAAGAAAAGAAAAAGAAAAGAGATATAAATAATGACTTAGCTGTTTGGCTAAGCTATGACACAACTCAGGACTACTACAACATAGCCAGGCCCTAGGCTTAAGGGAACTTGATAGTCAGTTAGGGACTATTAGTGGAAGTGTAATACCAAGCTCAGGTATTGTGTCTAAGACCTGACCTCACAATTGAGTAGTGTTGCCTTTAGTTACTTATACTTCTTTGCTTTATAAACCTTGTACTGAAGTCCCATTGTAGGCTGTATATGCAGAGGATTAATGTTACATCCTTAGAAAGGTGTTTAGGCTAGAGATTCTCTCCTTGGGGTGATAGTATAACTATAGTATTAGAGCAGTAGTAAGTAAGGCAGTAGGTACCTAGTTAGGTGGAGATCTTGTACCCTAGTAGATATAACAGTAGTAAGATCACCCCTTATTTGACTTCTCTAGAGATGTAGCATTATATCCCTAGAGCAATATAACTTTCTTATGAGCAGGATGCTCAACCAATGGTGTACTCTTACCAAACTAAGGGTAGAGATAGAAGAAAGAGAAGGAAGGGTATATTGGGTGTAAAAGGTTTAAGCACCTAGTCTATAACTGCAGGAATAGAAAAGGGGAGATAAAGAGAAAACTAATTCTCTAGAATAAATTTGAGGTGATAGCAAGTAGAGTGATGTAATACAGAGTAAGAGAAGAAGTAAGAAGACAGGAGACAGAAGAGAGGAAAGTACAGTGCTTCAGGTGTTGGAGAATAGGACACTACAAGTAGAAGTGTTCTAATATTGAGGTAGAGAAAGAAAAGAGAAGAAGTGAGGAGGTGACATATATAGTTAGTCTGTAAAAGGCACAGCAAAAGGAGAGACCAGTATACTTCTTATAGAGGAAGGTACAGAAGTATAGTAGTGTATAGGGTATATCTCTGAGAAGTACAGCATTGAAACAAAGAGGGTAGACAACCAAGTAGGAAGTTGTAACATTTGTGGAGTGTAGAGAGTACAACTATAAAGACACCAAAATGTAGGGAAACCAAGAGCAAGAATTTGTTTCAGGAGAGCATTTGAGAAATATGTAGTATAGTAGCTGTCTCAAAGCATGGAGATAGAGAGAAAATACAGCAAGAGAGAGAGGAGCAGTAAGTATAAAGTATAGGCAGTGTGGAAGAAAAGATATAGTAGAAGGAATATTAGAGGAAGATAGAAAGAAAATTTTGTGTTCAGAATATAGAACTGGAAGGAAATAGCCATAGTAGAATTGGAGAGCAGCAGCATACCCTGTACAAGAAGAAGCATAGCAAGGTGGCACATAGACAAGAGTTCCAAAAGGTACAGCAAGAGAGGGGGGTACAGAAAGAAATGTGAGGAGGATATTTAAAATGTTAAGAAAAGTATGGTTAAATATTGGTATAGAGAAGATAGATATATATAAAGGTATAATGGTCAAGGCACTCTTGGATAGTGGTACAACAGGGATGTTTATGGATAGAAAGATAGCAGCAAAACATGGGTTTAAGCTACAGAAGCTAGAAAGACCAGTGATGGTCAGAAATGTGAATGGAACAAACAATAGTGCAGGAACTATTAGCCATCAAATAGAGGTGAACATATACTATAAGAATCATGTAAAGAGAATGAAAATAGATGTGTGCAATTTGGAGAAGACAGATATTATACTAGAGATGCCATGGCTACAAGTGCTTAATCCAGAGATAAACTAGGAGACAAAAGAAGTAAAAATAACAAGGTATCTACTACTGTGTGGAAGGAATACAAAGTTGAAGGAAAAAAAGAAAGGAAAGAAAGGAAAGAGAATGGTAACTCTAGAAGAGAAAAGAATTGTAAGATGGGCAGTAGACAATAAAGAAAATTGGGAAAGAGAAGAGGAAGTTGAAGTAGACCATAGAAAGATTGAGGAAATGGTGCTGCAGAAATTTTTAAAGTAGATAAAGGTATTTGGAAAGGTAGAGTCAGAAAGGATACCAACAAGGAAAATCTAGGATCACACCATAGATCTCAAGGAGATGTTCAAATCTAGGAAAGAAAGAATCTACCTTTTGTCCAAAAATGAAAGGAAAGAAGTTCAAAATTTCATAGAGAATCAGTTAAGAAAGGGATACATCAGACTATCAAAGTTCCCCTAGATATCACCAGTTTTCTTTGTAAGCAAGAAAGATAGAGGAAAAAGGATGGTAATAGACTACTGTAATCTAAATGACCAGATGGTGAAGAATAACTACCCACTTCCATTAATTACAGACTTAATAGACAACATGAAGAGCAAGTGAGTACTCACTAAAATAGATCTTTGGTGGGGGTTCAACAATATGAGGATTAAGGAAGGAAATAAGTAGAAAAGAGTGTTTACAACACATATAGGGTTCTTTGAACCAACAGTAATGTTTTTTGGAATGACAAATTTGCTGGCTACATTCCAAGCAATAATAAACAAAATCTTGAGAAACCTAATAAACAAAGGAAAGGTTACTACATTTGTAGATGATGTACTAGTAGAGATAGAAACAGAGGAGAGGCATGATGAGATTGTAGATGAAATACTGAAGAGACTAAAAGAGAATAACTTGTACATCAAGCCAGAAAAATATGTGTGGAAAGTGAGGAAAATAGGGTTCCTAGGGGTTGTTATAGGGTCTAACAGAATAGAGATGGAAAAAAAGAAAGTAGATGGAGTACTCAGTTGGCCAAATCCAAAGAATGTGAAAGATATTAGAAAATTCCTAGGTCTCACAAACTACTACAGGAGGTTCATTAAAGATTTTGCACAAGTAGCCAGGCCAATGAATATACTAACAAGAAAGGATATAAAGTGGCAATGGAGAAGCAAACAGCAAAAGGCATTTGATAAGCTTAAACAAATCTTTACTATTAGACTAGTATTAGTAGCCTGAGACTTAGACAGAGGATTCAGGGTAGAAGTGGACACTTTAAACTATGCTACTGGAGGAGTTTTATCAATGAAATGCTCCAATGAATTGTAGAGATCAGTTGCTTTCATTTTCAAATTGTTAAGTGACACAGAACAAAACTATAAAATACATGATAAAGAGATGCTAGTAGTAGTCAGATGCTTAGAGGCCTAGAGGTACTTCTTAGAGAGGACAATCACTAAGTTTAAAATCTGAACAAATCATAAGAATCTCAAATACTTCATGAAAGTACAATGTTATGAGAGCCCCAAAAAGGAAAAGGTTTCCCATGCATTTGAACACTTAATCCAAAACCTCAAAGCATACAATAGAGTAAGGATATAAATAGGGTAGGGACTCAGTAAGTCAAATCACATGACAATGTCAGGTGATCATAGGACATTCTGGAAAAAACATGTGATTGCGGGACTCCAGAGTACAGCCACTGTAGTAGTAGTATAAGTAGAGCTGCAATCCAACAAAGAACTCTATCGAGTTCTTCTTGAATATCTACCTAGGGTGATCACTAAGGACATTCACTGTCCATTGATAATACACAAAATTTAAATAGAAGACAAGCAAGATGGGCTCTATATTTGTCAAGGTTTGACTTTATGCTAAAATATGTCCTAGAGAGCAAGATGGGAAAAGCAGACAGCTTAAGTAGAATGTCAGATTGGAAGATAGGAGTGGATAAAGACAATGGAAACAAGACGCTGGTAAAACCTGAATAGTTAATAGTAAGGAGAACAGAAAAGATAGAGATCATTGTGAAAGGAGTCAATCTACTAGAGAAAGTGAGATGGTCAAAGGTAAAAGATAATAAAGTAATAAAAGTAGTCGAGAAAATAAAGTAGACAGAAGTAAAGATGTTGAAAGATGAAGAGTAGAGAGAAGTAGATAGTATAATGTATAAGAAGAGAAAAATGTATGTATCTAAAGATGACATATTAAGAGCAGAAATAATTAGGCTATACTATGATACACCAGTGGAAGGACATGGAGGACAATGGAAGACAGTGGAGCTAGTCACCAGGAACTTCTGGTAGCCAGGAATAACAAAAGAGGTGAAGAGATATATAAAAGAATGTGATTCTTGCTAAAGGAACAAAAACCACACAAAGCAGCTGGCTAGCAAATTAATGCCTAATTCTATCCCAGAAAAACCCTGGATACATATATTGGTAGATTTTATTACTGGACTGCCTTTAGCTCAGGGATATGACTCTATCTTAGTAGTAGTGGACCAACTAACAAAAATAGTACACTTTATACTAACTATAGAAAGAACAATAGCAAAAGGGTTAGTATTACAAATGGCCACTTACTGATTTGTAATTGGTTGATTTGATAATCAAAGTGCTTAAAAAAGCAAAGTTAGACAAGCAGCAAAAGATATTGTTAAGTCTGAGGTTTATCCTCAGACATATAGTTCTTAAATATATGATTGTGGTGGTCTTTGCACCAGAATAGCCTACTACATGATCACTACCTATTGTTCTACATATAAGAGTGCTATTGTTCTTGAAATAGAGATAACATAACTGTCTTAGAGCAGTCCTTTGTTCTATTCAAGGACAGATAATAATCTATAGGTAAAGATCAGTATTATGTGCAAACATTGAGGACCTTGTATCTCCATGGGATCTTATTGCCTTGGGGTCTATTTATGGCTGAAAGAAGTGCATTGAAGAGAGCTTCACAATTGTCATCAAAGCAAACAATTATGTCAAGTGGTTCCCAAGATATCAGCAATTTAGTGTTTGGTAACTTGGTAATTGCCAACTGATCTACTGATAACTTGGTGAATACTGATTGCCTTGAGATGTTTTTGGTATGGTTTGACAGGCCTTTTTAAGGGCTTTTGGTGGCCATTTAGATCATTGAAATCGGTCAAGTATTTCCAGAGTTATGGTCCAAATGAAGTTTGTAACAGTTAGTGGTGCTGTTCAGGGATAATATATGGAAACTACATAGCCTACCTATAAGCATCATATCAGATAGAGGACCTTAGTTCACAGCAGGATTGATAAAGGAGTTAAACAGGATATTGGAGATTAAAAGCAAGATATTGACTATATTCTACCCTCAAACAGATAGGCAGACAGAGAGGGTAAACTAGGAATTGGAACAGTACTTAAGAATGTTCATCAACCATAGACAAGAACAATGGCCAGACTGGTTAGGAACAGTAGAGTTTGTATACAACAACAAAGTACACTTGAGTATGAAAATGTCACCCTTCAAAGCAAACTATGGGCAAGATCCTAGAATAGAGTTTGAAGTAAGAAAGAAGGAAAAGTATGAAGGAGCTGGAAAGTTTGTAATGAAGATGAAGGAAATTTAGGAGGAAGCTAAGGCAGTACTAGGAAAGGCACAGGAGAGAATGAAGAAATACACAGATAAGAAAAAAGAAGATGTCAATGAGTATAAAGTAGGGAATTTAGTGATGCTCAGCACCAAAGACCTGAAATACCAAATGATTGGTAGAAGGACAGAAAAGTTAATAGAGAGGTTTGTAGGCCCTTATAAAGTAAAGAAAATTATATCAGCAAACATGGTTAAACTGGAACTATCTAGTACAATCAAAATACACCTATTAGTAAATATTAGTAGGATACAAAAATACATAGAGCAAGTAGAGGGGCAGAGAAAGGAGCAACCAGCTCCAGTCATAATCAAGGGAGAAGAGAAATGGAAGGTCGAGAGAATATTGAATAAGCAATAGATTAGAGAGAAAGACAAGTATTTAGTATAATGGAAGGGATTCATAGTGGAGTCAGATACTTGAGAAGAGATAGAAAACTTGGAGAATGCAAAGGGAGTGGTCGAAGAATTTGAAAAGAAATACCAATAGGATATGAAAGATATAAAACAACAAAAAGGGAAAGAAGAGATGTTCAAAAGAAGAGAACTGCCAGGACAATTTACAGCAAAGAAACTATTTGAATAGTCAGACAAGAGATATGATGAGGAATATTGGGGAAGATTAGAAAGGAATTGGAGATGATAGAAAAAGGGACAAGCAAAGGAAAGAAGAACTTTAAAAACAATTTGGGAGGAAAAAAGAGAAATTGAGCAAAAAGAATCAGAAATTAGGGAATAAACAGAAGAAGACAAAGATGAAATGGGCAACATAGTTGATCCTAACTATAAACTGTAAAATCCTTGGAACAAGGAATCTTGAGAGAGGAGTAGTATTATAACTCAGCCAAATAGCTAAGTCATTATTTTTTTTCTTTTTCTTTTCTTTTCATTTAATTAGGAAATCAATGGATACAAAAAGAAATGACTCAAAGAAGAGGTGTAGGACTTTATAAATAAAAGTAAATACAGAATGTATATAAGTAGTATACAGTAATTAGATAAGGACTCTATTGAGTTCTTCTTGTCAACTTGGACTAGAAGTAGTTCTAAGATATCATAGTCTAAGTTCTTATATATAGGAGATTTATCAAAGACTTTGCTCAAGTAGCAAGGCCAATGAATATGTTGACAAGAAAAGACATGAAGTGGTAGTGGGGAAAGGAACAGCAGAAAGCATTTGATGAGCTTAAAGGAATCTTTATGACTAGACCAGTATTGGCAGTCCTAGATTTAGACAAAGAATTTAGAGTAGAAGCAGATACTTTAAACTATACTACTGGAGGAGTACTATTAATGAAATACTCTGATGAGTTATGAAGACCAATTGCTTTTATTTCTAAATTTCTAAGTGACACAGAGAGAAATTACAAAATTTATTACAAAGAAATGTTAGCAGTAGTCAGATGTTTAGAGGCATAGAGACATTTTCTAGAAGAAATGACAATAAAATTTGAGATCTAGACAGACCACAAAAATCTTGAATATTTCATGAAGACACAAAAATTGAATAGAAGACAAACAAGATAGGCATTGTACCTATCAAGATTTAATTTTACATTGAAGCATGTTTCAGGGAGTAAAATGGGGAAGGCAAATAGCTTGAGTAGAAGGCCAGACTAGGAAATAGAAGTAAAAAGAGACAATGAGAATGGAACATTGGTAAAGCCAGAATAGTTGGAAATGATAAAAACAGAAAAGATAGAAGTGATAGTAGAAGAAATAGACTTATTAGAAAAAATAAAACAGTTGAAAGTACAAGATGATGAAGTGGTCAGAGCAGTAGAAGAAATAAAATGAGCTAGAGTAAAGATGTTGTAGAATGAAGAGTGAAAAGAAGTAAATGATATTATGCATAAAGAAGAAAAGGTATATGTACCTAAAGATGATAAGTTGAGAGCAGAAATAATTAGGTTATATCATGATATGCCAGTAGGAGAATATAGAGGATAATAGAAGACAGTAGAACTAGTTACCAGAAACTTTTGGTGGCCAGGAGTAACCAAGGAGGTAAAGCAATATGTAGAAGAATGCAATTCCTGCCAAAGAAATAAGAACCACACAGAACAGCCAGCAGGCAAATTAATACCCAATTCAATCCCAGAAAGACCTTAGACACATATTTCAGCAGACTTTATCACTAAGTTGCTATTAGCCTGGAGATATGACTTAATCTTAGTAATAGTAAACAGGTTAACAAAGATAGTTCACTTTATCTTTACTACAGAGAAAACATCAGCAGAAGGACTAGCTAGGCTATTCAGGGACAACATGTGGAAATTGCATAGGCTACCTGAGAGTATTATTTTGGATAGAGGACCATAGTTTGCAGCAGGATTAATGAGAGAGTTAAATAGGATATTGGGGATCAAAAGCAAGATAATAATGGTATTCAACCCTCAGACAAATAGACAAACAGAGAGAGTTAACCAGGAGTTAGAACAGTACCTGAGGATGTTTATTGACCATAGATAGGAATAGTAGCCAGACTGGTTAGGAACAGCAGAGTTTGTGTACAACAACAAAGCATACTTGAATATGAAGACATTGCTTTTTAAAGCAAACTATAGGCAAAATCCTAGAATAGGATTCAAAGTAAGAAGAAAGGGGAAGTACAAAAGGGCAGAGAAATTTATGACAAAAATGAAGGAGATTCAAGAGAAGGTAAAAGCAGTGCTAGAAAAAACACAAGAAGAGATGAAAAGGTATACAAATAGAAAAAAGCAGAGGTTGATGAGTATAGAGTGAGAGACTTGGTGATACTTAGCACTAAGGATTTGAAATCCCAAATGGTTGGTAAAAGAATGAAGAAGTTGATGGAGAAATTTGTAGGGCCTTACAAGATAAAGAAAGTTATATTATTGAATGTAGTAGAATTAGAACTACCTAGTATAGTAAAAATACATCTGGTAGTTAATATCAGTAGAGTACAGAAATATGTAGGGCAAGTAAAGGGGCAGAAAAAGGAGCAACCAGCTCTAGTCATAATTGAGGGAGAAAAGGAATAGAAAGTCAAGAGAATTCTGAACAAGCAATAAATAAAGGGAAAGAATAAATACTTGGTACAGTGGAAAAGATTCACAGCTGAATCCAATACTTGGAAAGGAAAGGAAAATTTGGAGAATGCAAAGAAAGCAGTCAAAGAATTCAAAAAGGAATATCAGCAAGATATAGAAGATATCAGAAGACAAGAAAGAGAAGAAGGAACATTTAAGAGAGGGAAACTACCAGAATAGTTTATGGCAAGAAAGCTATTTGGTTGGTTAGACAAAAAATACAATGAGGAATACTGGACAAGGTTGGAAAAAAATTGGAGATAATGGAAAGGAGGAAGAACAAGAGAACAAAGAACAATGGAAACTGTAAAAATATAGCTAAGATGACTTAGTCCCACTCCTAGTCCAAGTTAACAACAAGAACTTGATAGAGTCCTTATTTGATTGCTGTATACTACTTACATATATTCTATATTTACTTCTATTTATAAAGTTCCACACATCTCCTTTAAGTTATTCTCTCTTATGTATTTAGCCATTTGGCCAAGTTATGATACTACCTTCTTCTCAAGGTTCCTTATCCCAAGGATTTTTATAACTCATAATAGGGATCAAAAATGTTCCCCATTTCATTGTTATCTTCTTTTGTCCATTCTCTAAGTCTTGAGTTTTCTTGCTCAATTTCTTCTTCCTCTTCTTTTATTGTTTCTATTATTCTTTGTTCTATTGCTCTTTTTTCTTTCCATTGTCTCCAATTCCTTTCTAACCTTGTCCAATATTCCTCATCATACCTTTTATCTGACCAACCAAATAGCTTTCTTGCCATAAATTGCCCTGGTAGTTCTCCTTTTCTAAATGTTCTCTCTTCTCTTTTCTCTTTTCTAATATCTTCTATATCTCATTGATATTCTTTCTTGAATTCTTCAACTGCTTCCTTTGTATTCTCCAAATTTTTCTTCCCTTTCCAAGTATTGGATTCAGCTATAAATCCTTTCCACCATATCAAGTATTTATCCTTCTACCTTATTCATTGCTTGTTCAGAATTCTCTCAACCTTCTATTCTTCCTTTCCCTTGATTACAACTGGAGCTGGTTGTTTCTTTCTCTGTCCCTCTACTTGCCCTATGTATTTTTGTATTCTACTAACATTAACTACCAGGTGTATTTTTACTATACTAGGTAGTTCTAGTTCTACTGTATTTGATGATACAACTTTCTTTATCTTGTAAGGCTCTATAAATCTTTCTGTCAATTTTTCTATTCTCCTTCCAACCATCTGATATTTTAAATCTTTGGTACTGAGCATCACCAAGTCCCCAACTTTATATTTGTCAATTTCCTCCCTCTTTCTATCTATGTATTTCTTTATTTCTTCCTGTACCTTTCCTAATACTACTTTTGCTTTCTCCTAAATTTCTTTTATCTTTATCATAAATTCTTCTGCTCTTTTATATTTCTCTTTCTTTCTTACTTCAAACCCCATCATAGGATCTTACCCATAATTTGCTTTGAAAGGCAATGTCTTTGTACTTGAGTGTATTTTATTGTTATATACAAACTCTGCTGTTCCTAACCAGTCTGGCCACTGTTCCTATCTATGGTCAATAAACATCCTCAGGTACTGTTTTAACTTCTGGTTAACTCTCTCTATTTGTCCATCTGTCTGAGAGTGGAATGTCATTGATATCTTGCTTTTGATCTCCAATATCCTATTCAACTCCCTCATTAATCCTGCCACAAACTATGGTCCTCTGTCCAAAATTATACTCTCTGGTAGTCCATGCAACTTCCACACATTGTTTCTGAATAGTCTAGCTAGTTCTTCTGCTGATGTTTTCTCTGTAGTAGAGATGAAGTGAACCATTTTTGTTAATCTATCTACCACTACTAAGATCGAGTTGTATCCCTGCACTAGTGGCAACTTGGTGATAAAGTCTATAGAAATGTGTGTCCAAGGTCTTTCTGGAATTGAATTGGACATCAACTTGCCTACTGGCTGCTCTGTGCAGTTTTTATTCCTTTGGTAGAAATTACACTCTTCTATATATTGTTTTATCTTCTTGGTTACTCCTGGCTACCAAAAATTGCAGGTGACCAATTCTACCATCTTCTACTACCCCCTATGTTCTCCTACTGGCATGTTATGGTATAGCCTAATAATTTCCGCCCTCAACTTATTATTTTTAAATATATATATCTTTTTCTCTTTGTACATAATACTATTTGCTTCTCTCCATTTCTCATCTCTCAGTATTTTTACCCCTACTCACTTTATTTCTTCAATTGCCTTTACTACTTCATCATCTTTTACTCTTGACTGTCTTACTTTTTCTAGTAGATCCACTCCTTCTATGATTACTTCCACTCCTTCAATTCTTTGTACTTCCAGCCATTCTAGCTTAACCAATATTTTATCTTCATTATCTCTTTCCACTCCAACTTTCCAGTCTAGCCTCCTACTCAGACTATCTACCTTCTCTATCTTACTTCCCAGAACATGTTTCAGTGTAAAGTCAAACCTAGACAGATATAGAGCCCATCTAGCTTGTCTTTTATTTAACTTTTGTACCTTCATGAAGTATTCAAGATTCTTGTGATCTGTCCAAATCTCAAACTTAGTTATAGTTCTTTCTAGGAAATGTCTCTATATCTCTAAGCATCTAACTACAGCTAACATTTCTTTATTGTATATCTTATAGTTCCTTTTGGTATTGCTTAGAGACTTTGAGATAAAAGCCACTGGTCTCCATAAGTCATCTGAGCACTTCATTGAGAGTACTCTTCCAGTTGCATAATTTGAGGCATCTGCTTCTACTCTAAATTCCTTGTCCAAATCTGGGACTACCAATACTAGTCTCATTGTGAAAATCCTTTTGAGCTCATTAAATACTTGCTGCTGCTTGCTTCCCTACTACCACTTGATATTCTTTCTCATCAGCACATTCATTGGTCTTGCTACTCAAGTAAAGTTCTTGATAAACCTCCTGTAATAATTTGCAAGGCCTAAGAACTTTCTGACATCTTTCATATTTTTTGGTTCTGGTCAACTTAGTACTCTATCTACTTTCTCCTTCTCCATCTCTATCCCACTAGGTCCTATGACAACTTCAAGGAACCCAATTTTTCTTACTTTCTACATATACTTTTCTGGCTTCACATAAATATTGTTCTCCTCCAGCCTCTTTAGTACTTCCTCTATGACCTCATTATGTCCTTTCTCTGTTTCAGTTCCTACCAATATATCATCTACAAATGCAACAACCTTGCCCTCATTTACTAGATCTCTCAGAATCTCATTCATTATCACCTGAAATGTAACTGGCAAATTTATCATCCCAAAGAATATTACAGTCAGTTCAAACAATCCTACATGTATTGTAAATGCTCTCTTCTACTCATCCCCTTCTTTTATCCTTATATTGTTAAAGCTCTACCACAAGTCTATTTTCGTAAATATCCTTTAACTCTCCATATTATCAATTAAGTCTGTTATCAATGGTAATAGATAGTTGTTTTTTACAGTTTTTTTGTTTAGACTGTGGTAGTCCATAATGTTGTCACTTAGTCATGAAGACTTATGGACCACTCAAGGTGAGTGTTTAGAAAGAACTTAATAGAGTTCTCTGTTAGATTTTGCTATCTACTTATACACATGTTTAATAGTCTGTGCACCTATCTCCCACAATCACATGACCCTTACTCAGTACTGTACAGTTTATATAAGCATTCCCACACTATTTATAGATTAAGTGATGTTCTTTGAGTTGATAGATGTGTGTAGAAGTATTTCTTTCTTAAGAACTGTCTTATAATATATAACCATCCTCTTGCTTTCATCCTTCTTGCTCACAAAGAACACTGGCAACATCTGAGGGGATTTAGATGGTCTAATATACCCCTTCCTCAATTAATCATCCATAAAGTTCTAGACTTCTTTTTTTTTGTTTTTGGATCAAGGGTAAATTTCTCCTTTTCATGGTTTGAATATCTCCTTGAGATCTATAGCATGATCCCAAATCTTCCTGATTGGCATCCTTTCTGATTCTATCTTCCCAAATACCTTTTTCCACTTTAGAAATCTTTTAGGAACCATCTTCTCAATTTTCCTATGGTCTGCTTCAACTTCTTTCTCTTTTCCCCAGTTCTTTTTATTATCTGTTGTCTATCTTACTATCTTCTCTTCCTTGTAAGGACTTAGACTGAGATGTCTTAGAACTACTCCTAGTCCAAGTTAACAAGGAGAACTCAATGGAGTTCTTATTTGATTATGGTATACTACTTATACACCTCCTGTATTTACTTCTATTTATAAACTTCTGTGCATCTCTTTTAGTTGTTCCATCTCGCATGTCCACCAATTTCCTAATTAAAAGAAAAGAAAATAAAAATAAAAATAAAAATGAATAATGACTTAGCTGTTTTGGCTATATCATGACAGTGGCCTCACCATCCATTTACTCTCTTATCTTCCTCGCTAGTGAGCACAGCGCTCATAAGCATCTTGGATAGTGGGCCCTAGCTGTAAAGGGAACTTCACTGTTAGTTAGGGACAGTAAGTAGACAGCCTGGACAAAGCTCATATCCCTGCCTGAGACCTGACCTCTATATCAAATGGGCTCATAACTAGTTTTTCACTATCAGCTCCATGCTACTGATCTATTGTGACTGGTCTATGCAGGGGAATGACAGCAATCTTTTAAAGACCCATCTAGCTTAGGGATTCCCTTCTTAGGGATAGTACTGTTTCACTCTTTTTAGTCAGTAGTTAGTCATAAGTACAGACAAAGAAGATTGTTCATTCTCCTATGAGGAATCATCACCATTGCCACCATCATCATCATCATCACCATCACCATTGCATATGTCTTGCCAACAACAACAGCAACAAAAGGAACCCCCTTCAACACCTATCCTCCACCATACTAGAGAGGAGCAACTCCTCACTATAATTGCAACCCTACAGCAGCAGGTCAACACCATGCTCCTTCAGCAACAGGGGAGCAGAGTGGAAGTTGCAAGACCTCAAGTTTTCAGTGGGAGAATAGAGGAGATGAGCGCATTTGTTAATGCAGCTCGCCTATATATTAGAATGAAGATAATAGAAGAGGTAGCAGCAACCCAGGTGACCTGGATGTTGTTATATGTACAGGGAGGAATAGCAGAGGCATGGAAGGATAACTTGCTGGATGAGCTAGCTAAGGGGGAATCAGAAGTGGAATTGGTAGAGCAGTTGTTCATAGAAATAAGAAATGACTTTGGGAAAACATCAGAGGAAGAAAAGAAAATAGAACAGCTAAGAACAATCAAGCAAGGAGGGAAAACCTGCAATGAGTATGTACAGAAATTCAAAAAGGTTGCCAGAGGGAGTGGCTATGAGGGAAGACCCCTCATCGAAAAATTTAAAAGAGGGTTGAATGGGAGTATTAGGAGGAAGTTGGTAGAAGCAGAAGAGCTGCCAACCACCATTGGAGAGTGGCAGGAAAGAGTGGTGAGACTGGATAAAAATCAGAGGCAAAGCAGAATGGAAGAGAGGATATTAGGGAAGAATATGATATGCCCAGGGGAAAATGTGCAGCCTAGAGGGAGAGGATCATATGGGGGAAGAGAGGGGCAAATAACATAGAAAATAGAAGAAGGGTACAGAGGAGGGGCAGGAGGAAATACATTCAATAGAGGGAGAACTCAAATGGGTCCAAGGAGAGACCCAAATACAATGGATATAGACAGAGAAGGAGGAGGGGACAGGATGTGCTATGTGTGTGGGAAGTGGGGCCATATGGCCAAAGATTATTGGAAAAGGCATAAAGGAAGGATAGTGAAAATGCTGTAGGAGTTGGCAAAAGAAAATGGAGGACAGTGAGCTCTCTGCTGGCCTCCAATAACCTATACAGTGTATTGTGCCCAGAAAAGCTGGAAAATAAATTCAATTGCACTAATACAACTGAGAGAGTAAGAGACGTACAGTGCACTCTATGGCTGCTAAGAGAAGTCTAGATGAAGGTAGGGCTAGAAAAACTAGAAAACCATAAAGGGGTAGTAGTAAGGGCACTGCTGGATAGTGGAGCAACAGGTCTATTCATGAATATGACCTTTGTCCAGGAAAAGGGGTTTAAAATGGAGAAGCTAAAGAAACCCCTGTCAGTTAGAAATGTGGATGGAACAGTAAATGCAGGGGGAGCCATAATGCACCAGGTAGAGTACAACATGTTCTTTAAGGGATATGTGGAAAGGGCAAGGATGGATATATGTAATTTAGGGAAAACAGAGATAATACTGGGAATGCCATGGCTAGCAGCCCATAATCCAGAGATAGATTGGGAAAAAGGGGAAGTAGAAATAACACATTGTCTACCTATATGTGGAAAGAGAAAGCAAGAAAGAAAGAAGAAGGAAGTAAAGAAAGTAGAGAAGAACAAGGACAAAGAAACATTTAGAAGATTGGTGCCCAAAAGGTTTTGGAAGTGGGAGAAGGTATTTGGAAAAAAAAAGTCAGAAAGAATGCCAGTGTAAAAGACCTGGGACCATGTCATAGAATTGAAAGAATTCATGCCAAAAAAGAGAAAGGTATACTCATTATCGAGGGAAGAAAGGGAAGAAGTACAAGTATTTGTGGAGGATCAGTTAAGGAAAGGATATATCCAACCTTCCAAGTCATCCCAAACATCACCAGTACACTTTGTGGCAAAAAAGGATGGCACACAAAGAATAGTGCAGGACTATTGACACATAAACCAGTGAATAATAAAGAATAGGTATCCTTTACCCCTCATTGCAGACATATTGGATAGAGTAGAGAAGAGGAAGGTGTTTACAAAGCTGGACCTGAGGTGGGGATATAATAACGTCAGGATCAAAGAGGGAGATGAATAGAAGGTAGTGTTTACAACACATATTGGAGCTTACGAGCCCACAGTCATGTATTTTGGGTTAACAAACTCCCCTGCTATCTTCCAGACAATAATAAATGACCTGTTCAGAGATCTCATAAACCAAGGAGATACAACGATATTTATTGATGATATTCTGGTAGCCACAGACACCGAAGAAAGACATGACAAATTAGTAGAAGAGGTACTAAAAAGGTTGGAAGAGAATGACCTATTCATGAAACCAGAAAAGTATAAATGGAAAGTAAGAGAGGTAGAATTTCTGGAAGTAGTAATTGGTTCAAGAGAAGTGGAAATGCAGAAGGAAAAGGTGGAGGGAGTATTGAACTGGCTGGCACCCAGAAACGTCAAAGAAGTACAAAAGTTCTTAGGTCTTGTCAACTATTACAGGAGGTTTATAAAAAAACTTTGCTAGGATAGCAGCACCACTACATATGCTGGTCAGGAAGGAGCAGAAATGGAAATGGGAAAAGGAACAGGAGGAGACATTTGAAAGACTTAAGGTGGTATTCACCACAGAACCCATCTTAGCAATTCCAGATATTGATAGGGAAATGAGAGTGGAAGCAGATTCCTCAGACTATGCAACAGGGGGAGTGTTGTCAACAAAATGTGAGGACAGGAAGTGGAGGCCAGTGGCCTTCATTTCTAAATCATTGAATGCTATGGAGTGAAATTACGAAATTCACGATAAGAAGATGCTGGTAGTTATTAGATGTCTAGAGGTATGGAGGTACTATCTAGAGGGAGTGAAACTCAAATTTGAAATCTGGACAGACCATAAGAACCTCCAGTATTTTATGACAAACCAAAAATTAAACCATAGACAAGCAAAATGGACCCTATACCTATCACAATTTAATTTTGCACTAAAATACATTCCAGGGAAGAGCATGGGGAAGGCAGACAGATTAAGCAGGAGACCAGACTGGTAGGAGAGAATGGAAAAGGACAACAAGGATCAGAAATTGATAAAGCCAAAATAGATTAGAGGAGCAGAAATGATAATAGAGGAAGAGAACCTAAAGGAAAGGATCAAAAAGGCACAGGAAGGGGATGAAAAGGTAGTAAAAGCAGTAGAAGAATTAAAGAGAGCAGGAATAAAAACATTGAAAAATGAGAAATGGAAAATAGAAGATGGAATAGTAATGAAGGAAGGAAGGATATACATGCCAGAAGGAGAACTCAGGAGGAAAATAATATGATTGTACTATGACACCTGTTATGAGAGCCCTAAACAGGAAAAGATTTCCCATGCATTTGAACACTTAGTCCAAAACCTCAAAGCATACAACAGAGTAAGGATATAAATAGTGTGGGGACTTAGTAAGTCAAATCACGTGACAAGGTTAGGTGGTCATAGAACATTCTGGAAAGGACATGTGATTGCAGAACTCTAGGGTACAGCCACTGTAGTAGTAGTATAAGTAGGACTGCAATCCAACAAAGAACTCCATCGAGTTCTTCTTGAACATCTATCTAGGGTAATCACTAAAGACATTTACTGTCTATTGATAATAACACCCCAGTAGGAGGGTATGGAGGGAGATGGAAGATGACAGAGTTGGTCACTAGAAATTACTGGTAGCCAGGAATAATGAAAGAGGTGGGAAGATATATGGATGGATACAATGTGTGCCAAAAATACAAGAATCAAAGTGAAGCACCAGCAGAAAAGCTAATGCCCAATGCAATTCCAGAAAAACCATAGAGCCATATCTTGGCAGACTTCATCACCAAACTGCCATTAGCCCAGGGATACAATGCTATCCTAGTAGTATGTGACCACTTTAGCAAAATGGCACATTTCATAGTGACAATAGAGAAAACATCAGCAGAGGGACTTGCAAAGCTGTTTTGAGATTATGTATGGAAGTTGCATGGACTTCCAGAAAGCATTATATTAGATAGAGGAGTGCAGTTTGCAGCAGGAATAATGAGGGAATTAAATAACTTGTTGGGAATCCAGACAAAACTCTCAACAGCCTATCACCCTCAAGCAGATGGGCAGACAGAAAGGATAAACCAGGAGTTAGAGCAATATCTGAGGGTCTTCATCAACCATAGACAAGAGCAGTGGCCAGATTGGTTAGGAATGGCAGAATTTGTATACAATAACAAAATTCATGCAGCAACAAAAATATCGCCATTCAAAGCAAACTATGGTCAAGATCCAAGGATGGGATTTGAGAGGAGAAGAAAGGGGAGGTACAAAGTGGTGGAAAGATTTGTGGAAAGAATAAAGAAAATTCAGGAGGAAGCAAAAGCAGCACTAGGGAAAGTGCAGGAGGAAATGAAGAAATTTGCAAACAGAAGATGAAGAGAGGAAGAGGAATACAAAGTAGGGGACTTAGTACTGCTAAGTATGAAGGACTTGAAATAGTAGATAAAAGGGAAAAGAACAAAGAAGTTAATAGAGTATTTTGTAGGCCTCTACAAAGTCAAGAGAATTGTCTCTAGTAACACAATAGAGTTAGAACTACCTAAATCTATTAAAATATATCCTGTAGTCAATGTAAATAAAGTACGACTCTATAAACTGCAGATAGAGGGATAGAAGAAAATACCGCCAAAATGGGTCATCATTGAAGGGAGGAGGAATTCAAGGTAGAAAAAATCTTAAACAAAAGAACAGTTAGGGGAAAGGAAAAGTTCCAGGTAAGGTGGAAGGGGTATACAGCAGAAGAAGATACTTAGGAGAATAGAGAAAACTTGGAGAATGTAAAAGAGCTGGTAGAAGAGTTCAAGAGGATATACAGAGAGGAAGTTGAGGAACTAAGGCAACAGGAGCTGGAAGAAGAGGAGAAGGAATTCAGTTGGGAATTACCTAGGGAGTTTATGGCAAAATTGTTATATAGTTGGAGAAAAAGGAGGTATAAAAGAGAAAGGGAAAAGAGATAGAATGGGAACTGGAGTTGATGGAAAAATTCCTCAGGACAAGAAAACTTGAAGGGGGGGCCATGTTATGAGAGCCCCAAAAAGGAAATAAGTTCCCACACATTTGAGCACTTAATTGTACAAAGGGGTTAAGATATAAATAGCATGGGAACTTAGGTAATCAGATCATATGACAAGGTTAAGTGATCATGGAACATTCTGGAAGAATATGTGACCATGGACTAATAGTAGTATAGCCACTATAAGAATAGTATAAGTAGTAGTCCAATCTAATAAAGAACCCTATTGAGTTCTTCTTGAACATCCACCTAGGGTGATCACTAAGGGCATTCACTGTCTATCAATAACATACTATCAATGTAAATAAGAGTAAATAGCATACTTGTATAAGTAGCTGGTACAATTAAGTAAGAACCTATTAAGTTTTCTTTGTAACCCTCAAAGACTTAGCTGCTGAGTCTACTTGACTTGAGTCACACAACATATACTGTGTCTTCAGCAAGTCCAACAAGATGTCAGGAATGAGGAGTAGAGTAGGGGTTAGCTAATAGTATAACTCTAAGATAGCATAGATCATGGAAAAGGAGTACTAGCTAATAACAGAAAGAGAATATACTTATACTCTAAGATATATCAACCAAGGAACAGGGGTTTATCACAAATGGCCACTTACTGATTTGTGATTGCTTGATTTGATAATCAAAGTGTTCAAAAAAGCAAAGTTAGACAAGCAGCAAAAGATGTTGTTAAGTCTGAGGTTTATTCTCAGACATA
>Ga0153980_1000324_pt1 | contig 22041 bp, 14 predicted proteins | sample TSGA064MetaG_FD_104722 | JGI IMG/M metagenome (GOLD analysis project Ga0153980, IMG submission 104722) | Attine ant fungus gardens microbial communities from Georgia, USA - TSGA064 MetaG | ecosystem: Host-associated > Fungi > Mycelium > Unclassified | place: USA: Georgia, Magnolia Springs State... | reverse complement strand
GCCTTTCACGCATGCACACACGGGTTCGAATCCCGTACGGGTCACCATTAAAGTAAAAAAAGAGTATCAAAAATGGGGAGGATTAGCTCAGCTGGGAGAGCATCTGCCTTACAAGCAGAGGGTCGGCGGTTCGAGCCCGTCATCCTCCACCATAAATAAAAAACACATGTCCAAATCGTCAATTAAAAGAGCACCGACAAAGTTCTAGAAGCTACCTTTATTAAATGATAGGGTAAATATCAGAACGGAGCTGTCCTGAAGCGCGGACGAAGGAGCACTGTAAGGACTAATCTAAGTTAAATGACTGTTAATGGAAATACGAAAAAAATCTAAATATTAGCCGGAATAGCTCAATTGGTAGAGCAACTGACTTGTAATCAGTAGGTTGCGGGTTCAAGTCCTGCTTCCGGCACCACGATTTAGCGGGTGTAGTTTAATGGTAGAACTTCAGCCTTCCAAGCTGACTGTGAGAGTTCGATTCTCTTCACCCGCTCCAGATTAGGCGCCATAGCCAAGTGGTAAGGCATGGGACTGCAACTCCCTGATCATCGGTTCAAATCCGATTGGCGCCTCCAATTTGATACGAAGTGCCTGGGTGGCGGAACTGGTAGACGCACAGGACTTAAAATCCTGCGGGTGGTGACACCCGTGCCGGTTCGATTCCGGCCCTAGGCACCATTTTCAGTTTAACATCAATGGCGGTTGTGGCGAAGTGGTTAACGCATCGGATTGTGGCTCCGACATTCGTGGGTTCGATTCCCATCAATCGCCCCAGATAAGAAATTAGAGAGTTTGCAAAGTAATGTTTGTAGGCTTTTTTATTTTGAAATATAAATTAGGTAACTATAAACTTTATAAATATTAATATTAGGATAGCTCTTAAAAGCATAGATATCAGTTTGATGCTATAGAATTTTTAATGAACTAAACGCGAAACAATAAAAATAAGCAACAAAAAAGATACTTAAATAGAAAGAATGCACATTCAGTTACAACTCATGGAATATATAGTAAGCTTTTTAGTACTTTAGACAACTTGTTAAAACCAGTTGTCTTTTTATGATTCCGGTAAATAGTGCGGGGTTGATATGCTTTACTAGGCTATGTATGTTTCTATTTAAGGTTTAACTAAAGTCTACAATCCAACAATAAATAATTCAATGGCGTTAGTTAATTTTTATGATTGTTTATTGCCTAAAAAACTAGCATGAGACCTATTGATAAAGAAGTAGGAACTTGAAGTAATTGCGAGCTGTTTTTTTTAGATTCTTGAATTTAATTTTTTTCTGCTTTATATAGAGAATTCAAAAAAAGACTTAAAAAGGATGACGTAACTTGATTGTATCCTATCTATACTTTGTTAATTTGTATTGTCTAATGATAAGATGAAATACCTCTCTAACAAAGCTAATTTTAAGTTGCTCAAAAACTAAATATACAAAAATTGTTGGTGAGATAATTAAGTGCAGACTTAAAAAAATATACCATTGTTAAATTATTTGTAAGACTATAGGAGTTTACAATGTTGCCCTTGGAAATCTTTGTGAGCAAACAGGTGGTGCAGGTCAAAAGGTAACACTATAATAGAGATAAGCCTTTAAGGTGGTTGATTAAATATAATGATCTGCTAGAGAACCTGAGGGAAGGGGAACCTATGATCGAAGTACGGATACCAATTGAGATTTGATTAATCTGTCTATGATGTTTTTAATACGATCGCTTACCCTCTATTGTTCTACCACTTAGTAGGACAATGATATTATAGCGATAAAATTAGCGGAATATAACGACTATAAAAAAAGCTTTTGATCAAGAGAAGTTGAACTTAATATCGTCAAAAGAATCCGTAAGCGCTATTTATGAAAATTGGACATAAAGAAAAGACCCTTATATCATCTATTTAAAAATAAAGATATAAGGGGTCTATTGTTTTGTTAGTTAGTGGAGAGTACTTTTTAGTATTAAACTATTTTTCTAGTTGACTCACGTTCAATGAATTTTACTGGAAGTTGGATGTGAAACTGTTCAATTTTCTCGCCATTTAACAATTGAAATAGGGTGGTGGCTGCAAGTTCACCCATAGTTACAATTGGCTGTGCAATAGTAGATAAAGGTGGGTCTGTTACTTCACAGATACTAATATTATCATATCCGATCAATTGCACATCTTCCGGTACTCGATAACCTAGCTGCTTTAAACCGTGTAGTACTTTAGCAGCGATAAAATCACTAGCTGCAAAAACGCCGTCAATTTTTGGACATTGCTTTAAAAAATTATAAATTTCGTTAGAAGGGTCCTTATTAAAATCTAATTCAACGTTATAAACGGTAATATCTCGATTATGCTTGGTCATTTCTAAAAATCCTTTGGAGCGTTCACTTGCTAAAGTTATTGTTTTAGGGCCGTGAAATTGGACAATGCACTTACAGTTTCTGTTAATTAATTGCTTTGCCGCCAGCTCACCTCCCATAAAATTATCCGAGGAAATGGAAGGAATCATCGAGCTGACAATCCGCTCTAAAGTGATAGCGGGTATATTAAGTTTTCGATAATATTCTATATTAGAACTTGATAAATCAGAACAAATAATTAAACCATCAACTTTATTGGTTGAAAACATCTGTAAGTATTCTTTTTCTCGCTCTGAATTTTCTTGTGTTGTACAGAGCATCGTTTTAAAGCCGTTTTTTAAAATAATTTCTTCCATACCTGAAATCATATCATTAAAAAATTCATTTTTTAAGTTAGGAATCATAATGCCAATGATTTTTGAAGACCTTCGATAAAGGGAACGCGCAATCTCATTGGGTACATAATTTAACTCTTCTATAGCAGTCATAACCAACGTCCGTGTATGTTCATTAACATAGCCTTTATTGTTAATGACTCGTGACACAGTTGCTACGGAGACGTTGGCTAATTTTGCTACATCTTTTATATTTGCCACAAGATTTTCCTCCTCTAAAAATATCCTCTTTCTATTATAAACTACATTGCGGATATGTGAAATAGTAAGAGTTCAATGTTGGACAAATTGACTAAATAGCTTTTAAGAGAGCAGCGGAATGGGCAGGTAATGAAAGACTTATTGTCACTTTGTTTTCAGTCAACAAATCAACATACATCCCTGGTGGAAGTTTTGAGACATCTATGGATTGAATTTGACTATCATTATTTAAAATGACATAAATACTTTCCGTTTCATGTCGCTTTTTAAAAATTAAGAAATTTTTATCATCATTAACGTCAATCCAATCTAGATGAGGGGAGCTCATGGCTGGATATTGTTTTCTAATCGCGATTAATTTTTGAAGGGCATGAAACAAGACTAAATCTTGATTCTCTGCTTCCCAAATCATGCATTTACGACACAATGGATCAGGACCACCGTCTAAACCTATTTCACTACCGTAATACAAACATGGAGTTCCTGTTTGAGTCAATAAAAACGTATAAGCTAGCAAAGCTTTTGTTTTATTTCCTTTGCAGGTAGTTAACAAGCGTTCTGTATCATGACTATCCAATAGATTAAAATTTACTTCATTAACAGCGCGCATGTATTGAGTTGAAATTTTATTGATTGCTATTTTAAATATGGAAGCTGTGATCTTATTTTTAGCGATAAAATTAATAATAGCATCAGTCAAAGGATAATTCATGACTGCATCAAACTGATCACCACCTAACCAAGGTCTGGCATCATGCCAAACTTCACCTAATATATATACATCTCTTTTGATTTGTCGACATTCATGTCGGAAAGTTCGCCAGAAAACATGATCTACTTCGTTAGCCACATCTAAACGCCAACCATCAATATCGAATTCTCTAATCCAATAACGGCCTACTTCAAGAAAGTAATTTAAAACGTCAGGGTTTTCGGTGTTCAATTTCGGCATTTGCTCCACGAATGCAAAAGCATCATAGTTTAATTGTGTTGGCTTTTCTGGATTTAGTAAGGGAAACTCACGGATATGAAACCAATCTTTATAGCGCGATTTTTCACCGTATTTTAAGACATCTTGCCATGGTCTAAACTGAGAACCACAGTGGTTAAATACAGCGTCTAACATAATTTTAATCCCGCGAGCATGAGCATGCTGAACCAATTTTTTAAACGTTTTTTTATCACCAAAGTGAGGATCAATTTCAAAGTAGTCACTAGTGTCATATTTATGGGTAGATGGTGATTTGAAAATAGGGCATAAATAAAGGCCATTAACTCCAAGTTCTTGGAGATAGTCTAATTTATTCATAATTCCTTGAAGATCACCCCCAAAAAAATTAAAGGCAGTGGGTTTACAATGTCCCCAGCTTAAAGTTTCTTTAGGATTTAAAGAAGGATCGCCATTAGCGAAGCGTTCTGGAAAAATTTGATACCAAATCGTTGATTTGACCCAATCAGGAGCGTTAAAGACATCGATGGAGTTGAGAAACGGAAAACAAAAGTAGTTTCCGATTTGACCGAGCACTTCTTCTGTTTGGGGTGTCTCTAAATTAAGAATTCGATTTTCACCAAAGAAAACTTTTTCGTGGTTTGATTGGATGATAAAGGCGTACCTTAATCTTTTAAACGGGGGCTTAATTTCTACGATCCAAAAGTCAAATAAATCAGTGCTAGCCTCTTTTTGCATAACTTTCTCTTTATAAGCCCAGCCTGATGCTCCCGCAGCATTTAGGTTTCCACCACCGGCTCCAGATTCCCAAAGATACGGATCCCCCCCACGAAGGATAACTCGATCAATCTCATCTTTTGCCGTTCTTAATCGAATATGTAAAGTCTTGTCATCATAGGCATATGCGTAATTTGATGATGGCTGGTGATGTATAGCATGAAGATTCATTTTTTCTCACTCCTTGTCCTAAATTTATTACTATTATGTCATTGAATCATCCAACGTTCAATTGTTAGATTATGTGAAACCGTTAACTTAATTTAGGAAGCCTTGTAAGCAGTATAAGAAGTCCGGTTTACTTATAAAGCTGGCTAGTTTTTTTATTTAGGATCTTATTCCAAAATCTATGATAAATAATAGATAGAAGGGAGGCTTAGAGATAAAATTGAATTAAAAGAGTGAGTAAATTTAAAAAATACTATATGTAACCGTTATCTCAATTGTTGATATATATTGTTTGTAGGTCATAGTGGTGTTATATTAAGATTGCAAGTAAAAATTAAGGTTGAAGGGAGTTTATTTATGAAACAAATACTACTATTCGCATTTATTACTACTTTTTCATTGGGGACTTTAATAGGTTGTTCAAATGAAACAGAGCCACAGGAAAAGCTAGGTGAGGACCATAGTACCGCTGAAAATGTAGAGCTAACGTTATGGCTAGATAATGATGACTATGCTGATACTTTAATCGCTGCACTAGAAGAAGTTTTACCTCATGTTAGTTTTAGCTATGAACATGTGGGATCGGTTGACGCCTTGGATAAAATTGCATTAGATGGTCCAGCGGGACTTGGTGGCGATGTGATGCTGTTAGCTCACGATCACATGGCTGATGGAGTTAATCAAAATTTATTATTACCTCTTGGAGCAAATCTAAGCAGTTTGATAGAGGAACGCATTATGGATACTGCTCTAGGAACGGTTAATCATGATGACACTTATTTTGGTGTACCATTGACGACAGAGTCTGTGGCTTTATTTTATAATAAAACTTTATTAGAAGAGTTAGACTTAGAGGTGGCCACAACGTTTGAAGAAATTATTGAACAAGCCGAAGTATTTAATAGTGTAAGAGACAATCAATTTATTATTCGCTTTGAAGCCGGTAATTCATATCATAGTCATTTCTTTTTAACCGCAGCTGGTTTTGAATTGTTTGGTCCTAATCATGATGATGGCGAGGCAGTAAACTTAAATACACCAGAAGTTGTGACGGGTTTAAAATTCTTTGAACAGGTAAAAGAAATATTACCCGTTCCAGCTGGTGATTTAGATTGGGATAGTACACATGGAAGTTTTGTTAACGGCGAAGTTCCCTATTTAATTTCAGGACCGTGGTCAATCCCTGATATTCACGAGGATGGGGAGTTTGAATGGGGAGTCACAAAGATTCCATCCATTGGTGGGGTTCAGCCGACTACATTTTCTGGTCACACCATTGCAGTCATAAGTTCATTTACAGAACATCCCGATGTAGCTCGTGAAGTGATTGACTTTATTGCTTCTGATGAAGGCTTACAAATCATGTACGATATTCGTGGATCCATTCCAGCATTAGTAGATGTTTCGGCAATTGATGGACTTTCTGATGATCCGTACATGTTAGGGATACTAGCACAGGCTGAAAATGCACATCCAATGCCAACAATTCCCGAAATGCAGTCTTATTGGCAAGCCGCAGAGGCTATGTATAGAGCTGTTTGGGAAGGTTTGCTAACACCAGAAGAAGCAGCAGAAAAGGCTGAATCAGATTTCAATGCTGCCATTTCAATGCAACAATAAAAGGAAAGACAGAAGATATCTATTATTTAGAATCTTCTGTTTTTACGTTAATATAAAGCGGTAAAAACCGTAATACGATATCGGTTACAGGTAGAAGACCTATTGTTTTCGTTAAGGGAGCAAGATATAATTAAGGCAGTTTTGAAAAGATAGAATAGTTGAAGGGAGCGCCTTACATGAATAAAGTATGGTGGAAAGAAGCAGTAGCATATCAGATTTATCCGAGGAGTTTTATGGATTCTAACGGAGATGGAATTGGTGATTTAAGAGGGATTATTAGTAAGTTAGATTACTTAAAAGACTTAGGAATAGATGTGATTTGGATTTGCCCAATCTATCAATCACCAAATGATGATAATGGTTATGACATTAGTGATTATCAAGCGATCATGGATGAGTTTGGGACCATGGCCGATTTTGATGAATTGTTAGAAGAAGTCCATAAACGAGAGATGAAATTAATTATTGATTTAGTTATTAATCATACTAGTGACGAACATCCTTGGTTTTTGGAGTCTCGCTCGTCCAAAACTAATCCTAAACGAGATTGGTATATTTGGCGCGATGGAGTTGATGGAAAGGAACCTAACAATTGGGAAAGTATTTTTGGAGGATCGGTATGGGAATATGATGAGTTAACAAACCAATACTATATGCACTTATTTTCTAAAAAACAACCCGATTTAAACTGGGAAAACCCTGAAGTACGTGTTGCCTTATATGACACCGTAAATTGGTGGCTAGATAAAGGCATCGATGGTTTCCGAGTAGATGCAATCAGCCACATTAAAAAAGAACCGGGGCTTAAAGATATGCCAAACCCGCTAGATCTTCCTTATGTTCCATCGTTTGATAAGCATATGAATGTGGAAGGGATTCATCCGTTATTGGAAGAATTAAGAGATCATACTTTCGCTAATTACGATATTATGACGGTTGGAGAAGCTAATGGGGTTAAAGTGGAAGAAGACGCTCACTTATGGGTAGGAGAAGAAGAAGGAAAGTTTAATATGGTTTTCCAATTTGAACACTTAAACCTTTGGAAAGAAAACATGGAACAACAAGACATTATTGAACTCAAGAAAATTTTAACTAAGTGGCAAAAAGGATTAGAAAACCGAGGGTGGAATGCTCTTTATATTGAAAATCATGATTTAGCTCGTATCGTTTCCACTCTTGGAAATGATAAAGAATTTTGGCGTGAAAGTGCAACTTCATTGGCAACCATGTATTTTTTGATGCAAGGGACGCCGTTTATTTATCAAGGTCAAGAAATTGGCATGACTAATGCCAAGTTTGAAACCGTAGCCGAGTATCAAGATGTTTCAAGTACTGGTATCTATAATACAAAATTGGCACAAGGTGAAAAACATGAAGATATTATGGAAATCATTTGGTTCATGGGTCGTGGAAATAGCCGGACACCGATGCAGTGGGACGGAACAACTCATGCCGGATTTTCAACAGGAACACCATGGATCGGTATGAATCCTAATTATCCTGAAATTAACGTAGCCAAACAAGAAAAAGATGATCGATCCGTTTTAACTTTTTATAAAGAACTCATTCGGTTGCGAAAATCTGATGATTTATACACCTATGGAACTTATGATTTAATCTTGGCAGATCACCCAACTGTTTATGCTTACACTCGCACACTAGATAATCAAAAGGCTGTTATTATTTGTAACTTAACAGAAGCAACCGAGATCGTTGATTTAGGTAAGGTGTGGGTTGCTGGGGAACAATTAAAAATAGGAAATTATCAAGTTGCAACTCATGAAGCGACGAGCTCAATTATATTAAAACCATATGAAGCACGAGTATATCAATTTTAGTTTATAGGAGGTTTGTAGATGGAACGTCAGTGGTGGCATTCTGCGGTAGTGTATCAAATTTATCCCCGTAGCTTTAAGGATACTAATGGTGATGGAATTGGTGATCTTCCAGGAATTATTGAAAAGCTAGATTATTTACAAGCACTAGGAATTGATGTCATTTGGTTAAGTCCGGTTTACCAATCGCCTAATGATGATAACGGCTATGATATTAGCGATTATTATCAAATTATGAAGGAATTTGGGACCATGGCTGATATGGATCGCTTAATCGTTGAAGGTCAGAAGCGAGGAATTAAGATCCTAATGGATCTTGTCGTTAATCATACATCAGATGAACACCCTTGGTTTATTGAAGCGCGTCAATCTCTGGAAAATGAGTATCGTAATTATTATATTTGGCGTGATCCTGTTGCCGGGCAACCTCCTAATGAGATGTTGTCTGTCTTCTCGGGTAGTGCTTGGGAATTTGATGAGCAAACCCAGCAATACTATCTCCATCTCTTTAGTAAGAAGCAACCTGATTTAAATTGGCAAAACGCCAAAGTTCGTCATCAAGTTTATGAAATGATGAATTTCTGGGTTGCTAAAGGGATCGGCGGCTTTAGAATGGATGTAATTGATTTAATCGGGAAGGTGCCAGACCGACAGATTACGGGAAATGGCCCCCAATTACATGAGTATTTACAAGAAATGCACCAGCATGTGTTAAAAGGAAAAGATTTATTAACGGTTGGTGAAACTTGGGGTGCGACGCCAGAGATTGCTAAACTTTATTCTGACCCGAAGCGAAAAGAGTTATCGATGATTTTTCAATTTGAGCATATTGGCTTAGATGAGATAGCGGGTAAAAGTAAGTGGGATTTGAAGAAATTAGATTTCATAGAATTAAAAGCCGTATTATCTAAATGGCAGACTGAGCTAGATCACGAAGGGTGGAATAGTTTGTTCTGGAATAATCATGATACACCTCGCATTGTTTCAAGATGGGGCAATGACGGTAAATATCGAGTTAAAAGTGCTAAGATGCTAGCAACTTTGTTGCATGGAATGAAAGGAACCCCTTATATTTATCAGGGTGAAGAAATTGGCATGACCAATGTGAAATGGAACAATATTGAGGATTATAATGATATTGAGACGTTGAACATGTATCAAGAACGTTTGGAGCAAGGCTATAAGCATGAGGAGATTATGGCTTCCATCTATGCAAAAGGAAGAGATAATGCTCGGACTCCGATGCAGTGGGAAGCTGATGAACATGCTGGTTTTACGACAGGTATGCCTTGGCTAAAAATCAATTCCAATTTTAAAGAAGTAAATGTAGCCCAAGCGTTGGCAGATAAACATTCTATTTTTTATCATTATCAAAGTTTAATTAAAATTCGCAAAACTCATGATGTGATAATTTATGGTGATTATCGTTTAATCAATGCCTCTAATGCTCATATTTTTGCTTATGAACGAACATTAGAGCCTGATAAAGTCTTAGTGGTTTGCAACTTTTATGATCAACCGGCAGTGTTTAACTACTCCGTGGAGTATCAATCAGTGGAGATTTTATTAAGTAATGAAGAAACTTCTAGTACAAATTTAAAGGCGTTAGCTTTAAGACCCTATGAGGCAGTGATGTACAAGATAAGTTAAATTGCTTGAGCATAATCGCGGCTTAGATCATAAGTCTCGGTTATGCTTTTTCACGAATCTGTTTCATGGTGGTGGAAAAAACTAGTGGGTAACTGAATAGAATGAAAAGGATGTGATTTTTTGAAAAGAATCAAGTTAATACTTCAAGGGTTGTATTCATTAGAAGCGATTTATCACTTAAGGAAGACCCCATTTTTAATCAGCTTAGGGGTAGGGGTTTTACTTGGCATTATGCAAATGTCACCTTTTACGTTGTTATTTATGCAAAACGATACTTATCGTTGGGATCAGACCATATGGGAATTAACAGCTAGTGAGGAGGACATCTTGCTAGCGGGGTTACCCAGGGATTGTGTGATTGAGGAGAGGCACTTAAATTGTTCAGAGCCTTATGAATATCAGGTAAACGATGAAGTAGCGGTTAAATTTAACCAAGGTGGAGATGGATTAGTCAACGGATTAGTTTTTAATGAGGAGAGCTTTAATTTTGTCCAACAAGGTCATCACTATTCTTTAAGGTATGATTCCTTAGATGGGATCAACTTTGGTGAGCTTAAACAGAAGGATGATGGTTATGAGGTTTTATTTACGTCTGTGGCACAAGCATTAAGAGGCCACTTAATTCTACCCACGGTGTTGAACGTTTATCAAACTGGCATCATTAGCTTTTTTATTTATACTTTTGTGGTAGCAGCCATCTCAATGCTATTTAAATTTGGCCATGCTAGTTTTATTCCCTTTAAAGAAGTGTTTAATATCATGATTTATGCTTCTTGTTTACCGATATTTATTTCCATTATTGTTGGTATTTTTATTACCCCAGCTTTTACAACGATTATTATTAATATGGGTACACCACTGGTTGCTTATGGTGTTTATCGTCGTAAACTTATACCTAGCCTTCAAAAGCAAGTATAAGTTAAGTATAAGATTGTGAGGCGCGATTGACTAAAACATCTAATAAAAGGTTATAAAAGCTTTATTATTAGGGTAGGGTCTTTTTCTCGCAATAATTTAAGACTAAAAATTTGGTGGAGCTTCCAATTCACTGATTTTTAATGCTACATTTAGAAAAAAGATAGGGATTAATAAAAAGATTGTACGTAGATATTTTATGCTTTAATCCAAATAAGGCTGCTTGCAGTACCGAAGATAAAAGTGCTACTTTGGATACTGGTTGGAATGTCATCAAGACAGTAATAAAGAAAGAAGCGATCAATAAGAGCATGATGCGAATGATTATGTTCTTTAATCTAAGAGATAAGCGATTATTTCCTCTTATTAATTTTATCCATGAGTTTGTGGTTGAATTTGGAGGATAATATTTTAGTATGATGACAAACAGTAACTGAAAGATAGAATATGAAAAATAGCGGATTAACTTTGAATCTAAGTTAGCCTGCAAAGCATGCAGGGGTAAGGTCAATAATTAAGACGAACATTAAAGCGGTTGATGGACTTTTAGCTGACTAATATGAAAAAATTTAATTGAGTAAACGGTTACTGGCTATTTGTACAACAATTTTAATTGTATACTAAGATTAAGAAGAACATATAAAGCGATTTCATTCGATAGTGTATTTTCTTAAACATAGATAAATAAGGAGTTGAAAATATGAAAAAGCCCAAATTAGCTGCGGCGATATCAAGTATATTTTGGGGGGGTGGACAAGTTTATAATCAACAATGGGAAAAAGCTGTTTTTTTCTTTTTGATACAAGTGATTTTGGTTGGAATTGAATTATTATCTGGAAATTATTTCTCTGGTGACTTTGTGTTTCGTGAAGCTGGTTTTTTTGTAAAAGGGATGTGGGGTGTTTTGACCCTGGGAACAGAAACAGCTGCTTTGACAGAACAAGGTTTAACGGCTGGCGATCACTCAGTTATGTTGTTAATTCAAGGTATTATTGCTATTTTAATTTTAGGAGTCTTTACTGGCATTTGGCTTATGAATATTAAGGATGCTTATCACACGTCTAAAGAAATAAACGAAGCTGGGTTTGTTACAAGTAGTAAAAAATGGTTACAAAAGACTTGGGAACATTCTTTTGAATACATCGTGATGATTCCAGCGGTATTCATGTTGATGATGTTTGTTTTTATGCCGATTATATTTGCTTTTTTAGTGGCATTTACTAACTATAACAACTCAAATCTTCCTCCTTCAAATTTAGTTGAATGGGTTGGGTTCAATAATTTTCGCTTTTTATTTTCATTGGGAGGAAACGAATCCTTAGGAGGAGATATTTGGTTACATACCTTTATCAATGTTTTCCTGTGGACGATTTTATTTGCGGTTATTTCAACAGCAGTCCCATTTTTCTTAGGATTATTTCAAGCGGTTATCTTAAACAATAAGCGGGTGATTGGGAAAAAAGTTTGGCGAAGCATTTTGATTTTACCTTGGGCGATGCCGGCCATTATATCTCAATTAAACTTTCAGCAATTATTTAATGGTCAGTTTGGTCCCATTAATCGATTTTTAATGAATCGTGGTTTTATTGAATCACCCATTTATTGGTTAAGTGATCCTCACAATCCTTGGTTGCCTCGATTTACCATATTAATGATTGGATTTTGGTTAGGATTTCCTTATTTTATGGCTTTAATGTCAGGGGTGATGACGTCTATTTCCAAAGATGTTTATGAAGCGGCGGAAATTGATGGTGCCAATGAGCGCCAACAGTTTTGGCGCATTACTTTACCCTTAGTATTAGCAGCAACTGCACCCTTGTTGGTGATGTCATTTGCTCATAACTTTAATAACTTTGGTCTCATTTACTTTTTAACAGAAGGAGGACCCATAAATCCAAATTTCATTCATGCCGGTCAAACAGACATTTTAATCTCCTGGATTTTTAAATTAACGATGGATCAGCGAATGTATAATATGGCTTCCGTTATGTCGATTATTATTTTCTTAATTATTGGTTCCATTTCAGCGTGGAATTTTACGAGAACCAGAGCATTTAAGGAGGAGGTTTAAAAATGACAACAACAATTAAAACATTAAAAACTCATGGTTTAGACAAAAAAAGCCATCGAGAAAATACGAAGAGCAAAGTTAAAGAGGTTTTGACAACAGTTTTCATTTACGCTCAATTAATATTGATGTCACTTGTGGTTTTAGTGCCCATTATTTGGATTATTGGATCTTCATTTAATCCAGGAACCTCGTTAGCGACTTCAACCATCTTCCCCAAAAATCCAACGCTTCAACATTACATACACTTGTTAACTGAAACAAATTATGTTCGTTGGTACGGGAATACTTTTAAAATAGCGATCATTCACATGATATTATCCGTGTTCTTATCTACTAGCATGGGCTACGTTTTTGGGCGCTTTGTTTTTAAAGGAAAAAAAGTAGCTTTACTTACCGTTTTAGTCTTACAGATGTTTCCAAGTTTTATGGCGATGACCGCTTTGTATGTGTTATTCCTAACGTTTAACTTATTGGATAATCATTGGGCTTTAATTATGTGTTATGCAGCGGGTCAAATTCCTATGAATACCTGGTTAATTAAAGGTTATTTAAATTCAATTCCATCAGAATTAGATGAATCAGCGATGCTTGATGGAGCTTCAAAACTACAAATCTTTGCTAAAATTATTTTTCCCTTAATTAAACCGATCGTATCTTTTGTAGCTGTTACAGCCTTTATGACACCTTGGATGGATTTTATTTTTCCTCGTTTGATCATTAGTACCAACGAGAATTTAACTTTAGCGGTGGGGCTCTTTGATATGATTAATGGTGATAGTCAAAATAGTTACACCATCTTTGCAGCAGGGGCAGTATTAGTGGCGGTCCCGATTACAATTGCTTATGTGACCTTACAAAGATATTTGATTGAAGGAATTACAGCAGGGGCCAATAAAGGTTAATGAGCCGCTATAAAGGGGGATTGTAGCGGAGGCATTTTTTGAGTGTATTCGCTTCATTCATATAGAAACATAATGGGAGGAATGGAAAATGAAAGGCCTAATTAAGGTTTTACTGTTTTTAATGGTTTTGTTAAACATCTTAATGCTTATAACGGCTAGTGCTGTTGTTGATAGTGAAGGGGTGGTTGTCTTTCACTACCATAGGCATGATGATGATTACGAGGGATGGGAACTATGGATATGGACTCCAAATCAAGAGGGTCGTGCTCATCAGTTTGAAGCGGGGGATCAACTAGGAGCAAAGGTACAATTAAAGGTAAGTGATTTGGATTTAAACGGCGCCACAGAGATTGGCTTTATTGTTCGTAAAGGAGATTGGGAGGCAAAAGATGTGGAACTAGATCGATTTATTGATTTAACAAAGATGGAAAATGGAAGGCTAGAAGCCTTTCTAGTTGAAGGTGATGAAACGATTTACGAACATGAATCAGACATTGATTTATCACCTAATCTAACGACTGCCACCTTTACATCCTTAACTGAAATAGAACTTACAAGCTCTATTAATTTCCAGGATACAGAGGAGGTTGTGGTTAGAAATCAATGGGTAGAAGAACTTGAAATTAAAGATGTTATCTTCCAAGGCGCTAAAACCTTTAAAGTTGTATTAGAGGAAGAGATTGACTTGACAGAGAGTTATTTGATTAGTAAGCAAGGCTATAAGTCAGCAATTCCCATCACTTTATTAGGATTATTTGATTCTAAAATTTTTCATGATGCTTTTTATTATGAAGGTAATGATTTAGGCTTTACTTATACTCAAGAAGCGACCAGCTTTCGTCTTTGGGCACCTACTGCTAGCCAAGTGGTGTTAAAATTATATGAAGAAGGATCCGGAGCTAATTTGATTGAGGCGGTTCAGACTCAAAGAGATGTTCAAGGGACGTGGACGGTTACTGTACCAGGAGATTTAAATTTAATATATTACACCTACGAGGTAACCGTTGAGGGCCGAACTAAAGAAGCGGTTGATCCTTATGCACGAGCTGTAGGAGTCAACGGTAAGCGCGGGATGGTTATTGATTTAGAAACAACCAACCCTTCAAATTGGAGTCGAGAAAATCAGCCAAATTTTAGTGGGAATCCAACAGATGCTCTTATTTATGAGTTACATATGCGAGATTGGTCAACTCATGAATCATCAGGGATCACTCAAGTAGGGAAGTTTTTGCAGTTTACAGAGCCAGGAGCTATTGATCACTTAACAAATTTAGGCGTGACTCATTTGCATTTATTACCTGTTTTTGATTTTGTTTCAGTGGATGAAACAAACTTGGAAGAACCACAATTTAACTGGGGTTACGATCCGTTGCATTACAATGTTCCCGAAGGATCTTATGCGACAGATCCCACTCGAGGAGAAGTGCGCATTAACGAGTTTAAGGAAATGGTACACGCTCTTAATGAAAAGGGAATTCGTGTTGTCATGGATGTGGTTTATAACCACACAGGTCCCACTGCAGATTCTGACTTTAATAAAATCGTCCCCGGTTATTATTATCGTCAAGATGAATTTGGACATTTTTCAGATGGTTCTGGTTGCGGAAATGAAACAGCTTCTGACCGAGGGATGATGCGCCGATTTATTGTTGATTCTGTGGTTTATTGGGCGACAGAATACCATATCGATGGTTTTCGGTTTGATCTCATGGCTTTACACGATATTGAAACCATGAATGAAGTCCGAGCTGCTTTGGACAAGATTGATCCCTCTATTGTCGTCTACGGTGAAGGTTGGGATGCTGGCGGGTCTGCTCTTGATCCAGAGCTAGCAGCTTCAAAAGTAAACGCCGCGAAAGTTCCTGGGATTGCTATGTTTAATGATGACTTGCGTGATGGGGTAAAAGGAAGTGTCTTTGTTGAAGACGAAGCTGGTTTTGTCAATGGAAACTTTAGCTTTGCCTCACGAGTTAAATTTGGAATTGTAGGAGCAGTCAGGCACTCCCAGATTGATTATGAATTAGTGGCAAGAGCAGGAGGCTCAAGTTTACCTTGGGCGCTGGAGGCAGCTCAATCTGTTAATTACGTATCTGCTCATGATAATCATACGTTGTTTGATAAATTGCGCTTAACCTTACCAGATGCTGATCTATCCACTCTTAAAGCGATGCAAAAACAAGCAAATGCCATTGTCCTAACAGCCCAAGGAATTCCCTTTTTGCACGCAGGGGTAGAAATGATGCGGACAAAAGATTTTGATGAAAATAGTTATCAGTCATCTGATGAAATAAATCAGCTTAACTGGAACTGGTTAGACGAGCATCAGGATGTGTTTGAATATTATCAAGGATTAGTGGCACTACGAGGGGCCCATCCAGCTTTTAGAATGTCCTCACAAGCCGATATTGAAGAGCATTTAACCTTTATTGATGAGGTTGCTGACGGCGTCATCGCTTTTCATTTAAGCAACCACGCTAACGAGGATCCGGCTTCAGATATTGTGGTCATTCACAACGCAACTGACAAGAATCAATCTGTTACATTACCGAAATCAGGAGCTTGGGATCTGGTTGTAAATGGTGAAACAGCTGGTGTTGATCCCCTAGAAGTGATTAAAGGAAAAGCGGTGACTGTCACCCCTCATGCTTCTTTTGTGTTAGTAGCAAATCAGATACAAGAAAAAAATAAGAATTGGCTGCCAACTTTAATCGGAATCGGGGCTATCGTAACGATTACTGGAGTCATCGCCATTTCTTATAAGAAAAAAATAAAAAACGCCCAATAACCCGTGTTAAAAGTTTGTGTGATTGTTAAGATTCGTCAACTCTAATAATGACGTTTTAAAAAATATCTTCCCAAGGCTTATTAGTTATACGTCGTAATTTACAAGAATTTCGTTGGTGTCCATCGATAAATCTGAATTTTTAGTGCTGAGTTAAGCAAAAAAATCCTCTAAATCTTGTCTGATCTATATAAAAATGTTAAGACATTCGTTTAAACTATTGTTTTTCCATATTGGAGGGTGATAAAATAAAGACGAGGTGATGATTATGGCCATTCATTTGGTTCAATATGCTCCAGAAATCCCTTATAACACCATTAATATGATGAGGATATGTATGGGAACGAGGATAAAATTGCACTTAATTAAACCTCTCGGTTTTTTAATGGATAGGAAACGAATCGAGCGTGTAGGCTTTGATTTTTTTGATGAGGTTGATTATGTGATTTATGAAAATTGGCAGACGTTTTCCGAAACCAATAACAATGGGAACTTTTATTTCTTAACTCAAAACGGTACAAAAGCTTATTATCAAATTGATTTTTCAGATGTTTTAAGAGAACATTTTATAATTTTAGGTGCTGAAAGTTGTGGTTTTCCTAAGGAATTATTGAGTACTTATATGGATCATTGCTTTCGAGTCCCCATGAAAAGCGATGTCGAATCATTAAATGTCTCAAGCGTAGGTGCCATTGTGGTCTACGAAGCTTTGCGCCAACAAAATTTTTTGAATCTATAATATCCTTTTAAGCAACAGTCAATCTGTTTCATGCTTACAAACAGTTAATTATAGCATACTGAGATAATCGATCTTCATTTAACATTAAAACTTTGTTTATAGCTTCAGTAAGTTTTACGCATCATTTGCAAAACAAAAGACATAGGGATTGTGACTTGGATAAAATACGGCAGCGATATTTTATCCAACGAGTTCCTATGTCTTTTAAACTGGGTATGGAATTTGAATATACTTTACCAGATGCTAGAGCCTTGCCTTAGAACATTTGATTATGAGCCTTCTACGGCTTAGCTAGAACGATCAGCTCAACCCCTTCAACGGTAAATTGATTATCCAGCTTTTCTATTGGATAGCGCCCTTTTCCATCGGCTAGAAGTTGATATTTTTCTTCAAACTCAATCATCATGGGCTCAAGGCTCGAGTTGATGTAAATTTTGATTTCTTCATAAGGGCTGTAAGCCTTACAATCAATTATATGGTATTCAATAATACGATGTTCATGTATGGTGCAACGCACATGACGATCTATTTCTGTCCTCGTGTTAAATCTAAAAGCTTTAATATCTTTTCTTAGTTGAATCATGTCTTTTACATAATTAACGCAATCCTGATAATCATCTTTTAAATCCCAATCTAAACGGTTAATGATATCAGGGGAACGATAGCTGTTAGGATCACCTTTCTTTGTGCGATTAAACTCTTGTCCTGCATGTAAAAAGGGAATGCCTTGTGCGATTAAGATAAGAGCATTCATTAATTTTTGGCGTTTTACACGAATCGATAACGATTCAGTTTGAAGAGAGGATTGGATTCGATCAAATAAAGTTAAATTATCATGACATTCAATATAATTAATACTCATGGATGGTTCATTAAAGGGTTTTCCAACTAAGGCTTCCATGACCTGATTAATTTTATTTGTATTACCTAGGCCAAAACCTCTATCTTCTAGCTCCGTCTCGAAAGGTGAGCCTTTAATGCTGCGACGAAATTGATCATTAAAGTGAGCAACAGTCGGCATTTTCTCATGATTTTCTATAGTGGCTTTTAAGCTATCTGGTGTTAAAGAAGGCATATTCCAGCCCTCGCCATATATCATGACCGATGCATCGAGAGCTTGGCACTCAGTAGCTATTAGGTTCATAGTTTCAATATCTAAAATTCCCATCAAATCAAACCTGAATCCATCGACACCGTAGTTCTGAATCCACATTTTTGTAGAATCTATCACAAATTTGCGATACATAGGCCGCATAGAATCTAGGTCGTTTCCACAAAATGAACCATTAGAAATTTCACCATCAGGTCCCAGTTTAAAATAGTAATTGGGAACAATTTTTTCAAAAGGAGAAGACAGACGATCATACATATGATTATAAACTACATCCATGATGATCCGCAACCCTCTTTCATGAAGTTTAGCAATCATTTGTTTTAGTTCTAGGATCCGTGCATAGGGATCGGATATATTACTTGCATAGCTTCCTTCAGGCACATTAAATTGGACTGGGTCATATCCCCAGTTATAATAGTCAAACGGATTGTCCTCGTCAACAGATCCAAAATCAGCTATAGGTAAAAATTGTAAATGAGTGACTCCTAAATCTGCTAGATAATCTAATCCCGTTAATGTTCCTTGTTTAGTTCGGGTACCTTGCTCACACATACCAAGAAATTTTCCTACCTGTTTAATTCCTGAATTTGGATGTGTGGAGAAATCACGTACATGGACCTCATAAATAATGGCATCTGTATAAGAAGTTAATGGTGGAAGTTGTTCCTTATGAAGAGCTATTTTTGTTTTTTCCGTATCAATAATAATACTGCGCTTATGGTTAGGTGTTGAAGCGATAGCGTAAGGATCTGTTGCTTGGTTCCACTGTCCGTTTACTTTAACTAAATAGCTATAAGTTGCTAACTCTAAGTCGCCTGCAAGGGTTAGCGTCCATACTCCTTTATCCCCACGAATTAACTCATAGGTTACTAAATGACGAAGAAGAATTTCAATTTTAATTTGATTAGCAGTAGGTGCCCACAATTTGAATGTTGTTTCTTCCTTAGAGTAAGTGACGCCTAAATCATCATGTTCGTAATAAAAGAGTTCATCAAATTTTGCGCAGCGGACTACATAACCAAATTGTAAGTGGGTAGTTAAGTTGCGTTCATCAACAATCGTATATTCGCCACCGATAGCTAAAAAAGGTGCTGTTAATTGATAACACTGATAATCACCTTCTAATTTGACCTGATTAATGGTTAACGGAATTACAGTTTGTTCATTTTTTAGTAAAAAGGAATTACTCTTACCTTCAAAATAAGAATTTTTTAAATAAACGGTTATTTCGTTAAATTGATCTAAATAAGCTTCAAATATTGCTAGTTTACGCATATTAACCCCCCTGTATTTTAATATATCAGTTAGTTTATTATATCAAATACCAATATTTGATTATAGAGGGATAACCTAATAATAGGTTATAAATGGTAAAAAGAAGTTAAATATAATAGTCGTAATTTAAAATAGGCTAACTTTCTCCACAAAATTTAAAAAATTTTTGTAGAATGGGGAAAAATGCTATAAAATTGAGTGAGGGGAGACAAGTCAATGAGAAAGAATAGCAAAGGGAGCTAGAGTTTTTATGACAAGTGGATCGCAGAATACACCAAAGTTAATAAACGATTCTATGGCAAAATTGATAAGCAAACCAATTGTGTAGACACAGCGTATTCAATAGTTAGTTATAAGTGTAGGAGTTTTGGCATAGCCATCTTTTAAGTTTTTGACCATTAACATGAAAGAGTGGTTAAAAAATATTTAGGGGATTGTAGTTAAAATATAAGTTGAGGTGAGAATTATGGCAATCCATTTAGTGCAATATAACCCTGAGCTTCCTCAAAATACAGGGAATATGATGAGAACATGCGCTGCAACAGGAATTAAATTGCATTTAATTAAGCCGATGGGCTTTAATCTTGATGAAAAGAGTCTGAAACGCTCGGGAGCTAATCTAGTTGATCGGGCAGACTGTGCCATTTATGATAATTGGCAGGAATTCGCAGAAAAAAATAAAGAAGGAAAATTTTATTTCTGTACAGCTCACAGTCAAAGGAATCATACAGAGATTGATTTTTCAGATGTTCAATTGGAGCACTTTATTATTCTAGGCCCCGAGAATAATGATATTCCAGAAGCTGTTTTTCAACCTTATGATGAGAATTGTTTTCGCCTTCCAGTCGTCAATCAGGCTTACTCACTAAATATCTCAAATATAGGTGCAGTCGTTGTCTATGAAGCGTTGAGGCAACAGGACTTTTTAGATTTATGCAAAGTTGAACTTTTAAAAGAGATGGATTGGCTCTTGCGTAATAAGTAACTTCTTAAAAAAATAATGGCTATTTAATGGGTGCTAGATAACACTGATTAGATAGCTGTTTTTTTGTTAAGTAAGGTTGTTATTATTTAGAGGTTACTAAGAGGCCATAAAGTCGTGATACTAGCAGCAGCCATGACAAAGTTATGGATCGGTAAAAGTTAGCAAGTGAAAATATGTTAATGGTAGTATGGATAAGAGAAAATTGAAAAAGTTGATCGAAAAGAAACAAAAGATTTATAATATAAACTATTGACCTTTTGATTATTACTGTTAATTGTTAATGTTATATATTAGAATTTCAATTTAACGCTAAAACGATTGACAATAATGAATCAAGATCAAAAACGGTAGCTTCAGTAGCACTTTTTCTTCAGTCTCAAGGGAACGTCGACTTAATTCAATTAAGTTTTTTCAAAGGCTCCCTAGAGATTGACTATGCATAAAGTAGAAGTTATATTTTTGAAAAATAGAACCCTAAAATACTGATGCTACAAATCGTTGGGAATAACTTACGGAATGATTCTTAAGCCAACTCCATATTTTCGTGTAGACTTTATTAGGTAAAATGATTGTGTACTGTTGGAAGGAAGCAAAGATGATTTAATAAGCTTATAAAATTTATTAGAAAATGAAAGTAGGAAACCTATGAATTATAAAAGTAAGAATGTTGAAAATAAACAATTAATTCATCCAGCAGAAAATCTGATACCTTACCACTTAGAAGTCGCAATCAAGCAGATCTATCAAGCTGTTGGGATGACTGTAACAAGGAAAGCTTTTAGAGAGTTAGAAGGAGCCGAGTATGGTGCCTGTCAATTTGGATTGGATAAAAATAACATTGTTTTTCGTGTAGCTAAAATCACACCTATTAAAGTTGGTCTATTTGTTACAATATGGAAACGTCCTAGATCGACTACGATGCCTTTTGACAGCACAGACCCCGTAGATTTTGTCATCGTTGATGTAATAGATTCACAAAATCAGGGTCAATTTATCTTAATAGACAAATACTCATTAAAAAAGGTATTATGACTCATGGAAAAAAAGGAAAAATGGCTATTCGTGTTTATCCTCCTTGGACCACGCCTACTGTCAAACAGGCGATTAAAACTCAACAATGGCAACTTCAATATTTTTTCTCCTTTAATACAAATATTAAGCTAAGTGTGGTTGAACAGAAAGCACTACGTAGGCTTTTTGGATTAGATGGGAAAGAGATGAACAAACAGCTTTCTCTTTTTTCAAACTAGTATTTAATTATTAATGGTATTATCACTAATAGGTGAATAGGGTCAATTGTATAAGATAGAT
>Ga0153980_1000322_pt1 | contig 22165 bp, 22 predicted proteins | sample TSGA064MetaG_FD_104722 | JGI IMG/M metagenome (GOLD analysis project Ga0153980, IMG submission 104722) | Attine ant fungus gardens microbial communities from Georgia, USA - TSGA064 MetaG | ecosystem: Host-associated > Fungi > Mycelium > Unclassified | place: USA: Georgia, Magnolia Springs State... | reverse complement strand
GCGGCGATGTGTCGGATGCTTGGAGTCCATCGCAGTGGCTACTACGCCTGGCTGAAAGAGCCGGCAAGCGATCGCGATAGAGACGATCAGCGTTTGCTGGGACTGATCAAGCACAGCTGGCTGGAAAGCGGCTCCGTGTATGGCCACCACAAAGTGACCACAGATCTGCGCGAGCTTGGCGAGACGTGTAGCCGTCATCGCGTGGCCCGCTTGATGAAGAGCGAGGGGTTGCGAGCTATGGTCGGCTACGGTCGGCGACCGCGCCCACTGAGTGGTCCAGTCGGATCAGTCGCCAAAACCGTCCTGGCTCGCGGCTTCAAAGTCAGTGAGCCAAATCGCGCGTGGGTCACGGACATCACTTACATCCGCACGTACGACGGCTTCCTGTACTTGGCGGTGGTTCTTGATCTGTTTTCGCGCCAAGTCGTTGGATGGGCAACCCGGCCAACTCAGCATACGGATTTGGTTCTGCAGGCGCTGTTGGCTGCAGTGTGGCGGCGCAAGCCAGCCCCAGGACTTCTGCTTCACTCCGACCAAGGCACGCAGTTCACCAGTGAAGACTGGCAGAGCTTCCTGCGCGAGCACGACATCGTGTGCAGCATGAGTCGGCGAGGTAACTGCCATGACAACGCGGCGATGGAGAGCTTCTTCCAGCCGCTGAAGCGGGAGCGGATCAAGCGGAGGATCTACAGCAGTCACGACGAGGCCCGCGCCTACGTCTTCCAGTACATCGAGATGTTTTACAACCCAAAACGGCGACACAGTTCCAACGACGGGCTGTCCCCGGTAGAGTTCGAGAAGCAGTACGCACTAAACGGCTGACGACTGTCTACAAAACCCTGGGCGATTCACCAGAGCCGTCTGGACTGGCATGGAAGCGCTTCGGCACTATCCACACCTCGCCAACCTGAAGTTTATCGAACCACTTGCCATTAGACAGCTTTGCCTGAAGCGATTTCAGGTTGTCAGGCAGACTCTCTTCGTAGGCCGCGAGCTCGACAAGGCCAACCCCGCGCCTCTCAAAGAAGAGCGCAGATTTCGCCTGGCGAAATGCGAGGTAGAGCTCTGAGATTGATGGAACTTTTGAGCCCTTGCTCACCGAACGCCCCCTATGAATCCCAACAGTAGTTTGCAGTTTTTATTTCACGAATGCGACTTTGTGATGGGCCACGGAATCGCTAAAAACTCACCCTCCGAGAACCAATCGCTCGCAGTGACTCTGTTTAGCGCGACTGAAGGGGCGGAGGACCATAGGACGAGGGCCAACGACTCCTTAGCACGACTGCAGGTGACATATAGGAGGCGCAAGGTACGATCGATGGTCGTTTCCTTTCCTTTCCCAACATTGTCCCAGTCCGATTTACTGAGCTGGACCCCTCCAAAAATCTTGTCGTATGAAATTTGGTTTCCACCAGCCAGCTTATCGTCCATCACAACCATAACGTGAGCAAACTCCGAGCCTTTGACCACCTGGTGGGTGGCAAGCACAGAATTTCCAGCGAGGTAGGTGCGATACTTCTGCAACTGACTCCAAGGAGTGTCGAACAGCGCACACCACCCCCGACGTATGCGGTCCTTCTTGGACTCCTCCTCTCCTCTGGCCGGAGCAGGTGGAGCAGGAGACTTGTCGGAAAACGCATCTAGAAGTCGATGATCGACCTCGAACAGATTCGCGCCCAGTATCGGCGTGAGAACTTGTTCAACAGTGGCGCCAGGATTCTGACAGGCAGTAGCAAAGGCGGAAATGGCTCGAAGCATCTCGTCGGAACGCCTAGCACGCTCGGCCGCTTGTTCTGGCATGTTATCGAGACGACCGAAGCAGCGAAGGACTTCGGTGGCCATAAGCTCGTCTATGGCACCATCGGGGCCAACACAGGCCTCCAACTGCGCAAGCTCATTCAAAAGCACCTGCACAGCAGTAGGCCCCTTGTTCTCGCCGCTTCCCGTAGGCGCGGCCGAATTTGGGTCGATCAGAACCATTGCACTGTACGCGTCGAGGAACGCGCCGCGAGTTGCGACAAGCTTGTGCTCTAGAGCGAGCAGCTGATAGTGACCTTGGCTCCAAGCATCGGAACCGCTGGCTTGCCGCATCTGGTCTGCGCACCACCGCTCGCTTGCAACCTTCTCCTCCGGCGAGAGCGATGTGTCGCCAACAAAGAGTCGGACCACTCCGCCGGCCTTTTCAGTTCGCGGATGCTGCTCGACGCCGTTGGCAGGCTGCGTTCTGCCATCGATCTCTGCCTCCCATATTCTGTTGATGAGCGTGACGATTCGACGTTGACTGCGATGATTCATTTTCAGCTCTGGCGTCGCCCAGCTCACTGGGACTAGACTCGGAAGATCCGAGTGACCATCCGTGTATATTCGCTGCCGATGGTCGCCAAGCAGTCCCAGAGTGAGGCCGAAACCCCTCGGCTCCGCGAAGCTCATCAAGGCGTCCAAGATACCCTTCATGGTGTCTTGAGACTCATCGATAAGAATGATGGGGTGGCGGTCCTTCAGAATGGTCTGCAGCGTAGACTTGTGCTGCAGCAGCCACGCCGTCGCGTCCAGCACATGTTTGTGGGCGAGCGCGCCGGCACCATGCGTCTCGCGGTCCGGGTTGTAGATGAACACATCCGTCAGCCGAAATGCCTCGATGTCCGCCTTTATCTCATCCAAGTCCCGCTGCTTCGCTGCAGTGATCCCTCTAGGCTTGGCAACCGCCTCTGCAGTTTCCTTTTCCAGCTGAGCTTGCTTGATGGCGACGAGGGCTTCTCGGATGTCGTCGTTAAATCCGCTAATGAGTTCCCAACAGAACGCGTGGATTGTGGAGACATCCACCAAGTCGTTGTCTCCAAGGCGACCTTTGATGACCGCGACAGCGTTCTTTGTGTATGTGACCACGCGTATCGAACGGCCATAGATCTGCAGTCGTCGGGCGAGTCGCCCCCCTTTTTCATGCTCCACAACGCCGGTCATTCGACGCAGCACCTCGACCAATGTGCGCGTCTTTCCGGACCCCGCGCCGGCAAAGAGGAAGTAGCTGCGAGGCGGCTCCTCAGTGAGATAGCCGCAGATTTCATCGACAACCCCGTCATCACGCTCGTTGTTGCCAGGGACGGCGAGCGCGCTCATGTCATCGGTTCCTTGCTGGGCTCAAGCTGCGCCTGTAACCAAGCCAGGGCATCGGCGATGTACTTCGGGCAGACAACTGGTTCATCAGAAGAAAGCTGCTCGAAGATGCTTGCAGCAAACTCGCCCTTTCGTAGCGAGCCATGCATTACCGTATGGAGTGCCTTGACCATCTCTGCAACGCTTCCAGCTTCGGCCGCGGCTCTTGCCACAGATCCAAGCGCGCCAGTCGGTGGCTCAATCTCAACGCCATCATCATCGGCTTTGCCTTCCATGAGCGCCTTGAACCAAGGCATGTTTGTAAGAACGAGGGAATCTTCAAAGGAGCTGGGCCAGCTGCCGTTAGCTTCAGCAACTGGCAGCTGCCAAGCGAATCGCACGAGGCCCGCTGCGGCCTCACCCCATACCAACTGAGCGTCGGTCGGATTCTTCAAATCATCGAGCATCTGAAGCCTTGGGTGCCACCCACGGAGCGTCGGATTGCCGCAATGGAGACCAGCTTGACCGGTGTTTGCGACCGCGACCAGCCTCTTGGTTGGCTCGCCGTTCTTCTTGGGTTTGCCGTCCTGTTCCTCGCAAGGGTCGACGTCGGTGATGATGACAGTAGGGATCCGCAGCTTCTCGACGAGTGGCTTGAGTCGGTGGGCATGACTCCCTCCGATATCAAGGAAGGACACATATCGACTGTTCAGCTCCTTGAAATCTCGCTCCATGAAAAGAGGGATGAGCATGCGCTCAGCAACGCCTTCCACGAAGATGGCCGCATTGGCGAATAGCAGGTCGGTGTGTTGGACACGGAAGTATCGCTCTGCGAACTGACGTGTCTTCTTGTCATCACCAAAGACCTGCCCGAGATTGACTACTTCAGTGGTTGGCATTGGGCTTGCCGCGCTCTTTGCAACGCGGCGTACATACCGGAGGCGGTCAAAGTCCTCAGCGTGCGCGAGATGGCTCGAGTGGGTGCTGATCAGCAACTGGCTCTTGAGCGCTGAGGCGTCTGCTCCCGTCGGGCTTATGAGCTTGTGTGCCTTGTCGGGAAAGATACGCTGCACCTGGACATGAAGGTGCGCCTCAGGCTCTTCAATCATCACAAGGTGAACGGGCGCAGGAGATCCTTTGTCGGGCTTTAGCCTAGCAGCTTTGAATGACACCAACTGATAACTGAGGGACTGGAGGTTCTGGTAGCCGAGTCCGATGGAGTGTTCAGGAAGGAGTTCTTCAAGCGACTCCTTCTGCATGCTGTACTGCACCGCAGTTCCATGGTCTAGCAGGTCAGCCGTCTGGATGCGCGTGCGAAAACGAATTTCCTGGGGATCATGCAGACCCGGATAGCCGAGCTGCTTCACCTCCTCAACCGAATCGGCAATGGCCTCGTGAATCTTCTTGTCAAGGTCTCTTTGCGCCTCTGCCACCGCTTTGACGAGGTCCGCGCGGTGACCATGCCCTGTACTGGCGACGTTCAAGTGCTGGCGGGCAAACTTGAGGAGTTGGTTGGAGAACATGCCAACTCGATGCGGCCCGGATGCCGACCGCGACTCAGCCTCTTCACTGCCCAGCCCACGCTGAGCGGCAACAAAGTCGACTCGGATGACCTTGGACAGATGCTTCCGATCAATGCGGCTGGCATTTTCAGCAAGCGCCTGGCTGGCGTAGGTCTTGAAGCCGGTTATTGGGTTGTTCTCTGCATCGAGTTTATATGCACGAACCTGGCCGAGTTTCGAAGGTTCACGGAGCCAAAAGTCCAAAAGGTCTATGGGCCAAGCCAACGAGTCAGCACCCATTTCCTTCACGGGCCCGCGCGCCGTGCGGTATATCCAGGCAAGTTGCTTTAGCTCTTCAACGGTTGACGCTGGTTCCAAGCGAAGGCGGATACCCACTGCACCACCCTTCCAGCTGAACTTGGAAAGGAACGGTGCGACGTAGTGGTACATGCCCGCCTCGGCATCGAACCAAAGGTCCAGCGTTGGCATGGTCGAGAGAAGAGCTTGAAGCTGCTGCTTCCACTGCTCCTCGTCACCTGGCACGGTTAAGGGGTCTTCCGGTAGGGCTTCCCATACTTTTCCAAGAGCTCGCAGTGTTGGCCATTGCGAGAGGCTGATGTCAAAAGAGCCAAAGGACGAACTTTCTGCGAGGAAGTGACGGAGAGCGGTGAGTACCGAGGTCTTCCCGCTGTTGTTCGCTCCGACCAGAATAGTGGTCTTCTTGTTGACGTCCAGTTGAACTTTGCCGAGGCGGCGGAACTGGCACAACTCTAGAAATCGAAGTGTGATGCCTCCGGAGACCGGAATGACTGGACCTGCGTCTGGCATTGAGGCACCTTTTGACTGGAAGTTAGCGATGTGCCGCTATTAGGCAGATACTTAAGGCGCCAGGGAAGACGCCCTCATGTCACCAATAGCAGCGAAGATGATTTTGTTGGCCATCATGGATAGCGACATTTCTGTTCGGCTGAGGACCTGGAACCCGCGAGAAATTGATGACCGGGAAGACGCCTGCTTCCGACCCAAAGCGGCATCGATCCGCCCTCGATAGATCCCCCGAATCTCGCTTAATCGCTGCCGCATCGGAACTAGAGCGCACGCCCATCGTTCTGAAACCCCATCCCATTCCTGAGCGTCGTCCGCTAGAACTTCCCGTTGAACGGCAAGTGCATGGAAAGCAACCTTAGTCGGGAATGGTCGGCTCATCGCCCCAAGCGGCCGAACCCACCCTGTTCGCCCTAGCAGTGCCAGCACGGCGCGCCTGGGAAAACGGCGAACTAATTGCTGCGCTTTGAGTAGATCGGTATATCAGGCGGTCGTTAACAATAGAGCCCACATACTTTCCATCGGGGCCAAAAACACGCTCGCCTTTGATGCGACCTACAACTGCGCCTGAGCGGCTGTAAACAAATTCCCCATTCACCTGCAGAGGCTTGCCGTTCTTTGTAAACAGATCCATCTTTCCCCCGAGCTCCTATAAGGAACGGCAACTCTGCCGCAAATGCCCCCTGGTCGACCTAGGGGGCCGGCCACGCCTTCACCCACAAAGCGTCGCATCTAAGGTTCTCAATCTAGTACAACTAGATCCTAAGCGGGCATAGCTTGGCTGGCAAGCTAAGGGACTCCCGCGCAGCCAGCCCTCCATTTCCCGCCACGGGACGACATGGACCCTGCCCGTAGAAAGCCCTAATTCTCTACCCGTCTAGTGCCCATTTGCGGGCAACCACGGGAATACCCCTGCTCGATTGGCAAGTCTCAATTGGCTAGTGTGGTCGGAGGAGCGGGCACCGCTTCGCCCAACGCCTGAACCAGCCCCATCGATCGCAGCATAGCGACGATCTCCAGTTGCTTCTCTGCAACCCACTGATGTCGGGCAGCCACCTCTTCCTCTGGGACCCGCTTTCCGGCCAGTTCAACGGTTTCGAGAATGGAGAGCCATTGACGTGCTGAATCCCAACAAATCCACCACCTCGTCAGGAGAAGTTTCGATTACGCGGGAGCGACGGATCAAGGACTGGTAGCCATGGTGGACGTAGCCGTGCATTGTCTTCTGCGACTGCTCCCAGGTATCCAACAAATCCGCGTAGCGCTTTTCACCGGAACGCTGGACCACCCTGCGGATCATCTTCTCTGGGGCTGCAGTGTCATGGCCCCTCTGAAACCGCGCCAACTCCTGATCATCGGCCATTGCAGCCACAGCCCGCGCACAAACGCTTCAAAAGATGGGCGCATCAGCGCTGTGGCAGAGCCCAACAGCCCGTGCTTGACGAGGAGCATAACTGACGATTGGTGTTCGTGAACCACCGCGAAAGCTACGACCGCCATGTGGCCTGGCTCCGGCCCATGCAGAACCAGCCCGTAGAGTTTCTCCTCGTTCCAACGCCGCACGTGGTCGGCCCACTCCAGTGCCCGCTGCACGCGCGGCTCCTCCATCCAAACCGACAACTCGTCATGTGCTGCGCCGCCCTCAGGCATCGGCCACCTCCCCGCTGGCCCGGGCCGGATGTATGTTTACCGAGGTATCGAACAGATCGATGTTTTGGTCAAGGATAGTCATGGCGCCATCTTGACAGCCAACACCCTGGCGCGCGATAACTCGCTTGCCGCGCGGGGATTCCCGCCGGCGCATTGCCTGCTTAGCTCAAGGCAACAGGTTCCCGATCCGATCGCACACGCGACGACGGGATAGTTTTTCCTGTCTTTTGAGATCTAAGCATGCCCAAACTCCAACGCTTGAGAACCGACGCTTTCCACGCTCAGAAGGGCCGCTGCTGCTATTGCAGCCTGCCGATGTGGAACACTTCACCCGACGAATTAAAGCCGTTCGGCCTCAGCGCCAGAACCGCCACTCCGCTCCGCTGCACAGCCGAGCATCTGTTGGCTCAGCAAGATGGCGGTAGGGACGTGGCCGGCAACATCGCTGCCGCGTGCTGGTCATGTAACCAACGCAGACACAAGCGGAAGTCTCCTCCCACCCCCGAGGCCTATCGTGTCTTCGTGCAAAAGCGCGTGGCAAAGGGGAAGTGGCATCCGCCCAGCGTCGCCAAGCTGCACCTCAGATCGCATGGAGAGCATCTACACGCCAGATGAGTTCCGCCATGTTCATGCCTTGCCTCCCGCGCCTGCTGAACGAAGCCTCAGGAGGTCCTGATGAGGGACAACCTGCATACCAACAATCGACCGAGCGTGGCTTGAGCAGTTGAGGCCGCGCCGTGGATAAATCATTCGCGGACGAGCTCCGTATTCCCCGTCCCAGCCGCATTTTGCGCAAGGTCGAGGACACGGGCTTTGGGCCACATTGCCGTTGTCAGCGTCACAGTCTGAGCCTAGCCAGGCCCAAAGTGGGCGCCGCGCAACCTAAGAACTGCCAGTCGCTAAAGATCCGCCCCTCGAAGCAGGCTCGACGCTGATAGACCGAGCGCATCTGCGAGTCTGATCACGGTGGATAACCGGCAGTCCTTCTTTCCTTGCTCAATGTGACCAAGCTGCGTCCGGTGCATGCCCAGTTTGTCTGCGAAGTCCTCCTGGGAAAATCCCAGTGCCGTTCGTCTCGCCTTCACGGCGGCGCCAAGGGCTAGCTGGTGCTTGGGAGTACTCACCCCCTAAGCTTTAATTCCGTAGTACTTTTGGTCTACAGTACTTACGGTAGCATCTTGATGACCTGGGCCTCCTAGAGGCCAGTGCATTCTTCGTAACTTGGGCGAGGGAAGACTATGAGCTTCTTTTTAGTGGATGCTGAGTCCGAGTTCACCTTGGAGCTTTCCCTGAGCCAAGAGTCGGAACAAGATCTGCGGCGCCAGATTGCAAAGATCCAAGAGGGCGCGGATGCCGGTTTGCTGTCCAAGCGCCTAGCTGCCGAGTTCTCCAGATTGGTACCCGAGATGCTCGACTGGGACATCAAAAGGCCTACTAAGGCGCAGATCGCATATGCCCGCTCAATTTGCTATCAGGAGAAGATTGAGCTTCCCGACGAAGCGATGCAGTCGCGCTACACAATGCATCTATTCATATCCTCACGCGGCCAGTGGCCGTGAACCTGCTCCCTACCGCTCCCCATATCCATCGGCCAAAATGGTGGTTAAGGATGCTCTGAACAAATATGAGGGAAGTTGCATGGTAGTGCCGGCAGCTGGCCGGCACGCTAGTCGACCATGAAATGTACAGTGGTGGTCGACCATGCAGCTGACATTTGGTGATGCGGACGGCCCGGGGCAGCGCAAGCAGACCCGGCGTGAGCGGTTCCTTGCCGAGATGGACCAGGTCGTGCCGTGGAAGCGCCTGCTGGCACTGATTGAGCCGCACTACCCGCAGATAGGCAGTCGCGGAAGCCAGCCGTAACCATTGTCGACAATGCTGCGTGTGCATTTTCTACAGCAGTGGTACGCACTCAGCGATCCGTCCATGGAGGAAGCGCTGTATGACACGGCAGTGATGCGTCGTTTCGCCGGCATTGGCGGCTTGGCGCGCATTCCTGATGAGACCACGATCCTCAACTTCCGCAAACTGCTTGAGGCACACGGACTTGCGGCAGAAATGCTTAACGCCGTGAACGCCCATCTGCAGCGCTGCGTGCGGGAACGATCGTGGATCGCCACCATCATTCATGCGCCAAGTTCAACCAGGAACGCAGACAAGGCGCGCGATCCGGAAACGCACCAGACCCGTAAAGGCAACCAGTGGTATTTCGGCATGAAGGCGCATATCGGGGTCGATGAGTTCTCCGGACTGGTTCACCACTCAGATACACGGCGGCCAACGTCAGCGACGTAACGGTCACACATGCGCTTCTGCACGGCAAGGAGACGTGCATCCTTGGCGACAGCGGATACACCGGTGCGGACTCCCGAGCAGAGCTGAAGAACTGCAAAGCCGCCTTCCTGATTGCACAGAAGCGCGGCAAGGTGAAGGCGATTAGGAACGCAAGGGAGCGGCGTTACCAGGAGCGGTGGGAAACCTGGAAGGCCAGCCTGCGCGCGAAGGTGAGCACCCCTTCAGACTCATCAAGCGCCAGTTCGGGTACACCAAGGTCCGCTATCGCGGCTTGGCGAAGAACACCGCTCAGGTGCTGACCCCGTTTGCCCTGTCCAATCTGTGGATGGCCCGCAGGGAATTGATGCCCGCCCAAGGGTAAATCCGTCCGGAGGTGCCGAAAAGGCACGTCCAAAGCCACCTCTCAGATAAAAAATACCTCCTCGGTGACGTTGCCCGCCGTCGCGGCTCGTAGAAACAGCTCTCCGGGTCAACTGCTCAGAGCACCTCTAAGCAAAATCGGAAACCCGAATGGAGCCGACACCGCGCCGCACAAGGCATGGACGGGGGTCCGATAGGGTCGCTCGCAAGACGACCGCCATTGAATCCGCAGCGCGCCTTAAAGCATGACCATTGGACGAAAAGGTGCTTACACGCACAACGGTCGCGCCCCTCAGGTCTGCTGAATATTGAACGACTTCCCGCAGGTCGGGCATGGTGCCGCTAACCCTGCAAGGGCCGGTGGCCCCTGCCACCCGATCGCCACCGCGCCAGAATGCGTCGGCGGCGCAATACCTGGGAAAAGCATGACGCCGTGCACCGCTGTGGCGCGAACGTCTCCAGCGACGCCGGGCGACACCAGACCGGGCGGAAGTGCTGGGATCCAGTTACCGTGGTTCCATTGCGTATTATGCTTGGCAACCGAGGCGGGGAGCGGGTGCATCGCCGTGCCAAAGACGTTGTTGTGTCCGAACGAATACACCAGTCGGGCATAGCCCGGTGCCCTTGTGGGCACGGTATTGCCTGCAAAGAAGCCACCATGATGAGTAGCAACCACGGCGGTGAATTCTCGATCCTTAACCAAGCTGATGTACTTGTAGCTGGCGTCGCCGGGAAGCAACCAGTTTAAACCCCTCCAATCCACCACCAGGGCATTGCCGCGATTGTTGAGATTGTTCCCGGTTCCGGTGCACTGCGTAAGGGTATAGCTCCCAGACGTGCCGAACTTAAGATCGGCAAAGACCGGGGGCAACTGGAGCACCTGGGAGCCGGCAACTAGAATTCCGTTCTGGAACGCCATGTGAGCAGGATTGACGGTGTGGGGGACAATCCAGGTGCACTTCAACAGGTCCGGGTCCAATGACGTGGCGGTGTAGTGATCCGCGTGCCAATGTGAAATGAGAACGGGCGCCGGTGATTTGTTGTTTGGGCAGGTGCAGAACTTGAGCGCAGCGGGGGTGGTCCACGCGTTCGCCCCGATGGCCCGGCCAACATCAAAGTAGAGAAGAGGCCGCCCGGTTTCACCGAGCATCACGTTGGAGGAAGCTTGACCCACGTCCAGTACGGCCATCGCGTGGGGGCGCGGAATGCTGTCAAGCACAGCGCGGAGAGCCCAGTGATCGGCATTCACATGGGTGACTTCAGGCCTCAACCTGTTGAGGTGCTCAATCAGAGGTGGTTCGGGGAGGTGGGCAAGCCCCAAGAACCCCGTGGTTCCGGCGTCAGTAATGCTGGAATAGCTGATCGCGTCGCCAGCGGGTGTGGGACGGAACATGAGGCCTATCCACCGCCCCACTATGGTGCCCTCCGCACGCCTGTCGGGCGGCGCGAGGTCGGTTACAACCTCAACGAGTTCGCGTTCATTGAAACCGCGCACAATGACATCGAGGTGAAACAGCGGAACCTCCTCAAAGAACCGCGATACGTACTCAGGTTCAGGCTCAACGTCCCCGTACTGCCGCCAGGAGTGAAGTGCCCATCTGTATGGGATCGCGTCAAAGGACAATCTGAGCTGACGGCGGCCGATGGTCTCCATTGACGCCAGATGCCCCAGTAGAACTCGAGGTGTGGGTGTAGGAAGAGTGTCGTCAAGAAAGTACGGGTTCATCGTTCGGTCCTCCGTGATCGAAAGCGCTCAGGCGATGTTGCGGGCCTCGGCCAGGTCGCCGCACATCCACGCCCATGTCTGATAATACTGGCCGAAAGCGACAAGAGAACGGTTGATTGCTCGATCCACAACCATTCTTCAAGAATGTGCATGCCGACACATTGCGGACTGTAAAGTTAGCCCCAACTCGGCCGATAGCGTGTTGCAGGGCTGCGCCTGAGTGGGCGTCCAGGGAAGTAACTCCGTCTTGAACTACGCATGATCAGGAGATTCACATGGAAGGATTTGTTGGCCGTCAGCGTGAAGCGCAGGTGCTCGAGGATCTGCTTTCAGGATCGCCAAGCAAGGGCTTGAAGATTCAGAGCATTGAAGGTCCCAGTGGAATTGGCAAAAGTAGCGTGTTTGCCAAGGCCATGCGATCCATTGACTTGGATAGCCTGGGTTTCCTGAGGATAGAGTTGGTAGGAGCTAACCGGGGGATAGATGGCTCAACTGGCGAGTTCACTGCCGCAGCCATTGATCAGCTGGTTGGCTCGCTTGTGCGCTCTGCAGTTGGGCCGGGAATCGGGTTGAAGCCATCAGGCTACTACTTCCCGAAGACCCGTGAAGCAATTGAGGCTGTCTCTAAGATCAGGGGTGAGATCACCAAGGAACTCTTGGAGCGCGGAGTAAACACTGAAGACCTCGAGGGAATTGCCAAGCTGATAAAGTCAGGTGCATCCATCGTTCAGCGTGTCGGCATGTTCGTGCCGAAGGTCAAAGAGTTTGTGGACCCTGAGGCAGTGAAGGAGGCCGCCGACGAGCTCCCCGGGGCCGCGAGTGAAATCAAGGCCTTGTCTTCAGAATCCATCCGTATCTGGGAAAGGCTCGGTATCGGTTCCGCCTCATCCCTCCGTGAGGCTGCTAAGCAAGATCCTGAAGAGGTCCTTGCGAATGCATTGGTAGCAGATCTAAAGGCGATCCTGCTGGGTGAGCACGAAGGCAAGCTCAAGCCGGGGCACGGGAAGATCAAGCGGTTGGAACGGTTGCTCTTCGTTGTGGAAGACTATGAGGCGCTTCATAAGCAGCTCGGCGGACTTCTGATCCCCAAATTCCTAAACAAGCTCAAGAGCAGCGACATCGATGCAACTTTGATCGTGCTGACGAGGTTCAAGCTCAAGGCCACAAACCCTCTCTGGAAGGACTACGAGGCGCAGCTTAGACGCGCAATTGTGCTCAAGCCCCTTGAGAAGGCTGAAGTGGACGAGCTTCTGGCGGAGTTTGGCATTGTCGATACAGCGGAGAAGGAGCGCGCTTGGCTGGAGTCCTCTGGTCTTCCATACCATCTTTCGCTTTTGATCGATGAGCTCGATAGTGGCGGGCGTAGTTCTACCAGCTTGAAGGAGCTACACCAACGCGTCGTCATGTGGATGAGTCCGCGCGAGGTCTCTTGGCTACACCAGGTTCTCTACATGGATGATCTGCAGGTAGAAGCGCTGGAGCAGGTCTTTGGTAGTGAGCAAGAAGCAAGGGACGTTCGTGACTGGTTCGAAAGTGAAGGCTCAATCCTTGATCAATCTTCCCAGAAGCTGAGAATGCTTCCGTTCGTTCGATCACGTCTTTGTGAGTATCTGGAGAGCCGCGACCGAAGGAAGACAAAGGAGCTGAAGGCCCGTGCGGATGCGGTTTTCCTGGCAGATTGATCTCTGTTTTTGATCCGGGAAGACATCTCACCTTCATGTCATCGAGTGAGAGAGCAACTTGCCTCAAAGCAACAACCGGCCGCCCGTGCAATGAGGGGTTGAATACCCGCTCGCAAGATGCGTTGAAGTCCTTCCATCAGTAAGGTAAAGCATAAGGGATGCTCTGAACAAATATGAGGAAGATTTCATGGTAGTGCCGGCCGCTAGCCATGAGATGAAGAGTGACGGTCGATCATGCAACTGACGTACGGTGACGCGGAGGGCCTGGGCCAGCGCAAGCAAACCCGGCGTGAGCGGTTCCTTGCTGAGATGGACCAGGTCGTGCCGTGGAAGCGCCTGCTGGCACTGATCGAGCCGGACTACCCGAAGACGGGTCGTCGCGGCCGCCAGCCGTATCCTTTGGCGACAATGCTGCGTGTACATTTCCTGCAACAGTGGTACGCGCTCAGCGATCCGTCCATGGAGGAGGCACTGTATGACACGGCGGTGATGCGCCGTTTCGCCGGGATCAACGGCTTGGCCCGTGTTCCTGATGAGACCACGACCCTCAACTTCCGCAGACTGCTTGAGACACATGGGCTGGCGTCAGAACTGCTTAGCGCAGTGAACGCCCATTTGCAGCGCAAAGGCATGAGCCTGGGTGCGGGAACGATCGTGGACGCCACCATCATTCACGCGCCAAGTTCAACAAATAACGCGGACAAGTCGCGCAATCCGGAGATGCATCAGACCCGGAAAGGCAACCAGTGGTACTTCGGCATGAAGGTGCATATCGGGGTCGATGAGTTCTCCGGACTGGTTCGCCATGCGAAGTGCACGGCGGCCAACGTCGGCCACGTAACGGTCACCCACGCGCGGCTACACGGCAAGGAGGCGTGCATCCTCGGCGACAGCGGCTACACAGGCACAGACTCGCGACCCGAACTGAAGGACTGTAAAGCCGCGTTCCTGATTGCAAAGAAGCGCGGCAAAGTGAAGACAATCAGGAACGCGAGGGAGCGGCGCTACCAGGAGCGCTGGGAAACCTGGAAAGCCAGCCTGCGGGCGAAGGTCGAGCACGCCTTCAGAGTCATCAAGCGCCAGTTCGGATACACCAAGGTTCGCTATCGCGGCTTGGTGAAGAACGCCGCTCAGGTGCTGACCCTGTTTGCCCTGTGTGATCTGTGGATGGCACGCCGGCAGCTGATGCCGGCCCAGGGATAAATCTGCCTGGAGGTTCCGAAAAGGAACCTCAAAACCACTTTTCAGGTATCAGTTTCCTCGCCCGCCGCGGTGCTCGGTACCGCGACTCGTGGAAATAGAGGTCCGGGCGAATTGTTCAGAGCATCCTCAAGTGAATGCAAATTGCGAGGCTATATGCATGGTCGGGACTAGCAGCATGCAGCAACCGGTGATTGCAGAGCTGAGCTTAGGCGTGCAGGTAGCGTCGCTTCTTCTCAGAGCCCCGTGACGAGAGCCGGTGAATTCACCTGAACGATCAGCCGTCGGCCAAGAACTCGGCACGCGCTGCCTTCAGCACACTGGCGGAGTCGCTGACTAGGACCTCCGCTGGAGCGGCACCATCGAGCAGCGCGTGGGGAGACAGCAGCCACTCGACCTCGCCCCAACCGGTGGTTCGACGCAGCCCGTCCGGCTCGCACGCGAACCTCCTATCACCGCGCAACGTCATCAAGATTTCGGCAAGATGATCAGGTGGTTGGCCATTGGCATCAAACTGCCAAGTCGGGTAGCGATAGCTGGATACGGGGTTCGCGATGTAGACACCTAGCAAGCAGCCGGTGCGCCGCAACTGACCTACGCGACAGCTACCGGTGCTCACCGGCAAGCCGAGTCCGGCGGCGACTTCGCCCGCACTAAGCCATTGAGCGGCTAGCGCCTCCCGCTCCACAGCAGCGCATCGCAGGATCTGCGGAACTGGCGTCAGGGACTGAGCGCCGCTCCCGAGAGGAATCGCCATAGGCTCGCGCATCAGCGGTCGCCGCTTCTCAAGAGGACCTTGGCGGAGCTGTTGCTGCGTTGACTCGTTCAATTAAACGTCGAGACGCAATCAAGAGCCCATCATCGCCTGGAGGATATGGGGATGCAAAAAGCGGAATCTGAACCCACAAGTGCTCCTGTCCCGGATGGACATACGGTCCATGGTCATCGAGTAGCAACGCTTTCCCAAGGCGCGGCTCGACGAGCCGCAGGTCCTTGGTCTTCCCCGCCCATTGAACGTAGTTGAGACTCGCAAACCAGATAGGAGCACTTCCTTCGCGGCCAAGTAGTTCAGCGATGGCGCGAAAGCGATCCTCCGGCACGGTAGTGAACATCACCAACTGATTGAACTGCGATTGGACGTTTAAAAGGAACCTGTGGAGACCAGGCCTTGGAATCTGACTGATCGCATTGGATATGAGTGTTCCTTCTAGATCCAACGCCAGCACGGTCGGCTTCATATGCTACCTCTGCCTTTAGCACACGATTGTACTTTGCGCGCGCAACCGGTCACTGTCTATTCCGTGAGCCTACTGGTACGCAGCTGCTGGCTCAGCGTGAGCCTACTGGTACGCTGCTATCGGCTCCCCGTGAGCCTACTGGTACTTCTTGAATCTAGGCGAAAAGAAGATCATCTTTAGCGTTAGCGCGGCCCATCTGAATAATGTAGGAGGGTCGTTACCAACTCGAAATCCACAGCACAAGCGTCGACCAGCGCATAGGTCGTTGCTTGCTCACTCCTCGCAATGAGGTTTAGAAAGTGTTTAGAACCAGCCATACCCACCCTCTACATATTGCCACGCTCAACGTCGGCACTAGCGACGGGGCAATAGGCATAACGTTCGCTCCTGGCAAGTATCAAGAGTCCGCTATGACCGGCGCGTGGAATCGAGACTTAGAATTGGATCTGCGCACAATTCGTGAGTGGGGGGCGACCTACCTAGTGTCCCTACTTGAGCCATGGGAATTCGATGAACTCAGGATCGCTGCACTACCCGAACGAGCAATAGCCTTAGGTCTCCGATGGTTTGGCCTACCGATCGTAGATGGTGCAGGCCCGGCGGATGCCTTTCTTGATGAATGGCGAAAGGTGGGGCCTGCACTCTGCGAGAAAATACTGTGTGGGGGTCGAGCCGTGGTGCACTGCAAGGGCGGCCTGGGACGAGCGGGAACCGTAGCCTGCCTATTGCTACTGGACACTGGAGCCGCTAAATCTGCAGAACAAGCCATGCACATGGTTCGTCAGGTCAGGCCCGGAGCAATTGAGACGAATGAGCAAGAACAGTTCATCCGCAGCTGGTCCAAATCTGGAACCTCGCATGGGTCCGAGTAATTGGTATTCGTTGAGGCCAGGTTAGCTCTTTTTGGAGGAAAAGGACCCAATACTGCCAGGTGGCCGACCGCCAGAATCGGTCCCCCTCACCGATGGCAAGGGAGAGTTCAGGTAGTCAGCATCTAGGCCTCGCAGGCTCGCGTTGTACGACCATCTTACGAACTGCTCCAGTAGGCAGTTATTCTCGCGATAGACGCGTTCTAGTTCCGCCTCCAGCCGTAGAATTCGGTCCATAGCAATCTGCATTTCAGGGACAGCCTCGACCTTCCGCAGATGCCCCCTTTTTGCGGCTAACCCCGCCTTACGCTGTTCGAAGGCTTGCTGAATCCGAGTGTGCTTATGCAACGCTTGCCGCGTATACCGCGTAAAGAGGTGCCGCTCCACCGCGTCCAGCAGAGATTGCCAAGTCAAACGACCTGACCAGCCGTCAAGAATTCCGACAATTCTAGCGATATCTTCATCACTGAGATTCTTTGCCCTTCTCATGAAGTGGTCCCTCGCACTTCGATCGCCCATTCCATTGGCACCTGCTCTTTGTCACGTTGATCCAACAACCGGCGGGCATCCACTGCCTGCCGAACCCGAGAGGCCGGACGAATGTGAGTCAAGCGGATTAGCGCACCTGGTGGAACTTGCGGATCGTCCAGAATTGCAACAAGCTCCGACAGTCTTGATAGCGTCAGCCTTTGATGTTCAACCCAACGCGACGCGCCATATATCCCTTCAGCGTCCGCAGCTTCTGCCTCAGCTAAAAGACTACTGGTTTCGGCAAGTTTGGCACGCGTATTTGCATCACCGATTTCGTCGCCCTTGATACACACCTGCTCGTTGCAATTCGTACAGTCACGGTGCAGGGCGCAGGGCGACATGACGAAGTCGTGCACGCAGACTCCGAAATCGGTTGTGTGGGCGGCTTGGATGCCCATTTCCGTGAACTTCTCTCGAGGAATTAGGCTAACCCGGACCTGCGGCCGCGGCTCAGCCGCCAGTTCAGTCACCGACTCGCGCTGCCTTTCCTGCCGCAGCCCCACAAGCCGCGCCTGAACATCGCGATCAGAGACATGGTTGTATGAGTCATTCTGACGAACGTCATTCCGACCCGACCACTTTGCGATGTCGAGTTCACTCATGCCACCGGCCTGACCCAAGGTATTCAGATAGTGTCTGAATTGGTGAGTACGAATGACGATTGGAGATCCGTCTGAATCGAAGTAGCCCAGATGATCGAAGACGGACTTAAATCCGTGCTCTGTACGACCACCAAGACCAGTAGAGATAAAGCTCTGATCTGGCGCCTCGATGACGCAACGTAACGTCCGCTTGGTCCGATGCAACTCATTGCGCCGAACTACGCAAAGCGCTTCGCTGTACCGCAGATCAGAATCGACGTCCAACCAAGGGAACCCTCTGGGCAGGAAGCTGATGACAGAGGCCTCAACATCCGAGAACTTGACTACGATTCTGCCGCGACGCTTCTCGACAGGCACGCCATTACCCAAGCACCACGTCCTAGTGCTCGCGGGCGACACCGATTCTGCAAAAAGGACTTCGCCGAGCTCTGCAATTGACAAGTCACAGCCGCGCAGATGCTCGAGATGTGATGGGAGGAACATCGTCTTGGGATCACGTTCGTACCAGCGCGCCACGCGACGCGCCTCTGCTGATAGATCATTGAGTCTTCTCACGGCCTCGCGCACGACCGAACTCATAGATGGGACAACCCACTTGACCATGGGGTCTGCACCCTTGGAAGGCCAGAACCGCAGCCCATATGCCGGCGACGCATCCGGACGAGCTGTTGTGACCTCAGGCTCCGCTCTAAGCAGCAAAACCTCATTCACCCGATCCGGGGCTGAGCACATGATCCCCGCCGCCGACGTTATAAACAGATCAGCAGGCTCGCTCGCTGCGCGAAAGGCCAGCGCCAGGCATTCCAACGAGCGGGGGCTGGGAAGCTTAGCCTGCCGGGCAGCCTCAAACTCGTCTCCTACCCTACCGTTCGCCTCCGTCGGGCGAGGTATGGAATTGAACCAGCGCAATGGGACCGCCGCTAAGCGGTTGTCATCAATGAACGAAGCAAGCATCTCCAATTGCGAACCGACTCGATAGCCCGCAGATGGGCTGAACTTAGCCCGGATGAGTAAAGCCGCCCTATTGAAGGTCGCCGCAGTGACTGAAGCAACATTAGAAGCCCCTTGATCTTCCAGTGCAGCTGCCAACGCTCGCAGGGAGGCGAGCCGAAACCCTATACACTTCGTTGGGCGCATACCATGCTGATATCGAAGGTAGGACTTGGCGAACGAACCAAAGGGCTCGGGCATCGGGCGTGGCACACGCTCGTTAACTGAATCCCATGAGCTAAAAATAGCGCGAAACGCGCCTCGCCTAGCTTTGATCCTGACAGAATCCGCGATCTCCCATGCCATATCCTCGAAGGCGAGCTCGGCACCAAAGATGGTCAACTCATTCCGGCACAGAGCAATAAACGCAGAGACATTCCCCTCGGCATTTAGCTCACTACGCGGCTGAAAAAGAACTACTTTAGCCACAGGTTCTAGCTCCACCGAGTGAGCAACGACGCACCTTAGCCTGGCGACATTCCTCTATCACGGCCGCAACTGCGAATATGGTTCGGTCGTTGATGGAAGCGATGCGCTTATCAGAATCCCTGAGTTGCTTTTCACGCTGGTCAAGCAGGTGCTGTAGTACCGCCTCATGTGGCCCATCCATCCAAGCCTCGAAGCTGGAGCAGGTGTAACAGGCGATCGGAGCATTGAATCCGCAGAATCCGTGTGTTCCACAATCGCCCATAGGGGAACCGCTTCGATCAATCCGCAGATCGATTACGCGCTTCGACGTATTCTCGCCCAATCCCTCCACAAGCGTTCCCGCGAACGCTTGGGCCAATGGAGCCATCTCCATAGCAATGGCACGATCAATGCGCTCGATGATTGCAGGCGAACTGGCCGAGTAAACGCCAACATTCTGGGTGTCTGTGTGATCGAGAAGTCGGGCGATGACCAAAGGACTGTACCCCTCTTCACCAGCTCGCGTTCCGATCGTTCTCCTGAATCGGACACCGCTAATGCTCATCGCCTTACCCGTGCGCTCGGAGACCACTGACAGGCCTTCGAGAACGGTCGTAATCGTCCGGCCAATCATGACGGCAGTCCGATGGAATTCAAATCCCTGGGCGCCCGCCTTCGAGCACACGGAGGGAAACAGAGGGGCTTGCCCTGCATCGTCTAGGATCGAACAGAAGCGTGCGCGAACGCTCTCAGCGTACGAACTGACATGCTCACCAAACTGCTCGACAAGCGGGCGCTCTACGAACTGAGCACGCGAAAACTTTGCACCTTTCTTAGCGCTTGGCATCTGAATGGAATACTTCAGCATCCCATCAGCATCTGTTTCCACCCTAACATCGCAGACCTTTAAGGACGCGTACTGCTTGCTACGCTGACCCAATAGGATGAAAAGCCACGCAAGGGTGAAATCTGCTGTAGACACATCACCTTTTGCATATGCTTGATTGAGCGCTGATTGCAGCGCTTCTTCTTCGACATGGGTAAAAGGACCATCATGTGGATCCCATGTAAGTATAGACACACCCTTGTCATTGCCCTTGAGCCGCAATTGTTTGAGAAGCAACTCTACGTCTTCACCGACCCCTGGGTAGCCCAGCTGGACCCATTTGCGGAGAAGCCCCGCGAAGGACCCCAAGTACCATTCCGTCGACTGATGGAGGCCTGCACGGTAGTTCAGCAAATCTACGGCTGTGATGCTGGGAATTTCCTTAGGCGTAGCACGCAGGAAGTGCTGTAGCCTTTGAAACATATTCTTTAGATGATCGGGAGAGCGATTCTCTGCATACCACGTCAATACGGACTTGGCGCCATTACGCAGCACTGGCGAAGCGTTTTGCAGCTGATTGAAGTCTAGATGGATGCTATTGACACCATCGCGGCATGCCCAGATATCGGCGCTTGGATCGAACTCGATGCCCGACTTAGTGCGACTGCCTACCCATACAGTGAGTGCACGCGCCTCGCTAGCTTCTTCCTGATATCCGGGGTCATGTTTCACCTGCTCCTCCTCACTGGGCGGCTAAAGGACTTGGCTTGCATCTCCAGCGACGCTTCATTGCTTTTTCGCTGCACGTGCCTTTTCGTGTAGTGCGAAGCCATCTTCGACCTGGGCGACCAGCCCATCGTCTGGGTCCGCATTCTTTCTTCGTCTTCTGCAGCCACACCTTGGCTATCCATGAGATCAGAGAAGTCGTCGTTCCAGGTGTGCCTCAATACATGTGGGGAGAGGTCATCAGGAAGACCGGGGACCTTGCTACGCAGCTCCCTGAATAGTTTGTTGAGCGCCGGCTTTGACAGCGGCTGGCCTGTTCCCGTCGCCACGAAGAGATAGGGATGGCGGCGCGCACCTTTGATCTTTGCTCGTTCTCCCATAATGTAACCTTTGATCAAGTCCGCCAGATCAGGACCTAGTGCAAGTAAGCGACCTCGCGTTTTAACAAGCGGCGCGCTGTTTCGCGGCTCTTCTGGATTGCCGGGCCGCCGAACGATCGTCACTTCCCCTGTCCGAATGTTGACGTCACTGGCGTAGGTAGCAAGCAGCTCGCCGTTGCGAACGCCCAGAAGGAGTAGCCAGAGGAAGATGAGTTGGTTACGAACCCTGACGTGCCTGTTCTTCCAGGGGTTGTCCGCACTGTCGGGATCAATGACCTCGAGGATTCGTGCACGGACTTCCGCGTCTACCCCCTGACGGCTAGCCTGCGCGGACTGGCGGCTGGGCATTCTGGCATTGACAAGGCCTACGAATGTTTGAGTGGCCTCAAGCAAGCTCTGGCTGTGAGGATGTCCCACTTCTAGCTTCAGGCGCCGACCTGCTGTCAGCCAAGAGATGTAGTCCCGAATGTATGCCATACGGGTTCCCTTCGTGTTGGCGCTCACCTGTGCTGGCGCCTTCACCGTGGGGCGCATTCGGGCCTGTTCCAGTGTTACGACCCTAGACACTACTGCTCGGGCTGACTCATCCACCTGGCTCAGAGCGTCCAGTTCATCTTGCCGCAAACCAACCAGCTTGGTGAGCAGCTCCACCTCTCCTAGGGTAAAGAGCCGACCGTCATTGATTCGATCGTGAATGTCTATACCGAGATGACGAAACACTTGATGGGCAATCATCACAGCCCGGGCCGCGTGCTCGAGCGTGTTCGTGGCCAGGCCAGCTGCCCGGAGCTCGGTAACCAGAAATAGGTTTGGATGCCAGAGGGGGGATCCCGACTCCTTGCACAGAAGCATCGGAAGTCGCTCTCCAGACTCAAACCGAACTGTTTTCACCCTATAGCCTGCGGCCATGTTGACGTTTCCGAAAGGTAGTCGGTAAGCCAGGAAATCGGCAGCCATCGGAAAACGTTAACAACAAAAAAAGGCCCTTGGCAAATGCGCCAAGGACCCTTGTTAACAGATATTAGAAGGTATCCTCTAGAACGGAATATCGTCATCCGCGAAGTCGTCCATCGGCGGCGCCGACTGCTGCGGGGCCTGCTGCTGCGGGCGCTGCTGGCCGTAGCCACCACCACCACCACCGCCGCGCTGACCACCGCCGCCACCGCCACCGCCGTACTCCTGGCGCGGGGCCTGCTGGCGCTGCGGACGTTCGCCGCCGCCACCGCCACCGCCTTCACGGCCGCCGAGCATCTGCATTTCAT
>Ga0153980_1000321_pt1 | contig 22165 bp, 24 predicted proteins | sample TSGA064MetaG_FD_104722 | JGI IMG/M metagenome (GOLD analysis project Ga0153980, IMG submission 104722) | Attine ant fungus gardens microbial communities from Georgia, USA - TSGA064 MetaG | ecosystem: Host-associated > Fungi > Mycelium > Unclassified | place: USA: Georgia, Magnolia Springs State... | reverse complement strand
CACCAATGCTCACTCTGGGCACACTTTTAGGTACCTGCTACGGCCAATTGTGCATGCAGTGGTTCCCAGGATTACAGCTGGAGCCGGCTACTTTTGCCGTTGCTGGTATGGGCGCGCTTTTCGCCGCGTCGGTGCGCGCTCCCCTGACGGGCATTGTGCTGGTGTTGGAAATGACCAACAATTATCAGCTGATTCTGCCCATGATCATCACCTGCCTGGGGGCCACGCTAGCCGCGCAGTTCTTTGGCGGTAAACCCCTTTATTCTTCAATTCTAGCCCGAACGCTGGCAAAAGCTAACAGGATCGAAAGCTAAGTCATTGTTTAGCTCGCCATGCCAAACTCTTTACCCAGCCACGCAGAAAACGCCGTCATCGCGGCGCTCTCTGCGCGCGATTGCAAGCGTGTAAGCCAGTAGCCACCCAGATCTATCTCAGCGGTAAACGGACGGACGAGCTTATCCGTCTGTAGCAGGTGATGGAAAATCTTGCTCGGGGCTAACGCAATGCCGACTTCCAGCAGCGCGGCTTCAACCATCGTCAGTGAAGAATCGAAGATCATCACCGGATGTGAAGGCGAGGGGGGATGTTCGTTTATGCTTTGCAACCAATGGCTCCACTCATCGCGGCGAAACGAGCGTAGCAGGGTAAATTTATGCACGTCAGCGGGTTGCTGCAGCTGTTGGGCAATGGTAGGACTGCAAAGCGGTGACAGAGGCGCATCGCAAATAAACTTCGCCTCGGTTCCGTGCCAGGCTCCGCTACCAAAACGAATCGTATAATCGTGCCCCTCGGCGGCGGGATCGACACGGTTATTGTGGGTGGAGAGCTGCAGCTCAATATGTGGATGGTGGCGGTTGAAATCGCTCAAACGCGGGATGAGTAAGCCGGTGGCAAAGCTACCCACCACCCCCACTTTTAATTTTTCACGCATTGTTCCCGCAGAAAAGCGATCCAGCGTATCGGCAATACGATCAAACGAATCATTCAGCACCGGCAGCAGACTTTCACCTTCAGTGGTCAACATCAATCCACGCGAAATCCGCACAAATAATTGGCACCCGAGCTGCTGCTCCAGCGATTTCACCTGTTGACTCACCGCCGCGTGGGTGACGTTCAGTTCAATCGCTGCATTAGTAAAACTTAAATGGCGAGCTGCCGCTTCAAATGCCCTTAGAGCATTGAGCGGTATATAGGGGCGCGTCATGCATTAACCTGTAAGATTTTCTATTGTCTAACGCTAAAATTAACCGTTTGTTGCGGCTTGTCAAATTGGGCAAACTGCTCGCGGAACACCAACCCGGAAGATTAAATACAATGAAATTGATTTCTCAAGCGTGGATAGCAACGCTCCTGGCATCGTTATGCTCCACAGGCGTGGCCGCCACGCCCGATGTAGAAAAAACCGTGAGTGAAACCATAAAGCCATTGATGCAGCAGCAAGGCATCCCCGGTATGGCCGTAGCGGTGATTGTGAAAGGCCATCCTCACTTTTTCACCTGGGGTATGGCAGATGAACAACGCCATCGCCCTATAACCCAGGACACGCTGTTTGAATTAGGCTCGGTGAGTAAAACTTTCACCGGGGTGTTGGCCGGCGTAGGCGTCAGCAAAGGCGAGATCTCACTTAACGATCCTGTGCGCCAATATTGGTCGGCACTTAATCAGCCTCAGTGGCGCCACATTACGTTGCTGCAACTGGCGACTTACACCGCGGGTGGTCTGCCCTTACAGGTCCCGGACAGCGTGACCAATGAGCCTGAACTGGTGGACTTTTATCACCAATGGCAACCTCAATGGTCACCCGGCAAGACACGGCAATATGCCAACAGCAGCATCGGCCTGTTTGGTTATTTAGCCGTGAAGCCGAGCGGCCTCTCTTTCGAGCAGGCGATGCAGCAGCGCGTGTTTACGCCACTTAAGCTCAGTCATACCTTTATTACGGTGCCGGATGCGCAGAAAGATTCTTACGCCTGGGGCTATCGGCAGGGCAAACCCGTACGCGTATCGCCGGGAATGCTGGATGCAGAAGCCTATGGGGTGAAGTCATCCATTAAAGATATGTCGCGCTGGATGCAGGCCAACATGGCACCAAAACAGGTGGATGATAAGACATTACAACAAGCCCTTGATCTCGCGCAGACACGGTTTTATCGCACTGATAATTTATATCAGGGACTTGGCTGGGAAATGCTTAATTGGCCTGATCAGGCTGCCATGGCCGAGAAGGGTGCTGATAATACCGTTGCGCTGGGGCCACAACCGGTGGTGGATGCGTCGATACACCCGCGTGTAGCGGCATCGTGGGTACATAAGACAGGCGCCACCGGCGGTTTCGGTGCTTATGTTGCCTTTATCCCGCAAAAGCAGGTGGGCATTGTTATGCTGGCCAATAAAAATTATCCGAATACCGAGCGGGTAAAGGCCGCCATGCAAATTTTAACGGCGCTGGAATAAGTGCCAGGGGCGAATTTTCGCCCCGTTTCTTGTGGCAAGCCACAAGAGCCGGGCGATTGATCATCTACACTTAAACTCTACTCATACTAAGGAGATCGAGATGACAGACCACCCGGAAAAAAAACGTGATGTTAAAGATGAAAAGCACCCGGCTAAAGATGCGCCTAATGAGCACGGTGAGATTCCAAGAACGCGCGACGATAGTGAAGACCACAAAAAAGATCCCTTCCGTGATGAGTGACGTTAATCGGTTTTCGCTGGTGTAAGAAAAAGCATCGCCAGGGGTAGCGCGGCGAAGAGTAATAACGCACTCGCTGCGCCTGCACTGGCGTAGACCTGGCCAAAAAGGAGCGAACCGATCACTTGTCCAGCCGCTAACATAAAAAACACTATGCCAACGCCGCTGGCGGGCGAATGCGCTGTTGCTTCGGCACCCCATACCAGCAGCACGCCGGAAAGCGTCACATAAGCAGCTCCTCCCAATGCCACGGCAGGAAATAGCCACCACGCATAGTGATGGCTGAGTGCCAGCAGCAGCAAAAGTAACGACATACCGCATAGCGACAGTCGATAAACAGCATTCATGCCAATCCATTTTGCCATCGGCCCCGTTAATGCGCCAAGAATGCCTGCCGCGCCGCCAACCAGCCATAACAGACTCACGACGCTGGCATTCACATCAATGTGATGCAACAAATCGGGGCCAAAACTCCACCAGGCGGCGCTGGCGATGCCGCTAATCAACGCAATGACGATCAGCCGCTGAAGCGAGCGCTGGCGCATTGTGCTGAGCCACGATGAGTGGCGCGCAGCGTCACTTTTTCCGGGCAGCTGACGCCATACTGGCAGGATGCAAATGAGCGCCAGCAAAGCAAACAGGGCGCAGGCTACTCGCCAGCCTCCCGGTAGCCAAAACAAAATGGGCACGGACAGCATGATCCCCATGCTGGTCCCGGCATTGATCGCGGTATTCATCTGCGGCTGTTGCCGGGATTCTATGCGTTGGCTCACCGCGTCTGCCAGCGCCGGAGAAGCAAGGCCAGCGCTTAGGCCGGCAATAAACAGCCCTGCACCGAGAAGCCATGGCGATGCGGCGCTGGCCAGCAGCAGCAATCCCGTTGCCGCACACAGGGCTGCAACCATCGCGGAAAACCGCGGCCCGGCGCGTGAAGTTAGCATCGGCGCAAGCATCACCGCGACGCAGTAGGCCGCAAAACTACTGGCTGAAAGTACGCCAGATATACGCGGTGTCAAAGGAATAGTGTGCATCACGTCTGGCATCATCAGGCCCCAGGCGAAGCGCGCCATGCCATAAGTGATGGCGATAAGCGAAAAGCCGGTCAGGACCAGCGCAGTCCCTTTCATGGCTGCTCACTGAGATGCAGCAGCTGGAGTGCGGCAGCTTTAGCCGCCTCACATGCATTCACCGCGCCGAGGATCAACGCGGAGGTAAGCGCACCTTCAAACAGTAGCCATATGGCATCAGCTAGCGCCACCTTCTCCTCGCCGTGAAGCTTGTGAACGCAGCGCGCAATGTAAGCGCGCATGCTATGACGATATGCCATCGCCTGTTCAGCCAGTGCGATATCCTCCCCGGCATACTCTCCCCATGCTTTGAGGAATAAGCAGCCGTTGTTACCGTATTCAAGCATCCATGCGCTCATGGCATCGAATATCTGGCTTATTGCGTGGGGATGTTCTGCGGCATATAGCGCGGCGAAAAAACGTTCCTGACGCGCTGTCAGTACCGCAGCCGTCAAGGCTTCGCGAGAAGGAAAATAGCGATACATCGTGCGTGTAGACACATTGGCCTCGCTGCAGATGCGATCGGTACTGGTGGCATGAAAGCCATTGAGATAGAACAGCCGCTCAGCGGCATCAATAATGTCTTGTTGTTTATTCATCCTTAAAAAGTAAACCGATCGTTTTACTTTTGCAAGCTGACCGGATTAATCAGTTGATAAGGCCTTCGTCGCGTTATCGACTTTTACTACCTTATTTTTCCGCCGCGAAGGTCGCACTGTACAAGCTCAGTAACCAATCGATAAAGACGCGCACTCTGGGCGACAGCTGGCGATGCTGCGGATAAAGTGCGGAAACCTCCATGCCAGGGCTTTGCCATGCGTTGAGCACCTCGACCAATCTTCCGTCCGCTAGCGCCTCCGCAACGTGATAACGCGGTAATTGCACCAATCCCGCCCCTCGTAATGCGCAGATAACATAGTTTTCCGCATCGTTTACCGTCACCCAACCTTTGGGTGAGAACGCCTGTTTTTTACCATTGATAATTAACTCAATGGAATAATTCACGCCGCCCGTGGTTGAGAAAAAATTAACGCACTGATGCGCCATTAATTCTTCGGGATGCTGCGGCATACCAAAGCGTCCGAGGTAATCGGGACTGGCGCAAATCACTTGAGGCATCGTGGCCAAATGACGCGCCATCAGGGAGGAATCATGCAGTTTTCCCGCTCTGACTGCGCAGTCAACGCCTTCACGCACTAAATCAACCAGCCTATCGCCGCTACTGATCACCAATTCAATATCCGGATAGCTACGGTGAAATTGATCGATATTCGGTAGCACAATGCGCGTTGCATGCGCGCCATGGAGGTCGAGCCGCAAAATGCCACGCGGCCGCGCAACCGTATGTCGCAACGATGACTCAGCGTCATCAAGTTCGGAAAGGATATGCACGCACCGCTCATAGAAAGCTTTACCGTCCAATGAAGTCCGCACATGACGGGTGGTTCTTTCGAGCAGCCGGCACTCAAGATTTTTTTCTAGCTGTTTGATCGCATTGCTGGCCGTGGCGCGCGGCACGCCGAGCTGATCTGCCGCCTGACTGAAACTTTCTAACTCGACAATACGCGTAAACAGCAGCAGCGTTTCAAACTTATCCATTATCTTTTCTCACGCGCTAATTATTAACGAAAACGGAATTATCATATCAACTTAGCCTGCTTTATCTCTATTTATAAAGCATTAGTATGGATTTCACAGCACGCGGATGCGTGAGTCATTACCTTCACATTGGGAGAAACACATGAGTTCTGTAACGAAAACAGCCCTGGTAACGGGCGCCTCTCGCGGTATTGGTCGGGCGATTGTTGAGCGTCTGGCACAGGATGGATTTTCTGTGATCGTGAACTATGCCGGCAACGCCAGCGCTGCACGGGAAACCGTGCAAGGCATCATCGCTAAAGGCGGCAAAGCCATCGCGATTCAAGGCGATGTAGCAAACGAAGCGGATGTTAGCCGCCTGTTCAGTGAAGCCAAAACCTTTACCGGTAGTCTGGACGTAGTGGTACACAGCGCGGGAATTATGCCGATGGTAAAGATCACGCCAGCCGGTCTTGCCGACTTCGATAAAACCATCAACACCAATTTGCGCGGCGCTTTTCTGGTGTTGGCGAACGCCGCCGAATCCGTGAGCGAGGGTGGTCACATCATCGCCTTGTCGACAAGCGTGATCGCAAAATCGTTCCCGGCTTACGGTCCTTATATCGCGTCCAAAGCGGGGGTGGAAGGCCTGGTTCATGTACTGGCCAACGAATTGCGTGGTCGCAACATCACCGTCAATGCCGTCGCGCCGGGGCCTACCGGCACCGATCTGTTCTTTAACGGTAAGAGCGAAGAGCAAATCGCCGCTATCGCTAAACTGGCGCCGCTGGAACGCATCGGTACGCCTGAAGAGATCGCCAGTGCGGTTTCCATGCTGGTGAGCGCTGACGGCAGCTGGATTAATTCGCAAGTGATTCGTGTTAACGGCGGTTTCGCCTAATCGGCGGATCTGCAAGCAGGAGCATATTATGCAACAAGTCATTCTGGTTACCGGTGCGTCGAGCGGTTTTGGCGCCTTATCCTGTCGTGCGTTCGCCCATGCCGGGCACATTGTCTACGCGAGTATGCGCGACACCACAGGGCGTAACGCAGCGCAAGTTGAGAGCACACTGCAGTATGCGAAGACACAGGGTGTAAATATGCAGGCGATTGAATTGGATGTGCAGTCACAGGATTCAGCCGATGCAGCGATCGCCAGAATTATTGCCGAGCAGGGACGATTAGATGTCGTGGTCCACAATGCTGGACATATGGCATACGGGCCAGCGGAAGCCTTCTTGCCGGAACAATTCTCACAGCTTTATGACATCAATGTCCTTGGTACCCAGCGGGTAAACCGGGCTGCACTTCCGCACATGCGTACGCAAAGAAATGGCCTGCTGCTGTGGGTTGGCAGCAGCAGTACCCGTGGCGGAACGCCACCTTATCTCGCCCCCTATTTTGCGGCGAAAGCGGCGATGGATGCCGTGGCTGTTAGCTATGCGGCAGAATTAGCGCTGTGGGGAATTGAGTCGTCGATTATTGTGCCTGGCGCCTTCACCAAAGAGACTAATCACTTTCTCCATTCAGGTAAACCGGCTGATAGCGATCGCGAGCGTGAATATAACCTCACCGGTCCCACCGCAGGGCTAAGTGAACAAGCATTCAAGGGCCTTGCAGCATGTGAACCGGCGGATGCGGATGTTGCCGATGTTGCGGCAGCAATGGTCGGTATCGTCAACGCGCCTGCGGGTAAACGTCCGTTCCGCGTACATGTCGATCCCTCTGATGACGGTGCGGAAGTGGTGAATGCGGTGGCCGATCGTATTCGCAAACAGTTTTTGCAGCGTATTGGGTTAGATGCGCTGTTAAGGCCGAGCATACGTTAGCGGTGGTAAAAGCGGGCTGGAGGCTACGATGCGAACGCTGCTATTTTTACTCTGTGGCTATCTGCTGGCGGGGGCGTGTTATTTGCTGGTTCGCTTGTTTTCCGCAATCTATCCGGCAGTTGCAATGCTGTTTCCAGCACTATTTACTTTGATGTGGTTCGCTGTCTCGTTAACCAATCTTATCGCTGGAATTACTCAGGCCGGATATAGCTTTGGTGAAGAATTGCCTCTGTTTTTGCTGATATTTATGCTGCCTGTAGCAACGTTATATTGGCTGGGGAAAGTGTGACGGCTTAAATCCGCCAGCTGCAGCCCGACGCGCTGAAGCTGGCGGCCCAACTAACTACTGAGATTGCTGCTTTTTGCTGTCAGCCTCTTTCTGCTTTTTATTGGCCATGTGATGACCCACTGCACAGCCGGCTGCAGCACCTGCAACGCCATGATGCGCCATATGACCAGCCACGCCGCCCACAGCGGCACCTTTCAAACATCCTTTCGCCTCAACCTGAGACGTTACGGACATCAAGATACCTGCGGTAAGTATAATTAGTGAGAGTTTACGCACTGGATTTTTCCTCATTATGTTAATAGGCACATTAAGCCCGAATAGAGCATAGCCATCGTAAATAAATGCACTATTAAAAAGTGTAAGGAAAAGCATTCACTTGCATTGTTTCTAAAGTTCATTATGATTGACTAATCACTCATTTAAGGTGTTTGTATGGCAAGGCCACTTAACGAAGAAAAACGTAGAGCCATTTTAATGGCGGCATTACGAATTATCCCTGAGGAAGGGTTGGGTGCCACAACGGCTCTGATTGCCCGTGAAGCAGGGATTTCGTCTGGCTCACTTTTCACCTATTTTCCGGACAAAGTGACGTTGCTCAATCAACTTTATCTGGCGATTAAAACGGATGTTGCTGAGGCGCTGATGCGCGGTTTTCCTCTCCAGTCTGCTATCAGAGAGAGGGCATATCATGTCTGGATGGCTTATATCGAGTGGGCATGTGCCCATCCTGAACAGCGCGCAACACTGCAGCAACTATCGGTGTCGCGGGTGGTAACTGCTGAAGTGAGGGCGCAGTCTGCCGTTATGTTTGAGGCTATTAACATCATGCTGGCAGAACTGGGTACCACCGGCATTTGTGACAATGTGGAATTTATCACGTCGGTCATGGCTTCTCTGGCGGAATCAACCATCGATTTTGTGTTGCAATCGCCAAACGATAAAAAAGCATTAACCGAAGCAGGGTTCAATATGTTCGCAAGAGCGACAGGCATTTAGCCTTTAGCTTAATCTATAAATGACTGACTAGTTAATCATTATCTGCGCATAGGAGAAATAGGATGAAACACATCACTCAACATTACATTAACGGTACATTCACCGATTCTATTGGCCAGGAGAAATTTGAACTCTTAAGTCCATCGACAAATAAAGTGATTGGCAGCGTAGTACTGGGAAATGAAGAAGATACGCGGCGGGCCATTGCGGCGGCAAAACAGGCATTTCAGAGCTATTCGCAATCGACGAAGGAAGAACGCGCCGCCTACCTGCAGCGATTTCATGATGCGATCATGGCAAGGCAGGATGATCACGTGGAAGCTTTTGTGACCGAGTATGGCGGCCCAATTCAGATGGCGCAGTTCCTGGTAAAAGCTTCTGCTGACGCGATTCTCAGCGCAAAAGAGAGCCTGCTAAACATGGCTTTCACCGAAAAGGTGGGTGAAGCGGAAGTTTCACGTAATCCCATCGGCGTTGCCGCACACATCACGCCATGGAACGCGAACATTATTTATTTCTGCAACAAAACGGCGACGGCATTAGCTGCCGGATGCACGGTGGTCACCAAGCCCAGTGAAATGAGTGCCATTCAAACCCAGGTGATTATGGAGTGTGTTCATGCCGCAGGTTTGCCCGCCGGATTGATTAATATGGTCAACGGGCGAGGGGATGTTGTAGGCGTTGAGCTGTCGCAAAATCCAGACATCGCCAAGATTTCGTTTACCGGTTCAACCGCAGTGGGGAAAAGTATTGCAGCCCTCAGCGCGCAGACCATGAAACGCGTGACGCTGGAACTTGGCGGCAAATCGGCCCATATCGTACTGGACGATGCGGATTTAAATAAGGCGGTACCTTTTATTCTTGCGACAGGTTTTCTCAACAGCGGACAAGCGTGCATTGCCGGAACGCGCATTTTGGTTCCTGCAAGCCGTCAGAATGAGATCACCACGGCCCTGAAGCAGGCTATTGATCAGATTAAAGTGGGTATGCCGCATGAGAACGATACTGCCATTGGGCCGATGATCTCACAAAAGCAATACCAGCGCGTTCAGGACTATATTCAGAAAGGGATCGATGAGGGTGCGAAAGTGATTGCCGGCGGAGCAGGACATCCTGATGGGTTATAGGCGGGAAACTTTGTGAAACCCACTATTTTTGTCGATGTCACGAATCAGATGACGATCGCAAGGGAAGAGATTTTCGGACCGGTTCTCTGCGTTATTCCCTACAAAACCGACGACGAAGCTATAGCGATTGCTAATGATTCACCTTATGGCCTTGCGGGATATGTCAGCAGTGAAAACCGCCAGCGTGCGAAGCACATTGCCGATCAACTGGATACGGGGATGGTATCAATTAATACATTTGTACATACGCCTTTTGCTCCGTTTGGCGGTACCAGGCAGTCTGGTCTTGGACGGGAAAATGGCATGTATGGCATCGGGGCGTATCTGGAATACAAAACCATTGCTTAATTTGCTGAAAACAGCGTCGGTGAAGAGTGTTAGTTAATGAGCCGGGTCAGCCCGGCTAATCAGGAGCAAATAAGTGAACCTATTAATTTACGGGGCATCGGGCATGGTTGGCCAGGGCGTATTGCTTGAATGCTTGCGGGCAGAAGACGTGGAATCCGTAACCGTTGTGGTGCGTGCAGCAATCTCTCAAAATCACCCCAAACTGCGACAGCTCATCACCGCAGATCTGTCTGTAGAGATGAATAGCCGTGATTATGATGCCTGTTTTTTTTGTCTTGGCGTCAGTGCCGCAGGTATGACCGAGGAACAATACAGCAAGCTGACCTTTGATTTAACCGTGAACATCGCCGCTAAACTGGCACAATCAAACCCTCACATGACGTTTGTCTATGTTTCTGGTGCCGGTACAGACAGCAGTGAAAATGGCAAAATTATGTGGGCGCGGGTTAAAGGTAAAACCGAGAACGCACTGCTTGCGATCGGATTCCATTCAGCGCTGATGTATCGCCCAGCCATAATCCGGCCCATGAAGGGCGTTCGTTCCAAAACGGCGAGCTATCGTATTTTTTATCAACTGATGACGCCGATTCTTCCTGTCCTGAAGTTGATTTTTCCCCGCACCATCCTGACAACCGAGGAAATAGGCATTGCTATGCTTAATGCGGTTAGATATGGCAGCCCGAAAAAGGTGCTTGAAAAAGAAGACATTTTCGAGCAGGCACACCGGTGAGAACGCGGTGACGCTGCTGCGATATTTCTGTGGTGAACATGGCGCGAAACTAAGATAACTTTCACGTAGCAACGCCGGAGTATTAAGTGCGCATAATCATGATTATGTTAAATGGCTCGGGCGTAAAAGGATCCAAGCGTGGTACTACGCAATTATCCTGTCTGATGCAGTTGGATTCGCTTCTGTCCGTTTTGATTCAACTACAAACAGCCACAGCTATAAATAAATTTTACTTCGCACCTTCCCTGCCGGTTTTGCCGCGTTGGTGATGGCGTCGCTAATTGGAAGCGTAAGCTCGCGTTTGCGGTTAAGCACTTCATATACGCGATTCTGCCGACCAATTGCCGGTGCCAAATCTTTGGCCGTCAGCCCCATCTGGACCATACGGAAAAATGTCACAAATCCAAAAGATAACACCTGTCTTGATATGCCAAGTGAGTAGAAAAAGGTTACTCTTTTGAGTGAATTTGCAGAGGTGTCAATTCACATGAACTGACGACGTATCTGTTTAAAGATGGAATTCGCTATGCCAACGAGTAAAAAAACAGCCGCTAGTAAGGCTACGGTCCTCGTTATGGATGGCGCACGCACGATAGCAAAAGGGGATCATGACTCATGAGTTTTCAGGCACACACCATCGCTATTCTGAAAGATTTGGAACAAAATGCGTTGCAACTCGACAACGCGCAGGCGATGAAACTCATCTCTCAGATCCGTAATGCAAAGCACATTTTCCTACAGGGGGCCGGGCGAAGTGGCATTGCTATACGGGCGTTCGCTAATCGCTTAGTGCATTTAGGCTTCTCGGTTAGCGTGGTAGGCGAAATTTCATCCCCACATTCTAAACCAGGTGATTTATTAATTATTGGTTCAGGCAGTGGTGAAACCTCGAGTCTGAAAAGTCTGGCGCATCAAGCCGTTGAAAATGGAGTTGAGGTTGCGCTTATCACCATGAAACCCGATTCGACGATTGGCCAATTGGCAAGCAGCGTGCTGGTATTACCGGGGAAGATGAAAACGGAAAACGATCGTCAACTAATGCACTTCTCTCAGCCAATGGGTTCGGCTTTTGAGCAACTCTGCTTCATTGTCTATGATGCGATCGTGCTTGAGCTTATGGACCAGCTAGGTGAGACCAGCCAAAGCATGTTTAAGCGACACGCTGATTTTGAGTAGTCCGGAATTTCGCGCCCCAACGTCAACGCATCACTACCCTGCTCACGCACCACATTCAACGCTACGCTAATGAGCTGCTGCCGGCGGGCTTGATGAGTCATACGTTGGGGATAGGTAAGTTGTCAATTTTGTTAAATTTGTAGCTCATACACTACACATGGCACATCGTAATGTTCCTCAATAGCTTTGTATTTCATGCCTAGCCGTTGCATCACTTTCTGCGAGGCGGTGTTTTTGGGATCGGCAACCGCGACCAGATATTTTGCACCTATCTTTTCAGCAGCAAACTGAATAATCGCCCGGCCTGCTTCCGTGGCGTAACCTTTACCGTGATGATTCGCGTTCAAACGCCAGCCGATTTCCAGAGGTGCGCCATCTTGATTGGCTAAATGTTGTAGACATGCAGCCCCCACCACTTCATGCGACTCCTTTTCCCGCATCGCCCACCAGGAAAAGCCGTATTGCTGCCAGCGCAACATAACGCGTTCAATATTGGCTCGCGTCTCTTCAGGGGATTTCACGATGCCATTGCTGATATAGCGCATTATCTCTGGATCGCTTTCCATCGAGCGCAGGCCGTCAAAATGTGCGTGTTCAAAAGGTTCCAATACTAAGTGTGTTGTAACTAATTCCATCGTTTCTCCCAAAGATTTCATCATTGTAACCAGACCATAAGAATCTCCCGCTTTCCGTGTCAATGTTATTTAGGAAATTTCGTACAAGTCGCCACTCCTCGGTCTGATACTTATCAGCGCCCTGCCGCGATTTAATAACAACATAATTGGGATGGGGAGGTAGAAATGTTGTCATTAACACTAGTAGACAATAACCAATGGATTGCGGAAGGTTTAAATCACTATTTTTCAGAGAAACCTGTTCAAATTAAAAAAATTGACATCGACAGCCTCAATTCAGCCCTCAAAAATATTGCCGGCTGCGATGTACTGATCAGCGAATTAACCGCTTACGGCCGCGATGTGCAGTTTTTTACTGAGCTGTTACGTAAGGTAAAAGTGTCTTCTCCTGCAACGCGCATTATTGTTCTTACCGATCTCAATGAGAAAGCGGTGGTCAGTTACGTTATGAGCGTGCTGCCAGGAGTGATATTCCTTGCTAAAACCAGCTCGCTCGATGACATTTGCGATGCGGTAGTGGGCCACGCGACGACACAGAGTACGCGACGTACCAAGCAGACGCTCTCACCACGTGAATTTGGGCTTTTGCGACTGCTGGGACAAACCAGTAATCTGACAGATATTGCCTATTCGCTTAGGCTGAGTTGCAAAACGATTAGCCACCATCGTCAGAGCATCATTCGTAAACTCAACTGTGCCAACAATAAAGAGTTATTTAATCGCCTAAATCGCATGGGTTACCAATTAGAAAAGATTTAATCATTCCCTCCTGTTAATTGAACCGCGAATTGGTGCGGTTCAATTAACACTCAACGTGGTAGCGAATCCCCCCAATCTTCACTTTTCTGGATTTTGTGTGACTGAGGTTGCATTTTCGCCATGAGCTGCTGGTTAACGAGGCGCGCCCAGGCGCAGAATGGAATATATAAACATTAGTGAATATATATTCAAAGCGATTTGCTTGCATACCCCAACACGCAATAATTTAAGGAGAAGGTTCTATGAGTAGTTACACGTATCCGAAATTTGGTGCCGGATTGTGGCACTTCGCTAACTATATCGATCGTTACGCGGTTGATGGTTATGGACCGGCGCTCAGCACTCTCGACCAAATAAAACTCGCCGCCAGCGTCGAAGACCTGTCCTACGTTGATGTCCCCTATCCTTTCACTGAAGGCGTTACGGTGGCTCAAGTCAAACAAGCCCTTGAAGATGCTGGCCTACAAGCCATCGGCATCACGCCGGAAATTTATTTACGTCGCTTCTCCCGCGGTGCTTTCACTAACCCTGATGATGCTATCCGTAAACAGGCTTTCGATTTAATGCATGAAGCCGCCACCGTGGTGCGAGAGCTCGGAGCCAACTATGTCAAAATTTGGCCAGGTCAGGACGGTTGGGATTATCCATTCCAGGTAGATCATAAGAATCTGTGGAAGATGGCGGTTGATGGCATGCGGGAATTGGCCAGTGCCAATCCCGACGTAAAATTCGCTATTGAATACAAACCACGCGAGCCGCGCGTGAAGATGACCTGGGATTCTGCCGCACGCACCCTGCTGGGCATTGAAGACATTGGTTTGCCTAACGTCGGCGTGCTGCTGGATTTTGGTCACGCGCTGTTTGCCGGTGAATCTCCGGCGGATTCGGCTCAATTGATCATCGATCGCGGGCGTTTATTTGGGATGGACGTCAATGACAACCTGCGCGGCTGGGATGATGATTTGGTAGTTGGCACCGTACATATGACGGAGATTTTTGAATTTTTCTACGTACTGAAGATTAACAATTGGGATGGCGTATGGCAGCTCGATCAATTTCCCTTCCGTGAAGATCATGTCGAAGCAGCCAACCTATCCATTCGCTTCCTGAAACATATTTACCGGGCATTAGATAAACTGGATATCACCGCGCTGCAGGAAGCGCAGCGTGAACAAAATCCGCTTAAAGCTCAGAAGATCATTCAAAACGCGTTGCTCAGCAGCATCGAGCAGTAAGGTTAAGCCCAGCACGTGCATTTTGGACAAATAGGTGGTCATAAATGGCCTAATGCCGTTCAATTAGGCAATCCCTCTTTATGCAGGTGCGCATGAATGCGCCCCCTATGAAAACCCGGTTATATCCGCGTTAGGTCACCATTTATGGTGACCGATTCACGCTTAGCTGACGAGCAATACGCCATAAATGGCTACCTTACATTGAATTCGAATGCCTAAAACGCAACGCTCAGTACGAATTTTGTTGCTTCCATTGCAGCGTAAACCCGCTAAGTTGGGAAAAAAATGGAGGTAACTATGCAAATGCCCTCTTCACCCTGGTGGTGGGATCTTTCTACGCGAGAATTTAGTGAACTTGATATGGCAAACATCGTTGCCATACTACCAATCGGTGCGGTGGAACAACATGGGCCTCATTTGCCGGTACGCGTTGATGCGGCAATAAATGCCGGCATTGTTCAGCGGGCGGTCGAATTACTGCCTGATAACTTGCCGCTGCTTGTCATGCCCGCGCTGCCGATCGGTAAATCCGACGAACATCTCGCTTACCCCGGCACGCTTTCATTGCCCTACGAGGTGTTAGGTAAGGTGTGGTTTGAAGTGGCAAAAAGCGCGTGGCGTGCTGGCATTCGTAAACTGATTTTCTGGAACTCGCACGGCGGCCAGCCACAGCTGATGGAGATCGTCTGCCGTCAGTTACGCATTGAACTGGGCATGTTTGCCGTCGGTGCCAGCTGGTTTCACACCTTTGATGCTTCCGACTTGTATAGCGCACATGAACTCAATCACGGCATTCACGGCGGAGACTCCGAGACCAGCATGATGCTGCATCTCCATCCACAATTGGTGCAGATGCAGCACGCAGATAATTTTGTGTCCACGTCGGTGGCGCTCGAAGCCCGCGGCGGTATTTTGACGCCCGAAGGCGGTATTGGTTTTGGCTGGATGGCACAGGACCTGCATCTTTCCGGCACCACCGGCAACGCAGCGGCCGCCGATGCCGAACGCGGAAAGATCGCCACCGATCGCGCCGCGCATGCGCTGCTGAAACTGGCGCACGAGGTGCAGAGTTTCGATCTCGGCTTTCTTACTGAGCGAACCGCATACCAGCCGCTGAACCTGTAGGGTTGCCATTCATGGCGACCAGGTGCGCATTAATGCGCACCTTACAGGCTACACAAGTCCTGACATCATGCCTTTGATGGTTTCAGCAAATACGCTGCCAATCGCGCTGGTGCCGCGATCGTGACCGATCAGCATCAGCGTTTGCGTATGCTGCGCCAGTTCTCGTACCGGAATATAGATCAAGCGGCCGCTGCGCTGGTCAGATTCAATATCGATTGGCGTGAGAAACGTCAGCGTTTGATCCATCATCGCCGACTGGCGCATCACTTCGATCGAGTTAGTTTCGATGACCGCTTGTAAAGTGATCGAGGCGCGTGCAAACACTTCATTCAGATAAGGGCGAATGACCATTGATTTATCGGCAATCACCACCGGATAAGGCAGGCAATCACTCAGGCGTAAACTGGATTTCTCCGCCAGCGGATGTCCCGATCCTACTACCGCACCTAACCGCACCGGTACGCTAGCAATATTGCGGTGGACCGGCTGCAGTTCAAAATCAAAGCCAATACCCAAATCCGCCTCACCGCTTGCCACCGCGTTAGTGATATTTTCACCGGTGGTGAGCTGTTGTAGCAGCAATTTTACCCGCGGATTGGCGCGTCGGAACTCGGCCGCCACGCGCGGAATCAGGTTTGCCGCCAATCCACTCATCATTGCCACGGTGACTTCGCCACGCCGCAGTCCTTTCAGCTCTTCGATTTTCATCTGCGCAATTTCAATCTCTTTGAAACTCTGTCGTACGTGGTGAATCAGCGCTTCACCGGCGGCCGTGAGGATCATTTTACGGGGTAAACGTTGAAACAAAGGCGTACCCAACTCCTCTTCCAGCGCAATCAATTGGCGGTTTATGGCCGATGCGGAGATATGCAGACGCTCGGCGGCTTTGCGGATTGAACCGCTGCGCGCGATCTGGTCGATATAAACAAACAAACGGTGCTGAAGCATATTCCATCCTGCGTTGCCTTTTAGGCATCGGTAAGTGCTAAAAATGATGCTTTTAAGATAATGCTCTTCCGGTGATTAATACATCAAAACCACACCAGGAGAACATATGATGGCAGACGTATCCCGCAGAAAATTTGCCAAGTTAGTGGCTGGCGCGCTGTTGTTACCCGCGCTGGCACCCATGTTGTCGCGCAAAGCCATGGCAGCGAATAACAATATAAAAATCGCCCTGCTGCTGCCCGGTTCGGTTGCCGATGGCGGCTGGAGTTCGCTGGCGTATGTTGGCTTGCAAAGCCTGCAAAAAGCCGGTTTTACCGTCGCCCATAGCGAAAGCATCACCCAGGCGCAGATGGATCAAACCATCCGCGGCTACGCCGATGATGGTTACACCTTGATCATTGGGCACAGTTTTGAATACGGCTCAGCCTTCGCTGAAATCGCCCCCGAATATCCGGATACCTATTTCTTCGCTTCCACCTTTAAGCCCGATGAAAAAACGCCGGGTAACGTGGAGTACATCGATCTCGCCTATGTGCAAGGTGCTTATGCTGCAGGTGCGCTGGCCGCGCTGATCTCTGATAACGGTAAAGCAGTAGGATTTGTCGGCGGCGGCGATAACCCCACACAGCAGGCGATGATGCGAGCCTTCATCCAGGCGGCAGAGAAAACCCGCCCGGGTATGAAAGGCTTAGGCGTGGTAACCGGCGATTATGATAACGCCGCGAAAGGTCGCGAGGCCGCAACCACCATGATCGGCAACGGTGCGGATGTGATCTGGCATGCGGCAGACGTCACGGGACTTGGAGCCATACAAGGCGCGGCGGCGGCGAAAGTCAAAGTCCTTGGTTGTTATGTGGATCAGCGTAGTGTCGCGCCGGATTACGTTGCCTGCAGTTTCCGCCAGAATCTCGATTGGATGGTGGAACAAGTGGGTGAATCGGTGGCCAATAAAACCTTTAAAGGTGGCCAGGAATGGCAGCCTACGGTGGGCAAAGCCTGGTCAATAGTTAACGGCAGCGAGCGTTATAACGCCAAACTGGTGAGCACCAGCGCCTGGGATAAATTCCAGCAGATCTGGCAACAGCTGGACAACGGCACACTGAAGCTAGTGGTTTGATAAGCGGAATCGACTCATGACAGCAACGGCAAACATACGCGTCGCGCTTAACAACATCACCAAACGCTTCGCACGCGTGGTGGCAAATGACGATGTGTCACTCAGCATTAAAGCCGGAGAAATTCACGCGCTGCTGGGCGAGAACGGCGCAGGCAAAAGCACGCTAATGCAGATCCTTTACGGTTTGTATCAGGCCGATGAAGGCAGCATTGTGGTGGATGGCAAAGCACAGCGCTTTCGCGATCCCAGCGATGCTATCGCCTGCGGCATCGGCATGGTGCACCAGGAATTTATGCTGGTACAGCCTATGAGCGTGGTAGAGAACGTGATACTGGGGTTGAAAGAGAGCGTCAGCGGCGTACTCAATTTGCATGCTGCGGCAGCGCGTTTGCAGGCGCTATCAGATAAACACGGTCTGGCGATTGATCCCTGGGCAAAAGTACAACATCTGCCCATTGGCGTGCAGCAGCGCGTGGAGATCCTCAAGCTGCTTTATCGCGATGCGCAGGTGCTGATTCTGGATGAACCGACTGCGGTGCTCACGCCGCAAGAGAAAGCAGGTTTGTTTGCCACGCTGAAATCGCTGTGTGCTGAAGGCCGTTCGGTGGTGATCGTCACGCACAAACTGTACGAAATCATGGCCATTGCCCATCACGTTTCGGTGATGCGCGGCGGAAAAATGGTGGATTCAGTCGATATTAAAGACACCTCTGAACGCGACCTGGCACGCCGTATGGTGGGCCGCGATGTGGTGCTGCGTATGGAAAAAACGCCGTGCCAGCCGGGTAAAACCGTGCTGCAAGTTGATAACATCGCGGTGCGCGACGCCAGCGGACAGCAGAAAATCTGGCGCGTTTCGCTGAGCGTGGCCGCGGGTGAAATCCTCGGCATTGCCGGCGTGGAAGGCAATGGGCAATCCGAGCTGGCAGAAACGCTGCTCAATCTACGCGAGCTGGAAGCCGGCCGCATACTGCTCAACGGTGAAGATATCAGCGATGATTCCCCTGCTACACGCCGCAGTAAAGGCATCGGTTTTATTCCGGCGGATAGGCGCGGCGTTGGATCAGTTACCGATCTTTCGATCACCGATAATGCCCTGCTTGGTCGCCAGCGCAGTTTTACCCGCGCGCGAGGATGGCTGTTGGATCGCCAACGTATTCGCCAGCACGCACGGGATATCATCGCGCGCTTTGCAGTGCGTACGCCAGATGCCGATTTTGAAGCCGGAAAACTCTCCGGCGGTAATTTGCAAAAGCTGATTCTGGGCCGTGAAGTCGCCAGCAATCCCTGCCTGCTGATTGTGGAGCAACCGACGCGCGGGCTGGATGTGGGTGCGATTGAGAGCGTATGGCAAGGATTAATGGACGCGCGCGATCGCGGCTGCGCCATTCTGATGATCTCCGCCGAGCTGGAAGAGATTATGAATCTTTCCGATCGCATCGCAGTGATGTACAGCGGCCAGATCGCCGGGGAAATGAACGCCGTCGAGGCTTCTCCAGAACGCCTCGGCGAGCTGATGGCGGGCGCACATCTCAAAAAAGGGGGAGGCAACCATGAAGAAGCTGCTTGAGCGGCGTCTGGCTCCCGCTGAATCCACCAGCGCACTGATGTTAACCAGCTGCTGCGGGATCGTAACGGCGTTTGTGATTGCTGGGCTGCTGTTTATCCCTTTCGGCGGTAATCCATTGTCAGCGTATGGCTTCCTGTTTGACGCCGCGTTTGGCTCATTGAGTAGCGTAGGCCTTAGCATCGTGCAATCCACACCGTTAATGTTGATTGCGTTGGCAACCATCGTGGTGTGGCGTGCTGGATTGGGCTACATCGGCTTTGAAGGTTGCTTTCTGCTGGGTGCCGCGGCGGCCAGCTGGATTGCGCTCTCCGGGACGCCTCAGGGTTTTCCGTGGGCCATTCCAGCGCTGCTTTATTGGCCACTGGTGCTGATCGCCGCTTTTCTCGCCGGGGCAATTTGGGCCGGCTGGGTTGGCGCGTTACGCGTCAGGTTTGGCGGCAATGATGTACTGATTTCCCTGATGGCCAACTACGTGGCGCTGTTCATAGTGCAATATTTGGTTTCTGGTCCAATGCGCGCGCCCGGCGACCTGCCACAAACGCCACGCTTACCGGTGGATAGCTGGTTGCCGTTTGTCATGACTGGCATGCGCGCACACTGGGGCATCGCCATTGCGCTGGTTGCGACCGTCTTTGTCTTCTGGCTAATGCGCGCCACACCCGCCGGCTTCGAAATCAAAATCGCCGGGCTTAATGCGCGCGCCGCACGCTACAGCGGCGTTGATGTCAATCGTCGGCAAATGGGCGCAGTGCTGCTCGGCGGCGGATTGGCGGCGCTGGCAGGATTGTGCGCGGTACTTGGCGTGCAGCATCGGCTGATGGAAGGCATCTCTGGCGGCGTCGGGTTTATTGGCGTGGTCGTCGCCTTGCTGGCACGCCTCAATCCTCTGCTGGTGATCCCTACCGCAATTCTCTATGGCGGTTTAGAAGTCGGCGGCAGCGCGATGCAGCGTCAAACCGGTTTGCCGACGTCAGTAGTGCTTATTCTGCAAAGTTTAGTGGTGTTACTCATTCTGGCGGGTGATTTGCTGCGCTATTACCGTATCAACCTGCCCATCCTGCGTAAAACCCGCAGCCCAATGGTGGAGGAGCAATCATGAGTTTGTGGGCTAATCTCGACACCGCGTTCTTTGTCAGCTGGCTGGCTGCAGCGGTGCGGCTTGCCGGTCCCGTGTTGTTAGCCGCACTGGGCGAAATCTATGGTGAACGTTCTGGCGTGTTAAATATTGGCATCGAAGGCACCATTCTACTGGGTGCGCTCTCCAGCTACATGGTAGCGGTAGCAAGCGGCTCAACGGCACTCGGCTTCATCGCCGGTGGCGTAGGAGGATTACTGGTCGGCTGCGTGCTGGCGGCGCTCTATCTGCGTGCCCACGCCAGCCAAATTGTGGTCGGCATCGTTTTCAATATTCTTGCCGCTGGCCTCGCCACCTGGATTTATGCGCTGGTGATGGGCAACGAATCATCGCCAACCATTCCCATGCTGGAACCTTGGCATGTGCCGCTGCTCTCCTCATTACCCTTCATCGGTCCGATTCTGTTCCAGCAGCCACTGCCGCTCTATTTTACTTTACTACTGGCGGCACTGGCGCATTTTGGCCTGTTCCATACCCGCTTCGGCCTCTCTTTGCGCGCGGTGGGTGAAAACCCGCGCGCTGCCCATGCAGCCGGGCTTAACGTAGTAAAGATCCGCACATGGGGAGTAATGTTCTCCTGCTTAGGAGCGGGTTTAGCCGGCAGCTATCTGGTGACCGCCCAGATTGGCTTGTTCCGCGACAACATCGTCAGCGGGCAAGGTTTTATCGCCCTGGCCATCGTTATCTTTGGCCGCTGGAGTCCGCTCAAGGCGGTGGTGGCTGCCTTTATTTTTGGCGCAGCCGATGCATTACAGCTGTCGCTACAGCTGTTTGAAAACACGCTTCCTCCGCAGGTGCTGCTGGCCCTGCCTTATCTCCTCACCATCCTGGCAATGTCCGGCGTAGTAGGACGCACATTGCAACCCGGCGCGCTAACGCAGCCTTATCGAAAGGAATAACTGATGAAATCGTTTCGTTTCAACCCTCTTGCGGATGTGAAGGCGTTCCGTATTAGTCCCGATAGCAGTAACTATTTCGCCATTTTGTTCGACAAACCGCTCGATGGCATTGAGAACATCTTTGTGGTGGAAATCTTCAACGTGGGCGGTGCTACGCCGCCCAATGAACACGCTACCGCGCATGAGTTTTTCTATGTGCTGCATGGTGAAGGCGTCGCCCGCTGCAACGATGATGAGTTAGTGATTAAGAAAGGCGATTCCCTGCTGTTGCACCCGGGTAATGATCATGCGATCCGCAACACCGGCAGTAGCAAGCTCTATACGCTGACGGTCATGACGCCCAATGAGGGATTCTCCGAACTGATTCGCAGCGGTGACCCTGTCACGCTGGATGAGGAAGATTTGCGCATCTTAACGGGAGCCTGATATGGGAGAAAACGTTTTAGGCAGCAGTCGGCAAAATCAGTGGCGTGTTTCCGCGCAGGTCATTGATATGCGACGCCCGGAGCAACCCGTGCGCGCAGTAAAGCTCGGCACGCGCGACCGATCGGTGATCTTTGATTTACAGAGTACTGCAATCATCGTAGTGGATATGCAGAACGATTTTTGCCATCCCGACGGCTGGCTCGGACACATTGGTGTGGATGTCACGCCCGCGCGCGCACCGATTGCGCCGCTACAAGCGTTATTGCCAGCATTGCGTGCCGCCGAGGTGCCCGTTATTTGGCTCAACTGGGGCAATCGCGCTGACAAACTCAATCTCAGTCCGGCTTTGCTGCACGTTTATAATCCGTATGGCACCGGTGTGGGTTTAGGCGATCCGTTACCGGTTTCTGGTGCGCCGGTATTGCAGGCGGGTAGCTGGGCGGCCGAGGTAGTGGATGAACTCATGCCGAACGATACGGATATT
>Ga0153980_1000320_pt1 | contig 22180 bp, 16 predicted proteins | sample TSGA064MetaG_FD_104722 | JGI IMG/M metagenome (GOLD analysis project Ga0153980, IMG submission 104722) | Attine ant fungus gardens microbial communities from Georgia, USA - TSGA064 MetaG | ecosystem: Host-associated > Fungi > Mycelium > Unclassified | place: USA: Georgia, Magnolia Springs State... | reverse complement strand
TACCACCACGACAGCGCCCTGGACGGCCCGGGTGCCGCGAGGTATGCGTTCTCGCCGCGGGGGATGGGCTACGGGTCCTTCCGCCCCGGGTACAAGGGCGAAGGGTCTGCTTCCACGCTGGGCCTGACTGCTGCACAGTTCGAACGCCTGCCAGCACCCGCCGAGACGTCCCGCTCTTTTGAAGCTGGCCTCAAGACAAGCCTCTTGAACGGGGCTCTGATGTTCAATGCCACCAGATTCCATACCCGCATCGATGACTACCAGGCGCAAGCCTACGACGCCCTACCGGGATTGTTCCTGCTGACCAGTGCAGGCAGTGTGCTGATTGACGGCGCGGAACTGGAGTTCGTTGCCACACCACATGCCGATGTCAGTTTCAACGCAAGTGTTGCGTGGCTCGACGCGCGCTTCCAGGGCGCCACCAACGGTCCCTGCTACACCGGACAGACGCCGGCCCAGGGCTGCATTCAAACGGGTGGCGGAGGCCGGCAGGATCTTAGCGGGAAGCCCGTCATGAATGCGCCACGCTGGCGCTACACCTTCAGCGGACGCTACGAAGTGCCGTTCTCCGCGAACGATCGCGGGTACCTGCAACTGGACTATCGCTGGCAGGATCGCGTGGTGCTGGACATTAGCCAGAACCCCAATCTCATGCAGGCCGAATATGGCGTGGCGGACCTGTCGGCGGGAATACTGCTGCGCGAAGGCAAGTATGACGTGAGCCTTTACATCAAGAACCTTGGCAACCAGCACTATGCGGCGAACCGGATGGTGGTGAGCACCGCAGGCGGCGTCAATGCCTATGCACAGCAGCTACCGTCTGACTTTCATCGCTATGCCGGCCTGAGTTTCAGGATGAGTTTCTAGGTGCGCTCGTTCACTCCTGCATTCCACTGACCCAGGCCCACGGGACGCCAACGTGCAACTGATCGATTTCGTAGTGCTGGCCGCCTACCTCGTCGGAACCCTTGCGGTAGGTTTCTACTACTCCGCCCGCAACCAACGCTCCAGCGACATGTTCGCCGCCGGCGGCCGTTCGCCCTGGTGGGTCTCGGGCCTAAGCGGATTCATGACCCTGAAGTCTGCTGGTACCTTCGTTGTATGGGGTGGACTGGCCTACCGGGAGGGCGTTGTGGCAATTGCCATCAACACCTGCATTGGCATCTCGGCATTGCTGGTGGGCTGGTTCGTGGCGGGTCGCTGGCGCCGGACCGGAGTTACCACGCCAGCCGAGTTCGTGGCCCTCCGTTTTGGATCGGGTGCGGTGCAGCTGTATACGTGGGCGATGATGCTGCTGCGTATCATTTCTACCGGAGTGGCGCTGTATGCGGTCGCTGTGATGCTGGTGGCACTGGTGCCGCTCGAGCCCGGCCACCCTCTCCGCGACGATGCCACAGGCCATCTCTCTCTGGCCTTCGCCATCGGTCTATTCGGCCTGATCATCATTACCTATACCGTGGTCGGCGGCCTGTGGGCCGTATTGATGACCGACGTGCTGCAGTTCATCGTGCTGCAGTTGGCGGCGTTGTTCGTAATCCTGCTGTTGTGGCTGGACGTGCGCGGCGCCGGTACTCTCGCTACGCTGCCGGAGGGATTCTTCCTGCCGTTCTCGAACCACTACACGCCATGGTTCATGCTTGGCTGGATAGCGGTTCATTTCTTCATCGTCGGTGCGGAATGGGCCTTCGCGCAGCGCTACATCTGCGTTCCTGCCGAACGCGATGCACGCCGAAGCGCCTGGCTGTTCGGGGCGCTATACCTCATCAGCCCGGCGCTGTGGCTGACCCCCCCTATCCTGTTCCGCATGCTTGACGCCCATGCAAGTCCTGAACAGGCCTACATCCTGGCCAGTGAACGCGTCCGTCCCGCCGGCCTGCTGGGCTTGATGATGGCGGCGATGTTCTCAGCCACCGCCAGTGCGGTCAGCGGCCAGATCAATGTATTTGCTGGCGTGCTGACCGAACAGTTCTACCAGCGACGATTCCGGCCGCTGGCCAGTCAGGGCCGACTGGTAGCTGCAGGACGATTGTTCGCGCTCATCATCGGTACCGCGCTGGTGCTGGTGGCGCTCTGTGTTCCCAGCATGGGCGGCGCCGAGAAGATCGTCCTGACCATGACTGGAATGCTGTTCGGGCCACTAATGGCGCCCACCATATGGGGGCTGATGAGTGGCAGGATCGGCAGCGGGACTGTATACGTGACCGCGTTTGCTAGCTTCGCCGCCGGCATGGTGCTCAAGTTCGGCGTTGAGCCTGGCCGGCTGCCCTATACCGGTGCGCTGGCGGAGTGGATACAGTCCAACCCGCGCATGTCCGATGTCATGGTAGGCGCGGCGTTGCCGGTGATCATTCTCACCATTGCCCAGCTGGTTCTGCGGGGAAGTCATGGCCGATGGCAGGCGGTGCAGGAGCGGATGGACAGGTACACGCCTACCCCGGCAGACGAGCTCGCTGCGCGTGATTCTTCGCCCATGCGCATTGTGGCCATCGCGATGGGATGCTCAGGGCTGTTGACCATGGGACTGATGCTGATCAATGCCCAGCGGCGTGGTGCGCTGCTGGTGTTCGGACTGGCACTGATTGTCATCGCCCTGTTGGCCTGGCGTGCGGGATGGCCGCGACGCGCACGCAGCGTCGCACGCTGACCCGTCCGTAACGGTGCAGGGAGCCGGCTTCCCGGCACATGCGGGGCGCTTGATCTAGGTCAAGTGGCGCCATCGGGCCACCACTAGGATGCCGGCTTCCGCACTTGGGAGGTGTCCCTGGATGCGGCCCCTTCCCAGCCCTTTGCCTCCGATGAAGCGCCTCTTCGCCCCGCGACATTGCTCGCTACGCTGCCCGTACGCCACCGTGCGACCCGCCCAGCAGGCAGGGCCGTGAGTCGGCTGGAGTCGCCCGCACGCCGCGCGATGTTGTCAGCCACCACTGTCCTTGTCGTACTCGTAGGCACGTTCGTCGTAGCCCACGCTTTGCTGGGCATGCAGGCCGCGGACGTCGCCACCCACCTGGCACAGCGCGCCCTTGAGCGGGCTGACGGCGTGTACACCGCAAGGGGACGCATTGCCGAGCAGGTCTCGAACCTGCCGCACCCTCCCTGCAGCGCTGAGGACATCGATGCGATGAAGGAAATTGCATCGCAGGCCATGCTGGTGAGCGACGTGGGGCGCCTGTGGAGTGGGCATATCGCGTGCAGCGCGATGAAGGGGCGGATTCTTCCCTTGGCGCTCCCGGCGCCGGACCACGTCCGCAGTGATGCGCGCATCTGGCGTGGGCTGAAGCTGCCGGGAATGCCGTATGACAACGTCAACGTCATTGCCATCGGCAATGTTTTCGTTGTCTCCACGCCGCATTCGTACGCGGGGCTGAATCTTCCGGCCGGCAGCCGGATGGCCATCGCCACCGCAGACAGGAGCTTCATGTACCTCGACCTGTCGACGCAGCTTACGCGCTCCGCATCCGCCGAACTTGTTGAGCGGTTCCAGTGCAGCAGGTTGTCCGATGCCTGCGCCTTCGTCGCAGTGCCACGCCTGCCACTGCTGAGCTTGCCGCTACCCGCGCTCGTCCTTCTGGTAGCGGCAAGCGTGCTCGTTGGCGGATTGGGATGCATTTCCCTGCTGCGGCTGCACCCGGAAGGCAAGCAGTCGATCGAACAACAACTTTGCCAAGCATTTGAGGAGAACGAAATCAAACTTGCCTACCAACCCCTGAAGCGGATAAGCGGCGGTCAGCTAGTCGGATTCGAAGTGCTCAGCCGTTGGCGCCCTGGATCCGGTGGCGAGATCCTTCCGGATGTATTCATTCCGATGATGGCCCAGCTGAATCTCAGCCCCATCCTCCTTCGCCATGTGCTAAGCCGCGCCGTAGAAGAACTGCGCGAGGCCTTGCTTGCCGAGCGGGCGCTCTACATCGCGGTCAATGCCGAGCCGCATGACCTGGCTGAGCACGGAATGACCGACTTCATTCTGCGAACGGTACGTAGCGCCGGCCTACGCCCGTCCCAGGTCCACATCGAAGTGACAGAGCGCGACTCGATCAGTGATGAAGCGCGACGGGCAATGGAAAGACTGCGCGTGGCTGGCTTTGCACTGCTGCTGGATGACTTCGGCGTTGGCAACTCCAACTTTTCCCAGTTCGCCAAGGCCCAGTTCGCGGGCATCAAGATCGACAGGATTCTCTGGTCCATTGCGGCGGGGCAGCCGCTGTTGCGTCATCTTCTGCCTGGCATGTGCAAGATCGCAGATGATCTTGATCTGGATATCGTCGTCGAAGGTATTGAGGACGAGAGCCAGGCACAACTGCTGCGTGAGCTTGTGCCCAGGGCGGTGGGTCAGGGCTGGTTCTACGGAATGCCTGTTCCGGCCGAGGATGCTTTGAGACTCTGGAAGAGCTCCCGTGCCTGACCATGCGCCAATGCGATTCCCGGGGTTTCCTTGCAATGCAGGTCAACCGCAGAGACCTTGTTTGCTCGTGATGTTACGCCCCGAAGACCCCCCGGCACAATGGCCTTTTCTAATCGGAAGCGCGCGTACGCCATACCCCTGATAACGATCCCATATCGATGCCTCGCCCCCCCCCTGGCAGAAGAATGAACTGGGGCGCAAGCCAGGCGCTGCCTCTGTCTATAGAGCGACTGGACTCAACGAAGCTGTTTGCTCGCCCCTTCCGCAGAAAGCCCATCACGTGTGATCTCTAACGGCAGGCATTCAAGCAAAAAGGCGGCTGCAAACTGGGGTAGTGCCGTCCGCCGGCAGGTCCCTTGGCAATCAAGCGTTAGAGATTGCACGCCATATGAGCGTATCCAGGCACCTTGCGCGCCCCGCAAGCGGGTATCAGCGTCGGCCACCACGGCTTGCCACCGCAACACCTGTCAGCATCGCACCTAAGCGCTCGTCGCCACCGCGGCACCATCGGCGCGCGAGCCAGTCCCATGCGGGGGTAGGCCATGCTGGCAGTGATTGGGTCGAAGGATCACTGAGAGCCATCCACGCCCTATACGCACCTAGCAATGATGCAGCCCTATCAATGGGGCTGAGGCTACCAATCCGGGCCGGGCCCAGAGGACGGTACTGCCTTTGGGGTTTGGGAAGCCGCCAACCGCTGCCCTCGATTACCCAGGCGAGCTCCGCGCTTGCGATCGCCCCAAATCCTGGCCCCCAGTTTCGTCCAGAAGCCAATACCAGATCCCTGCGTAGCTTAGCGTCCTGCCGTGCGAGGCTCTCGAGACGCCACTGTTCAAGCCATCGCCACATTGCTAGGAGCTCTGCATTGCTGTCAACTGGCATGGCGTCCTCTGCAGGTTGATAGCTGAGCAAAAGTCGGTGCTGGGCACAAGCAATAGTTCGAGCATCAAGCCAATCGACTAAGACCGGGTATCGTGGATTTCGGGACGTAGCGACCGCGCACTCAGAACAACCAATCCCTCTCCACTCGGCGGCAATCCGCCACGAGGCAGGAATTCGCTCAATTTGACCCAGCTCAGTTGGAAGGTCACCCCAACCCTCACCGCTGGTTCGTCTTTCAGGCTCTTCCCTCGAGAATCCACACCATTGCCGCCACTCGGGTGCACCAACACCAAGCTGCACCCTCGTGGCTTCTAGCCAGGAGTAGATACTCTCTCCGACACAGGGAGTAGCAGCGGCTGGGAGGTCCTCAATCCTCATGCGCCTTCTCCTCAACACCGAACCCAACCTTCCAGCTTTCGTCCAGTAGCTCAATAGTGATACGCCCTACCCCACGCAAATGAGCCAAACGAGCCGCGCCAACTAGAATCTCCAACAGCCGAAACGTGACGCAACAGTCGTGGGCTGTTAGCCAGCGGATCACGGCCTTGCTATCGAGGTGGGAGCGCTCAGGCAATCCCAGCTCAACCTCGATGCCAGCCAAGAACTGGCGGAAGTCGTTTGACTCCGACCACACGGGCAGCTCTACCCTTTTGAAGCGAGACGCCAGCTGCTCGTCGGCTGCCAGTACGTTCACCATATTCTTTGTTGTGGCGATGCAGACGGTGATGCCGAGGTTGCAGATGGATTTGATCAGTGCGAGCGTGTATTGCTGCCCTGATTTCCCCGCATTGAGGATATGCCCAGCCTCATCGATTAGAAGCTGCTTCACACCTGAGGCCTGTATTACCTCGGCGACCTGCTCGTGGATATTTTGCGCCTTGCGGATAGGGAAGCTAGGCAGGCATGCACCAATGATCGATCGGCACATCTTCATGCAATTTCCGTCGTACGGCGCTTCGATCAAGATCGCCTCGCGATAGCGGGAGCCACTTGTTTCCCGGGCCGCCGAAACCTGGGACATGTAATGGTCCAGTAGTCTGCTCTTGCCGCTTCCGGCTGCAGCCGCGATATGAAGGCACACTGGTCGACTACGCTTGTACTCGCCCGCGCGAAGCTGGCTCAACAGCTTGAGAATACGAACGGAATGGGAACTCAACACGAATGGAAGGTCCCCATCAAGGTGGCTGATAGAAGTGGAATTCTCCTGAGGTCCGTTCATTCGATTACTCCCTGACTGGCCGGAATTGGCAAAACAGGCTCGGTGTAATCAACTTCGCTGATGGTATTCCCCGGCTCCACGGGCGGAAGCCTCGCTACCTTTCGACGTGCCCTTTTTGACGTTTTCGCAGCTTCAAGCAATATGCCTCGCTGAAGCTCCAGTGCGTCAAAGAGCTCACTCTCGGAAGCAGCCTTCTTCCCTTGTTCTCTCATGTGGCTACGGATATCGCGAAGCTCCCACCAAGAGAACGGTCCTCTTGATCGATCTAGCAAAGGCACATCGATATAGTCTCCGGCGGCGTACAGAAACACCTTGGTGAGGTCGCGCTGACTGAAGTGGACTCTATGCTCGACCCCGTCGTTGATGAAGGGAGTAAGTGCAGGGTCCCAATAGTGTAGTGAGTGCAGCTGGATGCCTGTGCGGCCGATCTTTCGATCAGCAGCAGGCAAGAAGCCGAGTGTGAAGTCACGCGGGTCGCCAATTATCGGCGGGAACCGTGCGACTCCTTGCTCACTTATCCATGATTGTTCCCACACTTGCGCAGGAGTCTTTCCCCCAAGGCCCCCATGGGGGGAATTGTGATAGACGCCTGCAATCTGTAGAGCGAGCCACTGCTCAAGTTCTACTATGCTGAGCACGGCCTTTTTTTCCGAGGGGTAGTCGCCTCGTTGTTTAGGGTGGGAAAACGTTGTCCCAGGAAGCAGATGCACAGCGCCCATCATCGTCCCGATGTATCGCTCGATGTACGCACCATAGTGGGGTTTACGGACCGGTCTGGGTCGGACCTCAATTCCGTAGCGCTCGCACTGCGCAAGGAGAGATCTAGTCTTGAATGTCTTAGCGTTATCCCAAGCGATTCGCGTCATCTTTCCAAAGATTGGATACTTCACCTTGCTGTCGAGCCCGATGGATAGCAGCCACTTCTCCTTTGGGAGGCAGCTGTGCTCCAGTGTCAGCGCGACTGAAGTCTGGTCGGGTGGATCAAAACTCATGTAGTAGCCAACGACACAACGTGTAAAGACATCGATGGCAAGCGTGATCCAGGGCCGACCAATAACCTGCCGCGTCAGCGGACTTACGACGATCAGATCAATGATTGCGTGGTCTATCTGGACGATCTCTAGCGGATACGTGACCTCCAAGCCCGAAATGGAGGGAGCCTGCTTAGCTAGGGCTTCGTGGCTCCCGCGCCGCTTCACGGCCAGTTGCATGGGGTCTCGGGCTTTGATGCGGGATCTGACGGCTGCGTAGCTGGGAGCTCCCGTGCTCGCTTCCCTTGCCAGCTGCGCACACCTGCGGACAACGGCTGCAACGGTGCTGGCTTCTCGCACCATATAGACCTCATCTATTGCTGACGCAATCAGACTCTCAACGAGCGGAGGTAAGAGTCGAGCATTAGGCGCCGGACCTGGCATGCTCGGCAACTGAGCGGCCGGCAGCGGATTGTGACAATACAAGCGCCAGCGACGTCTTACAGTCTTAGCTGAAACGCCGAACCGCTCTGCTAGCTCACTACACGCGAGCTTCGACAGCCTTGGTCCGTGCCTTCTCAGCGCTGCACCCAACGCGCTGGTCCATTCCCGCGCCCGTGCCTCCTGCGCAGCGTCCACGTCGGCGACGTGCCGGATCCTTCCATGAGCCGCATGCTGGTTGTAGGTGGAAAGATCGCCGATACACACCCACCGGTAATCTTGAGCACCCTCTACTTGGATATGAATCTTGTCTGGTCCGACGCAGCTTAGGACGCGGGATAGCTTGCCGTGACACATAACCAACTCGCCCGGTTTTACAACCAGGTCCCGGATAGGGCGCGCTGCTCTCATTCTGGAGCTCATAGTGGGTCCTCGGACCCGAGGTAGCAGATACCTGCCCCCTTGTTGACAAGGGAGGTAGAGCATGAAAGGCTAGCCCCAATCGGCGGATTATCCGGTTGTTCAGAAAGGTCAGGGTTGCCGCCCTGGCCTTTCGTCGTTCTAGCCGCAGGCATCCAGCTGCTTCAGGCCATAGCTATCGTCTCCGCCGATCAGAATCTCGCCGCAAATGTGGCCCGCCAGAATTAACACGGCTAACGACCCTGTGCAATCGCAAGCCATTGACCAATAAAGGTTTTATGGTATTTAAACTATATTTTTTGGATTGTCAGGGCTGCGGCGAAGTTCGATAGCGACGGGTATGGCTATAGGCACCCAGCGGCCTTCGTCAGATCGTGTCCGCGTACCCTCGTTTCTCGCTGAATCGCGTCCTTGAATCCGTTTAGAGGCCCGCCCAGGGGCGGCTTCCGCTTTAAAGAAGCATGAAATCAATGGCTTGGAATGGGGCGTCAATTAGCGAAGTCGACAAACGCTACGCCACGCTGGATTCCAGCGTCGTACACCTCCGCAAGTACATCAGAATTCGCAGAGAACGATGACCTGACACCCAGCTTACTGCTCGCGGCACCGTAACCAGTGGCCCTGGCCATCCCGAAGCTGCTCCCACCCATTGCTGAGCCTGCGCATCGCAGTCCCGCCTACACACGCTGCGCCAAGCGCCTTCGCGTCGGCACTGCCCATCGCAGGCAATTTGACGACTTCAGTGGATGGCACGGGCAGACCCTGCTGCCTGGCCGCGCCCTGGACATGGGCGCGCTCGATGTCGCTGCACAGAATCCGAAATCGAGGGTCTGGAAACTGATCACACTTCATCGGCGTTGCGCCGGCGTTGTAAGGCTGCTTCTGTCTCGGCTCGTACGTGGGCGCAGGCTGCGGACCTGACGCAGACCGTATCTGCTGTGCAGACGCCGAAGCTGCGCAGCACATACCGGCAATAGTGATGATCGCTCTCACGTCCATGTTTCCCTCTCTGTCGGTCCTTTGAGCTAGCGCTCGCATGTCCTTCTAAGTTGGCAGCGCGCTGCCTACAGCTTCTTGATGGATTCGACGTAGATCACATCGTCCGAGCAACCGAACCCTTCGATCTTTCGATCCTTGATGTCGAACCACATCATTTCTTCGATTCGGGGGCGGAACTGAAGCGAGCCGGTGATCACAACCCGTTTCGCATCCCAGCGCCTGCTGTTCTTCAACACGCTGGCAGGAAGTGCGAGGTCATAGCACCTGCCGTCATCCGATGTGACGTAGCCCAAGCCATGCCCTCCGGCAAGAATCTCCACAACGCCTTTGACCTCAATCAGCGCTTCTACTGAATTGCCTGCGGGCTGTGCAGCGGCGATCTGGCAACCGGCGGCCGCACTGGCCATCACGGCTACTCCCAGCAGCCTTTGGATGCGCATGTCCCCTCCCCTTGGCGGCTGCGGCGCCGCCGTTACGAGTATGGCCGACGTGCCTCGCGCCGGCGTGGGTGCTGTTGCTTGCACGCTCACTCAGCCTGGCCCGGTCGTCAGTGCATTGCCCTCCCCGCGCGCAAACCGCGCCGGCGTCGTCCCCACCTGTCTGGCGAACGCCACGCCAAACGTCACCGCACTGGCATAACCCACGCGCTCGGCCACTTGTTCAAGGCTGAGCTCACGGCCGCGCAGCAGCCGCTTGGCCAGCGCCATGCGCCAGGTAAGCAGGTACTCCATCGGCGCCATGCCCACCACCTTGGTGAAGCGAGCAGAGAACGCCGAGCGGGAGAGCGCCGATTCCGCCGCCAGCGTCACGACGCTCCAATCATGCCCGGGCTGCGCATGCACCGCACGCAGCGCGGCGGCCAGACGTTCGTCGGCCAAGCCACGCACCAGGCCGGTGCCCTCCGCAGGACCCGCGCGGCTGCGTAGTGCTTCAATCAGCAGCACTTCCAGCAGGCGCTCCAGCACCACCTCGCGCGCCGGACGACGTGAGCGCGCTTCCTCGCCAACCATCTGCACCAACGCCGCCAGCCGCGCCTCGCCGCGCACGTGCACCTGTTCTGGAAGCAGCGAGACCAGCAGCGCGGCATCGGGCGAGCCGAACTGGCAGAGGCCCATCTGCACACGTACGTCGGCCGGCCCATCCTGGCGACCAATGCGGAAGTGGTCCTCGCCAATGCGGGTGGGAATGCTGGGCTGGGTGTCGGGCTGGGCGTGGGCGCTGGTGTGTTCCAGCGTCTGCGCAGCGGGAATCAGCACGAAGTCCCCCGCCTGCAGCACCAGTGGCGACCGCCCATCGATCGCCAGCCGCCACTCGCCCTCCAGCACGGCCGCATAGAACGGCTCACCCTGCCCGCCGCGGCAGACACGCCAGTCGCCCGCGCCTTCCACCAGCTTGGAGAACCGGGCGGCAGGCTGCAACAGGAAGACGACATCGGAGAGGGGGTCGGCCACTGCCGGACGCTCTATGAGGAAATATGGACGATTGAGTGTATCCCGTCCTGCCAGCGCGTCCGATCATGGACGCTCTTTCGTGATGCAAGGTGTTGCGATGTCGACCGTACTGATTACCGGCTGTTCCTCTGGCTTCGGGCTGGAGACCGCCGAGCTGTTCCTGGCCCGTGGCTGGAACGTAGTGGCTACCATGCGTACCCCGCGTGCCGATGTGCTGCCGCCCTCCGATCGGCTGCGCGTGCTCGCACTGGATGTGACGGACCCGGAGAGTATTGCCCGCGCCGTTGCGGAGGCCGGCCCGATGGATGCACTGGTCAACAACGCCGGCTTCGGCGCACCGGTACCGGTGGAACTGACCCGGATGGACACCGCCCGCGCGCTATTTGAGACGAACACGCTGGGTACGTTGGCCGTGACCCAGGCAGTTCTGCCGCAACTGCGCGAGCGCGGCGCGGGCGTGGTGGTCAACGTGACGTCGTCGGTGACCCTCAAGTCGCTTCCGCTGGTAGGCGTGTACAGCGCCAGCAAGGCGGCGGTCAATGCGTTCACCGAATCGCTGGCCATTGAAATGGAGCCCTTCGGCGTGCGCGTGCGGCTGGTGCTGCCCGGGCGTTCGCCTGGCACCCGCTTCGGCGCGAATGCAGGCGTGCATCTGGGGGGTATGGATCACCCCGCCTACGGTCCGATGGTGGCAGGCGTGCTTGCTGGCTTCCGCGACGGCAGTGGGCCGGTCACCCATGCTTCGGACGTTGCCGAAGCGGTCTGGCGGGCAGTGACCGATCCGGCGGCGCCGATGCGTATCGCGGCCGGCGCCGATGCGGTGGTGTGGATGGCTGAGCACGCCTGACAATGACGGCGACGCCGGCTGTCAGCGTTCGCCAACCCCCTTCCCCTCCGGCGGCTCCAGCCATGGATGGCCGTCCTGGTTCCATCGCACCTGCTGGATGCGCGGCGAGCGTTTGGCGGTGCAGCCCATCTCCGGCCCCGGGTTGGCGTGATACACGATCCACGGTGTGCCGTCGCTCATCTGGAAGGAGCCGTTATGTCCGGGCGCATAGACATTGCCGGCCGGATTCTTGGCCAGGATGGGCCGTTTTTCCTTGGACCACGCCTTTGCATCCAGAGGGTCGGCACCCGCTTTGGCGTGCAGCAGGCCAATGGCGTAATCATCCGACCAGCAGGCGCTGCCTGAGTAGGTCAGGAACAGGTCGCCGTTCGGGCCCTGCAGGAATTCGGGTCCTTCCAGGATCTGCCTGCCGCCCTGCCGCTCCCAGGCCTGGTCGGGGCGCGCGATGATGGTTTCCGCTCCGGTCAGTGTCCAGGGATCGGACATCGCCACGATGGCCAGCACGCTGTCAGGGCCGACATACGGGGAGTAAACGAAATAGCGCTTTCCTCCGGTGCTGAAGGTCGTGCCATCGATTCCGGGATGGGCGGTGGCCAGGCGACCGCGGTCACGCCATTCGCCGGTGGTGGGGTCGGCGCTGCTGTTCTCCAGCACGAACACGCCGCGGTGCGCGTCTTCCTGCCCTTCGGCAATGCCGCTGGCGGCAGCCGTGTAGTAGATGTACCACTTGCCCTCGATGCGGTGCAGTTCCGGGGCCCAGATCGAGGTGGCATTGGGGCCGGTCGCCGGTGGCCGCCACACCGTGATTTCCTGTGCAGCACCCAGCGTGGCGAGATCGGTGGTGGCGCGGATCGCCAGCCGGTCGCCGTGTGTGCCCATGTAATAGAAGATCGGGCCCTCGCGGGTGATCCAAGGGTCCGGCCCGGACAGAAGCAGCGGATTGTCCGTTGCCGGCGTTAGGGCGGATACGCCGCCCGATGCCTGCAGGAGCGCCGTGACCACCAGCGCACGAAGCGTGCCATTGAACATCTTCCCCTCCCGTGGAATGTCGCACTGACAGGCTTGCCAGCGCCGCCCAACCAAATCATATAATCGGACAATAGGCAACACTTCGTCCGCCTTGAGGATCCGCCATGCAGCAGCGTCACACGGACAGCATCATTGGCATCAACTGGGGCAGTTCCAATCTGCGGGCCTACCTGATCGGCGCCGATGGACGACGGCTGGACGCTTACGAGATGCCCGCCGGAGTGGCACTGCTGCAGCGCGAAGGCATGGCCGCCGCCGCCGACGCGATCCGTGCACGGTGGCCCGACGCCGGCCATGCCTATGCCGCCGGCATGATCGGCTCCAACGTTGGCTGGATCGATGCCGGCTATGTGGATTGTCCGGCGGGCGTGGAGGCGGTCGCGCTGAGCCTGGTACCCACCCGCATCGGCACGCTGGATGTGAGCATCGTGCCCGGCATGGCATGCGTGCGCCCCGTGGACGGCGCGCCCGATGTGCTACGCGGTGAGGAGACCGAGTTGCTGGGCTTGCTCAGTGGCGGAAACATCGACCTGGGTGCCATCGTCGCCCTGCCCGGTACGCACACGAAGTGGATACAGCTCATCGATGGGCGTGTGGACAGTTTCATGACCTCGATGTCGGGTGAGCTGTTCGACCGTTTGGCCAGCGCCGGCCTGCTGGCATCCGTGCTTGAGGGGCCCGGCACACCTGGGCCGGCGTTTGCCGAAGGTGTGCGCGCGGCGGCAGACGGCCCCCTCGGGTTGGGCGCGCTGCTCTTTGGTGTTCGCGCGAGGATGATCCGGGGTGCACTGCCTCGCGACCAGACCAGTTCGTACCTGCGCGGCCTGCTGGTCGGTGCGGAGATCGCCGACGCGCTGGCACTGTTTCCTTCCTTGAAAGATGCCTCAGTGCCCTTGGTCGGTTCCGGTCCGGTCAACCGGCTTTACCAGGCGGCATTGGCCGAACTGGGCATCGCAGCGCAGCCGACCGCGTCGCCGGACGCCGTGGTGCGCGGCTTTTCGGCCATCCATGCGATGGCTGCCGCCGCGCACTGACCGTCCCCATCGAACGCTTGTTGCGTCGCAACGTGCGTATTGTCTGATTATATGTTTTTGTACGTTCCACGACATCGAGAGGGGTCTTGAGCAATGCGTGCTGGCAAGGGGAAAACGGCAGGATTGATCGGCGTACTGGCACTGTCCGCAGTGGCTGTCGCGGAGGGCCAGGAGCGGACGGTGGTGGGCACGTTGCCGGATGGAACCCAAGTGGAATCCATCCTGCTGCGCGATGGCAGCGGCATGCAGGCGCGGGTCCTGACCCTGGGCGCGGCACTGCATTCGCTGGAAGTGCCGGACCGCGAGGGTGCGTTCGCCGACGTGCTGCTGGGCGACAAAGACCTGCAAGCCACGCTCGACAAGCCGCAGTACTTCGGCACCATCGTCGGCCGGTTCGCCAACCGCATCGCCAAGGGCCGCTTCACCCTCGATGGAAAGACCTACCAGGTGCCCGTCAACAGCGGTCCCAACAGCCTGCACGGTGGAACCCGCGGATTCGACAAGGTGGTCTGGCAGGTCGTGGACGTCACCACGGACCACGCTACCCTGCGGCATGTCAGTCCGGATGGCGACATGGGCTTCCCCGGCACGCTCACGGTCACCGCGACCTATGCCTTGAAGGGCAATGGCCGGCTGGAGATCGACTACAGCGCCACCACCGACGCGCCCACCATCGTCAACCTCAGCAACCACGCCTACTGGAATCTCTCCGGTGAGGGATCGGGCTCGGCGATGGAGCACGAGCTGACCATTCCGGCCAGCGCCTATACGCCGGTGGATGCGACCCTGATTCCCACCGGGGTGCTGCAGCCGGTGGCAGGGACGGCGTTCGATTTCCGCACGCCCAAGGCGATCGGTCGCGACCTGCGCCGGGGCGACGAACCGCAGCTGCTGCACGGCCAGGGCTACGACCACAACTGGGTCATCAGCACGGCACCGGTGCGTGAACTGCGCGAAGTCGCCCGCGTCCACGACCCGCGCTCGGGTCGCGTGATGACGCTGCTCTCCACCCAGCCAGGGCTGCAGTTCTATTCGGGCAACTTCCTGGATGGCAGCACGGTGGGCAAGCGTGGCCGCGTGTATCGCCAAGGCGATGCGATCGCGTTGGAACCGCAGTTATTCCCCGATACCCCGAATCAACCGGCGTTCGGTTCGGCGCGTCTGGCGCCGGGTGAGACCTATCTGAACCGGATCGTCTACGACTTCACTACGGACCGCGCTGCCAAGCAACGCCGCTGATCCCGCGCCCTGCGCACCTGCCGGTCTCTGCGCCGGCACCACCACCACGTAGCGCCCGCCTCCCGGTTTCGGCCAGGACGGGCAGCTCATGATCCAAGGAGATGCATCTCATGCGAAAGTGGCCTTCCCTCCTGCTGGCGACCTTGCTCGCCGTGGCGCCGATGGCGCATGCGACCGAAGCCGTACGCTGGACGCCGGCGCAGGCTGAAAGCTGGTATGCGAAGCAGGAATGGCTGGTGGGGGCGAACTACACCACCTCCAACGCCATCAACCAGCTGGAGATGTTCCAGGCCGACACCTTCGACCCGGAGGCCATCGACCGCGAGCTTGGCTGGGCACACGAGCAGTTCGGCATGAACACCATGCGCGTGTACCTCCACGATCTGCTCTGGCAGCAGGACCCGCAGGGGTTCCTCAAGCGGGTCGATACATTCCTGAGCATCGCTGACAAGCATGGCATCCGCCCGATGCTGGTGCTGTTCGACAGCTGCTGGGACCCCGATCCGGTGCTGGGGCCGCAGCGCCGCCCGATTCCCGGCGTGCACAACTCCGGCTGGGTGCAGAGCCCGAGCCGCCACATGCTGGTGGACCCGGCCAATGACGCGCACTTCCGTGACTACGTGGAAGGTGTCGTCGGCGCGTTCGCCAACGACACGCGCGTGCTCGCCTGGGACCTGTGGAACGAACCGGACAACCCGGGTGGCGGCAACTACATGGACAAGCAGTTGAACGGCGAGCAGGAACGCATCGCCGAGCTGTTGCCGCAGATCTTCGATTGGGCGCGTGCCCAAAAGCCGGTGCAGCCGCTCACCAGCGGCGTGTGGATCGGTGATGACTGGTCGCCAGGCGCCGCCTCGCTCACCTCGATCCAGCGCACGCAGTTGGAGCGCTCGGACGTGATCACTTTCCACAATTACGAGCAGCCCGAAGCGTTTGTGTCCCGCGTCAAGCAACTGCGCAAGTATGGCCGCCCGCTGATCTGCACCGAGTGGCTCGCCCGCGGCGCCGGCTCCAATGTGGACACGATCCTGCCGATCGCCCGCCGCGAGAACATCGGGATGATCAACTGGGGCTTCGTCGACGGCGCGATCCAGACCCGCTTCCCCTGGGACAGCTGGCAGCGCCCGTACACGATGGAGGCCCCCACGGTGTGGTTCCACGACCTGCTCAAGGCCGACGGCACGCCCTATCGCCCTCGAGAGGCGGAGCTGTTCCGCACCCTGGCAAAAACGCCACGCAAGTCCGTTCCTGCCTTCTGACCCCTGACGGCCCGCCATCGACCGATGGCGGGCCACCCACCGCGCTCGCTTTCCGGAATCCGGAGATACCGCCATGACCCGCCCTGCTTCCCGCACCCTGCTCTCCCTGGCCATCCTGTCCGCCCTTGCCCTGCCCGCCCTGGTGCAGGCGCAGACCGCGGGTGCGGTGAATGTGGCCACGCCCGACCCCGCTGCGCAGCCCACCGCCGTGGACCTGGATACCGTCACGGTCACCGCACTGCGCCAGAGCCTGCAGACCGCCCAGACGATCAAACAGGAGGCGGCGATGGTGGTCGACTCGATCGTCGCCGAGGACATCGGCAAGCTGCCCGACAATAGTGTGGCCGATGCGCTGCAGCGCGTGACCGGCGTGCAGATCGCCCAAGGCAACCAGGGCGAAACCACCGGCGTGGTCATCCGCGGGTTGCCCAATGTGATCAGCACGCTCAACGGACGCGAGATCTTCAGCAGTTCCGGCCGCGGCTATGCGTTCCAGAACCTGCCGGCCACGGCCATCAAGAGCCTGAACGTCTACAAGAGCAGCGAGGCGAGCCTCCCGCTGGGGGGCATCGCCGGCCTGGTGGACATCCAGCTGCGCCGCCCGCTCGACTTCGAAGGGGCTGAAATCGCCGGTACCGTCACCGGCACCCACAGCAAGTACGCCGGCGACATCGATCCTTCGGCCAGCCTGTTGCTGAGCAACCGCTGGGACACCGACGCCGGTGAGATCGGTGCGATGGTCAACTTCGGCTACATCGGCAAGCGTTACGCCTACGACGCGGTCTGGGGTGACTTCCCGAAGGTGCTGGAGAATCCGGACGGCTCGCCGACGCGGACCGATGACGGCAACCTGATCGCGGCGCCCAACGGCTGGGGTACCAACTACAACCATGGCGACCGCAAGCGCAGCGCATTCAACTATGCCTTGCAGTGGAAGCCGAGCGAGAACACCGAGGTCTACGTCGAAGGTCTGTACGACTACGTGCGCGACGACTATGACCAGGCGTTCCTTTTCAGTTTCCCGGTCGGGGTGGTGCCGCCCACCGGACTGCAGGTGGGCAGCAACTGCTATCCCAACCAGCTGGCGGGCCCGCTCTCGGGCCAGACCATCTGCGATGCCACGAGTGGTTCCTGGACCGGTGATACCTACGCGGCCAGCAGTACCCAGGCGCACAAGCAACGCGGCCAGGACATCCAGAACGCGCTCGGCTTCAAATGGAATGGCGACCAGCTGCACCTTTCCACCGAGGTCGCGCGCACGTCCGGCTATTACCGTGATGAGAACTTCATCATCGATACGTTCCTGAGGGGGCCGATCACCACAGTGTGGGACGGCACGGCGGGCAATCATCAGAACTGGTCCCTGGCGGGCAACCCGGCCATGGATCCGTCACGGTTCTATCTGAATGGCCTCTTCCAGACCTGGGGCGAATCCCGCGGTGAAGAGAACAGCTGGCGAGGAGATGGCAAGTTCGATTTCCTGGACGGCCCCATCGCATTCCTGCAGTTCGGCCTCCGCTATGCAGACCGCAACGCCAGCGCCAAGGGCAGCGTGGAAATCAGCACCCCGCCGCCGGGTGGTGCGGGCACCGGCAACATCACCGCCAACCCGAACCCGGCCAACCAGGTGGTGGAGCTGTTCCCGGCCGACAGCTTCTTCTGCAGCAAGCGTGGCAACTCGGCGCTGAGCCAGTCCTTCCTCACCCCGTGCTACGACTACCTGATCAACAACGCGGATGAACTTCGCGCTTATTACGGTCTGCCGGACGGCCTGGCTGCCGAGAACCCCGGTCGCTTCTTCGACATCCAGGAGCGCAAGTCCGCTGGCTACCTGCAGGCCAAGTACGATTTCGATGTGTTCGGCCTGCGTGTGGACGGCTTGGTGGGCGTGCGCGCGGAGAAGATCAAGCGCGAGCTCAATGCCTTCTCGTTCGACGCCAGCACCGGCGTCTACAGCGCGATCACGCGGAACACGCAGGACACCAATACGCTGCCCAATGCCAGCTTGAACCTGCACTTCAATGATGCCTGGCAGTTGCGCGTGCTTGCCGCCAAGACCCTGAGCTACCCCGATTTCGGTGCGCTGAACCCGTCGATTTCGCTGAACCCGGGCACTGTCAATCGTGCGGGTGTGGCCAGCAGCGGCAACCCCGACCTGAGCCCGATCAAGTCGACCAACTATGACATGTCGCTGGAGTGGTACTTCTCGCCGGTGGGTTATGCCAGTGCGGGCGTGTTCTATCGCGATATCGATGGCTACATCCAGAACTACATCACCAACGTGGTCATCGCCGGTGAGGACTACGAGCTTTCCTCGCCCCAGAGCGCCGGCAGCGGCCATCTGCAGGGCGTGGAACTGGCGTACCAGCAGACCTTCGATTTCCTGCCCGGTGCATGGAGCGGACTGGGGGCGCAGTTGAACTACACCTACATCGAGGGCGACACCAAATCGCCGGAGTTCATCGGTGGCCCGGTGGTTTCCCGCCCGCTGCAGAACGTATCAAAAAACAACTACAACGCCGTGCTCTTCTACGAGAACTTCGGCCTGTCCGCGCGCCTGGCCTACGGCTATCGCAGCCGCTACATCGACTTCTTCACCCAGCCGACCGTCGCCGGCACCGAAGACCAGGTCGAGCCGGCCAGCTCGCTGGACGTCTCGATCAGCTACGACGTGACCCCTCGCGCCACCGTGGTGTTCTCGGCGACCAATCTGCTGGGCAACAATCTGCACCAATTCTGGGGCAGCGGCGATACGCGGCCCCGCGATATCCGCTACCAGGACAAGACTGTGGCCATGGGCTTCCGGTTCAAACTGTGATGACGGCCATCCCCATGTCCATGCAAGCCACCCTGCCGAACCCCTTTTGTCGGATAATAGGAGTGACCGCGCTCAGCGGAGCACCAAGCCAAAGGGGTGTCTGTGAAACGGATCGAGCTACGCAACCTTCACGATCAGGTGACCCAGGAAATCGGGCAGCGCATCATCAGTGGCACGATCAAGCCGGGCGAGTATCTGCCCAAGGAAGAGCTGCTGGCACAGACCCTGTCGGTGAGCCGCTCCGCGCTTCGCGAGGGGCTGAAGGTGCTCGGTTCCAAGGGGCTGATCGAAACCAAGCAGAAAACCGGTTCGCGGGTGCGCGAGCCCCGGTTCTGGAAGCAGCTGGACAGCGACATCCTGGCGTGGCGCTGCGCGTTGATGCCCACCCAGGACTTCGTGGACAAGCTGGTGGAGATGCGCGAAGTGATCGAGCCTGCGGCGGCCGCCTCGGCAGCGCAGCGGCGTTCGCCCGCGCAGCTCGCCAGGATCAAGGCGGCCTACCAGGCGATGGCCGACGCGCCCGATCAGGACGCGTGGGCCAAGGCCGATCTCTCCTTCCACGAGAGTGTGCTGGAGGCCACCAACAACGAGCTGCTGGGTTCGTTGTTCTCGGTGATCGACGCCGCGCTGGGCACGTTCTTCCTGCTCTCGGCGCAGACCGCCAAGGACTTCAAGTACTCGCTGCCGCGCCACTTCGACGTGTACGACGCGATCCGGCTGAAGCAGCCGGAGGCGGCGCGCGCGGCGATGCTGGACATGATTGCCGATTCCCGGGCCAACCTGAAGGGAATCCGCGCCCCGCGCAAACCCCCACGCTGAAGGATGTCCCATGAGCACCGCCTGGATGCAACCCCTCCCATTGGTTGCCATCCTGCGCGGGCTCACCCCGCAGGAGGCCCCCGCGATCGGTGCCGCACTGGCCGATGCCGGGTTCCATATCCTGGAAGTGCCGCTGAACTCTCCGCAGCCGCTGGAGAGCATCGCGCTGTTGGCCCGCCAGCTCGGTGATCGTTGCCTGATCGGCGCGGGCACCGTCCTCACCACCGCCCAGGTGGATGACGTAGCCAACGCTGGCGGCCGGCTGATCGTGATGCCGCACGCCGACATCGAGGTCATCGCCTCCGCGCACGCCAAAGGCATGCGCTGTACCCCGGGCGTGGCCACGCCCACCGAGGCTTTCGCCGCGCTGCGTGCCGGAGCCGATGCACTGAAGCTGTTCCCTGCCGAGCAGTTGCCGCCACCGGTGCTGAAAGCGTGGGCCAGCGTGCTGCCTGCCGGCACCGCGCTGCTGCCGGTGGGCGGCATCACCCCCGAACGCATGGCGGCCTACCGCCAGATGGGCGCGGCCGGCTTTGGCATCGGCTCGGCCTTGTATGCCCCGAAGACCCCGCCCGCGGAAGTCGCGCGCCGCGCGAGCGCGTTCATCGACGCCTGGAACAGCACCAACACGGACCCCACTGCATGAAGATCACCGCCATCACCACCTACCTGGTGCCCCCGCGCTGGCTGTTCGTCCGCATCGATACCGACGCCGGCATCTGCGGCTGGGGCGAGCCCATCGTGGAGGGCCGCGCGCATACCGTGGCCGCCGCGGTCGAGGAACTGTCCGATTACCTCATCGGCAAGGATCCCAGACACATCGAGGACCACTGGAACGTGCTCTATCGCGGTGGTTTCTACCGCGGCGGACCGATCCTGATGAGTGCGCTGGCCGGGATCGACCAGGCCCTGTGGGACATTCATGGCAAGGCACTGGATGTCGCGGTGCATGCGCTATTGGGTGGCCCGGTGCGCGACCGCATCCGCGTGTACTCGTGGATCGGGGGCGATCGCCCGGCCGATACCGCCCGCGCGGCGTCAGAGGCGGTGGCGCGTGGATTCACCGCGGTGAAGATGAATGCCACCGAGGAAATGCAGTTCGTCGATACGCACGACAAGGTCACGCGGGTGCTGGAGAACGTGCAGGCCGTCCGCGATGCGGTGGGGCCCGGGATCGGCCTGGCGGTGGACTTCCACGGCCGCGTGCACAAGCCGATGGCGAAGGTGCTGATGCGTGAGCTGTCGCCGTTCGGCCTGATGTTCATCGAAGAACCGGTGTTGTCCGATCACCTGGAGGCGATTCCGGAACTGGCGGCCCTCTCCCCCGCCCCGATCGCGCTGGGGGAACGCCTGTACTCCAGGTTCGATTTCAAGAAGGTGCTGCAGGCGGGCGGCGTGGACATCCTGCAGCCAGACCCCTCGCACTCGGGCGGCATTACCGAAACCCGCAAGATCGCGGCCATGGCAGAGGCATATGACGTTGCCATCGCCCTGCACTGCCCGCTTGGTCCGATCGCCCTCGCCGCCAACCTGCAGCTGGATGCGGTCTGCTACAACGCCTTCATCCAGGAACAGAGCCTGGGTATCCACTACAACGCCAGCAATGACCTGCTCGATTATCTGGTCGACCGCTCGCCCTTCGATTACAACGAAGGGTTCGTCAAGATTCCCAATGGCCCCGGCCTGGGCATCGAGATCAACCAGGCCTACGTCGATGAGCGGGCCGCCGAAGGGCACCGGTGGCGCAACCCGATCTGGCGCCATGCCGATGGCAGCGTGGCCGAATGGTGAGCGCGATGACGAGCATGACCCGATACCCCAGCCTGCATGGCCGTGCGGTGTTGATCACCGGTGGCGCGACCGGCATTGGCGCCGCCTTCGTGGCGCATTTCGCCCGGCAGGGCGCGAAAGTGGCGTTCCTGGACATCGATGACGACGGCGCCCAGGCCTTGCTCGATGACCTGCGTGACGTCGAGCAGGCGCCGCGCTACCTGCGCTGCGACATCACCGATATCGAGGCGTTGCGTACCACGATCGCCGAGGCCCGTGACCTGGTCGGGCCTTTCTCGGTGCTGGTCAACAACGCGGCCAATGATGCGCGCCATGAGCTGGCCGACACCGGCGTGGCCGATTTCGAGCGCAGCGTGGCGGTCAATCTGCGCCACCAGTACTTCGCGATCCAGGCCGTGGCACCGGACATGCGGGCGCTGGGCGGCGGCTCGATCATCTGTCTGGGCTCGACCGGCTGGATGATCAATAACAGGGGTTACCCCCTGTACGCGATGGCCAAATCGGCGGTACATGGGCTGGTCAACGGGCTGGCGCGCGAGCTGGGCCAGGACCGTATCCGCAT
>Ga0153980_1000319_pt1 | contig 22271 bp, 31 predicted proteins | sample TSGA064MetaG_FD_104722 | JGI IMG/M metagenome (GOLD analysis project Ga0153980, IMG submission 104722) | Attine ant fungus gardens microbial communities from Georgia, USA - TSGA064 MetaG | ecosystem: Host-associated > Fungi > Mycelium > Unclassified | place: USA: Georgia, Magnolia Springs State... | reverse complement strand
TCACATTGGGGCTGTCGACACTCTTGACCTCCCTTTCAATCTTGGTCAAAATATCATTGCGTGTACCTTCCATGCATGGACCATGGAGAGGGAGCTTGTCTCCCGTAAATGTATGTATCAAATCCTCCAGCTCTTTCTTGTCAGTGACTTTGCTATGTGCATCTCCATGATAAGATTTCGGTTGAATATATCCTTGGACGCATCAAGTTTGTCTCCCAGTCCAATTTTTTTCTCCTTTTGAGAGTCAACAAAGATGTACTTGACTGACACCAATTAATCAGTCTTGAACGCACCTAGTTTTCAGCCATTTCCGGATGAAGTCTTAAAATGCTGCCAGAACTATCAATAATGTTATTAACGTTGAAAAAGAAAAGGAGCCAACTTTATAAACAACCTGAATACAAGAGAATATAGGGTGCGCAACAGATTTCAGCTGCTTCAATATATGGGCATACTAGTCAAGGATCAACTACCTTGCTAGCTGTGGTCCCTAGATCAATCAACATGACAGCAACATCGCTTGCAGAAGCATAACAGACTGTAATTTGTTCACTTCTACCAACAATTTCTTGATCTGTGGGTCTAGCGTGTTCAGATCAATGTCGCGAATTTACGATTGTTTGAAGAGGAAATCAACATGACAGCAATAATGATAGCGTACCACGATGACTTCGAATGACTTGTACCGGAAACGGTTCGACCGGATTTTCCATTACTTCAGCTGTTGGAGAGAGTGGGTGGGAGGGGATGTTATCAGGCGAAGAACAAAGTTGTGACACAGGAATGATCAAAACATTGTCCCAAGAATTGAACGGGTGGAAACTTGACACAGACATCAACACCCAGCGTAGAAAACCCAGTATAAGCGTCACTTGAATCAAGTAGCTGTGCTAGTCCAGTTTGAGTATCTTCTATGATGAGATTTACCTTTTCAGATCACATGACAACGAACTATGTTCTTCATTTGACTGAGTCCCTCTTTGTGCACACAATCATGTCTAATCTACTTTGCACAGTCTGTCATCAGACAGCCTCCTATGACAAATTCTTAGCCCAACACTGCGGTACAGCAAACCTGTATTCAGCATGAAGTGGCGGACTAACTGATATGATAGGTCACGTATTCTGCCGAGATTGTATGATTCATCTAAACCGCGAACGAAAATGCCCCACATGTCGGCGCGAGTGGGGATCAACAGCTCCGTTTCGGGTGTACCTCAATTTTCCGGAATCCGACAGATTTGGCCAAACTCTTCATCACTTAGAGAACATAAACAAAAGCTCTTCGGCATTTCTCCTGGAGCGGATGAGTGGAGTCATCAAAGGCTTGGTGGAAAATCCTGAGAATCTCATGGGTCATGACACAGCGGTGCGTATCTAGCCCAAGCCTATAGCAAATGGGTGCCAAACCAGAGCTCTCAATAAAGTTTACAGACTCATTTACTCGAGGCAGCACTTCGACTCGAACAACGAGTCGTACCTATAGCTTCTGAACTTGAGGAAACTCGCCAGGAGAACGAGGCATTGCATCAAAAACTCAAGGACACGGGTGTACAACTCAAGTCCAAAGAAGTTTTTGGTGAAGCATTGTCCGCTAACCTGGAACGGTTGAATCGGACTGCCATGGCACACGAAGCCACTATCATTACTATGCGCAACGAACTGGCCCATGAAAAGCAGAAACGACAGTCTGAACAAGACACGAGTCGACGGCTTTCTCGTTCTCTCCACAAGAAGCAAGAAGAGGTCAAGACGAAGGCACACGAAGTACTCAGCCTTAAATCTGAGATCGAGGAACATAAGAAGCAGGTGCGTTTGACAGGTCTCCTTCATCAACAACTCACTTAGATCAAGTATTACAGATGCGTTTAATGAAATCCAAACTTCGCGTACTCACAAAGCTTGCGAGGCCACGAGACATTACGGATGAAAGTGCAGACAACTCACTGATTGTTGAATGATCAGTAAGTTGCCATTTTCACTCGAATTGTATTTCGGGTTCCTGGAGATCTCAATATCCGAATTGAGCAGCTGCACCGGAGTCATAGGACACTTTCAATTCAAAAGCGCAGGAAGACTCATACATTTTCGGACCAACTCCTAATTGACCTCTATACATCACAGCTTAGGGTCCACATTGTGGATGAAAGCACCTACGACGCATACATTTTCTCGTTGTGCTGAGGCAACTTCCTAATGAGTAACTGGTCTCCGTTCAGGCGGACAGACAATCCTTTTCACTTGAAAATTTTCCACGGAGGAAAGAGGTTACCTGTCAGGTACTATGAGAGACGCTCGGAAAGCGTCATGATATCACCGTCCCACCCGACCAAGCATAGGCCGCAACTTAATATCACACGTTCTGGTTCTGAAAGTATGTCATCGAAGACCATGATCCCGAGAAGGTCACGCAAAGAAAAGAGATCCACTGGTTCAGGCCCTGGAAGACGTTCCTCATCGATCCACGTTACTTTCCTGTATTTTTCGGGATAGAAGAGCTTGTCGGTATTGTCTAAGAGTGTGGGTGAGAACAAACATGAAACTGTTATGGACGGGAATTGGAGCTGGTTGAACTAGCGACTATCGTACATTGACGTCGTCAATATAGTCAACACGCCCCTCACGAACGCCCGTAAAGACAACAGGTGATTCAATCCTAGGATCCAGTCCCCCGCTATAGGCAAAATTTTCTGTTCCAACGCCGGACAGTTCATATCAATCTCATTCGGAAGGAATACATTTGGTGCAACCAACATGCTGTTGTTCACATTGCATTCGTATAAATCTTGTATAAGATTCGGCTTCTCACCCCAAATGAAATATGGACGAGAGGGGTCCCATCTCGGGATTTTGAACAAAACAGGCAAACGTGTGGCCAAAGACAATGACACCACCCCTAAAAGCATAATCGACGAGTTCCTTCATGATCCAGATCCGTCGGACCTGGATCCGTCACAAAGACTCCGTGTAGATTAGGCGAAGATGAAACTTCCTTTGCCTTTGCTTCCGACGAAAATTTCCGATATCCATTTGAAAAGCCTCGATGTACGACTTACAGATGTTGTCAACAGTATTTTCGTACTCAAGTATGAACTGCATGATGAAACGTCCGTCTTGAGGTGGAACTGGCGTGGTGGTAAGCACCAGAAGTTTGGGGCGAAGGCAAATCCGACGGTGGGGAGACGATGGACAGTAGGCTCTTCTTTCTTCTTCGCATCGACTCTCATTGGAGCCGAGACCTGCAGGGGGTTCCTGAGAAATCTAGGCTCGAGACATGATGGATGCAGGCGGGGATGTACCTAACAGGCCTCGCATGGCTAGAATTTTTTTAGCCGAGCCATTTTCAGCGCTGACATAGAGCAGGTAAAAAGACGTCAGACTATATGTGCGATGATTCGTTCGCTTCGTATAATGTCGCTGTACATGTAATGTCTTCATGCTGTCACTATTGTGGCCATATCAAATCAATTTAACTGAGCTGGCCAGACTTACCAACCCTCAAGCCTCGGAAGTGAGAACTAGGATTGAAGATAGAATATGTTTCAAATACCTCTCTAACAATGCATTTGAACTGCCTATAGGACCTACTAGGTCTTGCAATCGTCACATATCAAGCCCAATGTTGACAGGTTCTCTTGGATAGCTCGTGACCTCAGGTATCCTGATATTTCATCTGAAACACGCAGTGTGTCACCCCAGGAATATGTTACAACAAGCTTCCGATTCAGAAACCGACCTACATTTTATGCCAAACAACGAAGCGAAAACATAAAGTTTTTTCGTCTAATCTACGCAGAACGCTGGTCCTATTGCGCAGAAAGAAGCGTGACGTCATGACTATGGACTCCTCCCTTACGACGCTTCAGTGTGTACTGAACTCCTCGAATGCATACAAGTTGTTGCGTTATCTGCTGTTTGAAATGTGAAATATACATTTATTGCAGATAAAAGGATACAAGATTTTCTGGTTCCCACAATACTAGCCGCTTGAGGATGCACAAACTAAAAAGGATAGACAGTTGATTTCGAGGACTTTGACGTCTCTTCTTGACTGTCATCCATTCTGATCGAGGTTGTGGTGCCATCCTTTTGATTAGCTTGATCCAGGTCCCTGGCTACTTTTTTGCAGGCCCTCGTAGTCCTGGATATCATCGCCATCTCGATGGTTTAGAACTTACACCGTCCCTCCTCCTCTTGAAAGGTAACACCGGATTCTCTAAAGACAGGGCGTGATGGATTTGGAGTCATGGAAAAATACGGTCATTTATACCCGGGTGCACTCATCATGCTTATTTGACGCGTTACTGGCTGAATGGCTCCGCTCGACCAGTTTGGACAGTAGCGTTCGGCTTGTGATCCTCTTCTTTCGCACGTACCTTGATCCTGATTGGAACCTATCCAATTCTTATAGACCTCTGTCCTTCACATATCCAGCTGGGGATACAAGGTGGAATGAACATGCAAGTCTACCGAAAGCTTATCTGGGTCATTTGATGTGCGGAGGTCCTCGTTAACTTAGACCTCTTGAGCATACGTAGCTTGAAGATGCATCAGCTGATTCTCAAGCTCTAATAGCTTTTGATCAAAGACTTGCTGTAAGCAACAGGAACACGAAAAGGATTTGCAATTCTCCTTGATTATCAGTCCGTAAAAGACAATACAATAACCAGAAATACTACTGGTCTGCTCAACGCGCCGCTGATTTAGTCCAGCTATCGAAGATATGAGGCGCGCAAGGGCTTCTGAGTGGAGCGTCAAGATACTAGAACGCGCCGGTTGATTTAGTACGGTCCTCGCTGTTCAGACTATATGAGACTTACACGTGTTCGGCCATCCTGAAGCCTAGATAAGTATAAGTATAAAATGCTCTTGACCCTCGTTGACTTTCACGTCGTTCTGCATAACGAGTCTCATCCAGACATCCCTTTTCCACTTCCGCGTGGATATCTTGTAATTGTTGTCTCCCGTTAACAATGGTCGGACGGAATAGGAATTGCTTCACACTTCTGTGCTTCTTTGGGCTTCTTTCGGTCATTCCATCGGGAACCGGTTATCCCTTAGTGTCGTCAGCATCGTCAGAACTTGCGGGTATTGTGACACTTCCGTACAATCTAACGCTTGCTGCGTACAATACCACGCTTCCAAACCACGATAATAATGGTGCTCCCTTGGTACTCGGACAAAACGGTATCTTAACCTCAAGGTTCGAAAAGACAGTAACCATTCTAACCCAACTCTAGGCGCAACCTCGGGCGTAACTCCTCATGTAACCTCAGTGCGTCCAATCTCAAACCAGAAAAGGTCAGGATTGACTCGAATCTGACGAACGCTTAGACACGAGCGTCCTTTCCTTATGACGACTATCCAGCTTTAGCACTCATCAACGGTTCATTGCGTGCGTACAGCTCTGATGGATCGTGGAATACCAATGCCTCAGAAGTCAGAAGCGGAAACACACTCGGATGGGTCACAACCACGCGTTTTGCTAAACCCGCCCCGAAGATATATACCGCGGTCACAGTACCGTTGGCTAGATACCCACTGTTGGCTGTACACGGACGGAGTGATTTGTGGTCCTTGTGTCCATTTCCCGGACGTTTGGGACAGACGAACGTTGTTTATGACGTTGCTGCAGCGACGAATGGACTAGGAGGATTTGATGTAAGGAATTGTTATGATGTTATCTTGTTTATTGTAGGAAAGTGACCACATGATGACGGATGTTGTTTGTGGCTTTGATGGAGTATTGTGTCACATTCTAGAAAGTAGAGTAGGATAGCTATAAGATGAAAGAGGTAATCACACGACACAATATTTTGATTTTCGGATGTGGCCAACCAAAATCTAGTCACCAATGGAGTTGATAGATATTATTGTCCAAGAGCACGACAATAATGCACTACAACAAAAGAACGAGCACCACAAGAAAATACGGAATACACCGCCAAACCCCAACACAGCTACAAACCGACATTGAAATTGTTACACCCAACAGAAATTGCGCCGGCTATGAATCAATTAGAAGTCAGTTACATGTCGTAACCCTAGCAAAAAGAACAAATTTCTTACAAAGTCCGTTTTTCGTACAACAAACTGTCTGTCCAGCACTGTACGAGAAGATTTAATGCCTTCCATTGAAATCACTTGGTACAAAGAAACTTACCAATTTCCACCTGACCCAGCACCAAGGGCCGTGATAGGTGTACACTTCACTCCAATCATACCCGTAGCGCCCGACAGGATGTCAAGGCCGATATTGTTCAGTGCCAACAAGTTTTTCCCCTCATGGCTATTCGAGTCGAAAGACTGTTGACAGCATTGCACGGGTCCAGTATTACACTGCGAATGGTGGCCTGGAATCCTCGTCGCACCAACGCTATTGACAAAGACTGCGCCAGTGAATATGAAGAGGATAAGGGCGGAAGTGAATCTGGTTATTTGTATTTTTGACATATCCATCACTTTTCTTGTATTGGATGTTGAGAAGAGAGAGAGAGACGACAACAACAACAACAACAACGAAGATGAGAGAACGGTAGGTTGACTGAGGGGCGTGAGGTGGTAATCCACACCAGAAATGACCATCGAACCAACTAGGTGCTTTAAATACCTCAGAACTCCTCTCCCCATTGAGTAAGTGCGAAAAAAAAAGCTCTTAAGGATGGTCGCACAGAAATTTACCTATTCCCAACTTTAACTCAATAAAAACCTTCCGCCTTTCCATCTAGCTGTATTTTTTTTTGCCTTTAAGTACCATAAAAGGCTCTTGAAGGAGTTCAGAAATCTGAAAGTCCTGGGAACCTGTCGTTCTCAGGTTGAACAACCTGATAGCCCTTTTCGTCATAAGTCAAGTTGGGACAGTTTCCATCCACAGCCTGGCCTCAAAAATACCCCTGGGGGAAAAGAACATCCATTCGAATACGGTCCTTGGTCAGACTCCAGATACATAGTTTCTTCCCAGCTATTTTTAATATAGCACACCTGGCCCACATTGTAGAAAATGGGAGCCTTAGGACGATAAACCTTTGTTTAAAAAAAAAACTCTGAGTAAGAAGCTCCGCGGTGGTCCATCGGAAGAAAGCATTTGAGGGACAACTCAGGCAAGTTACTGTATCCTACCCAGAACGCGGCGAAGCTGCTGCTTTGTTGTGGGTTGTAGTGCTGTGGTAGCTGCCGGGACTTTGAGAGAGGTAAGAGAGAGCTTTTGCAGTCGTTACTTTGTCCTAACCCAGATCCAGATGAAACTTTTTGTGGTATCGATACAAAGGGCCCAGGCCTTGTTAAATATAGCTCCAGGATGCAGGATAAACCCATCTTATTCGGACCCAGCCTAGATTATACAAATTCGCGAGGACGGGTGATCGGTGCACAAGCGGGTAATATACTGAAGCCACACCTCATGATTTGCTGACCAAAATAACCGCCAGAGGCCATTCGACAGCGACCCTGTCATCCACCTCCACATTTGCTTTTTTGTCCTCTTCAGAAGCAGCTTGTCTCAAATCCTTCCAAAATCGAACTGGAAGATCTCCACCCCTCACATCAATACCATCTTTGATGGGTTCGTCCAAGTCATTCTTGAATCGATTATCAGGTGGTGCCGAAATGTCTTGAGGATGCTCCATGCGGTACTTCTCCAACGCACTCCAAGTTCGAAAATAGCCGAGCAAATCTCGCCAGCGCATTTCCTTCTGCATGATGACTGGGAAAGTTCGTGATGCCGGAAGGGTGCCGGTATGATAGTTACCTAAAGTGGATGCAAGAAAAAAAAGACCAATTCATTAAACTTCAATCATGTGTTCATATGACTAGGGTGGTAGAGCTTACCAGCGAAATAACACCTCTCTTCATGAGCCAACTTTCCTTCCTTGCCCAGGACCTTTTCAGGACTTGGAACATCCAAAAGATGTCTCTCCAACACTGTTCTCCCAGGCCTCTCCCAATGTGGACCTAAACTAGTGTACAAATCCGTACCCTGAGCATATTTAGTGATAAGAGGCGTTACCGATGGATACTGCGGTAATCGGAATTCCGAGTACACCTGGTAATTACCATGATGCATGATGCAAATATCGTAAAGTACCAAGTACGTGTGGCATGCGCAGTCGAAAAAAATCAGAAAGTGTGTTGTTTCAATTAACATCTCCAAACTTACCCAAAATGCAGCTGTACCTCCCGGCTTCAGCACCCTTTCCACCTCAGGCCACACTTTTGTCCAATCAAACCAATGGCACGCCTGAGCTGGTTACATAAATCGAAACAAAATGACCCGCGCAAAACATAGATGAATATATGAAAAAAAATGATGAAAAAAGGACCTACCAGCGATGACTAAATCGACACTGCTATCCAAGATATCAGATCTTGCCATATCCTCCGCATTGCCGCGTCTGAACGAGAACCTTTGGCCACTCCTTCTATGACTACCGGTGCCGCCTACAGGGGGCGATCGCGACGGAGTAGGATTCGGAAAGAAATCGCGATTAGCTCTAATAGCCCTGATCATTTTTTCTGAAGGATCAAGTCCAATGACCTCGTGAAATCGGGTCAATTCTGTAGTTGCCTGCCCTGTGCTCTGTTAGTAAATGGGACTGAGCTATTGAGGCATGCATACCAGTTCCGCAACCTATGTCGAGAGCCCGGTCCCATTCTGCGGCGTCTTTCCGTTTATGATAATTGAAAACATATTCGAATAAACGGCGAGGATACGTCGGTCTCGTAAGGGAGTAGAGCGTAGCAGGGAAATTACTGTTCGCAAAGGCTGACATCTAGAATACTAGAATACATTCAGTTAACCGATGATGCAATCAAAAGCATGGACTAGATCTCCGAATAACTCCGGTAATATGCAAGGCTTTTCTCTAGACATGGAATTAGACTGAGACTGATGGTTGATACAGTAAGGATGTAGAGATAATGATGATGAGCATTGACATCCTCTATAAAGCCCAACTGCAAAGACGATAGTTCAATACCCGTAATTCTATTCGGCAGCGAGCTCAAACTTAATCTTAGCAATAGCAGCAGCGGGATTGAGACCTTTTGGGCAAGTCCGCGAGCCTGAAGAACATCAAAATAAGAGAACAATCACGACGACGAAGAGACAAGCGCACAGTTAAAGATAGTATGACAGCGATACATGCTCATCTCATTCTGCAAACGCTCCTTGCGCTCTTCACCATGAGTGTCCTAACAAGCATGGTCAGTGCCGCCCGGGACAAGTAGCGCAACAATCCCACTTACCCGAGAATCAGCAATCCACCTGTAAGCCTGCATGAGTGTAGCTGGGCCGAGATATTCATCTTGGTTCCACCAGTAGGATGGGCATGAAGTTGAGCAGCAGGCACAAAGAATGCATTCGTAGAGGCCGTCGAGCTTCTTACGATCTTCCTGAGACTGCAGATGTTCTCCTAGACGGAATGTAAAACACATATAGCCACCCCAAGTACCCGAACGTACCCTGAGCAGGAGGATTATCATTTTGCAACCAAGGCTGAATTGACTTGTATTGCTTGTAGAAGAGCGTCAAGTCGGGTACCAGGTCTTTCACAATATACACTGATAACCTGAGTAAGCACCCAAACGATCGAGATAGAACGCATGTATTCACTATGGGGGAGTGGGTAAATCTTGGTGTCCTTCGCACCATCTCTGTCAATTCTACACAGACACGCCAGTGTGTTCTGGCCATCGATGTTCATAGCGCAGGATCCACAAATACCCTCACGGCATGAACGACGGAATGTTAGTGTAGGGTCAACTTCATTCTTGATTTTGATTAATGCATCAAGAATCTGCGACCATGCAAAGGTCTCAGCCAGGCCCATGCATGCAACATTATCCGGAAACTGACCATAGGTCCGCATTGGTTCAAGTCAATCTTGTATGTCTGCAGGGTAGGCTTCTTTGCAGGCTCATCCGGATTCTGCGCCCTTGTATAAGCAAAGATAAGTTTCCACAAGAAAGCTACGAACCCAGCGGTAGATCTTGAACTCCTTCTCAATTACAGGCTTTTGTAGTGGTGCAGCCTGGCCAGCACGAGTCGAAGTAGCAAAACCCCGGGAAAGGGCAGTGCGTGAAAGAGCTGAACGTGTGCTCGCAGCTAGCATGGCAATAAAATAACAGACATCCAACAGAAGAGAGGTCGCAAATCAGACTATGTTAATCACGTGTTATGACACTCCGGACCAATCACATGCATCCTATTTCATTAGAAAACATTAACAATACAAGCAAGTGAATACCGATACACTCAGAGGCCCTGATAGACAAAAAATCATCAGTTCATTCCCCTAACAAAACACACAGCGCTCACATCAGCTAAAGCAACGAGCCTCTCATCTCGTCGATACTCATTCTCATTTACTGAACGCTCCCAGTCTATCCCACCCCTACCCCACAATGTCATCTGCATCATCTCTTTCATCCGTGTAAACCGTTTCGCATAAACCGGAATTTTCCTCCATCTATGACGACCTGAACCTTGATGCGTACGTGGATCAGATTGACAGTAATGCTCTAATGTATGCTCTGCACGCAATTTCTGGTATATTGTGGAGGATATGAAGGTTTGTCGATCAACATGACTCATTATTCTTGAATATAATTTGTACGTCAATGCACAAACATCGACAGAAACGAGGGAGAGGAAAAGAAGCTGATAGCGAGATAGCTCTCTCTTTCCCCGTTAAATAGCGCCAGGGGAAATCTACGTTCTTACTTTTATAGGTGAAAAATACTATAAGAACTGCATGATTTTGTAATAATGACACAAAAAGCTGAGACTCCTAGCAACGAAGAACAATAAAATGCATAATAAAAATAGATTGAGTGTCCAACAATAGCCATTGCATCCATTTTGAGACGAGTACTCAAAAACAGAAGAATACAAAAGCGCCTGCAACCCATCACGCACGCTCTTGTCGTCAGGTGCATAGCTGTAACTATACTGTCACTCGCTAAAGTACTCGAGACCACTCAATATATTGGAAGAACAAGTAGCAGTACAATTTTCGATGTTGAGACACTATTTGCCTGGTTGTGGCTTGAGCCGAAAGCTTTTAATCTGCATTGGTTTCATAACCGGAATATTTTATAGAAACTATGATTTCTACTCAGCTTTTTCGAAGAGGGGGGGGAGGGTACTGCATTAAAAGATAAAAGTTCTCAAACTCAGAATTCCTTTTTTTTTTGAATGTATACCCTTTTGACCGTTTGACCGTTTGACCAACAAACCAGAGAACTTTGCCTATCCCGTTTCCTTATGGTTCGGGACCGAAATCTATCACTACAAAAATACCACGTGACTAATTTAATTTCTCTTCACAACTATGGTCAGGCCTCCAATTGCAACGCGTTCAGTTACCTTGAGAGCACGCAGGAGCGTCTTTGACTCTTCTGTGACTCTCTATGAGCCAGCAGACATTGAAGAATTATCCTCGTCTCTCGACCATCCTGGGAAAACCAGACGGATCAAGAGAGAACATGATGTGCAGGTGCCTCCGCCTCAGGAATCGGCTCCGAGGAAACGGTTGAAAGCCGACGCAGCTTCACCAAGAAAGATCACAACGCTCAAAAAACCCAAACCAATACTTCAAGCCTTGGATACACCCCATCCAGCGCCGGAAAACTGGCGAGAAGTTTATGACGCCATTGGGAAGATGCGTTCACAGTTTACTGCACCCGTCGATACGATGGGTTGCGACCAGGCGAAACATCAGGAAGTTGAACCAGGGGTTTATCGATCTGCCTATTTCATCCTGAACGAGAGCCTTACGCGCCAAAGAACAGACGGTTTTCAACCCTCATAGCGCTCATGTTATCGTCGCAAACCAAGGATGAAGTCACAGATGCCGCTGTGAAGAAACTCAGAGCTTCCGTCGGTGGTGTACTCTCAATCGAGGCAGTCCTTGCCGCAGAAGAATCCACCATTTCAGAAGCCATCAACAAGGTTGGTTTTTGGAGACGTAAAACCGGGTAAAGAGGAACCTTGCATGCGTTGTTTGCCTTTGTTCACATACCGATCTAGCTATATCAAACAAGCAGCAAAAAAACTTCGCGACGAATTCGCCTCCGATTTGCCCAAGACTGTGGACGAACTTTGCTCTTTACCAGGGGTGGGACCAAAAATGGCGTTCTTGGCTCTTCAATCAGCATGGAATTTGTGTGTAGTCGCGGTTTCATTCTTCTATGAATTGTCTCCTGATACTCATGATAGAAATCATGGCATTGGAGTTGATGTCCACGTTCACCGAATCTCGAATCGCTTAGGTTGGCACAAGAAGCCAACGAAGAATCCAGAGGAGACGAGGTATGTGTGCATGTGCATCCATGCACTTTTCAGCAAGCACAGACGCTGATTTCTTCATTATTTGAGGTTGAATTTACAATCTTGGCTACCTTCAGAGTTCCACAAAGAGATTAATCACTTACTTGTTGGCTTTGGCCAGGTATCTCAACTCTTCAGGAGGAAAACTTCCATTTCTCAATCATCTCATTCTTAGGTAATTTGTCTGTCTGTCAGTCCTCGATGCGATTTGTGTGACCTGTCAACGCGAGGGCTTTGTCCGAGTGCACAAAAGGTGGCCAACAACACGAAACGGAAGCCCGTTATCATGACCGGAGGCTCACCAGCCAAGGTCAAAATAGAGCTGGAAGCAGATCAGCTGATAAAGCTCCCAAACCCTCATACAAATGACGATCAGTCTATGACTCGCTTGGAGGTAATGCTCAAGGAGGAAGGCAAGGAGCCCAAAATTGAAGAACCGTAATGATTGATAAAATCTCGAAGCGTCCATCTATGTGTGACAGATTTGACTTGTGCTCATAATATAATGGCTTTTTGCTGCCCCCAAGAATTTTACGCATGCTCCATTGCTGAGTCCCAAAACCCTTTCTCTAACATCGTACACTTGTCCCATACCTCCCTCCACTCTTTCAGCCTCATTGGTGATGGGGCATCAGCCATGACTCGTGCTTCGATCGCAGCTGTGATCAGTCACTCAGTATATATACATATCTCATCGCTTCAGCTTTTCAAAATAGCTCACCCAGACCCAATTTTACTGCATGTTGATAATGTTCTCCGGAATAATCGTTGATCCACTTTTCATACGGATTGCTTTCTGTTATGACCCAGGACCCTTCATTTGTTGCCTCCCTCTTCAACCAAAACCCAACCTCTCCGTAGCCCACTAGGCACACTAGCAATGCCAGTAGTAGCTTCGTGCTGTCACCTGCCGACATTCAAGATACCCCCCATCAATATCCATCAGTCTGTGTGTGCGCGGAGAATGTGACTTACCCTGAAGTCCTATATCAATGAGAAAAGCACCGTATGCTATCGTAGCCGATGTTTCCGGTGCTGATTCCAGCTGTTCCTGTGTTACGCCAAAGGAGTGGCAGAAAGATCTGTGGGTATCGATTTCTCGAAGGATGTTGAGGAGTGTTTGAGTTGCGGATCCTATTTCGGAGAATGTTGACGATTTGGCTGCTAGGAGCCTGGAATCTCGAGCTCAAGGTGGGTCTGTCTGAATGGCTTGTGGTGTCAAACGCTTACCCATTTGCGCGCGCATAATACTTCAAATAATGATAATCCTGTCTTTGAATAATGTCAGCTTGAAATCGAGTAACCCGAAAAACTCATACATGATGTAATGGGTGAATGCGGAGCGGGGTAATACCGCCCTACCCAATTGCTTGACGAATTCGTGTTCAACATAAGCCTTCCAGTGAACTGCGGTACTTTTGATGAGGTATCGAATCAAGGGATACTTGTCATACTTTGTTCGCCTATCAAAGGAAGGAGAAGGGTGATTCAGCAAACGACGTTCTCGGTTTTTTTGGACAAGACACTGACCTTGGTATGAGGACTTTGGTAGTAGAATGAAGATGGTTGAGTGGGCCATGACCGCTCCCTATTTCCTCGGCAGTATCAATACCCATGTGTGTATACCACGTCGCACTTTCAACAGCATCGATCACTAGACGGCAAACCTGTTTCTTTAACACACCATTTTTTTGTGAGGAAGGGCCACAAAAAAGGACGCACGTGTGCTGCCTTGAGCAAGCGCACAGGCAGTAGCAGCGCTCAGGGTACACCCTGTCCCATGAGTATTTGTCGAGTTGATTCTCGGCCTTACGAACAAGGTCGTGTCTCCTCCCCTCTCCTGTAACACATCTACTACCAGCTGAGGCTCGGTTTCGACCTGTTCACCGGAGAATAAGATTTCCATATTTTCCTCCATCAGTCCATGCTTGATCACTTGCACACCCTGCTTGACCTTGAGTAGCTGTTGAACGTCTTGGATGGTCACATGGATATGTCCACCTTTCAACAGAACAGCGTGCGGCGCGAAAGTTGATATCATTCGACTCGCAGCTGATATCATCTCCTCTAACGTGTTGATCGAGGTAGTCAAACCCCTCTTGGAGAGAAGCGTCTCGGCCTCTGACTTGTTCGGTGTAATCATCATAGCGAGAGGGAATAAGTCGCTGATAATGGTGTCCAGTGCTTCTGGATGTAATAGCGGGTGCCCGGAGGTCGAGACACATACTGGGTCGCAGATGATAGGAGGTCTTGGGGAAGAAGACGAAGAATAGTACTCTTTGATACTGCGCACAACGGCTTTTGTGTTCTCGGTGTCGAATAGCATGCCGATTTTGATAGCTCTAATGTCGATGTCAGATAAAACCATTTGGATCTTGTGTTCAAAGTGCAGCGTATTGATTAGCTGTAGCACACCAAAAGTATCAGACCGTGATCAGACCTGTTTTTCTATGAACAGAGGCGGCACGGGGTGGACGCCTTGGACTCCGTTCGTGTTTTGGGCCGTGAGTGCTGTGATGACACTCGTTCCGTAGCATCCATATGCACAGAATGTTTTGAGGTCCGCCTAGGATTGCAAAAACAGTCTGCCGGGTGTGGTCGCTAATGAAAAAAGAGTAAAAAACCTACTTGAATGCCCGCGCCACCACTACAGTCTGAACCAGCTATGGTAAGAACAGAGGGAGACTGTGCTGGTTTCTCAGATGACATTGGAGAGCAGAGTTATGGCTTAATTGATCTAATCAGTTATCCAATCTGAGAGAATCTAAGCGAAGCATGACACAGGATGGGCAGGAAGTAGGCAGATGAATGGGACACAACAACACAAGCTGCATGATAGAAAACTAAGTGCAATATGAGCACAGTCAGATAAACTTAGAATTAGTAGAGGTGTATGGAGGCGCAGCGGAAACCTTGTCACTGATAATCCAATTGATGATCGATCTTGATTAGGTTACTTGATAGTGTACTGAGGGAGGGCCAAGAAAGTCCCCCTATTTTTCGCCCAACTAAATGTCAAGCTTATTTTCAATGCAAAAAAAAATTAGTCTAGTATTGATACCGAGTCTAATATTCATTTTATGCATGCAAAGGGGCAGCAAAGTGTACAATCGACGAGTGGTGTACAAATGACGATCGGACTGCGATCGAGCACTGTAACAACTTGTTGTTTCAGAAAAAAAAGGTGTACAAATGATAGGTTAAACTCCACATAGAACTGATTCATCACTGGACATGGCCGAAGTGACTATTATCTATCTCTTGAAAATGGAATGAATAAAAGATCGACATGAAGAGGAAAAAGTTGTGGCGGCGTACCTCTCTCTGCCACATCAATCACGAGTCCTCTCGCTTCCTCTTCCGTGTCATCTGTACAAGATCAACGCGGATAACGCCTGCGACTGCCTTGAGACTTGGCACCACTTCTTCTTGAATTTTGTTTGATTTGGGGATGCTGTACAAGTGGATGTCTGCCATTGAGCCGACCGGTCCCTCATACTTGAGCAAAGGGTGTAAGTTTGCTAGGCTTGAAGGCCTGGTGAACGCCAATGTCTCGTGAGAGAAAGATACTGATAGATAGTATTTTGAATCAAGCTCAAGAATTTGAGGCAGATTATGCATATTATGGTGGACAGTAAGTGATTGAACTGATCGGCCATCGGTCATAAGTGATCTATTCCCAAAAACAGATTTTTTTTTGATATGGATCTTTGGTTTTCCCCAGCCATGGCCTCCACGTCAAGAATCGAAACAACCGAGCTCAACTCTCAAGTTGGAGGCCACACTGGGATACTCACGAACGAAGACGGGGAGCTTGTGATCAAACCGGCTCTTCCCCGCGAACTCGCATTTTATCAACAAATACGGAACGATAAGACGTTCTCGAGTCTGTTGCCTTACGTACCCAGCTTTATTGGAACATTGAGGTTGGAAGGCGAAGTCGATTATAGTAAACCACAGGAAGAAGGGATCGCTGTGAAGCCATTTGCAGAGAAGAAAGATAGGTGCTTTTCAGGCCAAGTGTCCGATATGCTGATGAGGTTTTTAATAAATACAATCCCTAGTATTGGAGAATATCTCGTATCCGTTTTTGAAGCCCAACATCATGGATATCAAGCTCGGGACGACGTTATACGACGATGATGCTTCTCCGGAAAAAGTAGCACGAATGATGGAGACGGCACGCAACACGACGTCACTTGAGACAGGTATTCGTCTCACAGGCTTCCAGGTAGGGTGCACTGATATTGCCTCTTTCTTCATGTTAATACATGTATCAGGTGTATGACAATGCTACAGGCCTGGTGGTCAATACACCCAAGTCCTATGGCAAGTCGCTCAAAGCAGACCAACTTTCAGAGGGCATAGCCAAATTCTTCCCCGTTGGTGACGAGTTGGGAGTTGAGAGCTCCAGCGGCCTCCCTGTTTCAATTCTTCGGCGAATGCTTCTGGGAATTCGTGATGAGGTCAAGGATATTCGCAGTGTCCTTGGTGGACTGGAGTTGCGTATGGTGGGGGCGAGTATGTTGATCGTGTATGAGAGCGACTGGAATCGTGCCAGAGAAGGCATGGAAAAACTGGACAAAGAAGAGGTCGACGATGAGGACGACGATGAGGACGAAGACGAGGAAGAGGATGAAGTAGGGACGGGGCCACCGTTTGTGGTCAAGTTGATTGACTTTGCGCACACCAAAATGGTGCCAGGAGAGGGACAAGACGAGGGTGTAATTGTGGGGATAAATACAATTGTGAAGCTACTAGAGAGGCGGATTGGGGAACTAGTATGAGATAGATTAATGTAGGAAAAGGTATGAGCAAGGCACGAGCCACAGCGCGACTGCCGACATGCCCTGGTCTCCGAAGACTAACTAGGCAAGTCCTTCAGGTTGCGGAATTGACTTCCCTGGCCTGTGAAAGGACAAATTATTCCAAGTCCAAATCACTCCTTACAGAATGAGGATCTATGGAAACCAAGTTTTCTGGAGAGGACAGTCTCGAACCAGCGCACTCATGGCTTTAACCGCTGGGAAAGACCATGCACATTCCTGGTTGGGCCATCACAGCCGATGCAACTCTGTATCTTTTATTAAATATAAAGTCAGTTGCTCACGTGTGTAATGGTCATCAGCGGTCTAAAAACTCTGTACTGCAACCATGGACTCTCCCGACGTTCTCAGTACACTGCGCCAGGCAATCAAATCCAAATTTGATATTACTTTTTCAAACTCTGAGCAACAATGTCCCTCTCTATCAGCTGCTACTCATCTTGTCCTCCCCTCAGGCCCTATACTTAAGTCCGCAGAGACGCGCTATGCCAAAGCTGGGACTACAGCATCGTCGCCCCAGGATTTCTATACTGCAGAGGCTCTTTACCTTGCTTGGAGTCTACGCGACGCAGCAGTTGCAGATTATATGAAACAGACTCGAGAGAATGGCCTCACCACAGGCTATGTCAGCATCACCGAGCGGAAGACTGTAGTAGACTGGTTAGAAGGGCGGATACCTGACCATGATCGCATCAGACCTGTACAAGGTGAACGAAGTCACAACATCTCCAAATGGTACTTATGTATGGTTAGTGGAGTCTACAACTCCACCCGGTTCACCGCCCCGAAGCCTTCGTGCATTTCCATCTACGACCCAAAAGTCAGCAGCGGCTGAGGTCGCAACATCGACACCGGCGAAACGACGGTATGCACCGGATACACATGACGCCGACGTTGTTAAGAAGATTCGGCTTGCCGAACTTGAGCTGAGAGATCGGAATACGGTTCTGCGAGGTAGCAAACCAAACGTATGCCTCTTCTTGGTTTTCTCCTCGTCCTTCTTTGACACATGCTTAGAACTTCTCCGCTGTTCGCACCTCTTATGCTGACAAGCTCAAGAAGCTAAGGGAGGCTTCGCGATCCGGTGTTCCTCAGCCAACCACTACACCAGGTAGGTTTCTTCGTCCCCAGCTGCAATAACTTACCATTCTTGGTTTCAGATCCCAAGCTCCTGGCAAAGAAGGCTCGTGAGTTGTTATTCTGCGACATGTCTGCGTTTCGCTGAGATTTCTATAGGCAACTTCCAACCTATCATCATCATCTCCTCGTCTCCCACAGCCCTCGTCACCATGTACAATGTCAAACGTTTTCTACAAGAAGCAACGTATGGTCTTATCACTCGGTTGCTCCTCCCGTCATACTGACACTTCTTCAGGTTTGAATCCACCCAAGAGGCTCGTTCGAGAGCAACAGCAGAAGGCAATACTCGTCCTGAAGATCTCATTGCTATCTATCGGCGTCGGACGAACATTGATTCTAGTGGCAAGGAGACTGAGATACAAGCCAAGTACTTTGTCGTCGATAGTGTTGAAGCACTGTCCAAGTTTGGGGCGGACGCTTGGGATCGTGTTGTTTGTGTCATGACGACTGGACAAGCATGGCAATTCAGGCCTTATAAATGGAGTGAACCGAGGCAGCTCTTCCACCACGGTATCACACCTTGCCGCCCTTTGAGTTTTGGATTGGACTTATGAATGTTCATAGTGAAAGGAATCTACGTCACTTGGACGAATGACCCTCCCAACCTAAAGATTAAGGACTGGAACGTGACAGAGCTCAAGGTACAGAACTTGGTCTGTAATCTACGCAGAGGCTTATCTCATAACTTTTAGATTGACCCTCACCGACGGCATGTCGACAAAGCTGTAGTAGCCCAGTTTTGGAAAACACTTGACGCCTGGATTGTGGCCAACAAACCATGGCTGATGAGAGCGTAGCAGTTGATGGCATCACTGAATTCAATGCCCGACGTATACTCATTCAAAGTTTTTTTTTTCCTGTCATCGCATCCAAGTCAATTACAATCGTCGCCGCTTTCTCTTTTTCTACGGTTGGTTGTGCCAAAGGATGCTGAAAGCGATTGAAAAAGGTCATCTTAGTGCTCAATCTTTGCGGATGTCGGTCTCCAAAAGTGCTTTGACGTGGAGACCAGAGCCGGTAGCCCATACACCTGTATCTCGTCTCTAAATATACCCGATTTTTCTCAGACATCTGTGTCAGGATATAAAGTCTCTTTTCTGTCCAACACGTTGCATCTTACCTCCACTATCTACCCTTTTCTTGTTTATTCATTATCAAGCATGACGACCCTGCCCAGTCATGCTAACGATGAAAAACGCCACATGTTCATGGACTCTGAAGTCAAAGATGTCACCGTTATCGCGCCAGACTTTCCAATGGTACGCATATAGTCGCCTTTGCTGGACATCAATCAAGCTTTGTATATGCCTGCATAGAATCCTTTACGCATCGCCGAGATGGCAATTGAGATTCAACTCGAGAAATTACGCGTTGTGGAAGCCATGAACGCGCGGGATTTGCTTGTGCAGAAGCTTTCCGATGCCTATACTTCGGTTCGCGAAAAGACAGAACTTATCGACCGGTTACAGCAGGCTCTCAATACGGCCACGAACACAAGCCATACTACCTACTCTGCTACTGATCCTCAGAGCTGGGGTCAGGCCCCGGAGATGCTCCAAACACAGGCTACGGATTTGGAAGGGCTGATTCAGGACCTTTCAATTGGGTCCAGGAACACCATGGGGCCGCCGCCCAAATATGAGGAAGAGGATGGAAAAGTCGGTGATGACATTTCCTTCTGTACGCATATACTCACTACCTGGGCTAGTCTACTGTTATTCCCAATGCACAGACTATTTCAGCTTCAACGTCTCCACTTGCTATCAGTACCCCGACGTTACCAGGACCTCCGCACAAGGAGAGGGTGAGTGGTTTCTTGTGCGGCTGGTCGACGCATGCCTGAAACCACCCAGTCCGTACAGACCATGGTATCTGAAGAACCAGCCGACATGGTCAACGCACGTTTCGCTATACTCGCTTCTATCCCGTTGCCGGACAATCCACCTGATGATACTCTCAAACCTATCGTTCTCCCGCCTATCTGCACTTTACATGAATTCCTAGGTTCGACTTCAGGGGTACGACGGACTTTGCGAGATCTAGACATCTACTCACTCCACCTCAGACGCTTCGCAACTTGTATGTCTATTACAGAGAAATAGGTAGCCTGTTAACGAACCTCTCAGGCTTGGTAATTATCGCGTCCTTCAGAGCTTGACGACAAAGTGGTGTCCGAGTCGCGAAGAACACGGTTATTTCTACAGCCCCATCTTTAAATGTAGCACAAATCCCCGGGTAACGACTGCACATAGATGGCAACAAGTAGACGTTACCGCTCGGATGAGACAACCGACAGGTATGCTTGCCAATTTGAACAAGCCCTCGTTGATTTGTGCGGGCAGAGTGTTTTTACAATCGTGAAGGGCTGTGGTACTATGCTGGCTCGTATCAGGCTTTTCAATTGGAAGACTTGACGCTCAAAGAATGGGCAGAACTGCCCACTGAGGTATGGAACTGGTACGAGGCCAGTCTTTGCACTGATTTTGATCGTCAGACTGCCAATCACCTCGTCAAAGAGACCATCTCAGCCAGGAAGAATGTTTCACCCCAGAACGTCTATGAGGTCAATCAGTTGTATAACGCCGGTGCTCTCAGAATTGCCTGTGTTGGTCTTCAGTGCGTGGGATTCAACCAAGAGGTATACAAATCCGTTCTTGAACATGCGGGGAAATTCTCGCAAGCCAAGTGGAACTCGATCAACGGCGGAATGAATCCGGCGACTGGTGTTACGAGTAATATCCCAGGAAAACCTAGCAATCTTGTTTCAAGGCCGGTCTCTCCTACATTCTTGGGCACGACCAATACTGGTTTTGGTACTGTTGCGGCGGGCGTTGGTCTTGGGAATGGAACGACGTGGAACTCTACTGCAGCACTGCTAGCTCAAGGCAACCACCAGGGAATACTTGGGCCTCCAGAGAATGTCCAGGGTAATGAGAATGGATACCGAATGGGGGTCAAGAAGTAATGCAAGATTATGTAGAGAAATTGTATGGTAGAAACGACGCTATTTATTTTTTGGCCCGCTTCTTGCCAGTGGCCCGTCTTGTCTCGCCTGGGGAGACCACAAGTGAGCGATAGTTAGAGAGATATAAATAGAATCAACAAACCTTCTTTCTGTTTCTTTGGGGGGCCCTTGCCTCTCTTCCTCCTGTACTCGATGTCCTCGAGACGTGTCTGCTCGTCGTCATCGACGAGTTCGAGGTCTGGAAACATGCGGATGGCTTTTGGGATGTCGAGTTTGGGGGGATAATAGGCAAGCATGGAGGGGCCTCTGACACGCCTGCGGAGATATTTTGCGCCTGTGCGGATAGACGTCGGGTTGAATGCTGTCTGGAATATCTGCGCCCGAGTCTGCAGGAGGGAGAAGAGCGCCATGCAAACACGACCATACAATCATTGGAAAAAAAAAGAATGGTTGATGGCTGATGCACCAGGCCATGCTGCGAGCAGCGTCTGTGCGGACGCGTTCAGGACTACGGCCAGGACTATCAGGACTGCAGCCAGCACTTGTACGTCTGCGCAGTACAAAGTCACAAAAACGCAAGCCTCTCCAAAAGAGATACGGACTACAGTCAGGACAACAGCCAGGACTACAATTAGACCTACATTCGCCGCAATCAGGGCATGTACGGCTACGCGGTTCAAAAAGTCCCAAGTTTTTTAAAACGAGATACACAAATCTGTCCAGCCCCTCCCGCTCCCCGTTTCTCCTCCCAGACCAGACCCAGGTCGAGGGTGCTCCTCCTGCCTTTCTCTCCCTCGACCAGTGTCATGCCTATTTCCAGTCTGAGGTCCGGTCCTGGAGCACAAATGACCGCACCATGAGGCGTTTTGCCAGGTTTGGCTACGACGCATCTGCCATCCGCCCTTTCCTGGATGTCTTCGTCAGCGCCGTACAATCAGATTTCTTTGCCTCTCCAGAAAAATTCGCAAAATACCAGCTCACCCGGTTCACCTCGTGCGGTGCAGCTCATGCT
>Ga0153980_1000318_pt1 | contig 22367 bp, 20 predicted proteins | sample TSGA064MetaG_FD_104722 | JGI IMG/M metagenome (GOLD analysis project Ga0153980, IMG submission 104722) | Attine ant fungus gardens microbial communities from Georgia, USA - TSGA064 MetaG | ecosystem: Host-associated > Fungi > Mycelium > Unclassified | place: USA: Georgia, Magnolia Springs State... | reverse complement strand
TCCAGAAGGTAATGAACGTCGTGTGGTTCAAGCAGCAAGCTTGTTGGCTCGTGGAAATATGTTGAAGCCAGTATTAATTGGTTCTGTCGAAACTGTGAAACAAGCTGCAGGGGAGTTTTCATTAGAAGGGTGCGAAATTATTGATCCTAATACTTATGATAGACTAGAGGAAATGGTTCAAGAGCTGGTAAAAGTTCGAAAAGGAAAGGCTACAGTTGTACAAGCTCGTGAACTAGTAAAAGACGTAAACTATTTTGGAACAATGCTTGTTCATATGAATTTAGCAGCTGGCCTAGTATCAGGAGCCATTCACTCAACTGGGGATACGATTCGCCCTGCCTTGCAAATTATTAAAACAAAACCAGGTATTAAAAAAACTTTTGGATACTTTGCTATGTTAAGAGGCGAAGAGCGCTTTATCTTTGCGGATTGTGCAGTTAATCCTAATCCCTCAAGCCGTGATTTAGCTGAGTTTGCAGTTGAGGCAGCTGGAGGGGCTCGTATGTTTAATATGGAACCGAAAGTTGCGTTGCTAAGCTTCTCTACAAAAGGATCAGCAGAGACGGAAGAAACGACAAAGGTTACAGATGCTATGGCGATTTTAAATGAAATGGATTTAGATTTTGAGTTTGATGGTGAATTGCAATTTGATGCAGCTTTTGTGCCAAGTGTTGCTAATATAAAAGCAAAGGATTCAAAAGTGGCGGGACAGGCCAATGTTTTCATTTTTCCTGATTTAAATTCGGGAAATATTGGTTACAAGATTGCACAGCGTTTAGGTGGAATGGAAGCTGTAGGTCCTATTTTGGCTGGTTTAAATAAGCCGGTAAATGATCTATCTCGTGGGTGTTCTCCTGATGATATTTATGCAACTGCAGTAATTACGGCAAATCAAACACTATTAAAATAATCGCTCGTGTACCTATGTTGATAGTTTATTACATTTCAAGGTAAATGGTATGGAAAGTAGGTGCATGGTCATTTTTGAATTAGAAAATCTCACAGCCGAACCCAATGAATTTCGGATTTGTGATAAGTGTAAAGCAACTCAGATTAAGACGTTGCTTCCTAGGTTGCAATCGATTGATCCAGAAGCCCAGATTCATATTGGTTGTCAGTCTTATTGTGGTCCTGGGCGTGATCGAGTGTTTGCTTTTCTTAATAGTAAGCCGCTTCTAGGTGCAACAGAAGATGAACTCATTGAGAAAGTAAAAGAAGCAATAAATAAATAGTGAGGGGGAGGGGTAGACTCCTCCTTTTTGCTGGTGCTTAAGTAACAGTTTCACTTAGAATGTGATATACTAGTGTAAAGAATTATATTCATATTAATTCGCTTTTAAAATAGCACTAGATTCAAGAGGAGTTTTTCTGTTAGATGAGGCACTTAAAATTTAGTAGAGTGGAACTTTCACAGGATTAATAGTCAGTTCTTATGAAGAGTGTTCGATCACGAAGAGATGACAGTTTAAAACGTATCAGTAAACTTGAGGTGATGAAGTTGGAAGAGGAGAAAGTATTTAAAGATGCCGTTCATGGTTATATACATGTAAATGACCAGCTAATTTGGGATTTAATTCAATCTAGCGAATTTCAACGTTTGCGACGAATCAAGCAACTGGGTGGAACTTATATGGCCTTTCACACGGGAGAACATAGTCGATTTTCCCATTCATTGGGTGTCTATGCCATTGCATATAAAATGATTAATGAACTAAGTCGCAAGGAAAAGATCTTTACTGAAGAGGAGAGACTGTTAATTCTAGCTTCGGCGTTGCTCCATGATTTAGGTCATGGACCGTTTTCTCATTCATTTGAATCAATTATTGGGCTAAATCATGAGGTGTTTACAGCACGGATTCTAATGGAGAATACAAAAGTACACCAGATTTTAGAACAATATCAAATAGGTTTTTCAAAAAAAGTAAGAGATGTAATCATGAAAACATATCCCAATCCAGTTGTTATCAGTATTATTTCTAGTCAACTGGATGCTGATCGTTTAGATTATTTATTACGAGATGCTTACTTTACCGGGACACCTTATGGTGAAATTGACGTGAAACGGATTTTGAGAACGATGCGTGTTGTGGATCGTAAAGTAGTTTACAAAGAGTCAGGTATGCATGCTATTGAAGACTATTTGTTGAGCCGATATCAGATGTATTGGCAAGTTTATTTGCATGCTAGTGCTCGCAGTTTTGAATTAATTGTACAGCGGATGTTGCAGCGCGCATGTGAGTTAATTCGCAGCGGTTACTCTTTTAATATGGATCTTGATCTATTAGGGCAACTTTTAACTGAAGATGAAATTCCCATTTTAATCTATTTAAAATTTGACGATTCAACGATCACTTACTATGCTTTACAATTTCTCGAATGTGATGATTTTATATTAAAAGATTTGGCTGATCGTTTTTTAAATCGCCGCTTATTAAAAGAAATTTATTATACCCCTAGTAAAAAAACAAATGAGATCTTGCAGCAGATGCGATATTATTTAACAGATATGGGGATTGACCCTAAATATTACTTACTGACTGATTACCAGATGAAAGTCCCGTACGATTATTACGGAGATCGGAAGAAGTTGTTTCTCGAGCGCATCGAGTTATTAATGCGCGATGGTTCCATTCGAGAAATTTCGGAAGTTTCAGAAGTTATAAAAGGGATCGTTTCAGGAAAGCCGAAAAAGGAATATAAGATTTATTACCCTTTTGATCTCCTTGATGGATTCCCTGAAGGTAAAGAAAAGCAGGAAGTATTAAGTTTATTGGAGGAAATTAAATTTAGCTCCATAGAATTGAGGAAATAGAGATGTTTAAGGAAGTAGTTGTGGTTGAAGGTCGTGACGATACCCGTCGTTTACGAGAAGTTTTTCCAGGTATTGAGACCCTTGAAACCAACGGATCGGCTATAGATGAGTTGATTTTAAATCAGATAAAAGAATTGCAGAGGGCACGAGGTATCATTGTGTTTACAGACCCCGATTTCCCGGGAAATAAAATTAGAAATACGATTATGCAGGCTGTTCCCGGGTGTCAGCATGCACATTTGAAAAAAGAAGACGCTATTGCTAAAAGTAATAGCAGTGTGGGAGTTGAGCATGCATCAGATGAAGCAATTAAGAAAGCTTTAAATAATTTGGTAACCCCGACTATTGAAGTAACTGAACCCATTGATATGAAATTTTTAATTGATTTACATTTAATCGGGAATGCTAATAGTTCAAAGATAAGAAAGCAGTTAGCGCAAAATTTAGGAATAGGCTATGTTAACGGGAAACAGCTACAGAGAAGATTACAAATGTTTGGAATAACGAAAAAACAAGTTATGGAGGCTTTAGCACTCGAAGGCGAAGGAGACAGGAATGAAGGATATTGCAGCTAGGTCAAAGACAAAAGAAATAATTGGAAAATATGGTTTTACATTTAAAAAAAGTTTTGGACAAAATTTTTTAACAGATGCTAATATTTTAAATAAAATTGTCGAAGTGGCGGATTTAAGTGATGAAGTAGGTGTAATTGAGATCGGACCTGGAATTGGAGCGTTAACGGAATATATAGCGCGACGAGCAAAAAAAGTAGTCGCTTTCGAAATTGATTCTCGCTTAATACCCATATTGGCGGAAACCTTGGCGCCCTATCATAACGTGAAAGTCATTCATCAGGATATCTTAAAGGCCGATATAGCAGGTATGATCATTGAAGAATTCCAAGATGTCAAGTCGATTGCCGTCGTTGCTAATTTACCCTACTATATTACAACGCCAATTTTAATGGGATTAATTGAAAAGAACTTGCCTATCAATTGGTATGTGACGATGATGCAAAAAGAAGTGGCAGAAAGATTATCGGCAAAACCTAGTACAAAAGATTATAATGCATTATCCATTGCAGTTCAATATTATACGGAGGTTAAAATAGCGATAAACGTTCCAAAATCGGTCTTTATTCCGGCACCTAATGTAGACAGTTCAGTGGTGCGATTAACTAAGCGAGCAGCTCCTACAGTACACGTTTTAGACGAAAAGTTTTTTATGGGGTTGGTTCATGGCGCATTTAAGCAACGGAGAAAAACCATTCAGAACAATTTATGTCAGTATTTTAATGGAATAGCAAAAGATCAGATAAGCGAATATTTAGAGATCGCAGGGATTTCTCCGAACCGTCGAGGGGAATCATTATCGATGGAGGAATTTGCTCATTTAGCTAATACCTTTTATCGACAACTTATTATAAATGGACAAAACGATCTGAAATGAGAGTAGGATTCTTATTAATATATATGATTTTCTAATGAGAATATAAAAAAGGGCGATTATCAAAGGATAATCTTCCTTTTTTTGTGACAACAGATATTTGTAGTTTTAATTAATAATTATTGCGTCTTTACTATACATTTTACAACAAAAAATGTATAATATTTGTTTAATCAGGTGAATTAAATTGTAAATATATGGTATATAAGGTTGTAAGAAGTGATATAAGGAGGTCCTAAAAGTGGTAAATGTAAATCCAAACTTAGAAAATGAAGAGTTAACCGAGGAGGCTAGAGAAGATTCGTTTGCGGAGGCATGCGCAACGAGGGGCGATCAGGTTCAATTAGATTCCACTGATATGGAAGGTTCAGAGCTTAAGAAAGAGGGGAAAAAAGATTTTTTAAAAGTCGTTTGGTTTAATCGCTTCACTTGGACTCTAATGCTTACTGGTGGAGTGTTCGCTCTTGTTTCTGAGCTTTTCTATGAAGTGAGCCAATTCATAATTGGATTGTTATCTTTTGGCCTTTCATGGATGGTAATTGACTTAGGCCATAAATGTTTTACATCAATTATAGCAATAAAAATTTTAAATAAAGTAAAAGCTGTTATTAGGTCGGAAGTTGGTCAAAAAGTGATTAATGCTATAAAATGGTTTGTAATAAGTAAATATTTATTAACTGTTTTATTAGCTTTTATCGTAGCCTACTTGACACAAAATCACTATCGTGAAGTGCATGGCATCTTTGTATATATGCTTTCATTGGGGTTTTCATGGATGATAGCTAATGCTGCTGAAGTTGTGTTATTACTAGTTAAAAAAACAAAATAGTTGCTAATACAAGGAGAGCTAAATCATGAAAAAAAGAAATCAAAAAAAGGAACTAGTTTCAACTGAAGCGTTAGGGGATAAACAAGAATTAGATAAAGAAGAGGTAAAAGGAGCCTTAGAGATTGAAGTAATTAGAGAAAAGTCCAAGCTAACTAAAGTCGAAACCATAGAAGCAATAGACCAAGAGCAAATATTAACTGAAACTGAAGAAGAAGGCAAAAGAGAAATAGAAGTAAAGCCAGGTTCAGAGGCTCTAGAGGAAGAGTTATTCATAAAAGATGCCCAAGCAATAGGATCCAACGAAGCAGTGGAAATAGAGCCAGAGACGGTAGGTAAAGGGCGAGAGGAAGTCCTGGGTTTATGTAAAGAAGAGGTAGATGATTTAATGGGGGTGTTTCTGAACTCCAGTGAAACTAAGATACAATCTGTCATAAAGGAGTTAAAAGAAGTACATGATTTAAATGAGTCGGAAGTTAATCATTTAATTAGTGGAATATTAGAAGCTGGCCATAATGAGGCTGATGAGAAGAAGTTTGATCTTAATTCTAAGATTGATAAGTTTGCCTCTGTTGGCTCACAAGTTATAAAAGTGTCTCATTCAATAGGAGAGTTCTTTGGGAACTTTGTAAGGACAAGGAATCTAAAAATTACGAATTTCTTTAAATCAGATCGTTGTCAACAAATTTGGAAAAGGCTAAAGGCTCTGACTAAGAGTTGGGATAGATGCATAAAGATGGGGCAGGTGATATTGGGAGTTGTGAGCCTAGTAATTGTTATAAATCTAGCTCTTAGTCGTCCTCATATTAAAGGCTTTAATTCTAGTTCAGTTGAAACAGCTATTACAGGTAGTAATGTGAGCTATGAACGAATTATTGCTACAAGAGAAGCGTTTCAAGAACAAAATCTAATTCATTTTTTTGAGACGTGGATTAAATCTAGTAAGGCCGATCTATTTATTATTGATTTCGGTGATGGCTATGGTTTAATCTTTGATAATCCTAAAATGGGAAAATTTCAATACAATCATGTGGATCTGATTGAAATTGAAAATGTTATTGATAACACTCTTGTGACGAAAACAGAAACGGTTTGGTCAACTAATGATCCATATGCTATAGGTTATATTGAAAAGGGGTTAATCACTTATGAGGGTCGGGAAATTTTTCAGTAAACCTAAGAAATCATAAAAAAATTTTTCTAATGCAGGATTTTTTTTATCACTTCAATTCAGATGATGAGTTATCACTTCTAAGTGACGAAAGTTTAATCTCAGCATATAATAAGTTGAGGTGATTAAAAATGAGTACGGGTGTAAAAGTGAATGATATTGTGGGGAGGAAATCATACAACTTAGATACAATGTTTCGCATTGAAAAGATTACAGCCGATATAGCCTATTTAAAAGGAATTTTTTATCGTCTAACTGCAGATGCCCCTGTTAGTGATTTACAAGTTATTTCCAGTGAGGAGTATCAACGAGCTGAACAGTTAGAATTAGATCAATATCGTAGCGTCTTGCCTCCACAAATGGATCATATGAGAAGTTATCAAGGAGATGATTTTTACATTAGTGGACGAATATTACACATCGATGGTGATGAAGAATATTTAGAAAAAAGTATTAAGCTTTATAAACATGCTAAAGTTTATGCGCAAGCTTTTGCAGTTAAAGAAGATGAAATGCAAGTGCGAGTACCAGAATTAGTAAAAGGTTTAAGACCTAACATCGTTGTTATTACAGGTCATGATGCGTTAGAGAATAAAGAACAGGAAGATGATTTAGAGGCTTATCGAAGCTCTAAATATTTCGTTGAAACTGTTAATGCTTTACGTGATTTGGAACCTTCTTTAGACTATTTAGTTGTCATTGCAGGAGCTTGTCAATCACATTTTGAGGCTCTGATTGGTTCTGGTGCTAATTTTGCCTCATCACCAAAGCGAATTAATATTCATGCTCTTGATCCAGCTATTGTAGCGGCCACTATTGCGTTAACCCCCTATGAAGAACAAGTTGATTTACGGGAAGCCATTGAAAAAACTATTGCCAAAATTGCTGGTATGGGAGGTCTTCAGACGAAAGGGACCTTACGATACGGAGTAAGAAAAGTGTGAAATATTAAATTTTAACATTTTTAGTGAATAATTTCAATCCTTTTGTTCAAAATAATATTGAAAAATTATCCGTTTTATGATATAATTTTCTAGTTGAATAGAAAGGGCGTGATTTTTTGGCTAATAATATTATGAATATTCGTCAAGAGTTAAGTGAGCAAGTAGGAAAAGAAGTCAAACTAACTGCTTACGAAAGTCGTAACCGTGTGATTGAGCACACAGGTGTTTTATCTAATACATATCCGTCTGTTTTTATAATTGATTTAGATGATGAGTTAGAATCAGTCGATCGGGTTTCCTATAGCTATATTGATGTTCTAACTGGATCGGTTGAGTTAACTTTTAGTTAAGTATTTGTTTATTCTAGAACTAATGTCTCTATGTGCTTAGACTATGATGCTGTGTTTAGCAAGATGCAAATATTTGTGAACAGTAAGCTAAGAAAAGATTATAATCTTATATCCAATAAATATCAACGTAATAAAAAAACTAGTTCTGCAAACTGTCTATAAAAGTCAAGAAAAGGTTACTCCATATGATGAATTTTGTATGGGGGTACAATTATTTTCTTGGCTTTTATTATATGGACATTTGTATTTTTTTAAGTAAGAATTATTAGGATAAAATAAGGGCATGTGATAAAATGAAGTGAGAAACTTTGAAAATAGGATTTTTTTAAGGTCAAGCTTAGGAAACCTAGCTGCAAGGTTATCTAAGCTAGGTCTTAGAGCCGATTAACAAGTTAAAGCCATATCAATTGGAGGTAAATACTCAATGGTTACAATAAAAGCTCCAGCAAAAATTAATTTAGCGTTAGATACCTTATATAAGCGTGAAGATAATTTTCATGAGGTAGAAATGGTGATGACCACTGTTGATTTAGCAGACTATGTGACAGTAATGACACTAGAGAAAGATGAGATTATAATAACAACTAATAAGTTTACGTTACCTCTTAATGAAAAGAATTTGGCTTACCGGGCAGCTAAATTATTTAAAGTTCATTTTAACATTCAAAAAGGAGTTGCTATTTACATAAAAAAACAAATTCCAGTAGCAGCAGGACTGGCTGGTGGGAGCAGTAATGCTGCAGCTACATTAAAAGCATTAAGAGAGCTTTGGAGTGTTGAATGTAGTCTAGATGAATTAGCTCAATTAGGCGCTAAATTAGGATCAGACGTCCCATTCTGTGTATATGGAGGAACAGCATTGGCAACGGGTCGCGGTGAAAACCTTAAGTTGATCTCTTCGCCACCTAAATGTTGGGTTATTTTAATTAAACCTCGAATTGGTGTTTCTACAAAAGAAATTTATGAAGCTTTAGATACGAGTAAAAGCCAACGATTAGATATAAAGGGGATGCTTGAATGCATTGAAAAGAAAGATTACGAGGGTATTTGTAGTCGCTTAGGTAATTCTTTAGAAGAAGTAACATTTAGTCGCTATCCTATCGTAGCAGAAATCAAGAAAAAACTAATACAATTTGGTGCTGATGGAGTTTTGATGAGTGGAAGTGGGCCTACTGTCTTCGCACTAGTACGAAAAGAATATAAACTACGTCGCATTATTAATAGTATTAACGGCTGTTTCCGTGATTATGAAGTATATGCAGTTCGATTAATTGGCTGAGATGAGCATCTTGTAAGAAGCGGGTGTTGGCTCAACTATCCTTTTGTTATTTAGCTTGGGTAAGGGATGATTACATGATTAAGTGTAGACTCATTAGTAAATTGCTAATGGGTCTTTATTAATTTTTTAGTAATATGGGACTAGCTCAATTGCGTCAAGCAGCATCCAATTTAGTAAGTTGTTATCAGGCGCCAATTAGGTTATTAAATGATGTCAATTATAGCCTTAAAGATTACGATTATCAATTCACTTATTTTCTACGGTTTTAAAAATAAGGTCTTGCCAATAAAATGAAAGGAATTAATTGGTTCTTGCATAGCGAATAGAGACTTAGTAAACTAAAATAGTGATACTTTTTATTGGTGACGGTGTATCAACTAGAATATAGAAAAATGCCCAAAAATATGAAACCAAACACACCTAAAAACATAAAAAGGACATAAAGGAGATTACACCCAGTGATACATTTATGCTAGAGAAGATTAATTAGGAGGATAGGGAATATGAATATTTCTGATGTACGAATTCGAAAGGTAGAGACAGATAATCGAATGAAAGCCATTGCTTCTATTACTATAGAAGGGTGCTTTGTCATTCACGATTTAAGGGTGATACAAGGGGAAGATCATTTGTTTGTAGCAATGCCAAGCCGTAGGACAGCTACAGGAGAATTCAAAGATATTGCACATCCAATCAATCACGAAACTAGAAAAGAATTAGAACAAATTATCGTAGATGCCTATAACAAACTAGAAGTATAGAGTCAACTAATTTAAGGCAACATTGCAATACTAAATAATTTCTAAAATCTTAATTGATAGCAATGAATTAGGCAGGCACTAAAAGTTCAGGTTGCTAAATGAAGCGATTAAATTTTTAGTCAAAACGTTTAACTGATAAGTAATTGTGAACAGATGTGATTTTAGAACGTCATATTAGGTCAAAACTTTAAACACAAGGATGATAAAGGAGCGTCTTTTTCTAAACGTAGCTGTGCTTATTTCGTTGCATGAAATTTGTAGCTAATTGAGGAAGGTCACCTACCTTGTGTTTTTTGTTAGGTCGGATACTTCGTTCTACAAAACTGAATTAAAGCATTGGGAATCAATTAGGCACAAATAGGAAGTTGGCTTCTATTAAAGTCAGTTCAGAAGCATTCTTAATCGTTATACAAGATAAAATTAAATTTTTTCCATATAATAAATATGATATACTAAAGTCAGCGATAGTATTTTGGGTCGAGTGTTTTCAAAAACTCTCATGTTTAGGATTAAATGCTATTAAACCGAATATATAGAAATAAGTAAACTAAGTATCCCTTACGTAAAACTTAGTTTACGTGAATCAAAATTTAATTGGAGGTATGATAATGAATAAGTATGCGATTGTATTAGCGGCAGGAAAAGGAACGCGAATGAAATCAAAACGGCATAAAGTATTGCATTTAGTTTTGGGAAAGCCCATGGTTGATCATGCTGTGAGTAACTTAGAAAGAGTGGGTGTTCAAAAGATCGTAACAGTCATTGGGTACGAAGCTGAATCGGTACGAGTACAGTTAAAAGACCGAGTACAATATGCAGTGCAAACAGAACAATTAGGAACTGGTCATGCCGTTATGATGGCAAAGCATTTGTTAGAGAATCTGGAAGGAACAACCTTGGTTACATACGGAGATGTTCCTCTTTTGACTGAACAAACTATCAGCAACTTATTTGACTATCATCAAGCTCAAGAGGCTGCTATTACAGTACTAACAGCTTTATCATCTGATCCTACCGGATATGGACGTATTATAAGAGATGACGCAGGTCATGTTCAACGCATCGTTGAACAAAAAGACGCTACACCTGAAGAAATATTAGTTAAAGAAATTAATACTGGTGTATGTTGTTATGATAATAAGGTTTTATTTAAAGCTTTAGAAAAAATTAATAATAAAAATTCCCAAGGGGAGTACTATTTAACGGATTTAGTAGGAATTATTCGGAAAATGGGTTTAAAAGTGGCAGCTTATATGAACCAAGACTTTGAAGAAACATTAGGGGTAAATGATCGCATTCAATTGGCTCAAGCAGAAAAAGTACTGCGTAAACGTATCAACGAGTGGCATATGCGTAATGGTGTTACAATCATTGATCCAGAAAACACGTACATCGAAGCGGACGTTACAATTGAGCAAGATGTAATCATTTATCCAGGTACTATTTTGAAGGGAGCCACTCATGTAGGAGAAGATAGTATAATAGGAGCTAATTCTCAGTTAAGTAATGCCCAAATTGGAGAAGGTACTGTTATTAACGCCTCTATTATCACAGACTCTAAAATTGGAAACCAGACAACTGTAGGGCCTTTTTCCCATATTCGGATGAACACTGAAATTGGAGATAAGGCACGCATTGGTAACTTCGTTGAAGTAAAAAAATCAATATTAAAAAATGAAGCAAAATCTGCACACTTAAGCTATATCGGTGACGCTTTGCTTGGTGAGAATGTAAATATGGGGTGTGGCTCTATTACGGTTAACTACGATGGGAAAAATAAGTATAGAACGGTGATTGGTGCTAATACAATGATTGGTTGCAACGTTAATTTAATAGCACCTGTAACCGTAGCCCCTAATGCTTATTTGGCAGCAGGGTCAACGATCACAAAAGATGTACCAGAAAATGCATTAGCCATTGAGCGGAGTAAACAAGAAATAAAAGAAGGATATGCTCTAAAGATTAAGAATAAATCTAATTAAATCTATAACTCCAACTGACATTATACTGAACAATTTTAAAAAATAATTGAAAAAGAGCTTAAAATTGTGTAGAATACTGTCAGAAGTGTGTATAATTCTAGGAGGTTAAAATCATCATGGCAGAAATTAATCGCAAGAAATTTAAAATCTTTAGCTTAAGCGCAAATCGACCTTTAGCAGAAGAAATTGCTAGGCGTGTAGAGGTTCCATTATCAGAGTGTTCTTCCACTCGATTTGCCGACGGAGAAGTTGGCGTTAACATTAATGAAACTGTACGGGGACATCATGTTTTTGTGGTCCAACCTACTCAAACTCCAGTTAACGAAAATCTTATGGAGCTATTAGTCATGATTGATGCACTTAAACGTGCCTCAGCAAAAACAATTAATCTTGTCATGCCATATTATGGGTATTCAAGACAGGATCGTAAGTCGAGAGCACGCCAACCGATTACAGCTAAACTAGTTGCAAATCTCATTGAAGCAGCAGGAGCAACACGAGTTATGACAATGGATTTACATGCGACGCAGATTCAAGGCTTTTTCGATATTCCAATTGATGATTTCCGGGCCATGCCAATTATTGCAAAGTATTTTATCGATAAAAATTTAAAAGATATTGTTGTGATTTCACCAGATCATGGAGGAGCGACTCGAGCGCGGCAATTAGCTGAATATTTAGATGCACCAATTGCTATTATTGATAAGCGACGTCCAAAGCCGAATGTTGCTGAGGTTATGGGTCTTATTGGAGAAGTTGAAGGGAAACATGCCATTATTATAGATGACTTAATCGATACGGCTGGAACTATTCAAATCGCAGCCAATGCTTTAAAAGAGCGCGGCGCATTATCCGTGTACGCCGCATGTACTCATCCGATTCTTTCAGGTCCAGCTGTAGATCGCATTGAAGATTCAGCTATTAAAGAATTGGTGATTACGAATACAATTAACCTATCAGAAGAAAAAAGATGTTCAAAGATTACACAACTGTCAGTAGGAGAGTTGTTAGCAGAAGGAATTCTTCATATTTTAAATGATCAACCTGTCTCAGACTTATTTGTTTATACAGGATCGTAAGCTCAAAATGGGAGACCAAAAATTAGGAGAACAATGCCTAGCTTGTTAGCAGAGTTTTGTTTTATCAACTCCATTAGCAAAATGTATTTACTAATAACGAGTAATCTTTTATGAGGCGATGACGGAGAAGCTTATACTTTAGCTTATAAATAACTGGGTTAAAGCCACTAAGGAATCAGAAATTGTGGCTTTTTCTGTAAATTAAATTCGCTTAACAAATGTGTCCTTATTCTCTACTTGATTTAGAGAATTAAAATATGCTTACGATAATTGAAAGCAAAATAAAAAATGAAATGATTATCATTTACAAAGAAAAGTGTTATAATTAAGAGTGTCTAATCTTTAGCAAAATAAATCGAAGGTAGAGTTTCATATTTGAAAGAATACTTATTAACTTTAATTTAGATAACTTGGTCCTGTGTAGCTTTGCGAAAAGATGAAGGTATGATTTAATTAAATTTACTAGGTGAAATAGGGAAGCTCACAAGAGATGCCCTATTATTTTTGTCGTTAAGAATTGTTGAATTTATGGATAATTTTGTGTAAGTCTGAACCCTGTTGTTACTTAAAAAAATAAAAATTGTATTTCATTAAGTCACCAAGGTGCCCAGAAGCTTACATTACATCTAACGTTGTTAAAAATTAATAAGAGTGCCCAATTAATATTCGCTTTCATAAGTACGATGGAAACAGCATAAATTTAGAGTATATATTGAAGTAATTGGACAATATAAGGTTTAATATTCTTATTTTGTTAAAATATAAAGATAGAGTATAGGGCGTGCCTGAAAATAATCTTATTTCAGGTGGACTATTAAATGGTTCCAGTCGAAGCAACCTGAAGTTAAACTTGCCTTTTAGACTGCTTTGGGGTAACAACGGTGGCTAGGTCAATTAGGACAAACAGATGGATTCTAATTCATGATTAATGTATCAACCTTTCCCCTCATACCCGACTCGGATCATTTTCAGACACGCTCTAGTTATGTGGAGTTATTATTGTCTAAAATCAGCATTTATATGTTATCAAGGAATAGAGTAGAATAAAATGTGTTAAGGTAAAGGAGTACTACATACTTTAGAAACGAGTAAATATTTACCAATAAGTTACACTTAGTGTAACTTATTGGTGATTATCTGATGAGACTATATGACTATAAAGGCCCTCTAGATTGTTAACTTTAGTCTGCTATCTACCACACAGGGTAGCTTGCCATAAAAATACATTACTATTATACAAATGCTAGAAATCTTGGCTACACTTATAAATCTATCCTTTGGATCTAGAGAAGTTGTGAAGTAGCTAAGGTTAGTCATTAGGGAACGGACAGGCTAAAGGCCTTGTTCAGCTTTTTAATAGAGGTGAAAATAAATGAAATTATTTATTGGTTTAGGAAATCCAGGACCTAAGTATGCAAAAACACGTCATAATGTTGGTTTTATGTCCATTGATGCACTCAGCAAGAATTGGAACATCCTCCTTAAAGAAGAAAAGAGATTTAAAGGTCAAATTGGTCGAGGCGTAATACATGATGAAAAAATTATTTTACTTAAGCCTATGACTTATATGAACTTATCAGGAGAGTCAGTACGAGCAGTTATGGATTTTTATGATATTAGTACAGAGGATATCATCGTTATCTATGACGATTTAAATTTACCAAATGGAAAAATTCGTGCTAGATTAAAAGGAAGCGCTGGGGGGCACAATGGAATAAAGTCAATTATTCAACATGTTGGTACCCAGGATTTTAAAAGAATTCGGATTGGAATTGATCGGCATCCTAATATTCCTGTTGTTGATTATGTTTTGTCAAAGTTCACAGAAAATGAAAAAGAATTAATAGATCAAGCCATTCTTATTTTATTAGAGGCATGTAAAACGACTATAACAGACTCATTTACAAAAGTAATGTCAGAATTTAATCGTTAATCTAAATATAAAGGTGATTACAAGAATGAATTTATTAAATACTTATCTAAAAAATACTAAAGAAATTAAACAACTGTTGAAGTCTCTAGCCAAAAACAAATATAATGTTATATTAAATGGAGTCAACTCATCCTTTTATGGACCATTGTTTGAAATCATACTATCGAGTGAAAACCGGCCCGTTATCATTATGCTGCCAAATCTTTATCAAGCACAGCGATTATATGATCAGCTGGTTAACATTGTTGAAGATGATAAGGTGCACTTTTTTCCTATGGATGAATTCATTGCAGCAGAGATGTTAGCGTCTAGCTCTGAGCTTCGTATTGAACGAATGAACACGATAGCCACTGTTATAAAAGATCCCAACAAAATTATTATCACCCATACAGCTGGGATCTCAAGAATGTTAACCCCAAAAACTATTTTTGAAACCGCTAAAATTGAGCTTAATGTCGGTGATGTCTACGAGCTTTCTAAGATGAAACAGAAACTAGTGGAGCTAGGTTATCAGATGGTTCAAACTGTGGAAAATGTAGGGGAGTTTAGCGTTCGAGGAGGAATTTTGGATGCTTACCCAATTACAGAAGAAAATCCAATAAGGATAGAATTTTTTGATGATGAGGTAGATACTATCCGTTATTTTTCACCAGAAACACAAAGGTCACTTTCTCAGATAAAGGAGATTGAATTACTACCTATTTACGAACTAGTCTATACAGATGAACAATTCGAGCGTTTTGAGTTAGAAATTAAAGAACGTTTAAGTAAAACAGCTTCTCTTGTTGAAGGTGAAACAAGGGAGCAACTCTATACAAAAATTTATCAAGATATTGAAAAAGTAGAAAATCATCAGGATATTGAACTGATGCATAAATATATCCCATTACTATATGACAATCCTGATACACTTATTTCTTATGTTGATGATCCGTTATTGGTGTATATTGATTACAATCGAATTCTAGAAAATCAACAAAATATGGATAACGATGCTGCTATGTGGCATGAGAGTACGGTTGAAAATGGTAGAACAGTAGTAAATCTGAACTTTTATAAACCTATCACGGAACAAGTGTCTAATCGACAGTTATTTTTAATGGAGCACTTGCAATCAATTGAGGGTGTAAAGTTTACAGATCGTATTGGAATAGGGACAAAAAGTGTCTCGGAGTTTCACGGACAATTAGAATTTTTTGTAAGTGAGTGCCGGCGACTTAAAAAGAACAATACAACTCTCTTTATTGCATCATCCAGTGTCCAATCTCGAAATAATTTAGCTAACTATTTGGAAGAGGCTGGAGTTTCAGTGGCTATGCCTATAGCAGAGGATGAGATTAAAGAGGGAGAAGTTCATTTAATTTACCGACCTTTAAGTTTAGGGTTTGAACTTTTCGATGCAAATATTGTCGTTTATAGTGATTATGAGATTAATACCAAGCAAAAGAAGCAAACTGTATATAAGAGTACTATTAAAGAGGGTAAAAAAATTGCAGACTACAATGAATTAAATGTAGGAGATTTTGTCGTTCATCTTCAACATGGAATTGGGCAATATATTGGTATCGAAACGCTTGAAACAAATGGTGTAAATAAAGATTTTTTGATGATAGTTTATCGTGGTGAAGATAAGTTGTACGTACCTATTGATAAGATTCAAATGGTTCAAAAGTATGTAGGTTCTGAAGGTGCTACGCCTAAAATTAACAAATTAGGAACGTCAGAGTGGGAAAAAACCAAAGTAAAGGTTAAAAAAACCGTAAAGGATATTGCCGATAAGCTCATTAAAATTTATGCTCAAAGAGAACATTTACCTGGGTACGCCTTCTCTAAAGATACCCCTTTACAGCAAACATTTGAAAATTCATTTCCATTTGTCGAAACTGAAGATCAGATTAAAACGACGGCTGAGATTAAAGCGGATATGGAACAACCTCACCCGATGGATCGCCTGCTAATTGGCGATGTGGGCTATGGAAAAACAGAGGTTGCCATGAGAGCAGCTTTCAAAGCTGTTATGGATGGGAAACAAGTCGCGTATTTGGCACCCACAACCATTCTTTCAAAGCAACAATATGAAGCTTTTTTGGCTCGTTTTAATGGTTTTGGTGTAAAAATTGCGGTATTAAATAGATATATTTCAAGAAATGATCAGAAGGAATTGCTAGAAAAGACAAAAGATGGTAGAATAGATATTATTGTCGGAACTCATCGAATATTATCAAAAGATGTAGTGTTTAAAGACTTGGGTCTTTTGGTTATTGATGAAGAGCAACGCTTCGGCGTAGAGCACAAAGAAAAAATCAAAGAGCTTAAAACAGAAGTTGATGTGCTGACATTAACTGCAACGCCAATTCCAAGAACATTACAAATGTCCATGATTGGAATTAGAAGCCTATCATTAATTGAAACACCACCTTTAAACCGTTATCCAGTCCAAACTTACGTTCTAGAAGAGAATGACAGTGTCATTCGCGATGCTATAGAGCGAGAGTTAGCTAGAGATGGTCAGGTATTCTATTTATACAATAGAGTTTCAGAGATACATAAAAAAGCAGCTGAGATAAAAAGGCTTGCTCCCGATGCAGTTGTAAGGTATGCGCACGGACAAATGACAAAAGAACAACTAGAACAAACTATGGCTGATTTTGAAGATAAAAAGTTCAATGTGCTTGTATGTACGACAATTATTGAGACAGGAATAGATATACCTAATGCGAATACGCTTATTATTACAGATGCTTATCGCCTAGGGCTATCACAACTGTATCAATTGCGGGGGAGAGTGGGACGAAGTGATCGCATTGCTTACGCCTACTGTGTTTACCCGAAGAATAAGGTGTTAACAGAGAATGCAGAGAAAAGGCTCCAGACAATTAAAGAGTTTACAGAACTGGGTTCCGGATTTAAAATTGCTATGCGCGATTTAGCAATTCGTGGTGCAGGAGATATGCTTGGTGCTCGTCAGTATGGATTTATTGATACTGTGGGACTTGATTTGTATACTCAAATGTTATCGGAGGCCATTTCTCATGCAAGAGAAGGAAGTGATTTTGAAGTAGCTTCATTCGAATTACCACCTGCAGATTTTGACATACCTGCGCAAGTGGATGCCTACATACCTAATTTCTACATAAGCGATGAGTCAACTAAGATTGAAATTTATCAAAAAATCAAAAAAGTGACTAACGAGGCAGAATATAAGGACATCGTAGACGAATTGATTGATCGCTTCGGTAATTTTCCTGATGATGTAAAACATTTAATCGACTTAACTTTATTGAAAAATTTAATAGAACCTTATGTTGAAAAAACAAAATCAACAAAAAATAAAATTGAGTTTATATTAAAGGAAGATTTGTCACAAAATATTGATGGGCAAAAATTATTTGAAGAAGCTCACAAGATTGGAAAAGTGATTCAATTGGCTTACAAAGATGACAAACTAGTTATTGCATTTGATTTATTAGCCACTCAAAGGCTTCAATGGTTTGAGTATGCTTTACAACTGTTTAAAAAAATTAAAAAATTCAAAAAAAAAGCAAAAAAGGTATAAATTATTGGAAAAAGTAGAAAATAAAACTACATAATTTGAAAGTGAGGTCTTTAAGATATGAAAGCTACTGGAGTAGTTCGTCGTATAGACGATTTAGGTCGTGTCGTAATCCCAAAGGAAATTCGCAGAACAATGCGTATTCGCGAAGGAGATTCTTTAGAAATATTTGTTAATCAAACAGGTGAAGTGGTGCTGAAAAAATATTCTCCAATTGCTGATATTTCATCATTTGCGCAACAATATGCAGAAGCAATTAGTGCTGCTACTGAAAAAAGTGTTTTAATTGTTGATCGCGAAGATATAATTGCAGCTGCAGGTGAAATTAAGAATAAATATCTTAATCGTCGAGTTAGCTTAACTTTAGCAGAAATGATTGAAAATCGCGTAGGTAAAGTGACAGAAGGAAAAGAAGTATTAGAAGTTCTTGATGGTGATTCTACAGAGCGTTCTTATACAATGTTACCAATTATCGCAAATGGAGATAGCTTAGGCGCTGTAGTGTTAGTCGCGCCTGATGATGAAACAATTAATGAATTAGATACTAATACTGTTAAAGTGGCAACAACCTTTTTGGGTAAATACCTAGAAGGTTAAATAGAAAGCTACTGCGCCTTATAAGGGGCCAGTAGCTTTTTTTGTAATCACAATTTGTATTATATACAGCAATTAAACATTTCATTACTTAAAATTACATAGTGGATTAAAAATAAGATTATTTTTTTAGCAGTAAGGCGGCATCAAGGATTAGTCTTCTCTAACTTAATACCTAATATTTTCAGGGCTCTCTAACTAAGTTAAAAAAATATTTACAGAAATATTCTGAAGAAAATGAATGAAATCATTGAGTAATCCCGCATTCTATTTTCCATATGACCCCTCCTTTCACTGGTAAAGATCTATAACAAAAGCAGTTTTCTGTAAAATAATAGCGCTTATATAATATTTCTATTATATCATATAACTTAAAAAATTGATACTAATATGGTATATCTGCTATAATTTAGTTAAATATATAATAAAAGTTAAAGTAAAACAATTTAATAAAAAATGATCTATTAAACTGGTATGCATGACAAGAAATTTGTTTATCGGCTTTTAATGTAGTCTCTACTAGTATAAAAAATATGTTCCTATGTCGATATAGTCTTAATTACATTAAAAGTGTAGTATTATAACTTTAAAAGAAAGGGGGAGGGAGTATGAAAGAAAATCTCGGAAAAACTCTTTATAATTTTAGGGTAAATAAAGGAATGAAGCAAAAAGATTTAATTAGTAAAAGAATATCAATTGGGCAGATTTCAAATATTGAAAATGGGTTGCAGATGCCTTCGGCAGAAAGATTTATCCTTCTACTAGGTAAATTAAATGTGGATTATGATGAATTTATTTTTATGATGGGTGACGAAAAACTAACAGCAAGATTAAAGATGGAAAAGAACTTTGTTGAATTTGTTAGAGATAAAAATCATATTGGATTAGAAAATTTGGCAAAGCAGGCTTCTAATTTGTTTTTGAATCACGGAGAATTATATTTTCAACATATTAAGTTAACATCTCTTGCATTGGCTCAATTAATTAAAAGAAATAATAACGACTATGAAAAAATTAAAGTAGACCTCTCCCCAATAATAGAGTATTTAGAAAACATTAAAGAATGGGGTTTCTATGAACTAACTTTGTTTAGTCGTTGCTTATTTGTGTTTAATATTGAGAAGGCGATCTCATTTGGTAATCGAGCTCTAGAGCTAATCGAACAGAATTATACTTTTTATAAACACGAAGAAGTTGGACATGTGACATTAATTAATCTAGCGGTTTATACCTTGAATTATGAATCTTATCACCATCTATCTTTAAAGTATTCACAGATGGGGATTGACTTTGCAGTAGTCAACAGTGATGCAATGAAGGTACTTCAGGGGAAGATTATTTATCAAATAGCTTGTTTTAAGTTAGGAAATGGATTATATAATGAAAGTAAACTCTTAACACTCATTAAAGCGTTCAAATTACTTGGGTGGCATAAAGATTATGAATATATAGACAAATTTATAAATAAACATAGAATTTTACCATAGCATCATACGGCACCATAAATAATAGGGTTAATTCTAGCATTAAAAAAAAATCTTAATCTTCAAATGAATAAAAAGCGTTAATCAAGTGAGATGTTCTTTTTTCTTCTTGTAAACATTAAGAACTATGATCGAATGCTAAAAAATTTATTTAGAAGTTGTTGATGTTTCAATTATTTAGACCTTTTGCAGAATTTGCTATTTATAAACTATATAAAGCAGCGCTAATTATTGCAGACCATGCCCAGACACTACGCATATGTATACTCCCCCTTTCTAGACATTTTTCACATATAAATTAATTAAAACAATACTTACTATGACAATTATATAAAATTAAGCAAATTTAAATTAAAATATAAATAATAATAGAATACTATAGCTATAATTTAATAATAGTAGGGATAGGAGGATATATGAAAGAAAATCTTGGTAACACACTTTACAAATTTAGAATAAATAAAAATATGAAGCAGAAAGATTTGAGTGAAGTAAGAATCTCTATTGGCCAAATATCCAATATTGAAACAGGGCTACAGATGCCATCAGCAGAGAAATTTATCACCTTATTAGGAAAGATGAACGTAGGATATAGGGAATTTCTATACATAATGAATGATGATTATTTAACTATCAAAGAGATGATGAGCAAACAGCTTGATGAATTTGTAAGACTAAGAAATATTAAAGGTTTAGAAAATTTGGCAAAAGAAGCTTCAAATTTTTTAAATAACTATGGAGACATGCACTTTCAACATATAAATTTAATATCACTTGCAATGGCTGAACTTCTTAAAAGTAATAATAATTATGAGAATGCTAAAAGGTATCTACTACCTATTAAAGAATATTTAGATAATATTGATGAATGGGGCTTATATGAGCTAACCTTAATCAGTCGCTGCTTATTTATCTTTGATATTACAGTTGCTATTTCTTTTGGAGAGCGAGCACTAAAATTAATAGAAAAAAGTTACTTATATTATAAAAGTGAAAAAATTGCATCTGTCTTACTAATCAACTTAGCAATTTATTTGTTAGATTATCAGGATTATTATCAATGTTCCCTAAAATATTCTAAAATGGGCATTGGCTTAGCAACAAAAACAAATGACGCTACAAAAGTTCTTCAAGCTAAAGTTGTTTATCAAGTCGCTTGTTTTAAACTGGAAAACGGATTGTTTAGTAAAGCAAAACTTTTAGCCTTCATAAAAGTATTCGATTTGTTAGAGTGGAATAAAGAATATGATGACTTAAAAAAATTTATTCAAAAACATGGAATTTCATTAAATGAATAGCTCTCAACATGTAATTTTCATATGACTTGTTACTAGAGAATAACTAGTTTTAAATTTAAAAGTACTGTTTGTCCCTCTTTTTAGTGGTTTGATAGGTAGATCTTCATATAACTTAGGGAGATAAAAACTTGTGTTTTATTTTTGCAAGCTCAAAGATAATCGCAATTCTGAAGTCCAAGACAGGACTTAAGTTTTCTTTGGTATGAGTATTGTACCAATGCAATCCATCTGAAAAGATATGAGGAAACGAATGACTAATATCAATTTCTTTAGATAAAATAATGCCTTTTTTATGTCCCATCGCTGAGCTAATAGATTGTGATCCATTTTCAATACGACAAATATTTAAGGGTTTATAATAAGTAGAAAAATGTATATTAGCATCGTATTTAAAATCTGTTAGGATGGTCTTGTTACATTGTTCTTGACTCCAAGGTGAGATGACAACACAATCATCGGCTAGACTAACCTTTCGCCGTCCTTCGGGTGTTAATATGTAAGTGGATGTTTTAATTCCATTTTTATCGTGGTAGCTTATGGGAAAGAAGGAGCCACGCTTACTAGGGTCACAGGATTCACAATTATAAAAAAGAGAGGCTAACTTACTAGTTTTTAAATCATCTCTAATAACTTGCATAATAAGATCTAAAATTATAATTTTTCGTTCTTTTTCATTTTCATTCTGCAAGCAGCTACGGGCGTTATTTAAAGCATGAGAAAAATTTATTGTTGGTGATGGAACTTTGAATGAGAGTTTTTCCTTTGTATGAGATCCATTGCATAACAACTTTTTTAACATGTTAATCACTTCCATTTAAACAATATATAAAATTTTTAAATAGCTAACATAGTATT
>Ga0153980_1000316_pt1 | contig 22442 bp, 24 predicted proteins | sample TSGA064MetaG_FD_104722 | JGI IMG/M metagenome (GOLD analysis project Ga0153980, IMG submission 104722) | Attine ant fungus gardens microbial communities from Georgia, USA - TSGA064 MetaG | ecosystem: Host-associated > Fungi > Mycelium > Unclassified | place: USA: Georgia, Magnolia Springs State... | reverse complement strand
TTATTTTTTACTATAAATTATTCATTTAATTGATTTTTATTCCCCTTTTGTGCTCTACTTTACTTATGTTATAATATTAAAAATTATCTAATATTTATATCAAAAATACCCAACATAAAAAAACTATTCGGAATACTCAAGATAAGTTACGAATAGATTTTACTTTATTTAAATTTAAGGCCCAATAAATGGCTTGTATCCGAAAATTAATGTTTGCTACGTTTGTCGTTAATGGAATATTCAACTTAGACTCCTTTTATAAACTGATATTGATTTAAAATCTTCCCCTAATTTGGTAAAATAGTCATTAGAAGGAGGTGAAGCCCATGGATTTTTCAGTTCAATCTTTTGAAACCTTTTTTCTTGAAAATCTAGCTTCTCTTAATAAAGAAGGGTTCACAAACATCGTCATTTTTACAGATTCTTATATAATCAAGGGGAATCTGCTTTCTTTAGAAGAACTTGAAAAGGTTGCCCGTCATGTAGATGATCCTAGTAAAGAATTTACTCGACTTACTTATGCAAGCCTGTTATCTGAACGCTACAAAGACACTTTTGAAAAAAATAGTACTTCTAATGATACTCAATATTTAACCGGTATCCACTTAAAAGATGTTAAAATGAGATGCAACGGACAAGATGGTCATGATCTTAATCTTCCTTACCTTTATTTGTTGACGAAACACATCGTTGGTATATCTTTTTCTTAGTCTCTTCGTCTCAATCATATTCTATTTTAATGGAAAGGCTTATTCTGTTGCATTAACATCATATGGATATCTTTAATAATTCCTAAACCTCTGCTGCCGCAGAGGTTTTTATCATGATTAGCGTTTCATTTACACAGATCTCACCTCTTTGTCGTCTAGGACATTATGACAATTGGCATGCATGGTCAGCGCATAAATCCGTTGTTCGACTAACTAGATGCCCTAAATATTCATATTTTGTTAACCCCTCTTCCATGTACCGTTTTGCGGCTGTTAAACTAGCTACTAATGTACTTTCTGATCTCAATTAAGTTTCAGTTTGGGCTTGCTTCACATTAAAAGCATTCCTTAACTACCTCGCCATTGCAGCGAAGTTACGTCCCCGTATAAAACAATTAGTGTTTTCTTGAGTTTTCAGTTGGACCAAAAAAGAAATTCAATTTAAATTTGATCAGAAAGTTAAAGAGTTAAAGAAAACGCTGTACAACAAAAAAGAGCATCTATTAAGACGTTTAGCGAATTAATAGATGACTAGCTGATCCACTCTTTTAAAACTATAAAGGAAGGGACTTATTATGAAATGAGATTAATAAATACATTCGCTCCGATAAGAATGTATAGTTTAGATATGATAACTCCTGTTCAAATACAAAATAAGATAAAAGAGTTTACTAGCAATGTAGCAAATAAAGGTAAGACTACAAGTCTATTCAAGCGTTAGCTAATTGTACTTTCAAGTCTAAAGTTTCCTTGAGGTTGCTTAAAATAATCCTACGGAACAGTCACATGTCAACAAGAAAGAGAAGAAAATAACTAGTGCTAAAAAAATTAAATACTATAAAAAAAAATGAGTTTAATTTATCATTCAATTATTGAAAGAATCATGTGATTTTTGCTTATTTTCGTCTCCTACTATTATTTACAGGAATGAGATCAAAAGAAGATTAGCGCTAGAGTGCTCAAATACAGATTTAAAAGCCCTAACCATCACGATTAACAAGGCATTAATTCGGTTTAACAGACTCGAAAATACCCAGACACTAAGAATAGCATTCTTACAATAGACTGTGAAACCTTCTAGAAAAAGACAAACCCCAAAACCTGGAAGTAAGACTTTAAATCCTCCCAGTCTCGTTTTCTATAACCTTTTAAGAGACGTATTACAGCTACATAAATATAACGCTTATAACAAATATGTACAGAGAGTGAAATACGTTACATTAGCTTACACGTTTAAGACACACTTATGTAATATTATATGTTAATGACGGAAAGATTATAAGACTATCCATAGCGTTTAGGACATGTTACACTTGCAATAGCTATGGATACTTATGCACACTTATTTAAAGTAAATAAACACTCATCCTTCGATAATATCATTCGTTTTATTGTAAGTCCGTGACGTAACTAACAATCTCGTCACGGTATCAGTACATTGTTCATCAAAACCTAGAATTGATACTGCGATTTGATTAACATGTGTTAATTAGTAGGAATCTTTCAATTTGAAAGATTCCCATCTGAAAAAATTTTAGATCATCATTTTCATTAATTCATTCATATCTTTTGGTACATCACCATCAAGGATCATTTTGGTTAGCTTATCTTCTACGGATGGATCAATTTCTTTTCCTACCATTGAGGCTACGCTTCCAATTAATGCACGAACTTGCTCTTCATCCCCCAAGTCCATAGATGATGCTTGATTGGCCATATTAAATAGATCATCTTGCTTTACATTAACATCTTGCCCAAATTTCCCAAAGATATTATTAAACATCTTAATCCTCCTCGTATAATGAAAGCTACGACTGTCCAATGGATGATCCTAATTCAATGTCTCCCATAAACCTGACAATCGAAGCTAGATTGTAACTCATTACATCATATGTCATAAAGAAGGTTTTTGCCACTAGTTAAATGGGCATTTAACTAATTTTTTGTCTAAACTTTATCTAAAGCCTGCCTGAAATACCCAAATTGCAAAGGAGGCTAAATTTTTCTGCCATACCCTAAATAAGATTCTCTATATACTGGAGTTACAAAGCCACCAAAGAAAAAAACCACCTATTTATGAGTCCACCTATGTTATAACGCTTATATTTAGAAATATTTAAAAAAGAACTCATTATTGGTTATTGGCTGGCTGTATCTTGTTATTTTAAGTCCTTTAGTCCATGATGTCGCCTGTTTAACCTTTTCTCTATTGATGGGACTAATTATTTGGAGTCTTCTAGAATAAATGCGTAAACACAAAACAACCACGTCCAACAATTGTTTCTATAAAACCAACACTCTGTAAATTTGCATAAGAATTTTTCTAATGGGTAAGGGACAAGCCTTTGAGTCGACTTTATTTGTGCGACTACTAATGGTGAATTCCAAAGCAATACTCTTAAAATCTTAATCGTTCCATGATGTCCCTCCAGCCATCATCAGCTTCTTCCTTAGAAAAATTACACAACCTTAAATAGTCATCGTCATATTGTTTCACTTTAAGGTAAAAATCGAAAGCTAGTTGAAAGTAATCGTTGTTATGACTCCCTTCATTATTTTCAATCGTTTCAAAAAGTAAATTTTCAGCTTCATTAATATTCCCATCAGCGAGTAATTTCATCAGTCGATTATTCAGCTCATCAACTGCTTCATTAAGATAATGGTCACCTATCTCAGGGGAAAATTCTTCTAGTTCTAATATTTTCGCCACACCACGTCCGACCATTTCTACTTGTCGCAAGATATAATCTCCTTGAAACATAGTATCACTCCCCATTATCAATAGCTCTAATTGTATTAATTGAACCAGTGTAACATGATTTTACATGTACAGATAGAAAAAGTCAAATCTATTCTTGTTTAAAAAACTAAAGCAGAGTTACCCTATGTTTAAGAATCGGCTAGCAAAAGCCAAGTCAGAAACCATTCAACGCTTGAATACTCTTAAAATTTTAATATTTTGTCATACAATATAACTCTCGACAGACATTAGGCACTAATAAAGGGGTAACTTTATTAAAATCACATGATATCACAATTATATTATTATATTTCATGTATCTTATAAATTGATATTGATAGGAACCATAAGCTTACTAGTTAGCTTGTCATGAAACTACTAACACAGATAAGGCCTAATCTCCCTCACCTAATTCTCAAAAGCGTATAAAAGTAGCTTTTTTTAATAAAAAGACAACAAAAAACAGTTCCTTTGTTTCAAATTTAGTATAAACATTTTTAACAAGAACTGTTTTTTTAATATTTAAGGAAAATCTTTATTTAAACTCGTGTTTAGTAGCTCTATTCATCAGCATTGAAATGGCAACCGTAGGATCTAGTTTGTTAAAGATCACTTGATAAATCGTCTCCACTATAGGCATTTCGATGTTTAATTCTTTTGTTAACTCGTAAGTGGCTTGACAAGTCCGAACGCCTTCTACAACCATGGTCATGCTATCGAGTGCTTCTTGTAAGTTTGAACCACTGCCAATTTTATAACCAGCTTGCCAGTTACGGCTATGAACAGAGGTACATGTGACGATTAAATCTCCCAGGCCACTTAAACCACTAAATGTTTCTTCTTTCGCACCAAGGGCTACTCCTAAACGTTTTATTTCAACTAATCCTCGTGTAATTAAAGCGGCTTTAGCATTGTCTCCATAACCAAGTCCAGCAATAATTCCAGCTGCTAAAGCAATGACGTTTTTAATGGAACCACCAATTTCAACTCCCAATAAGTCATCCATTCGGTAAACACGAAAATATTCATTATTAAATAGTTCTTGAACTACGTTTGATTTATCAGCAACTGTTGCGGCACAAGTCACTGAAGTAATTTCGCGCTGTATTACTTCTTCCGCATGGGATGGACCTGATAAAGCAACAAATGCTTCAAGATTTTGTGGGTTAATCTCTTCAGCCACTATTTCTGAAACTCGCTTATGAGTCGTAGGTTCGATCCCTTTACTAGCGTTAACAATAATAACTGGGTGATCTAACTGGACATTTATAGCTTGCAATACATGGCGGACGACTTTGGTTGGAACTGCTATTAAAATCAAATCCACATTTTCTAACGCTTCTTGTAAGTTTGTGGTAGCCGTTAAGGCTTCAGGTAACTGAACATTCTCAAAAAACTGCTTGTTTTGATGATTTTTATTTACATCATCAACCACTTGCTGATTTACATCGTATAATTTAACGGATTGTTTATTATCACATAAAAGTTGGGCTAATGCTGTTCCCCAACTTCCAGCTCCTACTACGGTTATATTTTTCATCGCTTACCACCTCTAATAAAATATTAAAGAACTTTATTTAATTTTTTTTATTAATCCTTGACTTAGCAACATCAATCAGCTGCCTTAGCTAATCTCGGACTCTCGCTATGATATGTATGGGAGTTCCCTCAAACCCAAAAGCTTGACGCAAACAATTTTCTAAATAGCGTTTATAGGAAAAATGTAATAGTTCAACATCATTAACAAAAATAACAAACGTTGGTGGTTTAATCGCAACTTGTGTCGCATAGTAAATACGTAATCGTTGTCCTTTGTGAGTTGGAGTCGGATTCATTGCAACAGCATCCATAATCACATCGTTTAAAACATGGGTTACAACTCGTTTTTTATGGTTTTCAGCGGCTAAGTTTAAAGGCTCAAACAAAGTATGCAAACGACGCTTAGTTAAAGCGGATAAAAAGACAATGGGAGCATAGTCTAAAAAAGCCATATCCTTTTTAATTAAGTCTTCCCATTCTTTCATGGTTTTATCTGTTTTCTCAATAGCATCCCATTTATTAATGACAATCACAACAGCTTTTCCAGCTTCATGGGCATAGCCTGCTACTCGTTTATCCTGTTCAATTAAGCCGCTAGACGCATCGATTACAATTAAACAGACATCACTGCGATCAATGGCACTTAAAGCTCTAAGAACACTATATTTTTCTGTTGTTTCGTACACTTTTCCTCGCTTACGCATTCCAGCTGTATCTATGACTACATAATTCTGACCCTCTTTTTTAAATTCTGTATCAATGGCATCACGAGTTGTTCCTGCAACATCGCTGACAATAACTCGTTCCTCTCCTAAAATAGCATTAGCAAGAGATGATTTACCTACGTTTGGACGTCCGATTAAGCTAAATTTAATCACCGTCTCATCATATTTTTCCTCTTTCTTGTGTGGCAATAATGAGATGACTAAATCTAACATATCACCAAAACCAATTCCATGAGCAGCAGAGGTTGCAATAGGCTCACCTAATCCTAGTGAATAGAAGTCATAAATTTGTTCTTTAAAATTTATATCATCTACTTTATTCACAATTAGGATAACCGGTTTAGACGTTCGATATAACATATTCGCTACTTCTTGATCAGCTTGTGTTACACCATCACGAGCATTCGTTACAAAAACGATAACATCGGCTTCATCAATCGCAATTTCTGCTTGATGCTTAATTTGTTTAATAAAAGGCTCATCACCGATTTCTATTCCACCAGTATCAATAACGTTAAACTTTCTTGTTAACCACTCACTGCTACTATAAATACGATCTCGTGTAATTCCTGGTACATCTTCAACAATGGAGATTCGAGAACCCACAATGCGATTAAATATTGTTGATTTCCCAACATTGGGCCTTCCTACAATGGCTACGACAGGCAGTTTCATATTGCCACCTTCTTTCATTTTTAAAACAATCATATGTCTTTAACATTATAGTTGTTTTTTATTTATTAGTCAATTTTTTACAGCATCTGCATAAAAAAGGGGAGTCATAAATTTACCCCCCTTTTTATTAAGCTTTGACCTATTTATCATTATAGTAAATCTTTTAATGATTCCCCAAAGAGATCCCCAAGTGTTTCATTCTCAACCTCATCTTGTTCTTTCATGTAGTTATTAAATTCTTCACGCTCCAGATCATCGGCAATACGACGAATGCTTAATTCTAGCTTGAATTGTTTCTGATCAAAGCGTGTCACTTTTACTTCAACAACTTGACCAACAGTTAAAACGTCCTCTACTCGGGAGATATGCTTATGAGCGATTTGATTGATAGGCAAGAATCCCACAACATCTTCGGCTACGTTAATAAACGCACCTCGCTCAATTATTTTCTCTACCGTTCCTGTTACAACACTTCCAACTTTAAACTCTACTTGGTGCCATGGATTTGGTTTTACTTGTCGCAAAGACAAACCTAAGCGTCGTTTTTCAGGATCTATCGAAATAATTTTTACGTCTACTTCACTACCAACAGAAACAATATTTTCTAACCGTTCGTTCGGATTCCAAGATGCTTCGGAAAAGTGGCAGAGACCTTCTATATAAGGCGCTACTTTAATAAATGCCCCGATGTTAGTCACATTTGTGACTTCGCCTTTGATGACATCACCTACTTTTGAAGCAAATGCAACCCAAGGATTTTCTTCTACTTGTTTAATTGATAATCCAAGACGGCCTGTCTCTTTATTAATAGAAATAATTTTTACTTTAATAATTTTTCCTTCAGAAAGTACTTCTTCCAGATTAACTTTATGACCCCATGATAATTCTGACACATGGACTAATCCTTCTACACCTTCTGCCACTTTAACAAAAGCTCCAAATTCTGTTAAACGAGTTACCTCTCCTTCAATGAGGTCTCCTTCATAATTATTTTCAGTAAACAGTTCAAAAGGCGTTGGTAAGACTGCTTTAATAGATAATTGAATTTTGGTTCCGTCTATTTTTTTAACCTTTGCTTTAACGACTTGTTTAACTTCCAAAGCATCAGAGACCACGTTAATAGGAAAGTGAGATATTTCAGAAATATGAATTAAACCTTCTAAAGCGCCAAAGCGAGCAAAAGCTCCAAATTTTTCGATTCGTAGAATTGTTGCTTTCACCACATCTCCTATTGCTAAAGTAGAAAGTTGTTCTTCACGAGCCACTTTTAATTGATCAACAATAACAGCCTTACGGGAAACCGTCATACGTTTATTGCGTGGGTTTAATTCCACAATGCGAACAGGAATGGTTTGCCCCACATATTCCGTCACATCAGAGACATAGTCCACATCAATCATATTAGCTGGTAAAAAAGCGTCCATCCCTATGTTGACAATCAAAGCATTTTTAACAGCACGGACAACCTTTCCTTCTAAAACTTCACCCTTTTCAAAGGCCTGCTTTAACTCTTGGAAACGATCTCGTTGCAATAAGGCACGACGAGATAATAAAATTTGCTCGTCCTCTACTTTTTTAATGATCGCTTTAATCTTATCACCTACTTGAACAATTTCATGAGCTGATTCGATTTGTTCTAATGTTAACTCATTTAGATAAATCGTTCCTTCTGTTGCACCATGGATATCTACTGTTACTTCCTGTGGCGTAACTCGCACAACTTCTCCTTCAATAATATCGTTAACTGTCGGCATTAAAAATTCTTCAATATTTAGCACATCACTCATTGACATTTTTTCTTGTTCTTGATCAATTGGTTTCATTTAAACCCCCACCTTTTACAATCATAATTATTTTATCTACTACTTCATCAATGGTCATATCAGATGTATCGATAACTACCGCATCTGTTCCTTTGACAAGTGGCGCATGTACACGTGTCGAATCCAGTTTATCGCGCAACTGAATTTCTTGTTTTAAATCTTCTAGTTCACAAGAAATCTGACGTTTTAAATTTTCTTCATAACGCCTTTTAGCTCGAACTTCTACGGATGCAACCATAAAAAATTTATACTCTGCATCCGGTAAAACATTAGTCCCGATGTCACGACCATCCATAACCACATTGTTCGTTTTAGCATATTGAATCTGACGTCTTTTTAATTCTTCTCGCACCACTTTTTGAGCCGCAACTGCCGATACATTTTGAGACACAAGGGTTTGGCGAATCTCTTCTGTTACATTTTCTCCGTCAAGATACACGTCCCTAGTATCAGTTAATCGGATCTCAGTATCGGGAAGCATATCTCCGATTAATCTTTCGTTCTTGGGATCAATCCCTAATTTTAACGCTTTCAGTGTGACAGCACGGTACATGGCGCCTGTATCAATATAAACATAACCTAATTTCTCTGCTACCATTTGAGCAACTGTACTTTTTCCTGCAGCTGCAGGTCCATCAATTGCAATAACTTTTGAAGGAGCCATTCTATCACCTCGACTCTAATTATTCTACCATATTTTTTGTTTTATAACCAATACAAATCTTTTTACTACAAAAATAAACTAAACAAATCTTTGTTTTAAAAGATTAGTTTAGTTTATATCCCCTAAATTAAGATCATTAATGCAAGCATGACGACAGCTCCAGTAAGGATAAAAGTAAGTAAAAGCATAATATTAAAACCTATATTAACTCGCTCTTTCGTTAGCTGTTTCGGAACAACCTTTCTAATGACTACTTTTTCAGCATTAAACGTTCTATCTATTTGCGTGGCGGCCTTTAAGCTAGCTACACCTTCAGCAACCTCTTGCGACAATTCAGAATGAACGTTTAATTGTGAAGTCATATTTAATGTATTTAAGCTCTGGCCAGATGATAAAAATCCCCTGTTCTGCCGATCTTCTATGTTTAAATTTTGTTTCACATCACTTGCTAGCCATTCGGAACTATCTAAGTCGATATCCGAATTTAAAATTAAATCAATGTTTTTTTCAAAAACATCATCTTTATAATTAGAATTGCTGTGTTGCTCATTTTCAACAATCTCACCAAATATTGAACTAATACAACCGTTGTTAGACTGCAGTTTATTTAAACGCCTATAGTCTTGTTGCACGAGAGCATCCAGATAATCTAAATCATCATCAGGCTGTGAAGACTTTTCAAACCCGTTCTTTTCTTGAAGAGTAAATCTTTTACCCTCAGCGATTAATATCTCAAAATTTGCAGATAACATCTCACTTTCAAGTTGGCTCCAATTAGTAATCCCTTTATCTTTTATTAGTTGAATCAATTTCTCATAAACCTCGGACCCGTATTTAGCAAATAACTGATTTAAGATTTCATTAGCTTGCTTGCTTAAACGAGATTTAAGTTCATCTAATTCATAAAAGTCACCGTTTGCTAAGGCTTGTTCCCACTGAGACACTTCCATTGTTTCTTCAGAATCGGATGTTATCTTAATCAGATTATGAATCTTTGAGTTACTATGGTCAGCTAAGTATTTTTCATCTTCAGATTGATTGTTCGAATGTGATGGAACACTTTCTGATTGATAATTAAAATAAATTCTCCTTAGCTCAGCATAATCCACTTTCTGTGCCACCCCATCCACACTCCTATTCGCCACTTATTTATAAATTACTGCTTTTTTCTCAGCCGTTTTTTGTTCGTTTTTGAAAAACAATAATAAGACTTGCTCATTATATCATAATTTTCATTATTTTTGGTCAATAAATTTGAATTTTTTTATACTTTAAGTTTATAATAATTATTATGATTAATTTCATTATTCCATCAAAAACTAAAATAGTGGACAAAGGGGGACCATCCCAATGGCTAAATATTCAAAAGTAATCAAAGATGATTGTATCGCTTGTGGTGCATGTGGTGCAATAGCGCCTGAAATATTTGACTATGACGATGAAGGTTACGCCGAAAACATCTTTTCTGGCGACGGAAATACTGGAACAACCATTATCTCCGAAATATTAGAAGTTGACTTAATAGAAGCGGCTGAAGGGTGTCCAACCGAAGCAATTAAAGTACAAGATGTAGCTTTTCTTTAAAACATTTAAGTTAAAAAAAGACAATTCTTTTGAATTGTCTTTTTTTTATTGAATTGAGCTGCTAATATTTACGCATTTTATCAAAGCGTAATTTTGGTTTCTCCTTGGGATCGTTTGCCATGGAAAATAAAGTCTTGACTTCATGAGGAGTAAGCGCTCGGAACTCGCCCGCTGCCAAACCAGCCACATCGATTATGCCAAATTGTTCTCGTCGTAATTTTTTTACTGGGTAGCCAATGGCCTCAAACATTTTTTTAACTTGATGATAGCGACCTTCATGAATAATGACTCGCACTAAAGAAGATTGATTCTTTTTATCCACTGAGACAATTGAAGCTGTTGCCGGTTTTGTTTGATACCCGTCTATTGCAATTCCCCGAAGAAATGGTTTTAAAGCTTCTGATGTTATCATTCCTTTAACCCGTACTAAATAAATTTTATCTATTTCTCCTTTTGGATGCATCATTTGATTAGCAAAATCACCATCATTTGTCATCAGCAAAACACCTGATGTGTCATAGTCTAAACGCCCCACTGGATATAAACGCTCCGTTACAAGGCCATTAAAAAAGTCCATAACTGTGCGCCGATTTAAATCATCAGTTACTGTACTTAAATAACCGCGTGGCTTGTGCAAGACATAATAAACCTTTTTCTCACGCTGAAGGGGAATGCCTTCAACCTCAACTTTATCTTTAGCACTTACTTTTACTCCTAACTCACGCACCACTTGACCATTGACCGTTACTTTTCCTTCTAAAATTAATTGTTCAGCTTTGCGCCTTGAGGCGACTCCAGCATGAGCCATTACTTTTTGTAATCGTTCCATTTATAAAAATCCTCCAATCAGAGCTAAATTGCGTTCTTTCCTACTAGTCTTTTTCATTATATAGTATAACCGATTGTCTTTCAAATGAATCTCATCTGAACTTACACATATTCTTACTTTTAAGAGGAATTATGGATATGTATCTAGCATATATAATGAAAAAATATTATAAACTTTTCCATAGAAAAATGAGTTGTTACATAAATTTAAGTGGCAATTCAGGATCGGATAGAGCTGCTAAGATCATCCTAAATAGCCTCATCGGTTGAGATGAGACTTAGGTTTTTTATTAAATGATTTAAAACAGGGTTACGCTATTGATTTGTTTTGACTAGGTTAACTGAATCCTTTCAAAAAAAGTTGCCACTCAACATTTAAGGAAGTGCAGATCCACAGAATTTTAAATCATGAAGTCTGACTGGAAAAATATCGTTCGTTGTCTAAATTTAAATAGAAATTTGTATTAGCTTAAAAATTTCGTTCTGCTTTAAAAATAAACGGTAACTGAAACAATAGCTAAAATAAAGGCCATGATATCCGTCGCTAAGCCTAATTTTAAAGCGTGCTTCATCTCTTTAAGCCCCACTGCAGCAAAATAAACGGTGATGATATAAATCGTGGTATCGCTACTTCCTTGCATAACAGCAGCTAAACGTCCAACCAATGAATCAGGCCCATGTATCTGGATGAGTTCACTTGTAAATCCTAACGCGGCTGAACCAGAGAGAGGTCGTAAAAACATAAGAGGTAATACAGGGGGCTCTATATGAAGGGTACTCAAAACGGGAGCGAGTATCGCAGCTATTCGTTCTACAATACCAGAAGCTAAAAAAACTTTGATAGCCACGATCATTCCTACTAAATTAGGAATCAATTTTACGGTTGTAGCTAAACCTTCTTTTGCACCATCAACAAAATCATCAAAAGCATTTGTTTTATGAATAAGGGCCATCATAAAAATAATCAATAAAAACACTGGTACAGCATAATTGCCTATGGACGACACTTCTTCACCTTCTTTCATGATTAACTGATTTTAATGAACCAGATGAGTGAATTTTTTTGAAGCGGCTGTAAAATTGATGAATAAGTAATCCTCCGATCATACTGAGACCAGAAGCAAAGATAATAGGCAGAAAAACATCAGTTGGATTATGCGCCTGATAAGCAGCTCTAATTCCAATAATTGTAGTTGGAATTAAAGTGAAGCCAGCTGTATTCATCACTAATAAAGTATACATTTCAAAAGTTGGTCGTTCTGGGTGGGGATTAGTTGCCTGCAACTCTTTCATCGCTTTTAATCCAGTTGGAGTCGCCGCGCTACCAAGTCCCATCATATTACTAACCATATTGGTTGTTAAATATTTTAACGCAGGGTGATTGGACTTAAGCTTAGGATAAAGAATGCGGATGACAGGTGTTAACATGCGCTCTAATAAATTTAACAGCTTAGCTCGATTCGCCACTTGTAATATACCGGTCCAAAAAGTTAAAATTCCTGCTAAATAAATGATTAACTGAATAGCATCACTGGCTCCTTGAACGACAGCTTGATTGACTTGAACTGTTGTTTCGGCAAAGAAGCTGTATAGAATGCCAACAATAAATAGGGATAGCCAGATTTTATGGATCATTTGGAGCTCACCATCCCTGTAAACCAACTAAATAACCGTTCTATCCACGACTTAGAAGGTTCCAAAGGTTCCACTTGATAAACTGGTAACTCATCCTGAATCTCATCATTTAACAAGATCTGGAGTATTCCAACTTCACCATCTTCAGTCTGATTATCATGAATCTTTAAGTTCGTTCTCACCGTCTCACTTCCATCCTGTCGTACCGTTAAATAAACCGTTGTATTGACATATAACCGTTCTTTAAGATCATAAGCTTCCAATTGCTCACTAGAAAGCTGTAATTCTCCGACTTCCACAACCTTTTGAACCTCGTATTGATTGAATCCATGCTCGAACAATTGCATGTGATCATGCCAATCATCACCGGCTTTAAGTGTAACCACAACTAGTTCCATTCCATCTCTAAGTGCCGAAGTAACTAAAGTGCGCCGTGCTTGTTTTGTAAATCCAGTTTTTCCTCCTATAGCGGGTTCGTAATACCCTGTCACAAGCTTATGTTTATTAGTCCAAACATACGTCTTTCCATCTTTTGAGGTAGCTCGATGAGTTTTTGTTCCAGCAATCTCTCTAAAAACAGGATTATTCATAGCAAATTGCATGGCGATTGCCATATCTTTAGCTGTTGATAAGTTATAAGTGGTCTCATCTAATCCAGAAGGATTTTGAAAAATACTATTTTCCATACCAATTTCTCTAGCTCGCTCATTCATCATATCGATAAATGTGGCCTCATCACCCCCAACAAACTCGGCAATTGCTAAAGCCGCATCATTTCCTGATCGCAATAATAAGCCGTAGATCAAATCCATCAGCTTCATCTCATCACCAATGGTCAAATATAAAGATGAGCCTACTTGTCTGACAAAATCATCTGTCACTTCAACCCATTCGTTCAACTCGCCATTCTCAATGGCAATAAGCGCTGTTAAAATTTTGGTAATACTAGCAATATACAGTTGTTGGTCCGCACATTTTTCAAATAAAACTCTGCCTGTTATTTGTTCCATTAAAATGCCACATTCTGAACTAATATTCATGGCAAACCCTTGTTGCGGTTGAAAAATACAAGTGATAAAAAAACAGAGCATACATAATTTTTTCAATTTTTTTTTCATAGGACTCCACCTTTACTCAATCACTAGTTTGATCACTAGTGCAAATCCAAAGATTAATGACGTTCTTAATCAAACAGCTTCACAGTCTATTTAAACTGTGCGATGTGATTAAAAGTAACCAGAATGCTGGACTTTTAGTGTTTAATCTAACTAAAAAAATCGTGTGAAGCTAGTTTGGTTTAGAAATGGAATTAATATAAGAGATCATTTACTGCTTTCTACTATTACACTCTATGTTCTAAATTTTTAAATTATCCAAGAATAAAACCATATGTTCTGACTAGTTTTCTAAAATATTAGCGAAAAAACGCTCTTTATTAAGAAGAGAGTGTATATGAATGGGTTCCATTCATATACACTCTCTTCTTAATTAATCATTCATTTCTTTTTTCTTTTATTAGACTTAACTTGTTTCTCCTCTGGTTGTGTTGACCCAGTAGCGGCGGCTTGAGCTTGAGTAACTTTTTTACTCTTCGGATCTCGCATTTTTAAAAACCTCCTCTTTAAATAATCAAGCCTTAATAGGATAGCAGATCTGTTAATTTTTATGCTTCATTTGGTAACTTAAATAAATCAGACTCCTCATCAAGAATAAAATCTTCTGGTACAAATGGTAGCTCTGGTAATTCTTCTAATGTTTGAATGCCAAAATAATCTAAAAAATCCGTTGTTGTTTTAAATAAAATAGGTCTTCCCGGCCCTTCTAGACGGCCCGCTTCTTCAATTAATGAAAAAGTTAATAATTTTCTCACAATACTATCACTACTGGCACCTCGGATATTTTCAATCTCGTGACGAGTAATAGGTTGTCTATAAGCAATAATCGCTAAGACTTCTAGTGTGGCATTTGATAAACCTCTTTGATTGGGATTTTCAATTAATCTTTTTAAGTACATGGCATGATCTTTCTTCGTAGTCATTTTATAAACACCTGCAACTTCTATAATATCAAGCCCACTACTTTCTTTTTTATACCGGCTTTTTAACTCATTAATTAACGCTAAAGTCACGTCTTCCTTTATTTCTAAAGCGTACACGATTTGTTCCAAATTAATGCCTTCATTTCCTACAGCAAATAATAACCCTTCTAAGACGCCTACCTGCTCTTCTTTAAACAATGTCATCACCTTCTAGACTTGATATATAAATATCTTCATCATAATTTTCTTGTATCATAATAAATTCTTTTCCTTTAACTAATTCAAGCAACGCTAAAAAAGTTATGACAATATACTCTTTATCAAAACGATCAAATAAACGACTAAACGCCATTCTTTTTTTATATTTTAGTTGTTTGCTTAATGTTGCCATGCGATCATCAACTGAAATAGTTTGAGAGACAATTCTTGTTTTCAACGGCTGATTTAAACGATGGCGCCTCATTAGTTGCTCAAAGGCCAAAATCAATTGTTCGACTTGTAAAGTTTGTTCCGGTAGTTTTATTGTAGACTCTATATAAGGAGAAAAATCAATGGGAGGCTTCGTATAAAATTGACCTCGTTCTTCCTCCAACTCTCGTAAATTTTTTGTAACTTCTTTATATTGACGATAGTTTATTAATTTTTGAATTAAAGTCTCCCTTGTATCTTCTTCGTACTCTTCTTCTATTTCAACCAGTTGTTTGGGTAATAAACTTTTACTTTTAATTTCAATTAATGTGGCAGCCATGACTAAATATTCGGAAGCAATCTCAAGTTGAAGTTGCTCCATTGCATGGATATAATCCAAGTATTGTTGCGTGATTTCTGAAATTTTAATCTCATATATATCGACTTTAGCTTCTTTTAAAAGGTGTAATAATAAATCTAAAGGCCCTTCAAAAGCATCAATTTTAACTTTATATTCCATTATACACGTCTCCTCCAACTAAATTTTTTAACTTATTAAATGGCTGATCATAAGCAGGTTTTTTATTGACACTATGATCTTTAGAAAAGTACAACGAATTAACATTTTTCTATTAAACCACATGCTTTCAATTTTTATGAGATAGTTGGTTACCTTTAGCTATTAGCTAAGTTTTATATTAAGCTTTAAAATTCCTCTAGTCAGTTCAGTCTAAGCTTAATTGTAACGAATTTTTCACTTTTGCACAACAACTCTTTTAAGTTCATTTTAATAAAAAAATCTCCTAAGCTCAAGTAGCAAAGAAGATTATATTTTACTTATGGTGCTTATGTTTCCGATTTTTATATTCTTGAGGACAAGGAATTCGGATAATTGTTCGGATCAGTTCGCGCAAATTAAAAGGCAATAGAGGATACAAATAAGGTTTTCCAAAACTCTTTAACGTAGCCAGATAAATAAATCCTACGATAATTCCACCTATATAACCCCAAATCCCCGCAAGGACGGTTGCAATAATTAATATTATTTTAAACATTTTATTAGCTAGTCCTAATTCATAACTAGGTGTGACAAATCCACCTAATGTCCCTATAGCTACATAAAATAATATCTCTGGGCCAAATAACCCAATATCTACTGCCACTTGTCCAATTAAAATGGCTGATACGATTCCTAGAGCAGATGAAATGGCACTTGGAGTATGGATTGATGCCATTCGAATAAATTCAATTCCTAATTCACCTATTAAAACTTGAAAAATAATCGAAATATTTCCTTCCTGTTGAGGACCAATAAAGCTTAGATGATTGGGGAGATATTCTGGGTGTAAAACGAAAAGCAACCAAGTGGGCATCAAAAATACTGACAATATAATACCTCCAAAGCGTATTAATCTTAAAAAAGTTCCAACTGCAGGTGTCTGACGGTACTCCTCAACTCCAGATAAATGATCAAAGAGTGTAACTGGAGCTAAAATAACACTCGGGGACGTATCGACAATTACGGCAATCATACCTTGATATAAATGAGTTGCCACTACATCTGGTCTTTCCGTATAGCGAACTAATGGATAGGGGTTGTAAACCTGTCCTGTTATAAATTCTTCCAACTCTTTATCTGACATGGTCAAATTGTCGACTTCAACTTTCTGAATTCGATTTTTAACCTCCGCTACTATCTCTGGATCAGCTAGGTCCTCTATATACATGACAGCAACATCGGTTTTTGAATCTTCTCCAACTTTAAAAATCTCGTTTTTTAATTTTCCAGTTCGAATACGTCGCCTAGTTAATGCGGTGTTAATAATAATATTTTCTGTATAACCATCTCTCGAACCTCGGACTGTTTTTTCAGTATCAGGCTCTTCAGGTCCTCTACCAGGATAGCTGCGGACATCAATGATAAATCCATTTTCTTCTTGTTCTAAAACTATAGCTATAAGTCCACTTAATACTTGCGTACAAATTTCCTCAACGTTATTAACTAATTCCACTTGCTGATGAACAAGCCGGTTATGAATGGTATGAAAAACATTCTTATTTTCTTTAATAGGTAAGCTATTTAGCAACAATAGTTGTGACATTAATTCGATAACAAAAGCTGTATCTACTAACCCTGTTACATAGTAAATTTGTAGCTTTCGGTTCATAACTACAAGTTCTCGATTATCAATATCAAAGCTTTTATGACTGCCTAATCTGTCTTCTAAGATTCTTTGTGCTTCGCTTAAGTCTCTTGGAATTGCTGTGTGCTGTTGCTGCTCCATTACCTTCCTCCTTTCATGTAAAATTAGTTCTAAATAACAGGGCTAAAATTTGATTAGGTGAACCTCATACTAGAATCACAAATCGTTTTGTTGAAAATTTTAGCTAACTCTAAACTTTATTAAAAAACGTTTAACCTTTAGCTTTAAAAATTAGAGCAGTTAAAAATGCAAATAAAATCGCTGCTGTTATACCTACAGCTGTTAAGTTAAACATTCCCATTCCAAGTCCTAAAAAACCTAACTGCTGAGATTTTTCCATTGCCCCGTGCATAACAGAATGACCAAAGCTGCTAATGGGTAGTTGTGCTCCAGCTCCAGCAAATTTAATTAATTTATCATATAAACCAAAGACATCTAATGCGGCTCCTACCACAACAAAACTACACGTAATGTGAGCAGGCGTTAACTTAAAATAGTCCAATATAAATTGACCTATGGCACAAATAATACCACCAACCACAAATGCTTTTATAAGTATCATGCCTTAAACCTCCTGTACAAAATCTATATATATTTAAATATTCCGAGACGTATCCACAACCTTTATGGCAAGACTCCATTTTGGGATTTTATTGCTTATTACTTCAAACATGATGCCTATTTCAAACAGAGCAAAAAGAAACAGCGTGCGCAATACAAGGAATGGTTTCTTTTTGTTTTAAAATAAGTGGGCTTAATAGAGCTCCTGTCGCTACAACCAGTACTTTATTGATTTTCTTCGTTTTCAATAATTCGGTAATGTAACCATATGTGACGACTGCGCAACAAGCACACCCACTACCACCAGCAAAGACTGATTGATCTTTTGCATAAATTATTTTTCCACAATCGTTGTGATTTTGACTGAGATCATAGCCTTCATTTTTTAAGATATCGATTAAAATTGGGCTCCCACAATTTGCTAAGTCACCTGTTAATATTAAATCATAGTAGTTTTGATCAATTTGTAAATCTTCAAAATGTTGTTTGATCGTTTGAGCTGCTGCTGGAGCCATAGCAGAACCCATATCATTGGGATTATTTTGAGCGGCATCGACAATAATTCCTGCAGTTGCAGATTCAATCTTAATTTGTGATGGTTTGTGACCAACTAAAGCGACTCCCGCACCTGTTACTGTGTTTTGAGCGGTATCAGGCTTTGGACCACCATATTCAGTTGGGTTACGAAACTGACGTTCAACTGTCATATTATGACTACTGGTCGCTGCCATTGCTATTTTCGCATGGTCGCTGTTAACAAAAACAGAGGCTAACAATAACGACTCCATAGAAGTTGAGCAAGCACCGTATACTCCGAAGAAAGGAATATTAAATTCACGAAAGACATAGTGCGTGGGCACGATTTGATTAATTAAATCTCCAGCAAAAGCAACTGATATGTCTTTTTCTTTTAAATCTGATTTGGAAAAAGCCGTCTGGATGGCCTTTCTCATTAACTGTGATTCTGCTTGTTCCCATGACTTTTGACCGCAATATGGATCATTATATTTATGATCAAAATACTGGCTAATAGGACCTTTTGCTTCAAGAGGTCCTACCGTGGTTGCCGTTTCTTGTAAATAAACTTCATTACTAAATTTCCATGATTGTGATCCTACTTTCATTGATTTCACCCTTTCTTATAAATCGGTCTCATTAAGCGATTTAAAATCACGTCTGAGAAAGGAAGCTGATCCTAATTCGTTTCTAAAATCAGACTAAATACGAAGATTTTTTCTGGTTGTGGAACAAAACCATCCTGTACTTTTAGTCATATGGCTTAACTAAAAAAGAGGTGAATAGGTGTTGTAATTTTAAAACATCATTAGGATTAACTGTAACTAGACTAACTAGGCATTATTCAGCCATTGCACATTACTTTTTACGATAACTTAATAAAGTTAACAACGACATAGACCACATGTTCTAGCTCAGGTACGATATGATATTCCACTAAGAAATAGCGAATAATACCAAATATATAAGCGGAGACAATTGAAAAAACAATGACAGCACCCGCTAAATTAAATAAGTTAGTGGCAATACCTAGTATAACTCCTTCGTTTTTGCTTTCTAAAGCTGCTGCTGTCAAAGAATTAGCAAATCCAGAAATAGGAATAAACGAACCTGCTTTAGCAATTTGCCCAAACTTATCATACACACCTAGTCCCGTTAAGATTGAGGCTATTAAAATAATAGTCACTAACGATAAAGTACTAGCAGTATCTCGCACTAAGCCGAACCAGTGAACGTAAATTTCAATTAATAGTTGTCCAATCAAACAAACTAAACCTCCAAAGAAGAATGCAATTAATATATTTTGGAGATATTTAGGCTTCACTTCATGCTTTTTTATGACGTTTTCATATTTTTTTGTTTTCATGTTGGTTTCACTCCTCAAAAACTGTCATTATAGTTTTTAATATGACGTTTCTTACGTCTATTTATTAGTAATTTCTCAAAATATTAAAAAAAAGACTTGTAATTATCAAACCAACATCTGGTTTTTTATCTACAAATCTTTTTTTATATCTATTTATACGGTCATTTTCTCTTTTAGGTCTTTTAGAATTTTTTTCTCAAGCCTGGAAACAGCTACCTGATTAATTTCAAGTCGTTTTGCCACTTCTGATTGGGTATATCCTAAATCAAAGCGAAGATAAATCAACATCCGTTCCACAGGATCCAGAGTAGATATTAATTGCTTTAATATAATCTTTTGATCCAGTCCCATTCCTTCATTGTGATTGGGAATCCGCTCAATTAACGGAATGTCTTCACGCTCATAATTGTCTAATGACGTGACATTCATAGGGGCATTTAACGCCATAATAATTTGTTCTTCCGTCAGTTCGGTCTCCATTGCTAATTCTTTTATCGTCGGTTCCCGCTCTAATAATTTATTTAATCGATCTTTAGCATCTTGAATCTTATGAATATTGCTTTTAATGCTACGGCTGATTTTAATAGGGCTTTGTTCTCGAATAAAAGCTTTTATCTCCCCAATAATTAACGGAATGGCATAAGTCGATAGCGTTGTATCATAGGAAGCATCAAATTGATTAATTGCTTTTAATAAACCCATGCACCCTATTTGAAACAAATCATCTTTTTCAACCTCTAAATGTGCGAATTTATGAACGACGGACCATACTAAATCCATATGGTTTTTGACAAGTGTTAATTTAGCAGATTCATCACCATTTTGAGATTTTTGGATTAAGTCGCGAATTTCATTTTTTTCCATTTAAACATCCCTCATGTCATTGTTGTTTATTAACCTAACTTTTTCTAGAGCGACTAAAGCTTTAAACCAAAACTTTAATCTTTTTAATATGTTAACAATCACTGCATTTTATTAGGGTTAGGCGAGACAAACCTCGCTATCACTTAAATCCACATAGACCAAGGTTATTAACGCATTTTTAAAACTTAATTTACTTAAATTGAATTTGATATTGATTTAACAACTGACGCTAATCTTCATTTGAATTAAATGCTTCTTGTGCAGATGGGTTAATTAATAGCTGTTTTTCAAATGTGACCGTTGTGCCAACTCCTGGAACCGATATTACTTCAAATTTATCTGTAAATGATTCCATAATCATGAAACCGAGCCCACTGCGTTCTTCAGCTTCTTTTGTTGTATACAATGGCTGTTTTGCCAATTCTACATTCTCAATCCCCATACCGTAATCTTTAATGGTCACACTCAATTTAAAATCTTCTAAGCTAGCTTTTAAATCAATAATTCCCTCTTCATTATTTTCATAGCCGTGAATAATAGCATTAGTAACAGCTTCAGAAACAACCGTTTTAATCTCTGTGACTTCCTGTGCACTTGGATCTACTGGAGCCACAAAGCCCATAATGACTAAGCGGGCAAAGCTTTCATTAACACTTTTTGCAGGAAATTGTAATTCTATTTCGTTGTTCATCATTATGCACTCCCCCTCATAACCTCGTTAATCTGTGATTCATCTTCAATAACTGAAATAATTTGTGATAAACCTGATAGTTCAAATACTTTTTTAACTAATGGCTTCATCCCAATTACCATAACTGAGCCATTTCCAGCTTTGATTTGGTTATACCTCCCTAAAATAATGCCAATTCCTGAACTGTCCATAAAATCTAAATGCTTAAGATTGAAGATAATATGCTTAACTTTTGATTCACTCATTACCGCATTAAGGCGACTCCGCAATTGCTCAGATGTATGATGGTCTAACTCTCCCGTTAAATTAACAAAAAGCACTTGATTTTCAACATAAAGTGAAACTGATATACTCATGTATTTCCCCTTTCCAAATCTTATTGACTCTATTTTAAATGACAAATTAAAGACATATGACTTTCTCGACATTTAAAGTGTTTTTATTTTGAGACATCTCTTTTCTCCTCAACTAAAAAAATACCTTAATTTGTCAAAAAGAATGAAAAAAAAAAGAAAATGCAGAAAAAATGTTAGGCATTTCTTTTTTTAGTAATTTTTATTAGACTTAATGCTTCAGCTAGCTACTCCCTATTGATTATGAGTTAAGATGCTAAATTAGCAAATTTGCATTTTCTTTTCAATTGTTAGTTAGCCATAATTATCAAGAGGCGTTTGTTCTCATGTCCTAATTGGTCTTCTATATTTTAAAATTACTTAATAGAACTGCACATGTTGGAATCCCTAAGGAATATCATTAATTTGTCAGATAAACTTTTTCTATAGATAAGACCGTCTTTTAAGTTTCTGTCGTTAAATAATAATATATAAAGTTATTTTGTAAAGCTCGAACATGAACATCAAGTGAAAGAAGT
>Ga0153980_1000315_pt1 | contig 22466 bp, 22 predicted proteins | sample TSGA064MetaG_FD_104722 | JGI IMG/M metagenome (GOLD analysis project Ga0153980, IMG submission 104722) | Attine ant fungus gardens microbial communities from Georgia, USA - TSGA064 MetaG | ecosystem: Host-associated > Fungi > Mycelium > Unclassified | place: USA: Georgia, Magnolia Springs State... | reverse complement strand
TTGATATTACAAACAGCCTCATCAAGCTTTACAATTTCATACTAAAGAGCTTATTATAGAGTCCTTGCTAGATACCATTAAATTATATAATAACCTCCTAGCCACCAAACTTATTATTTAACCTATTTTAAAGCCTTATCCATGCTTTATCTAACATAATTTCTCTATCATCAAGTTATACTTACCCCAACAGCTTATATGCATACTTTAAAACTTATCATTAAATTGTTAACTAAAAAAAAATGTAGCCTTAAACTTAAAGTTAAAGTTAAGGCTACATTCGTGATCATATTTTATCTAAAAGGTTATCCTTGCTTAAAAAATTGTGGTAAATGTTCTTTATGAGCTTCTAACATTTCATCCAATAAATCTTTAGCTTTTGAACCGCTTATCACAAGAGGATTTAAGGTAAATGCTTGCAAGGCTTTGCCATAGTCTCCCGTTACTGCTGCTTCAATGGTCACCTCTTCCATTGCTTTCATGACTTGTAATAAACCTTTTTGAGCTGACGGCAGGTGCCCAAACTGAATAGGTTGCGGTCCTGCAGCTGTAATATAACTCGATACCTCAACGGCGCTCTCTGGAGCTAAATCAGGAATTGCACCGTTGTTTCGGGTACTTACAACCATAATTGTTCCCTTGTTATTATAAATAGAGTTTATCATTTCGCACGCTGCATCACTGTAAAATGCTCCTCCACGTTTTGATAATTGCTCTGGTTTCTCATTGAGATCTGCATCCTTGTAAATTTCAAATAATTCTACTTCAACCTCTTTCACCTGTTCAGCTCGAGTCCCTTTAGTCTTAAGCTCCTCCAGTTCATGATCCAAAGCCTCACCTGTTATGTAGTAATATTGATGATATGGACATGGTAACATCTTTAAATCCTTAATTTGTTCATAAGGAAATTTCATAGCTTGGATATTTGCCACTCCTGATTCAGCAACAGCTTCAGGACTATATATTTTTTCCATCACTTCCATAGTGCGCTCGTTTCCTTTATTATCAAATACACGGTGCCAGTGCAAGTGATTAATGCCCCCAAATTTGAAAAACAACTTTTTATCATTTTTAAATGCTTTCTTATTAGCTTCTGCAAAAAAACCAGCCATTCCTTTCTCGCCACCATCTAATGCATATTTAGCCATCATTTCACACATGATTGGCACATTACACAAACCAACGACTTTTTCCCATTTTCCATATTTAAGAACTGCTTCTGTTACCATTCCAGCTGGATTAGTAAAATTGATCAACCAGGCTTTTGGACATAATTCTTTCATATCTTCCACAATATCTAAAATGACAGGAACTGTTCTAAACGCTTTAAATATACCTCCTGCTCCATTTGTTTCTTGACCAATCATCCCATGTTTTAAAGGGATTCTCTCATCTTTAACACGAGCATCTAGCAGGCCAACCCGAAATTGTGTCGTGACAAAGTCAGCATCTTTTAGTGCTGCGCGACGGTCTAATGTTAAATGCACGGTGCAATTAATTCCTGCTTTTTCCACCATCCGTTGAGCTAACTTGCCAACAATTTGTAATTTTTCTTTTCCTTCTTCAATATCTACCAACCATAGTTCTCGTATAGGTAACTCATGATAACGCTTAATAAATCCTTCGATTAATTCTGGTGTATAGCTAGATCCACCACCAATTGTTACAATTTTAACTCCATTAATCATTGTAATATCCTACCTTTCACCTTATATTACCAAAGTTAAGTTAATTGTAAAGGTTTACTTTGATAGTTTAGTTATATCACGTAGGCTACAATATCTCAAGTAAATTTGCGATATTAATATTATTAGGTACATTAAACCAGAAAAGTTAAATTATCTTAACTTTTTTGAAACATTGTTTCTTATTTAAAAAACTGTGTTAAAAATTATTGATGTCTTTTTAAACTTTGAATGATAAAAAAAGTTAGAAAAATTTTATTTTAATAGTGATCTATTTCATGATGCAATCCTGTGGACAAAAGTTATATTAAAGGCTAGTAATGAGAAAAAGCAACGGATTTAAAACTACTTAATCCAGTTGCTTCTCTCTCACCAATCTCGTATAGTTTTAGTAATTTTTTAATAATTACTTAAAGTAAACATCGTGTAACTTTTGTTGACCGTTTAAACGAATTTCATATCCATGTACATTGCTTCTAGTGGCAATTAAGGCTTCACCCTCATTAAGGAATATCCACGGTGCTTCTTCAATGATAAGTTTCTGTAATTCACGGTAATAAACTGCTCTTTCTTCATCATCAAAGACTTGACGAGCAAGCTCTAATAATTCATCTACTTGATTATTAGTAAAAAAAGTACGGTTTCCAGCGGCTCCATGCTGACTGGAATGAAACAATGGGTATAATGCGTAATCGGGGTCTCCCGTAACTGTAGTCAAACCCATGATAAACATATCGTGATTTCCTTCGCTCACATAATCTAAAAAAGCAGCCCATTCCAGAATTTGAATGTTTATGTCAACACCGACCTCTCGTAATTGGGCCGCAAGAGCGGTTGCTATATCAATTCGAGTGCTATCATCATCTACCCAAACGGTTGCGGTGAATCCATCTTCAAAACCAGCCTCTGCTAATAACTCCATTGCTCGCTCTGGATTATAGTCATATCCTTCTAAGTCTGTTGCACTCCCTGGAATATTTGATCCCATTGGCCCAATAGCTGGTGCTCCAACTCCTTCTAAAATCGTGTCAATAATTAACTCTGTATTAACAGCATAGTTCATTGCTTGACGTACTCTAACATCATTAAAAGGTTCAGCTTGCACATTTAGTCCAATATAAGTCGTAGCCAAATTAATACGTCTTAATAATGTCAACTCATCGTGATCCTCTATTCTAGGAACGTCATTAGGACTCACATTAAAGGCTATATCAATTTGACCGGTTTCAAGCTCGATTAACCGACTGGAGGCTTCTGATATAACTTGAAATTGAATACCAGCAATAAGCGGGATCTCCCTATGATATTCGTTGTTTTTTACTAGCTCAATTCTGCTACCAAAGTCCCAGTTTTCAAACATAAAAGGGCCGGTCCCAACTGGATTTTGACCGTAATCATCACCAAGGTCAGTGACTGCTTTCTCATTGACAATAAAGGCAGTAGAATGACCTAGGTTGGCTAAGATAGGAGCAAATGGCTCACGAGTCCCAATCCTTATAGTGTGTTCATCCACAACTTCAATTGTTTCAGGGTCAATTTCTCCTAAAATTGAAAATGCTACAGCTGAGTCTAATGCTCTTAATAAAGTAAACTTGACATCAGCAGCTGTGAACGGTTCTCCATTATGAAAATAAACATTTTCTTTTAAATAAAATTCATACGTTAACTCATCTATTTGTTCCCAACTTGTTGCTAGGCCTGGTTCTATATTCATGTCTAAATCACGAGTTACTAATGTTTCGTAAATTTGTGTGTTGACCAAAGCTGAGTAACCATCATTTACTAAAATAGGATCTAATGAAGTGGCATCAGCTCCGTTAGCAACAATTAGAACTTTTTCCTCAATTTCAACATCTTGAGATTGCGCTCCGCATCCAACGGTGATTCCTAATACACCTAATAATAAAAAAGGCAAAGCTTTTAATATTTTAATTCCTTTAAACACCATCTCTATGGCCTCCTATTCTAGCTACAATTTTCATAATTGTATCATAATTTAACTAGTTGTGTTGAAGATATGCTTAGTTAATATATGCATTCGGTATTACAATCCGTGTCTAATTTTAATATATAAACTAAGCCTTTTTTATAAGCTTGATCCTCTAAACTGATAGCACTTAAAAAAACTCCATTATCGGAGTTTTTTTATCAATATTTGATCTTGCTCTATAGCAAAATCTACTCTGTTATCTCAATTTGATTATTTTCGGGATCAAGAACACTGCTTTCATAGTACCCATCGCTAGTCGTTCTCGGACCACTTATAACCTTGTACCCATCGCTCTCTAAGCGAGCCGTCAGGCTATCCACTGCTCCTTTACTCCCAGCCGAAAAAGCCAAATGTGTATATCCTTCTCGAAAGCCAGTTTTTTGTTGGACATCTAAATCGGATCTCATCATTAACACTAACCTAGCTCCCGTATCAAACCGTAAAAAATAAGTGTACAGTCTTGACTTAGAATTATGGTACTTATTATTCGCTTTAGCTGAAAAATACTTCTCATAAAAACTTTTCATCTTCTCCAAATCTTGGACATAAATAGCTATATGCTCAATTCTCATTACTAACCTCCTCAGAGTAAGTCAAGATTTTATAAACCATTGCTTACTTCTTTGCAAAGTACGTTTTGAGTTGCTGATCCATTTCTAATAGCTCTTGCTCAGCAGCTTTTCGTTTGGTTCGTCCCTCTTCTTGAATCTTTAGTACCTCTTCAATAGTTGCAAGGAGATTGGATTGAGTTTGTTTTAGGGTTTCCATATCGACAATTCCTCTTTCATTTTCTTTAGCTACTTCTACCGTATTAGTCCGTAGTAATTCCGAATTTTTTAACAACAGCTCGTTGGTTGTATCTGTCACTTTTTTCTGCATGTCAATGGCTTGTTTTTGCCTTTCCAGCGTTAGCCCAATTATAAATTGGTCTTTCCATAGTGGGATCGTATTTAAAACAGAAGACTGAATTTTTTCTATTAACGTGCGATGATTTTCCTGTATCATTCTAATTTGAGGTGCCTTTTGTAAGGCTATTTGCTGACTTAAGTGTAAGTCGTGAATTCGTTTCTCTAACTGATTTTTTAAGTTCTGTAAGTCGCGAGCTTCTTCCAAAATCATCAAGTCTTCTTTCTCTTGTAACATAGGAAGAATATTATTTTCAATATCAGCAATCTTATGTTTACCCGCCGCTATATAAACACTTATTGCAACATAATAATCCTTATTTTTCTCATACATTCGTTCTAGTAAGTCAATTTCCGTTAATAATAGCTGACCTTCCTTTTCTAACTTTTTAGCTAGATAATCAACTTCAACTCCTAGCTTTTGGTACTTGCTAATTAATTTTTGAGAAGGCGTGGTAGCAGGGCGTAGCCGCGCTAACAGACCTTTTCCTTTTCCAGAAATCTCTTGCCAATCAACTTGACCAATTTTTTCGATTAAATTACCCATGACTGCTTTTACATTTGAAGTGTCAGATTTATGTACTTGACTGGCCAACTCATTGGAGAAGTCTGATAGTTTTTCCTGAATGTTAGCTCCAAAATACATCACACTTTGAATATCTTTTAGATCAATTTTCTCTGCGAGTTCTATCGCTTTTTTTTGCTGCATTGGTGGCAATTGCGACATAAAGTCTTTTGGTTTTTCAGCTGTTTGCTCATTTGTAGTCTCATCTAATAATGTGGCTAAAAATTCACTCATTATATCATTCCTTTCTATCTAGGAGTATGTCGATCTATCACTTCTTTTTCAATTTCCAATTCCATCATATCCGCTTCTAATACAGAAGTCAATTGTTGCTCTAGTCCTTTAATTATATCATCCAGCATATTTTCACTATTTTTTAGTGATAGTTCCACTTCTTGCGAACGCACAGGCTGTTGCACCAAGAGCGCATATTTTTCTAGGACATTCAAAGTTGAATCAAGATATAACGAAAAAAACTTGTCAGCTTTTACAAACCGCTCAGGCTCTTTATGAATAGCTGTAATAATCTCTTGATTCACTTTACGAATTTGGCGAATTTTAAACCACAATCGCCACATGCGCCACCTTCTCCCATACTGTTGGATTTGAAGTGTCTTCTTCCTAGCGATTTTCAGCGAGTCCCGAATGAACATAGCGTCTTTATCATAAACTCTTACTAAAATATAGTAAAGGACTACAAAGGCTCCAACCGTAATAAATAAGGCAATCAATACCTTATTAAAAATTAAATAAGTAACACCCCCGAAAATAAGTGCTAAAACAATACTAGCGATTATAACCATACAATACGCCCCCTTCTTTTTTGCTGTTTGAAATGTTTTTATTTGATTACTTTCTATTTTACCATTTCTTTACGACAAAAAAATAGTGCTTTAGACCTATTATCTAACAAAAGACAGCCTTCCAGCATTTATTCCCCAAATTTCGTCAGCATAAGTCGCTATATTTCTAGAATTTGTGACAATAATAACGCACTTACTACGTCTATGGGCTACTCCTAGTAAGTACTTCATAATCCTTGCTTCGGTTTCAGATGATAAGTTTCTGGAAGGTTCGTCAGCTATTATAAGACCCGGATTAGTAATGAGGGCTCTAGCCACAACAATTTGTTGTTGTTGTTCCTCTGACAATTTTAACACTTTAACATTTGCTATCTCTTGATTAATTCCAACTCGTTCAAGTAATCTATAAGCCATTTCTCTTTTGTCTTGAGTCTTAGTTTGACTAATCTCTAACGCAAGCTCTAGATTTTCAAGACCTGTTGCTCTCATTAACAAATTGTGAGATTGATATATAATCCCAATCTTTTTTGCTCGATATTCATCTTGTTCTAATTGATTAAGATCACTACCCTCATACAAGATTTGACCTTGTGTTGGATGAGAAAAACCAGCTATTAAGGAGAGTAAAGTTGTTTTGCCAGATTCAGATTTTCCAACAATAACATACAAACGTCCCGGCTCAAAATCCATACTTATATTGCGAATCACTTCTTTACTATCAGCTTGATAACGATATGAAACGTTCCTTATGGATAGGATACTCATAATCTCACCTAATTTCTTTCTACTATGATTTTTAATGGTTCATGTCTTCTCACATATAACACGCTCATGATACTACTTAAAATTAACAAGAGAAATGAGACACCCATGATCTGTCCCAGAGATCTTGAAGTTAATCTTACAATCAGTGTCGGTAATGACAATTCTGGAGGCTCCATAACTTCATTCTGATACTCTTGAGTAACAGCTCGTCCTTGAGCTTCTAATGCTTGATTAGCAATAGGTTGTGCCACTATTAACGCAGTACAAAACCCTAAGATTAACCCTAAACTAATAATTATGATGCTCTCATAAATAAATCCCCGTACAATTTTAAGTTTTTTTAATCCCATAGTCTGTAAAATATTAATTTCATACTTTCTTCTCTGTATAAAGAAAAATGAAACTGCTAATAAGGTCACACTACTAAAAATTAAAGTACTGGTCTTAAGAGCACTAAATAGTTCAACCATGTTTTCTAGAGGACCTACAATGCCATTAAAGGTATCTTCATCTAACCAAAGGGCAAAGTGGTCTGGTAATCCTAAACTTAACAACTCTTCATAAAAAGGTTCCAAAAAGTCTGGATGTCTCAAATAAAAGGTGGGATTTAACCAGCCAATATCGTCGTATTTAAAAAGATCCATTTCTAACAGGGTTTCTAAACTTATCACTATATCGTTTTTTGTCACAAGGCTTTCATCTTCGTCCTCAAAAATGCCCACAACGACTAAAGGATGAATGTGTTGTTCTCTTTTTACCATAATCGTATCACCAACAGAAATGAGATTTGCTTTAGCAAAATTCTCACTGATTAAACACTGGTTAAGCTCTACATGAGACAACAAGTCTCCAAATCCTATAGCATCTCCCATTCGAACGTCATTAAAATTTGTTGGTCCTAAATACAATGTCCGTTCTTCTTTTTCCCATAAAGTAGCTAATTCATAAGGAACAAGTTCTAGTTGGCCACTGTAGACAACAGCCTCCAACAAATCTGATTCCCCGTAGTCTAAAAGTTCTCTGTTTGTCGGTGCAAAATTTGCTTCTCCTCCATAGAGGCTTTCAATTAAACGGTCAAGATCGAATCTCAGCTTAGCCTCTGTTTCAAAACGCCATCTATAATCGACTACTGCTTCTTTAAGCGTTGTCTCAATCATGATTAAAACTGAAGTTACCAATACAATGGTAAAAGTAAGGAGGAGGAGGAACAGGCTCCAACCTTTATTTCTTTTTATATTTCGCATGGCATTTTTTAAGATATACATGCTATCACTCCTGTAGAACTAAATTAACTAGCTTATGCTAAAACTATACCAGAGTGGACGTTTATTAAGTGTTAACTACTTAACTAATCCCTGGAAAAGAAAGATAGAATGTAGACCCTTTTCCTTCTACGCTATCGACCCAAACAATTCCTTCACATAAATCACAAACATGAGCTACTAAACTTAACCCAATTCCATAGCCATCTTTATTGAGTTCATTAACCCGAAAATGGGGATCAAATATTTTACTCATAGATTCTCGATCAATTCCGATTCCTTTATCAGATATACTTAAAATAATGCTATTATTCTTTCGGTTGACGTTTACATTTATCGGGTTACCTGCTCCATACTTAATGGCATTATCCAATATATTTGAAACCGCTCGATAAACCCAGCGCTCTTTTCCTAAAATAGTCAACTCTTCATCTTCATCAAAGTTAAAACTTATCTGATCGCATATGCCCATATAAGAATCACAAACAGTAGCTGTCACTAAAGCTACATCAACTTCCGACTTATCTGAACTTTCAATAGAGTCACTTAAAGTTAACACATCATCCATATTTTGCGACAAACGATCCACTTTTTTTAATAGTTCTTCGTTATGCGCTCTTTCTAAATCTGCTCTTAACACAGATAAGACATTCTTTTGTTCATGAGATAAATAAATTTGGAGCCGTTGATAATCAATTAAATGGCGAGCATTTTTTCTGTTTAATTCTTCATATAACTTTTGAAGCGTGGCATCGTCTACCTTAGATTCTCCTTTAGCAAATTGAGCAAATTGTAGCCATTGCTCTTTATGCAAGTGGATTAAATATCTAATAAGAAAAAAAGTAATGGTTCCTAATATAACTGAAAAAGAGAGAATAATTTTAAAGCGAGAATCTTGATGGCTACTTTGGATGCCTGACGTTATAACATAATTTTCTAGCCAATTACCACCTATTTCAATTTGGATGTCATCAATAACCTCAACAATTGTGTCTGTATCGCTACTAAAGATTAATGGTTGCTGACTACCACCTATAGCTGATTCCTCCACCTGATAAAAACCCCAGATAAACACGATGAAAATCACAAGAGAAAAAAGAAACACACTAATTCCAATTCGATAGTTTAGCTTCATAAATGATACCCCTTCCCCCTAATAGTTTGCAAGACTGGGTTTCCTGCAGCATCCGATAAAATTTTTTTTAGTCGCGCAATGTGAACACGAAGAACTGATGAAAATGGGTCATAATCTTCACCGTATACATGCTCTGCTATTTCTTCTGTAGAGACAACCGCTGGATGTCTTTGAGCTATGCACTCTAATATATCAAACTCTTTAACTCGTAACTCTAAAAGTTTCTTTTTATAAAAAGCTGTACGTTTTAAAGGATTAATCTCTAAATCACCAATAGAAATATCTGGTTTAGTTCTGCCATAAAATCGGCGAACCACTGCTTGAACTCGTGAATGCAACTCCAATAAATCAAAAGGTTTCGTCATATAGTCATCAGCTCCTAAGTCGAGACCTTTTACTCTTTGAATAACTTCATCTCTAGCTGTTACAATAATAATAGGTGTTTCAACTTCTGATTCTCTTAAAAACTGTAAAATTTCTAAACCGTCTTTATCTGGTAAGTTTAAATCTAGGAGAATGGCATCGTAGGGATTAACAAATGCCTTTTCTTCCCCAATAGCTCCCGCATACGCTAAATCAACTTGATATTTCATATCTTCCAAACCGGACTTCATTGAATCCGCTAACTCTCTATTATCTTCAACAATTAATAAACGCATTATTTTTCACTCCTTAGCAACTAATTATACCCTCTCTGTAAATCGTAACATTTTTTTTTATAGAAAAAAAGACTGAATTGCTTCAGTCCCCTCAATAATATTAAAATTTATTGACAGTTTCCTTCTCAGCCCCAAAATAAAAAGAGCCGTCTTTTACAATTCGTTCTACATACCCGTACATACCGTCGTTAAGCTCCAGAGTTAAACGATCGTCATTAGAAAGAAAATAATAGCCATACGGTTGGCAAGTCTCTGAGTACTGGACAGTTCCTAAAACATTGGTTCCTTGGTGGACAATCGTAAAGACATCACCTACGTTTAACGTGGCTACGATATCAGTCAAGCCATCACTTTTACAGATAAATTTCTTTATATCTTCATCAAAATCAATTTGAACATACATATTATGAGTTGCCATTTGTTCACATCCTTGTTGGTTTCTTCTTTAGTTTTTCACAGTTCCAAAATTTCATTCCCTGAAAAAAACTTTTATAAAGAAATTTAGCATTTATAACGATTGAATTTTATATCTTATGACTGGAACTATTTTTTTATAAATAAAGATTTTACCTTAAATGAGACACAATGGATAGGTAGAGGTTTTGTAGCTTTATTCTCGTAAAGATAATCAATGGTATGTGCTAGCTTTAAATTGGTTTCAAATATATAAAAGTCACCTAAAATACCAGCAATACATTCAATCTCCGTCACTCTTTGCGTGTTCACATATATTACAAATACTGCTATGAGAACAATACAAAAGCTTTTATCCGTCTCATTAGCTAGAGCTATATCATCTAAAACCAGATCAGGTATCAATATACCACCTGCAAGATACTCACATATTATTTCTCGTGCCTCATGCTCAAGATCACTTAAAAGTAGTAGAAAAGTTCAACATACAGTATTCGATAATTCTTTTAAACTTAACTGAAAAATTAAGGTATTTAGGAAAAATTGATATTTCCTTTAATGTAATTCTGATAATTAAACCATTAAATCGCTTAGGTTTAAAACAGTTGGGATGGGCAATAAGTAAATCTATTCTCACCAGCTCACTACTTTTTAAAAAATATCACTATAGCCCAAATAAAAAAAATAATGACTTCCTCGTGAATGTACAATGATAAATATTAGAAATTGAAAAGACGAGTTCCTTTAATTAATAAACTCACTGTTATTTTAGAGCTAAAACTAATTTTTAGAGAATTGTATAAAATATTTAAGTATGGAGCACGTGCACGACCTATTCAAATGGAATATCACAGTTGTATTTAAGCATTAAACATCCTTATACAATAAAAAATAGGAATCGATTAATGAATCAGATTCCTAAGTCATACTAATTTATATTTGACAAAGCCCTTATTAATAATTAATCACTCACATAAACATAAAATAAGCAAAAACAATAATTCCCAATAAAATTCGGTAGTAGCCAAACGGTTTGAAATCATTACGTTTGATGTAGCTCAGTAGAAACTTAATCGCAAAAATAGAGACTATAAACGCCGTAAATGTTCCGACACCCAGGGTAATCCACTCAGCAGTTGTGAAATCTAATCCTAATCTTATAATTCTCAATAAACTTGCACCAAACATAACGGGGACTGCTAGAAAGAAGGTGAACTCTGAAGCTACATAGCGCGACATACCTAATAGGATCCCTCCAACAATAGTAGCACCTGATCTCGATGTACCTGGAATAATAGCGAGGACTTGAAAGATACCAATCATCATCGCTAATTTAAAAGTAATTTGACTTAGATTATTTATTCTAGGACGACGTTGTTTATTAAAGTTTTCAACAATAATAAATAGTATCCCATATAAAATTAACATAGTCGCAACTGTTTGATAGTTAAAAAACAACTCATCGATAATATCGTCGAATAAAATCCCGATAACAGCTGCCGGTAAACAAGCAACAGCTATTTTTAACCATAACTGAATCTTTTCCATTTCTACTTTAAAGCCGCCTTTAAACTGAAATGGAAAAAGCTTATTCCAAAATAGTAAAACAACAGCTAAAATACTACCAAATTGAATCACAACAAGAAATATTTCTCGAAATTCCGATGAGTAGCTAAAGGTAAGAAACTCTTCAACTAAAATCATATGCCCCGTACTGCTAACAGGTAACCACTCTGTAATTCCTTGAACGATTCCTAAAAAAATAACCTTTAGAATTTCTATAAATCCCACGTTAAGTCCTCCTATACTATAGCCCATTAATGCCAATGCTTTTTATTTTATACTATTTATAACATAAAAAATCATCAGTATATATTGATAAATATCTTCTTTATTTTATCATATTCTCGCTTATTTGTTTACATAGAATAACTTCTATTTCACATCATGATTTGCTATCAACCATTTATTAATTTCACGGATAATGGAGCTAACACATCCATCTTCAAAAGGCGACTCTAGATTTCCATATTTGACTAATTCTAAAAATGTTTTGGTTCCACCGACTTGGCAGAGACGAAGGTAATCACGCCATGCCGATTCACGATCTTCATGCATTCGTTTCCAGAACTGAAGAGCGCAGATTTGGGCTAAAGTATAATCGATATAATAGAAGGGACTTGTAAATATATGACCTTGTTGAAGCCACCAACCACCACGTTCTAAAAAGTCACAACCTTCGTAATCCTTATGTGGTAAAAATTGCTTTTCAAGTTTACGCCATGCCGCTTTGCGCTCCGCTGGAGTTGCATCCGGAAACTCGTAAACAAAATGTTGAAAAGCATCAACGATAACACCATAAGGGATAAACTTCAATGCATCCGCTAAATGAGAATATTTATATTTAGCTGTATCTTCTTTAAAAAATAATTCCATCCATGGCCAGGCGAAGAATTCCATGCTCATCGAGTGAATTTCACAGCTTTCATAAGTTGGAAAACTGAGTTCAGGAATTTCAATCCAACGAGATTGGTAAACTTGAAATGCATGTCCCGCTTCATGAGTTAATACATCAATATCTCCAGCAGTGCCATTAAAATTAGAAAAAATAAAGGGAGCTTTGTAATCAGGAATATAAGTGCAATAACCTCCCCCTGCTTTTCCAGGCTTATTAACTAAGTCTAGCAATTCGTTATTTACCATAAATTCAAAGAATTCTTTTGTCTCTAAACTCAGTTCTTGATACATCTTAACTCCGTTATCCAAAATCCATTCGGGGCTCCCTTTTGGCGTTGCATTTCCGGTTAAGTATTCAAATTTTTCATCAAAATAGCGCAAGCGATCATAACCTAAACGCTGTTTTTGATACTCATATAATTTACTTGCTACTGGCACAATATACTCTAAAACTTGATCACGAAAATTTTGCACCATTTCAGGATTATAATCCATCCGTTTCATGCGAACATATCCTAGTTCGACAAAGTTTTTATAACCTAATTTATCAGCAATCTTTGTCCGTATTTTAACTAGTTGGTCATATATCTTATCAATTTCAGCTTCTTTTTCTTCAAAAAAACGATATTTAGCCTCAGCGGCTTGTTCACGAAGGGATCGATCAGGAGCTAACAGATACTTACCTAGTCCAGGTAATGTTAACTCTTCTCCATTGAAATCTATTTTGGCAGAAGCTATTAGTTTCGTATACTGGCTTTCTAGTTTATTTTCCTCTTGAAGATCAGAAATAATTTCCTGGGAAAATGCTTTTAAGTTGAGTTCGACAATTTCAAAGAAAGTCTTACCTAATTCTCCTTCTAATTCTTGACGAAACTTTGATGAAATCAAAGCTTCATAAAAAGTTGAGTTTAGATCTTCATATAAAGGGGCATATTCATCCCAATGCTCTCGTTCCTGATCGTAAAAGTCATCTTTCGTATCTATACTGTGGCGAATAGAGGCTATCGTGGCCATAGTGTCAATCTTATTTCTTAACTGGTTAACTTTTTTAATAGCTTCAAGTTGCTGATTAGGCTCAATAGCTGCTTTAATGTCCCTAATTAAGGTCTGCATCTCTTGCTTGACGTTTTCATAATCTGGTCGCTCGTAATTAAAATCAGAAAATTTCATTATTTCACTCCTAACTTTTGCTCTGCAATTTATGATTTTTAAACCTAGTACTCAAGCTAAAATTATGCTTTCCATTATTATACACTACATCCTTTGAAAACACAGCATAAATTATCCTTATCTTCAAAAAACTCCTTTAAAAGCTAAACTTCGCTGTAGAGATCAAAAACCGTAACATTAGGAATATTAAAGAGGCGAAACGGAAACTTTGTGTTACCAAGCCCTGTATTTACATACAGCAAAAGATCCAATTCTGGATCAGGGGTATAAAACCCCCGGATATACTCTTCTCCTAAAGCAGTCACAAATAAAGGACCCCAAAAAGGAATATAGACCTGACCTCCATGACTATGACCGGATAAGGCTATATCAATGGGGTAGTTAAAAAAATCTTCAATTAAATCAGGTTCATGGACAAGCAAGATATTAAAATCAGCTTCACTGATACCAGCCACGGTCTCAATTGGATCATAATACCCAAGTAGTGCGTCATCTGCACCCATAATAGTAAAAATTGTATCATGAATGGTTAGTTTGACTTGCTCGTTTACGAGAACTGTAAACCCACTGTCTTCCATTACTCGCTCATAAATCCATTCAGCCCCTCCTCCATAATCTCGGTTACCATAAATAGCAAATTTTCCATGATCCGCTTCGATTTGAGCCAGTGCTAAAGAAATATCTTCAAGTTCTCCTTCATATGTATCAGCTTCATCTAATAGATCCCCTGTAAAAAAAACTAGATCTGGTTTTTGATCATTGATTTTAGCCACTACTTTTTCAAGTTGCTCAATATTGAAAAATTCACCGAGATGAGTATCTGTAAACTGAACAATCCTAACAGAATCCCCCTGTATTTTATCAAATTGTAAGGAATAGTGCTTTGCCGTTAATAGATTTGGTTCTATAAAGATAGAATATGCTAATATAGAAGCTAATATTAACATAATTCCCATCAAAAATTTAAGTAATTTTAACATAAAAGACCCTCCAAAAACACTCCGAAAACTATATACAGTTAATTATACAACTTTTAGTTAAAGAATTGTTGAAAAAACTGGCTTCTAAATTTTGTTAATTTATGTCTTTTTAGTTTTTGTTCTTGTTAAAACGCTTTGGAAACCTTTGAATATTTTATAAATCTTTTTATTTGCGTAGTAGTAAAACAGGATAGTATAACAACAATTCTCCTGCTACTCATTTTAAGTCTATTAATCTTTATTAACCAGCTGCTTGTAATCATTTGCTTTTTTGCAACTCATATTCTTGTCTTAATATAAAGCTTTCTCTAGCATCTTAATGGACAGATTTGTTATAATAGTGATTAAATAACTCGATTTACTTTAGATACAGGAGTGATTTAATGAATGCCACTAGAGTTGCTTGTATAGGAGATAGTCTAACCTTTGGGTACCTTGTTGAAAACCGATTTAGAAATTGTTATCCTGCACGACTTAATGACTTATTAGGAGAAAGTTATGAGGTTCGAAACTTCGGTGTCAACGGTCTTACATTATTAAAATCAGGTGATAGCCCCTATTGGGAACATAAATACTTCAATCTAAGTTTAGAATTTAACCCGCATGTGGTTATCATTATGCTTGGAACCAATGATTCTAAGCCGAATAACTGGACGACAGTAATTGACTATATTCGCGATTATGAACATATGATTGAGCATTATCGAAGCCTTCTAACAAAACCAAATATTTATTTACTAACGCCTCCTACTGCTTTTATTTTAGAAGATGAAGAGGATGTTGCTTTTGGTGTGAGCAATGAGCATATTCAAAAAATGAGATCCGCCATTAAACATATTGGCAATGTGAAGAGCTTACCTGTCATTGATATAAATGAAGTGACAGCTCCTTACCCGGAGTGTTTTCCAATAGACGGAGTCCATACAAATGCTGATGGGGCTAACTTAATTGCTACAACCGTTTACCGTGCAATATCTAACAGTTGAAAATAATCAGCTATCAGGAGTATAATAAAAGTGGTTCATAGTTTAGTAAGTTAATAGCTCTATCATTCCCTATTCCTTTTAGGAGTTCAGTATTCATTAACTATCAGAAGCTAAAGTTCCTCATGTGAATAGTGTTACTGACAAGTTGAATTAAGAGAATCAAGCTTGTTTGATAGCTTTAGTTATCATTAAATGCTACACTTGACAAGGTAAATAAAAATAAACATAAACTAACTAACAGGAGTGATCTTTATGGGTCGTAAGTGGAACAATATTAAGTACGGAAAAGCTGCAAAAGATGCAGCACGATCAAAAATATATGCACGCTTTGGAAAAGAAATTTACATGGAAGCTAAAAATGGGGATCCAGACCCGGAGCTAAATCGCAATTTACGCTCAGTTGTTGAACGAGCTAAAACTGCTGGTGTCTCTAGAGATATTATTGATCGAGCTATTAATAAAGCCAAAGGTGGCTCTGAAGAAAGCTATGATGCCATTCGCTATGAAGGATATGGACCCAATGGGTCAGCTATTATTGTGGAAGCTTTAACAGATAATGTTAATCGGACAGTAGCTGAAGTTCGTTCTGCTTTTAATAAAAATGGGGGAAAGTTGGGAGTAAGTGGCGCTGTAGCTTTTATGTTTGAGCCTACCGCTCTATTTGGATTAACTGGAAAATCAGCTGACGAGATTCTAGAGGTGTTTATAGAAGCTGATGTTGACGTTAGAGATGTTGAAGATGATGAAGATGGAACGATAGTATATGCAGACCAAGAACAATTCCATGCAGTACAAGTTGCCTTAAATGGTATAGGAATAAATGAATTTGAAGTAGCTGAATTAACAATGCTTCCAACTTCCACAGTAAAGCTTGAACACGAACCGTTGGTAAAATTTCTAAAACTTATTGATACCTTAGAAGATTTAGATGATGTTCAACAAGTTTTTCATAATGTGGAACTACCTGATGATGAATAATGCTATATTACTTCATAACCAGTTTTTCACCTCTATTGCTTTTCATTCAATATATCTCTTTAAATTTTATAAACTACGAGATAATCCCATGAAAAAAACATGAATATTACTTTATTTTATGATATCATAATTTGAGGTTCAAATATTGGGCAGTATATTCACATTGACCCTTGGTAAAATAAAGTATGGAATTAAGAGCTATTCCACATCAATTAAAAGTGAGGGAGAGTTATAATGACTTCTGAAGATAAGAAAAAAAATAAAAATTCTAAAAACAAAGTGACTAAAGCTACTAAAAAAGTAAGCCCTTGGGCAGAACGTATCGGAGTTTATATTATAGCCTTAATGACAATCTTCGGTGCTGCTCTTATTACATATACTGGCGTACAGGCGCTTATACATGATGATGCAACAGAGCTTCCAGAGCTTTTAATTTATGATGAAATTTTCCAAAAATCGGATATAAATCTCGATGATGATGACGAAGGTGATAACGCCACCGTTGAAAATGAAGTTACTTTTGATGAAGATAAAGACGACGAAAATAAACAAGAATCGACTAACAAAACAGAGTTGACTAGTTTTATAGGGGTTATTACTGCTGACGGTGTTAATGTACGTGAAGCCCCAGAGGCTAATGATTCGATCAGTATCATAGTTCAGTTAAGTGAGGGAGATCAAATTAAAGTTCTAAACAGTGAGTATAATGATGATTGGATGGAAGTTGATTATGACAATCAAATTGGTTATGTTAATAAAGAGTTTGTAAAGCAAGCTGAATAACAGCATAATCCAACAAGCTGTTACATATTATGGTTTTTAATATGCAACGGCTTTTTTCTTAATATGGACAAGTTCCTATAATATTTAAAGTTAAGTCAACTATAAATCATCAATATAATAGAGAGTGCAATAATCTTATTTAAAATTACACTCATTTTATATACAAATACCATTGAGTAAATTGGCTTTTCTTGTTAAGCTAAAGTTATACAACAAAGTATATACGTCTGAAATGGATTGAGGTGCTTTATGAAAAGATTTAAATTCTCCTCTTTAGCTATTGTATTAACAACCATTGCGTTTTTAACTGCTTGTCAAAATGACCGTAACCTTCCTTTAGGAATTACCCCCTACCTCTATGTTTCAAGACCATCCTTAGAAGTGAATATCTTAAATACTGAAAGTTCAAATTTTGTTTTTATTGAAGTAAATGATGACATCATTATGATAGATCTAGGGTTTAAAGGAAGTGAAACAAAAATATTTGAATTTTTAACATCTAATAAAATTGATAAAGTTGATTATTTATTGATAACACAAATCAATGAACTTTCCCAAAGCAGAGTGGAGTTACTTTCAGAATATATAGATATTTCTCAAATTATTTCTCATGAAGTCTCTCATAATGAACCCTACACTCTCAATCTTTCCAATATAGAAGTACTGTTCTTTAATCCAAAGCAAGAGCTTAACCTATCTATTAATGATGCTATGCTAACAATTTATCCACATCATAACCATGTTGGTAGCACCTATACAATTGCTAGTCTAGAATATCTTGATCAGCAAATAATATTTGCTAGCGATGTAAAAAGCGACTATTTAGATCAGTTCCTCCTGACAAGTGATAAATCTTATACAGTAGCCGTATTACCAAGTGATACTTTAAATATTGAAAATATTGAAACCTTTCTTTTATCAGATAAGCTGACACACAGCATATTTACTTGTTTCGAAGGCATGGAACCTGATATGAATGTACTTCAAATATTAAATACCCATGAAATTAAACCTTTTTTAGCCTGTGATGGGACTGTTAGTATTAGAATGAATAACGATAATGATAAATTAAATGTTCTTCAACAACTTAACAAGTATAATTAGTTTATAATAATTAAAAAATACTTTAGCTCAAAAATGTTCTATGTAGAACATTTTTTTATTTTATCTATCCTACGAAGTTATAGTTTAAAAGGTTATTCTAATAAAGAGCTGTTTGACTCTTAACCATTTTAAAAGTAGTATAGTCTCAAACGCTCCTGAAATTAAATACCTATTTCTAATATATATGTGGCAATACCTCCATTGGTTTCAAAGCTTAGACATTCAATTGAATGGTACAGAGCTCATGCTCCTTGATCTGTAATGTATACCTATTAATTTTTGAATTAAAAAATATTGACAGCGCTTTATTTATGTATAAAAATAGTGTATAATAGTATGGGACTAAATTAAACAAGTAGTAAAAACTTCGTTAAGATTAGGTATTGAAATTATAAGCTCTTCAATAAAAAAAACCTCTTAACGTTGCTTAGAACAATCAATTTATAATATGAGTTGGAGAGATAGCGGATGAATGTTTTAGCTTTTGATTTTGGTGGAACAAGTGTTAAGTATGGAATTTGGTTAGAAGATAAAATGACATACGATAAGAGTTTTCCTACCCCCTCTTCGTGGGAAGAATTAAAATTTATTCTTATGACAGTTAGAGAGGAATTTTTTAACAAATTTGAGTTAGATGGGGTTGCTTTTAGTTTTCCAGGTGCTGTTGATTCTGCTGGCGGCTTTATTTATGGTTTAAGCGCTATTCCCTATATTCACAACTTTCCAATTAAAGCAGAATTAAAACAGTTATTCAAGTTACCTGTATCAATAGAAAATGATGCTAATTGTGCTGCACTGGCTGAAGTATGGCAAGGAGCTGCTGTCGGTATTGAAAATACTTTATTCGTTGTCATTGGAACCGGTGTAGGAGGAGCTATTATTTCTAACGGAAAGCTTCAGCACGGAAAACACCTTTACGGTGGCGAATTTGGCTTCATGCTCTTAGATGGGGAACATACTCTTAGCGAGTTAGGAACAGCAGTTAGAATGGCTGATCGTTACTGTACTCGACTAGGTGTTAGTAGTGATTCCTATAGTGGTAAAGAGGTATTTGAATTAGCAGATAAACAGGATCCTATAGCCATAGAAGAAGTTGAAATATTTTATAAAGCTATAACAAGAGGTCTATTTAACTTACAACTGTGTTTTGATCCTGAAGTCATTGTAATTGGTGGTGGTTTATCGACTAATGCAAATATAATTAACACGATGCAGGAAAAATTAGATGAATTAATGGTAGAGCTAAAGGTTACAGAATTCAAAGCACAACTTAGACCATGTCATTTTAGAAATGGAGCTAACCTTATTGGAGCTGTCAAAAACTTCTTAGACAAATATAGTGATTACAAAGTAAATTAAAACTATTCTTTCCCGACTATTAAGTCATAATTTAGAAAAAAAATTTCTTTAGTCTATGCAGGTTGTTTAGGTTAGTGAGTGTTTAATAGTAGTAAGTAACACCTAACGACTTTAAAATGGTGGGTTAATTTAATAGAGTAGCTAGTCACTCTATTAAATTATAGGTGACTGTTTAGTTCGTTTGAAATCTATAGTATAGTAAAAGATGCATAATATTTTACGTTAAAAAATTTAAGCAGGTTATGATTCAGTTACTTGATGGATCATAACCTGCTTTTTTGGTCACCTTTCAAATGGAAACATCTGGGTGCAATTCATTAAGTTGACCTAACTATAATTACTTCTTTAAAACAAACCGACAGATTAAAACAAAAGAACTACTTAACAGCGATACCCATCTTAACAATCTGAAGATCTCATCAAGAGGTTTTATCCAAGTCGGGGTACTTGTCTAGAGAGATGGTAAAGGCATTAATTTGAAATCCTACTATGGCTCGTGAACTCAAACGACACCGCATTGATGATTATCTGATGTAAAAAGCAACACCTTCTTATGAATTCTTGTCTCACTCGTTATCTAAAGAACTGAAATCTATCGAACTTATTCAGCATTTTAAGCTAGGATTCCAGCGTTTATTTTTTGTCTTAAATAACAAGTTTGCCTACTATCCTAAATTGTAATTCTGCTAAAGATGCCTATTTATTTTACTAACCCCGAAACCCTTGTTAAAAAGAAACGATGTAGCTAAAGTTTTTGAACAAGAGTGTAGATAATGCATAGTCTGAGAAACGCTATCTGAATCTCTTTTTAGGTAAGTTACACTTAGCTTGACAATCTGTTATTGTATAAAATTTTACTTGTGGTAAGGCTCATTATAGTTAATTCGATATGAGCGATAGATTTGTTCAAGAAGAATTAGCTTAAATAATTGATGTGGAAAAGTTAGCTTAGAAAAACAAAGCTTGTAATTGGCTTTTTTTATAACTTCGTCCGATAAGCCTAGAGAACCTCCGATTATAAAAGTTACATTACTATTTCCAGTAACTGCTAGCTGACTAAAGTGGTGGGCAAGTTGCTCGGAAGTTTTCATTTCTCCTTGTAAATCCATGGCAATAACATACATATTATCCTTAAGCTTATTTAAAATGAGTTTCCCTTCTTTGTCTTTAATTTGCTCCATTTCACGATCTGATGCTTGATCATGTATCTTTTCATCTGCTACTTCAATCATTGTTAATTTACAATATCGTAATAAGCGCTTAGAGAACTCTTCTATCCCTAACTTGATATACTTCTCTTTAATCTTTCCGACTGAAATAATTGTAATGTTCATTCATAATCCTCCATCATGGATCCTTCAACAATTTGATAAATAGCTCCTTGTTTACAAAAACTACAACAATAACCAGCCTCTATTTCGCACAACAAGGGTAACTTAGCGAAGTCATCCAAATACCTATCTAAGACTTCTTCTACGTGTTCAAGGCAGCTATACATAATAACTCAACTCCCATATTTATGATTGTTAAATATTAATCACATTTGACGGTTGTAAAGGATACGTCATATGTAGTTTTAATCGTTTTAAGTCCACTTTTTTTTCTTCTAAGATATATCTCATTGTCATTAAAGCTAAATCTGGTAAATTAGCTTCTTGGCTTATATGAGCTAAAAAAACATGTTTTGTCTTTATTCCAGCCATTTGACTTAAAGCATAAGCCGAATCTTCATTAGATAAGTGTCCCGTATCACTAAGAATACGATGCTTTAACGACCATGGACGATTGCATGTCTGTAACATTTCCACATTATAATTAGTTTCTAAAACGTATGCATCTGCATTATGGAGTTCTCTTATAATATCTTCAGTTAAATAACCTGTATCTGTTAGATGAACAAGGGTTTTATCCTCTTGTTTGATCAAAAATCCTACTGGATCAGCTGCATCATGTGAAATACGAAAAGGAATAATTTTTAAATCCTTTACTTCATAAGAAATATTTTTTTCGATAAATGTAATTCGTTCAACACCAGGTTTTAAAATTTTTTTAGAGTACATTTGTTCAATGGTCTTTTCAGTTGCCCATATGTTAAGCTTCCATTTTCGAGCACAGATGCCAACTCCTTTAATATGATCACCATGCTCGTGTGTAATAAAAATATGTTCTATTTTAGTCTCATCAAAATCACTTTCTTTAACGGCTTGCTGTAGCTTTTTAAAACTTAGTCCATTATCTATTAATATAGTAGTCTCTTCTGTTTCAATAATAGTGGCATTCCCAACACTTCCACTTGATAATACACAAACTTTCATTCTCTCACCTTTTCTATAGCTATAAGAGGTTTAATCTCATTAGTTTCCGTAAAGTAATGGTTAACATCTAACTTTCAGGTATTAGATGATTATTCATATATAAAGATAATTTACATTTCATTATAGCATGAATTTCACCTTAGAGATAAGG